>Ga0233426_10001144_pt1 | contig 25310 bp, 19 predicted proteins | sample SI_118_April2016_6_FD_179875 | JGI IMG/M metagenome (GOLD analysis project Ga0233426, IMG submission 179875) | Seawater microbial communities from Saanich Inlet, British Columbia, Canada - SI_118_April2016_10_MG | ecosystem: Environmental > Aquatic > Marine > Inlet | place: Canada: British...
AAGTAGTTAATAGAGAGGGGGTTTTGCTATCTAAAAACGACTTTATTACTCTTAAAGATAATGAATCGTATCAAAATAAATTAATTCGATGCAGAACTATTGGAGACATGACTTGTACCGGAGTTGCAGAATCTTCAGCAACTACACTAGAAGAAATTATTGAAGAAGTTTCTGCAACTAGAATTACAGAAAGAGGAGGGCGAACCGACGACAAGCGTTCGGAAGCAGCAATGGAAGACAGAAAAAAACAAGGTTATTTTTAAAAAATTTTAAATGAGTGAGAAAGGATATTTAGACATGGAACTTTTGAGATTTACTACTGCTGGTAGTGTTGACGACGGAAAAAGCACCCTTATTGGAAGGCTTCTTTACGATAGCAAATCTATTTTTGAAGACCAACTACAAAGTCTAGAAGAAACTAATAGTAGAAGAGGTGAAGAAGGAATTAACTTAGCGCTTTTAACAGATGGCCTAAGGGCTGAAAGAGAGCAAGGCATAACTATCGATGTTGCCTATAGATACTTTGCGACCCCTAAGAGAAAATTTATTATTGCCGACACACCAGGTCATATTCAATACACAAGAAATATGGTTACTGGTGCTTCAACAGCAAACCTTGCTATTCTTTTGATTGATGCAAGACATGGAATTGTTGAGCAATCATGCAGACATGCTTTTATTTCTTCCTTATTACAAATACCACATGTAATAGTTTGCGTTAATAAAATGGACTTAGTAGATTATTCAGAAGATGTATTTGAAAAAATCAAAAAAGATTTTGAAGATTTCTCTTCAAAACTTGACATTAAAGACATTCAGTTCATTCCTATTTCCGCATTAGATGGAGATAATGTAGTAAACCGATCTGAAAATATGGATTGGTTCGAAGGAAGTACTCTAATGTATACTTTAGAAAACGTTCATATAGGAAGTGATCACAATCATATTGATTGCAGATTCCCTATTCAGACAATTATTAGACCACAAAGCAAAGAGTTTCCAGACTTCAGAGGATATGCAGGCAGAGTTGCTGGGGGTGTTTTTAAACCAGGAGATGAAGTTATGGCTTTACCTTCGGGATTTACCTCTAGAATTGACAAAATATTTATTAAAGACAAAGAGGTTAAAGAGGCATTCTCCCCTATGTCAGTTTGTATGACTTTACAAGATGACATTGACATTAGTAGAGGGGATATGATCGTTAGAGCAAATAATTCTCCCAAAGCTCAACAAGATGTTGATTTAATGATTTGCTGGATGAACGAGAAAAAACTTGTTTTAAATGGAAAATACTCCGTTAAACACACTTCTAATGATGTTAGATGTATTGTTAAAGAGGTAAAGTATAAGATGAACATAAACAATCTTCACCGTATAGAAGATGATAAAGAAATTGGCTTGAATGATATAGCTAGAATATCTATCCGTACAACATCGCCTTTGTTTATAGACGAGTATAAAAGGAATAGAAACACTGGAAGTTTAATACTAATTGACGAAGCCACCAACGAAACTGTTGGAGCAGGGATGATACTATAAAAAAAAGAGGCTTAAGAGCCTCTTTTTTTTGTTAACTTAATTTGAACGTAATCGGTATGTTGTATTGAACTTTAACCGGCTTACCTCTTTGTCTACCAGGGCTAAACTTAGGCATACTCTTTACAACTCTTAATGCCTCAGCATCTAGATATTTATCTACACCTCTAAGAATTTTAACGCCAGTTACAGAACCAGTTTTGTCTACTACAAAGCCAACAAAAACTCTTCCTGTAATGTTGTTTTCTTTTGCTATTGCAGGATATTTAGTATTTCTAGCGATATACTTTAAGATTTCTCCTTGAGTGCAAAGATCATCGGAACAACCTTTAAACATAGGCATATCCTCAGCGATCATAAAAATCTCATCCGTTTCTTCTTCTTCCTCAACAATTTCAGTGTCTTCATCCGATTCCGTGTCCTCGATTTCTACTTCCTCGATTTCTACATCATCTTCAACTATTTCGATCACTTCAGGTGGTGGAGGTGGCGGTGGAGGTGGTTTCTTTTCTCTAAAAGTAGCTTCAATTTCTTCCTCCCAATCAGCTTCAAGAGTAATATCTCCTAAGGATGCTGCTGATTGTTCGTAAGTTCTATATTCGAAAGCACCTAAAACAATCAATAGGGCTGTTGCCAAGCCTATCTGAATGAACAGACCTCTTTTCTTCTCTAAATCAAATTTCGGATTCTTTTTTGGTTCCATAATCTTAGGATTATTATGTTAGCAAATTTAAACTTTTTGTTTAATAATTAATACGGACGAAGGCTATTTTACTACTCAAATACATTGCAACAATCACTCCAACTGAGTCAGCTACAAAATCCAACACATCCCCAGACCTGTTTGTTGCTAGTGTAGATTGCATATATTCCATTAGGAAAGCATAAGAAAAGCAAGTCAGCACTAAATAAAAACGTTTGTTTTTAAATGAATATTGTTGCATAGCTTTAACCAAAACAAGATAAGCACCTAAAAACAACAATAAATGAACAAGTTTATCTAGCTGAAATAAATCAGCGAATGATAACTTAGGAATTGATTCTCCAGGTATTAAATGAAGAAGGGCTATAAATAAAAAATATATTATAGCTGACAATTTCCACATTCTAGCCTACTAACTCTTGGTATTGATCCGAACTTAGCAAATCGTCAACATCAGACATGTCAGCAATCTTAACTTTAATCATCCAACCCTCATTGTATGGATCTTCGTTTACCTTTTCCGGAGCATCTTCTAAGTCTTGGTTAAACTCTAAAATCTCTCCGTTGATAGGCATAAATAAGTCAGAAACTGTTTTCACTGCCTCAACAGAGCCAAAAACTTCTTCTTTTGCAATTGTCTCTCCTTCAGTCTCTACTTCAACAAAAACAATATCTCCTAGTTCACTTTGAGCAAAATCAGTAATACCAATAGTAGCGATATCACCTTCTATTCTAATCCACTCGTGATCTTTAGTATATTTTAATTCAACAGGTATGTTCATTTTTATAATATTTGGTACAAAAATACAATTTTTAGTATGAAAAATTTATTGGGCAAGAGTAAATCTGATACTAAATCCTCCATTAGAAACAGCAGATTGGAAACTACTAGAAACATAAGGATTCGTAAATACTCTATCGTAGAATAAACGAAGGTTTAACCTACTACTAACCACATAATCTGCAGTTAACTTTAAAGAAAAGACACTATTTCCTCCTGTAATTTCTTCCAGATTCTCTACTAACTGTCTTATAACCACCTTATTTGTCCTTATGGAAAAGTCTAATTTTATATCTAAATCGGACTTAACTTGTGTTTGCTTTCCAGCAGCTCTAACATTAAAAGACAAATCTTTTAATCGGTAACCAGAGCCAATTATTAGCTCACTAGTACTTCGTTCTGTTAACTGATTATTACTTAAACCAAGGGTAAGTGTTCTGTCTTTTTTAATCTCAACTCTTGCTAAAACACTGTTTTTTAATGTCATGTCTAATTTAAAGAGCGGACTCAGACTTTCTCTTAAAGTAACCTGGTTAAATTCGTATTGATTAAAGTAATTATTAGTCGCGTCATTTACTTGATCGGCCCAACCATCTCTATCAAAATCTTGGTAATCTAGATTCGTTACATAAGAGCCAACGCTGTACGTAGAACGATAAGAATGGCTCATCGTAATTGTTTTAAATCGTTTAGAAAACCACTTTAGATTTTTAAGTCCATCATAATTGATTCTCCAGTTTGGCAAAGGAATTTTAGGAAACTTATTTAAACTAACCTTATTAGGGTCTTTACCAGCGTATGCGGCTAAAAAGGAAGAAATTAAAACCTCATCAGATGTTTCTTGGTAGCCTACAGGAAAACCAGTTGAATCTATAGGATTAGGATTAGGATTTAGGTCAGCCAGTCTGTTTGCTATTATTAACCTATTGTTTCTAAAGTCTTGAAACGTTTGAGAAGAATGATCAGCAAAATCACTGATAAAAGCAGTATTCCAACTTATGAAAGAAACACTATAACTTCCGTTTTCTATAGGATTGTAAGACTGATAATCTCCAAAAGAATTTGTTCTGAATATAGACTGAGTATTTTCGGAATTTATTCTACTTGCTGTCAGCTCAATCCTAAAACCTTTAAAAGGCTCTATGGTAGACCTTAGGTTGAGTGTTTCACTATTATTATTTCTAGAATACTGATTAAGAGTAGTGTCGGATGTCAACCAACCATTTACTCCACTAATAGTATCTATGCCAATATTTTGAACACCTAAAGCAAACGGAATCCCTGGAGCTAACTGGCTCCAATCCTGACCGAAGAATCCTGGCTTAGGACTAAAGCCTGGTAAAACAGTTCCGTGGTTTTGACTATAAGAAACAGAAACGTTTTTAACCATCATTGCAAAATTAGCTGCGTAGTCTAAATAATCTTTAAAACTTAACCTTACTGTATCCTGATCTGGAGGCAAAATAATAGCATTTCTAGATCCATTTCTACCTGGTCGATTTTGAGAGTTTAGCTTTTTATTTACTTTATTTAAATAAGGTACTTTTTTATAAAGTTGAGTCAAATTAAAAGTCGAGTTAATTTGCTTGGAGTTATTGTTCTGTATAGTATTTCCAAATCTCTGAATAGCAACAGGAGCAGCAATCCAATCAAAAGATGCAGAATATTTAGTAGTTAAACTAATCCAGTTAGTAAGCGGAAACTTATTAATCGGCACATTATAACTGACATTTAAATCGTGATGGTAGATGGTAGGTCTTCCAAAATTGATTAGGTTGTTCCAGATAGTATCTCTTTTTTCTTGATAAAAAGGATCTAATTTTGAAATCTCTCCATAAGGCTCATCTATACTTGCGGAGTTTCTAACTTTAAATTCTGTCTTTAATGTTCGAGTTAAATCGTACTTAACGCTATAATTCCTATTCCATAAAAATCCTTTAGAATAAGAAGGGTCTAAAACAAAATTAGAATTTATGTTTCTAAACTGTGTTTTATTATAGTACCTATTCAGATCAGTTTGGAAAGAGATAGACTTTGGTCTAGTATAAAAGTTAAAGTCTCTTAAAAGTCTGAAATATTTATTTTTAAATAATTTGACTTTCGAAAATGGCTTTATATTTTTGGGAGCAGATGAAAAATTATAAGTCAAACCCGCTCTTGTATCTATAGTGGTTCTTTCTTCTAAGCTAATGTTTCTAGAAGTCAACTCATTTCTAGAATAAGTCAAGGAGAAATTTTCTACATCATAAATTCTCGCTTTCTTAGATTTATCGGCAGATTGCGACTTCCTTACATTTGTAAAGTTGATAGATTTTCTTTTTGTGTAATCTTGGACAATAGATTTTAAAGTGTCTCTATCTTCCTTTGTTGACAATTCGTTTAGAGACTCTTTTAATGTTATGTCAGGATCTAATGGATTGTACTGCGGATTTTGAATCGCTTCTGATATTCCCACATATAAAGGAATCTTTAAATTTGCTTTTTCAGAAAAGAAATCACCCAAAGCAAAAGTAGATGATGCATCGTACTGGAACGCATCGTATTTCTGACGATTATTTAACGACTGTTCGATACTACCAAAACCAACTGTACTCAAGCTACCAGAAAAATTCACATTAGCAAAGTCTGCTAATCTTGCATTTATACGTGCGTTTGCAGCATAACCACCACTTTCATCAAAATCAGTAAGTCTTAATTCGTTTAGCCAAATTTCCCCACATTTTGACAATCCATCATCAGCAAAGTTACTTTGATCGTTACTTCTTTTTTTAGGGTTTCTAACACCAAGCATAATTGTTTTAACCTGACTAAGGTTGGGATTACCAACAACGCTTACTATGTTCTCACCCAAATAACTCCTATAGATTTCGCTAGAATTTTCTAGAACTCCGTCTCGTACTGCCTTATTTCTTAGTTTCTTAACATCCTGAAGTATTTCGAATGCAATATCTATTTCATTATCAATTGGCCAAATAAGTTCGTCGTCAATCTGTTTAACGCCCCATGCAGTTAGCTTCAAAGGAATAGAATATTCGTAAAAATTATTATTAAAGTCAGTACCTAATCGTATGAAAAGATGTAAATCATTATCATTCAATAAGCTCTCATCCACTCCTGTAGCTTCGGCATGCACATACATCTTAAGCCTTTTATAAGTACGGAAGTCATTATTAAACGACTTATATGCTGCTCTAGAATCCCCATCTTCTAAATCACAGACTTTTAACACCAAAGATTGTTCGTTTTGCCTTCTTATTGAGGTTGTAGTATTGTCTATCTCTTGTTCAATTCCTGGCGGCAGAACATAAGGAACAGGAGTACGTTCTCCGTTTTCTTCAATATTAACTACTGAAACATCAAAAATGGTGTTATTTTCATTGTCATTAGGAACGTATTCTCCTTCAGTAGAAAGGTCAAAATTATATCTTCTCCACTCTCCCCTTACCAATTCTAAACTTGCCATTCTTAAGGTCACTGGCTCTTCGAAGTCCTTCATTATCATTCGAATAAATCGAATAGATTTAAAATCTCTAATGGAACCAATCGTTTTAGATGGTTGCTGAACTGGCACTTTAAATTGATACCATTTAATAGTTTTAGTACTTCCGTCTACTGTAGTTATATCCGATTCTTGGATATCTGAAATAAAACTTTCTCCAACTTCCATCCCAGGAAAAATTGGAATTTCGTACTGGAAATAACTTTCTGATTCATTCAGAGTATTATCAAAGTTTATATCTTCTGTGTTTGGGATAGAAGTAGAAGATGTGGTAGTAGGATTTGGTAATGCTGAGTTACCATCAATACCTGAGAAGTATTCATACCTATCTAATATGGACGTTTGCTGAACATCTAAATTTTCTCCTAAAAAATATTGGAAATTATCTCCAGCAGGATCTTGAAAAGCATTTAGGTAAGCCTGGCTTGTATTACCAAACTTGTCTACAATTTTTTGAACATAAGAACTGTCAAAAAATGCTCTTTCATCAATATCTCTTAAGCCATCGTAACCTACATCTTGAAAAGATCTCGATGCAGCCTGAACATCAAACGTATTGGTTAAAGCAAAAGTGGAAGGCATATATCCCCACACACTGCTACTAGTGTCTATATTTTCTATAACCGTTGTCGTTGGCAATCCGTTTTCAAAACTCTTGAAACCATCTTTCAAAACATCCTCAGAAACATTACCAAGATTTAGTACTAAAGTTCCTCCAGTTTGGTTCTCGGAATCATCATTAAAAGGATCCATTATCCAAAACTCTAAAAACTCAATGTTTTGGGTCTCAAAATCGGTAGATTCAATTTTTCGCATAATACCACCCCACCTCAACTCAGGAAATAAAAGCTCTCCATTATTGTTTATAGCATCTACATCAAAATTATAAGGTCCTCTTTTTAAAGGATTAAACCTAATATTCAACAACGGAATATTAGAAATCTGAGATGAAAATTGAGGGTCTCTATTTGGGAAAACTTCTTTTTCTAAAACCTCTCTTACTGTATGATTGGAAAGCTGTACTAAGTCATTTTGAATATGAGCTGGAGAAGTAGATGTGTTTCTATAAAAAGTAGGGTCAATTCTATACCAAGATAGAAGTCCTCTATTAAAACCGGAGGCCAAGTTTCCAAGTCTAGGAGCCTGATTAGGCAATTGAGATTCTGGAAACAATACCGGATCATTAGGAATACTTGCTAAAAACCAAGATCCTGGGTTTTTAATATCAATACCTGTACTACTTGCTTCAAAATCGTCAATATAAGCCGTCCCCTCTTTACCTACCGCTCTTTGGTGACCCGGAATAAGGTGAGCAAACTCAGCAGTAGCAGTAACTGAAGATTCTTCTTTGGTATCTAAAAAAGGAATCTTATCTACGATCTTAGTTAATAAAGTTGACTTAGTACGATAAGTACCATCTAAACCCCAAATTGTATTTGATATTGGCTCTTCGCCTGTATTTACCTTTTTAGTATAAGGGCGTTCTGTTAAATTCAGAATAGTCCCACCTAACATAAAATCATCGGAAACACGATAATCTACATGAGTACCAATAAGTGTTTTTCGTGTGAGACCAAACGAATTACTTTCCACTGCAATACGAATAGGAGTTCCTGAAAGTAAAATACCATCATTAATTATGGTAACCTTTCCCATTCCATAATTGACGGTATAATCCGTTCCTTCTTCAAGCCTTACACCTCCAGCGGTAACAACAACCGAACCTTCTTCAACTGACAAAACACCTAAATATATCTCTGAACCTGATTCCGACTGATAAGTTCCCTTTAATCGAAATTTATTAAACTCTGGAAATTGCTGAGCAATATTCAAGGTCGAGTCATAGAGAATGTCGTAAGAATAAATGTCGGCAATATCTGTATTGGTAAACTGCTCCCTTAAGTTTTGACCAAAAGGCTCACGGACAGGAAAAATTATTCTCCCGTTAGAGCTTATAATAGTTAAGCCTGGAATAAAGTCAAAAATACCATCGGATCGTGCTTCTTGTTGGGAGTTTAATTGATCTAATCCTAGTAACTTAATTAAAGGCTCGCCGTTGATATTTCCATCAGGAATATAATTGGTAATAGCGCCATTGTCTCTAGTATTTTCAAAAACAATGTCTAAATAAAATTCGTCTTGGCTCAAATTATATGCACCTAAAGAATAAATATTTTTCATCATCAAATCCCAGTTAGGAAGACGAGGAGAAAAATTAATGTTCTTCAATAATTTAAGATAAAGAGAATTTGGTGCGCTAGGCCCATTAGAAGTAAACTCCCCTACTTGGAAGCTCTGACCTCCTATCGTATACTGATATGCAACTGCTAAAACCTCATCAGGACCAATAACGCTATTTAAAGAAATATACCCTAATTGAGGTTGTAAGGTATATTCCGAAGCGCTTAATAATCTTGCTCTTTCTATTTTTTCAAAATCTTGCGACCCAATAAAATCTGGGTAAGAGGAAGGAGTAATAACACTAGAAAGTTGATTTAAATTTCTTAACAACTCTCCTTCGGACAACATTTGTTCATACAAATTATTGCTTTGATTATCAGGAAAAACAAAACCAGGATTAGCAAAAAACAAATCGGTATTATATATGTTTTGTTGGCTTTCTGCTAAATCTAAAAAAGCCAAAATATTTCTGGTATTCTCGACGGCTCCCGTTCTATTGGTTACCCAAACTTCTATTTTAGTAATGTTTACTGGAGAATTTACATAAGGCAATTGTTCTAGTGCTTGATCGTATTGTTCCTTAAAATAATGGCTTAAAAAAAAATGTTTATTTGCTTCGTACTGATCTGCGTAAAGATCAAACTCTGTAGTCTGAGCACCACCCTCTACATCAATCACTTTCGAGTTACTCTCTTGCTTAGAAAATATAGTAGTAACCGTTGCCCTACCAAATTGCAATTGAGTCTTAACCCCCAAAAGACTTTGAGAACCAGTTATTAATGTTCCGTTTAAGGGAAGTCCAACATTACCTAATTCAATTTTCTTAATTATTTCGTCTTCCTCTCCAACATATTCTAATTTTATTTTATTGTCAAAATTAAAAGTAGATTCGGTATTGAAATTTGTGTTTAATTGAAGTTTATCACCAATTTTTCCAATTACATTCATTTGAATCTTTTGCTTGAAGTCAAAACTTGTAGTAGATTGTTGGTCAAGAGGAATATTTTGATTTTTAGTATTGTTGTGTTTAACAGAAAATATTAGTTCTGCAGAACCTTGTGGACGAATATCTACAGAACTATTTCCAAATATCTTATCAAAGACCTCTCCTCCTATATCAATACTTAAAGGCCCTTTAGATGTGTTTTCGTCTTTCAAGGAAGGACTAGAAATTTTTTGTTTCCAATAGCTTTGTTTTTGCTGGTCAGAGTTATAATCGTTGTATTCGTCAAAAGTTAAATAAGAAGGGTTCGAAATTCTGAAGTTTTTATTATTCTGATTAATGAAATAATTTCCAGATTCGGAATCGTATTCAACTTGGGGACTTAAAACAGAAGGGTTTCTTAAGAATAATCCGCTATTAGAGTTTTCAAGAGGATTTTGCCATTGTTGTTGAGGGTCAAAACTATATGGCAACGTATCATTTAGTGACTGAGAAAAAGAGAATTTAGTCCCAACCAAACAAAAAATAAAAACAGATAAAAAAAACGTATTTCTCAACAACATGAAAATCTTAAAGCAAGCAAAAATATTATAAATTCTTGAGCACTCTCTTAACTAACTCTTCAACTTCTAGATTTGATTGATTTTTCAATTCTCTATCTATTGCCTTGTTAACTATATTTTTAGAGAAGCCCAACATTGTTAAAGCACTTAACGCTTCATCTCTTGTAGTATTGTGCATGATTGAGCTCTCTTCTCCTGAAATACCTTGTTTTGCTATTTTATCTTTTAAATCTAAAATAATTCTTTGAGCAGTTTTTGCTCCTATTCCTTTTACACTCTGAAGTGACGCTACGTTTTCTGACAAAATAGCTAACTGAGCATCATGAGGAGATAAAGAAGATAATATAGTCTGAGCAGTATTAGTTCCAACACCAGAAACGGATATTAGCAATCTAAACAACTCTCTTTCAGTTTTTTCGAAAAAACCATAAAGGGTATGAGAATCCTCTTTAACTGATAAATGAGTAAACAGATTACACAACTCTGAGTCCGAAATTTGTGAAAATGTATGCAGAGAAATGCGAATCATATAACCAATACCATTGCAATCAACAACAACGAAAGATGGATTCTTCTCTACTAACTTACCTTTTATGTGTGTAATCATTTCTTTTTTGTTTGAGCGTCAATAACGGCAATAGTTACCATATTTACAATTTCTCTAACAGAACATCCTAACTGAAGAATGTGAACAGGTTTTTTCATTCCTATTAAAACCGGCCCAATTGCTTCTACCTCATCTAACTCTTGAATTAATTTATAGGCAATATTACCAGACTCCAAATTAGGAAAAATCAAAGTATTAGCGTTTTCTTTTAAATTGTTGAATGGAAAGACGTAGTCTCTTTTTTCTTTGTTTAATGCGAAATCAGCTTGGATTTCTCCTTCTACATTAAGAGAACTGTTTTTTTGTTTTATAATTTCAACCGCTTTAGCTATCTTTTTTGAGCCTTTAGAATTTGAAGATCCAAAATTAGAGTAAGACAGCATAGCGACCCTAGGCTTAATATTAAATCTTTTAACGGCCTTAGAAGTCAACAAAGCTATTTCAGCTAAATCTTCAGATGTAGGATCAATATTAATTGTTGTATCTGCCAAGAAAAGCGTCCCTTTCTTAGTATTCATAATAAACATTCCAGCCACCTTTTCAACTCCATCTTCGGTTCCAATAATTTGAAGAGCAGGCTTAATAGTATTTGGATAGTTTCTTGTAATACCAGAAATTAATGCGTCAGCATGATCAAGTTCTAACATCATTGCACCAAAGTAATTTCGCTCTCTCATCAACTTTCTCGCTTCATAAAGTGTAACCCCTTTACGCTGACGTTTTTTGTAAAACTCTTCACCAAAAATATATCTCCTCTCTTTTTCCTCTTCACTTTTAGGGTCAATTATAGTAACGCCGTCAAGTTCTAAAGCATTTTCTTCAATCATACGACTAATCACCGCTCTTCTTCCAAGTAAAATTGGCTCGGCTATTCCTTCATCTTTTACTTGCTGTGCAGCTTTCAAAATCTTATAGTGCTCAGCTTCAGCAAAGACTACTCTTTTAGGATTGCTTATTGCTCTATTAGTAATAGATTTTAACAACTTATTATCAAAGCCTAATCTAGTTTCTAATTCTTGAGCGTACACATAAAGATCAGGAATCTGTATCTGAGCAACACCCGAATCCATTGCAGCTTTAGCTACCGCTGGTGCAACAACAGATATTAAACGATTATCTAATGGCTTAGGAATAATATAATCAGGACCAAATGTGATTACTTGCTCACCATAGGCTAGGTTAACTGTTTCCGGAACAAGTTCTTTAGTAAGTTCGGCAATACTCCTAACAGCAGCTAATTTCATTTCCTCATTTATACATCGTGCTCTAACATCTAAAGCTCCTCTGAAAATATAAGGAAATCCTAAGACATTATTTACCTGATTTGGATGATCCGAGCGACCTGTAGCCATTATAATGTCTTTTCTAACACTAATAGCGTCATGATAAGAGATTTCCGGATCAGGATTTGCTAAAGCAAAAACAATCGGATTATTATTCATGGATGCAATCATTTCTTTTGAAACAATATTTCCCTGGGAAAGCCCTAAAAAGACATCCGCACCTTTCATTACATCGTCAAGAGTTTTAACCTCTCGATTAGTTGCAAATTCAACCTTTTCTTTTGTAAGATTTTCCGCACCTTTTCGTATTACGCCTTTGCTATCAAGCATTACGATATTCTCTTTCTTAGCCCCAAGCGATAAATACAATCTAGTACAAGACATTGCAGCTGCTCCAGCTCCATTGACAACAATTAAAACCTCATCAATTTTCTTGTCAGCAAGTTCTAAAGCATTAATCAATGCTGCACTAGATATAATTGCTGTTCCGTGCTGGTCATCATGCATGATCGGAATATTCAAAACTTCCTTTAGTCTTCGTTCTATTTCGAAACACTCAGGAGCCTTAATATCCTCAAGGTTAATTCCTCCAAAAGTTGGAGAAATTGCTTTAACCGTATTTACAAACAAATCAATATCGTTAGCATCAACTTCGATATCGAAAACATCAATGTCAGCAAATATTTTGAAAAGCAAACCCTTACCCTCCATAACAGGTTTTGACGCTTCCGGCCCAATATCTCCTAGTCCTAAAACTGCTGTTCCGTTTGAAATCACTGCTACTAAATTACTTTTCGCAGTATATTTATAAACATCGTCTTTGTTTTCACTTATTGCAATGCAAGGATTTGCTACTCCAGGAGAATAAGCTAATGCTAAATCTCTTTGTGTACTATGTTTCTTGGTTGGGACAACTTCAATTTTGCCAGGACGGCCACTGCTATGATAATCTAACGCCTCTTTCTTGTTATTCTTTTTAGCCATTTGTTATTGTTGTTAAAAAAAAAGCCGGTTAAAAAACCGGCTTTGTAAATTATAAAAATAAATTAGTCTGTAATTACTAATCTCTTCATTGTCTTTATTTCACCATCTACAATTATGTTGGCAAAGTACAAGCCTGATTTATGGTTAGAGAAATCAAAGCTTAAAGTTCCTTCTTTATTTATTATTGTTTCATTAAACACTACACTTCCTAACATATCAGAAACTATAACATTAGCTGCCTGACCTAACTTTAGGTCGTAATCAATAAAAGTTAGGGAGGAACTCGGATTAGGATGAAAATCGCCAAAGTATTCTTTGTTCAAATCAGAAACAGAAGTTACTTCTGTAGTATAAGTAATATTCACACAAACTGAATCAGTCATATTTAATTCGTCAAATACACAATATTTAACCACAGTAGAGCCTGAAGTTCCACTAGGAAGATAGTGAACAGAAAAACTAGATTCGTTAGTAGTGTTAGCATCTATCGTTATAGAACCATTGGAAGAACTAACATTTGCAGGGTAACATAAATCCCAACAAAAGTAATTTGAAGTTCCTTGTAGGGAAGAGCCTACTAATTGACGAGAAGCCTTTAAGTTTAGAGCATTACCAGTAGTGTTTTCGACTTTAATAGTAGTATAAACTTCAAAATCACTAGGGCTTCCAATAACAGGGTTTGCTTCAGGAGTTAAAACAATAGATTGGGATATTGCTCCAAAAGAGGAAAAAGCTAACAATAGGTAGAAAATAGATTTTTTCATAAGTGTATTAATTTATATAACAAATATAGCAAAAAAAACAGTTTTCATAGCATAGAGATAGCCAAAAACTAATGAGCTGAACGCGTAAGTCCTAACATTCTTAACAAGAGTAATCTTCATTTAAATTAAAATAGCACTAAATTTGTAACTCCTTAAAATCAAACTATACAGCTATGAAAAAATTAATACTTTTTGTATTTTCTATTTATTCCCTTTTATCATTTTCACAAGATTTAGTCAGCACAACTCCGAGCAAAAAAAATGCTCTTCTTGAAGAGTTTACAGCTGCTGGTTGCGGAAATTGTCCCACAGGCCACTCCATTGCTACTGTTATTGAAAATGAAAACCCAGGACAAATAATTTCAATAAGATACCATCATGGAGGTCTAGCCTCTCCCCAAAACGAAGAAGTATATGACTTTAGAACAGACTTTAGCAACGCTATAGCTCAACAAGCCAATGCAGTAGGGCAGCCATTAGGATCAGTAAACAGACATTTATTTGATGGCCAAAGCTCAAGCAGTCAGTCAGTAGGAAAATAGCAAGAGTCCTGTTTAGAAATTATAGCCCAAGAAGCAATTGTTAATATTGGGGCAATGGCAACAATTGATTCTAATACTAATGAACTAGAGATTATAGTCGAGCTTTATTACACTGGCACCCAAACTGCTTCCACAAATTTATTAAACATAGCATTATTACAGAACAACATTGAAGCAGCCCAAACAGCATATTCGGTTCCTCAACCAAATGACTTTTTAGAAAATGGCCTCTACTCACACAAACATGTGCTAAGACACTTAATTACAGGCCAATGGGGATTCACTATAAATGTTGACGAAGGCCCTTTTATCAGAAAAAAATTCAATTATAATATTCCACAGCAGTTCAGAAACATTCCTGTGGATTTAACAAATTTAGAGTTAGCAATATTTATAAACGAAGGCAATCAGGAAGTGTTAAATACAATTTCAACAAACCCTAAGTTTTGCCCTTTAGAAACTATTAGCATTCAAGACTCTGAAAACATGGCGACTAAAATTTATCCTAACCCTGCATACAAAAACGCAACAATCAACATTGAAACTAAAGCAAAAGACATTGACCAAATTAATATTATAGACATCACCGGAAGCATCTTGTATCAAGATAATTTGTTCAATGAACATACTACTGTTGAGATTGGTAATTTAAACTACAAACCAGGTATTTACTTTGTTCAATTTATCCAAAACAAAAACGCAATCACTAATGAAAAATTAATTATATACTAAAACAATTAAACATGAAAAAATTATTTACAATTTTAACAATTTGCTGGAGCCTTTCTAGCTTTGCTCAGCTAGCAGACGGATCTGTAGCTCCCGACTTTACTGTTACAGACATTAACGGAAATAGCCATAGGTTGTACGACTATTTGAACAACGGCTATACTGTAATAATAGATATCTCAGCAACATGGTGTCCCCCATGCTGGAGCTATCATAATCAGCATATATTAGAAAATGTTTGGGCTTCTCATGGTCCATCGGGAGAACTAGGTGTAAACGCAAACACTACAAATGATGTTATTGTTTTATTTTTTGAAGGAGACCCAAGCACAACCCTAGACCAATTGAATGGCATAGGCACTGGAACATTGGGAGACTGGACAGAAGGCGTAAGCTACCCAATTATAGACGACGCAACTATTTCATCGCTTTATCAAATAGGATATATTCCAACCATTTATACTATTTGCTCTGACAAAACTGTCTCAGAATCAGGTCAATTATCCGTAGTGTCCCACTACAACTTTGCGCAGGAATGCCCTGAAGAAGAAGAATTGGTTAGCATTAATGAAAACAAAAACACTCTTTTCAATGTTTATCCAAATCCGGCTAGTAGTGTGATAAACATTAAATTTGATTCTCAATTTGAAAAAGAAAATGCGACAATATCAATATCAAACTTGTTAGGTAAGGAAGTAATTGCATTAAATAATATTATTTCAAACAATACTAGTATAGATATTTCATCTTTAAAAAATGGTATTTATTTTGTAAACACAAATTTGAAAGGCAGCATAACAACTGAAAAAATTGTTATTTTAAAATAAAACACAAGATAAATTAATTTAAAGAGGTGACTTTAAAAAGTCACCTCTTTTTGCGTTGAGTAAGTAATGGATTAAGTTTTTGTTTGTTGACGATTAAAAAATCATTAAATTTGGGAATTCAACTTAACCAATTTAACAACAAATTATGAAACATATTCTACTAACCTTAGCAATAGTGCTATCTATTAACACTGGCTCTTTCGCACAATTAGCTGATGGAAGTATTGCTCCAGACTTTACTACAACAGACGTTAACGGAAACACACACAGATTATATGACTATCTTGATGCAGGATATACTGTAATTCTTGATATTAGTGCAACGTGGTGCGGACCATGTTGGAATTATCACCAAGGAGGTACTTTCGAAGAAATTTGGGAAGCACACGGACCAGCTGGTCAACCAGGCGTTAGCCCTACCACTACTGATGATGTAGTAATTCTTTGGTTTGAAGGTGATGCTCAAACTCCATTGAGCGAACTGACAAATAGTAACTTGGGTAACTGGCTACAACCTAATGGTGATCCAGTAAACTTTCCTATATGTAATGATGATAATATTGCTGCTTTATACGAACTTCCTTTTTGGCCAATAATATATACTATTTGCCCTAGTAAAATTATCTCTGTTTCTGGTCAAGCAAATGCTAACACACACTATGCTAATCTAGCAGATTGTGGTACCGCTTACGAAGGAACAAATGCATCTTTAGCCTCTTATAATGGTAACTTAACCGCAAACGGATGTGAAACTTCTGGTACAGGAAATGTATCTGCTACTGTCCATAACTTTGGAACAGAAATATTAACTGATTTTACTGTTGCAGTTATTGAAAACGGAAACACGATTGCTAGTGAAGATTATAGTGGCTCTTTGGATGTATATGAGGTTGTAGATATTGACTTCGGAAATTTAACTATCAATTCAACTGAGTTTGAAATAGCTATTACAACTGTAGATGATGTTCCAGCAGACAATGTAATTTCTCAAACATTAAGCTTTGCTAATTCTACAGATGAAAATACAATTACAATAACTATCGCAACTGATAACTACCCTGGCGAAACAAGCTGGAAGCTTAAATCAGGAAACGGAACAGTTATTGAAAGTTTTGGTCCTTATACAGAAGGAGATGGCGCTCAGGGATCTGGAGGGCCTGATGCTAACACATCATTTACCTATGACGTAGCTCTTCCTGAAGGATTAGACTGTTATGAATTAGAAATTAGCGACACATACGGAGATGGCTTATCATTAGCAAATGCAGCAGGATATGGAATTACCGCTAACGGAGTTGATTTAATTAACAACTTTACAAATCCTAACTTTGGAGTTTTAGTATCTGATTTTTTCAGTGCTGATTCAGATGGTAACGGAACAGTTGCAGCAATTAATGAATTAGAAAACGTTTCGGTATCTGTATACCCAAACCCTGTATCATCTAGTGCAACAGTTGAAATATCAACAGTTGAAAATTCGGATGTAACTTTAAATCTAATAAACATTTTGGGTGAGTTAATTTCATCAAATGTTTATAACTTAAATGCAGGAAATAATAAAGTTAACTTTAACGTTAACAACATAGAAAACGGTATTTACTTTGTACAATTAAACATTAACGGTTTAACAACAACAAAAAAGATTACTGTTACTAAATAAATCTAATTTGCAAAACACAAAAAAGGTCAGTAGATTAGCTTAAATGTTAATTGCTGGCCTTTTTTAATTAATTATATTTACACAATGAAAAAACTAATCGTAATTCTTATCGCATCCATTTCAATAATGACTGCTGATGCTCAAAACAAATCATTTCCTAAGATAGATTTAAAAACTCTTGACAATACAATAATCAACACATCTTCGTTTGACAATGACGGAAAACTTATGGTGGTTAGTTTTTGGGCTACCTGGTGTAAGCCTTGTATAAAAGAACTCTCTACAATTGCTGAAGAATATGAAGATTGGCAAGACGAAACAGGAGTCAAGATAATAGCTGTCTCAATAGATGACTCGAGAAACATGTCCAAAGTAAAGCCTAAAGTTAACGCAGAACTCTGGGACTATGAAGTGTATTGTGATCCAAATGGAGATCTAAAAAGAGCCTTAGGAATAAGCACTGTACCTCATACCTTTATTATTAATAATAAGATGGAAATTCTATGGCAACATTCGGGCTATAAGGATGGAGATGAAATAGAGCTTTACGAAAAAATTGTACAATTCTCAAAATAAGAATCCATGCAAAAATGGTTAACACTAGCGTCAGTAGTTGTTTTATACTTAAACAGTAGCGCACAACAAGACGGAAATTACGGAACGATTCAAGGAGATTTTAATTTAAATGTTCAAAGTTATACCGAAGATTTAAAAATTAATGCTGATGCTGTAGACGAATTCATTTTAATGAACGGATACTCCAATCTAAGATATACTAAAGACAATTTTTTAATCGGAGTAAGGTATGAGAGTTATCTTAACGCCCTTCAAGATTTTGACTCAAGATTTAACGGCAATGGAATACCTTATAGATTTGCTCAGTATTCAGTAGACGGATTAGACATAACAGTTGGTAATTTCTACGAGCAATTTGGTAATGGTATTATATTTAGAAGTTACGAAGAAAAGTCATTAGGGATTGACAATGTAATGGACGGAATTAGACTAAAATACCGACCTACAGCAGGCTTAACAATTAAAAGTTTCTTTGGTACACAAAGATTTTTTTTCGAGCAAGGACCAGGGATTGTTAGAGGTATTGATGCCGAATTAAATTTAAATGAATCGTTCAAAGGTTTAAATAACAGCAAAACAAACATATTGTTAGGTGCTGGCTTTATAAGTAGATTTCAAGAAAGCAGCAATCCTGTCTACAACCTTCCTGAAAATGTAGGAGCATACTCTGTTAGATCAACTATAAATAGAGGTAAAATTTCTTTTAATAGTGAGTATGCTTATAAATACAATGACCCTGATGGAGGCGTTACTTACAATAACTATGCTCCGGGAAATGCAATTATGTCCAATATGAGTTACTCTGAAAGAGGATTGGGCATCATTGTCGAAGCACATAGAGTAGATAATATGGATTTCAGGTCTGCAAGAGGTGTTACAGGTAACGAATTAACCCTTGCTTATATTCCAGCAATAACAAAACAACATACCTACACTTTAGCTGCATTCTACCCATTTTCTACTCAGCCAATGGGAGAACTTGGATTTCTAGGAGAGCTAAACTATAACATTAAAAAGAAAAGCACGCTAGGCGGAAAGTACGGAGCTCTTCTAACGGTTAATTACTCTAGAGTAAATGCTTTAAATGGAGGTAACTCTGTTTTAACAGAAAACGAAAGTCATACTCCAATTTTCTTTAGCGTTATAGGAGAAGATCTTTACTTTAGAGATTTCAATATCGAACTCAAGAAAAAACTTAGCAAAAAAGCTAAACTAACCACATCATATGTTGACATGATTTACAATAAAGATGTCGTTCAGGGTAAAAATGTTGGTAAAGACATTCATGCTAGAATTGGGATTGTAGAGCTCAATTACAAACTCAAACCAAAACATACAATTCGAACCGAATTACAATACTTGTCAGTTGATAAAGATGAGAAGTATGATGAAGACTCAGGAGATTGGATGATGGCGCTTGTCGAATACACTTTTGCCCCACACTGGTTTTTCGCAGTTGTAGACCAATATAATGGTGGATATACAGACTACGAACAAATCGTACACGAAGCAGTTCATTATCTAAATATTAGCTGCGGATACTCCAGCGGAACTAATCGATTTGAATTAGGATATGGGAAGAAAAGAGAAGGAATATTTTGTGTAGGAGGAGTATGTAAAAACGTACCATCTTCAAATGGATTTACTTTTAGTATAACATCAAGCTTTTAACTATGAAAAATTACATCGTTTATCTTTCTTTTATTTTAGCAACTATCGTTGCATGTGATAAAATTGAACAAGAAGACTTCCTTATTGCTGAGGGCGGAGGAGGAGTCGTAGTTGACACAAGTACTTTTGTCAAAAAAGTTCTAATTGAAGACTTTACAGGTCATACTTGTCAAAACTGTCCTGAAGCATCTGAAGAAATTCACACATTACAACAAATTAGCGCATATCAAGGTAACGTAATTGCTATTGCAATACATTCCGGGTTTTTCTCTGATGTCAACCCAACATTTACCACAGATTTTACTACTGATGAAGGAACTGTAATTCATGACTTTTTTGGAGCAGCATCATACCCTACAGGAATGGTAAACAGAAGAGGGTTCAATTCAACAGCTCACCTTCTAAATTATCCAGAATGGGGTTCTGTTGTAGCTGACTTAATTAGTCAAGAGCCTGAAATAGGCATAAAAATGAGCGTTGAGAACGGTACAATCAATATTGACGCCAAGCTACTTGAAGGCCTAAATGACGAATTAAAACTTGTGGTAGTACTTACTGAAAATGAAATAATTGACAAACAACTAGTGGAAGGTCAAGGTGTGGTAGAAGACTATGAACATAACCATGTATTAAGAAAATCTTTGAATGGAACATGGGGTCAAACAGTGCAACTCAATACTTCCACTTTTGAAACCTATTCATTTGACTATACTTTAGATCCTTCATGGGATGAAACCAATACTAATGCAGTTGCGTATATCTATAGCGAAGCATCTAAAGAGGTACTGCAAGTGGAAGAACTACACCTAACAGAATAAAATGACAAAAACCTTAACAACACTCTTAATTATTTTTTCAAGCACTATTACTTTTTCACAAGTAATGGTAGAGGAAATAGAAAGTTCACAATCTTTAATTGAGGCTTATATATCTCCTTTAGGAGAGTCTATTGGACAAGGATTAAACAATGGTTGGTTCAACACAGCAAAACCCCATAAATTAGGAGGATTCGACTTAACTTTTAATTTCAATATAGTTAGTCTGCCAAACACATCTTTAGTTTTTGATCCAAATGAAATTGAAGGATTTTCTTCCAACAGCTTGTCGCCTACCCTTTTAGGAAAAGGAGATGGAGCAACTATTACATACGATCATCCTAGCGGATTTAGTGAAACTTTTAAAATGCCTGATCAAGCTGTCCAACTAAATAACTTACCAATTCCGACTTTAAACTTAGGGGTTGGATTAATTAAAGAAACGGAGTTGAACGTTAGATATATTCCTAACACTAATTATGACATTAAAATGTTAGGTCAAGGATCAGTAAACCTTTTGGGAATTGGGCTTAAACATAATTTAATGCAGTGGATTCCTTTGGCAAGTAAATTGCCTATACACTTATCAATTCAAGGAGCATATACTTCTCTAAATACGTCGTTTGAAATAAAAAGCGATAACATAGATCAGATGGTAGAGTTAAATACAGTAGCATATAATTACAATTTAATATTATCTAAAAAACTATTAATGCTGACACCTTATTTAAGCATAGGTTACAGTAATTCTATTACAAATTTTAAAAGCAATACAAAATTTAATTTAGGAGATGGCTTAAATGCGGTAGAATTTAACATCCCTAACGATATCGACTTCACGAACTTAGGTTTGATGAATTATAGTGCTGGTATAAGAGTTCAGCTGGCATTACTGTCATTACATATAAGTCAATCATTCTCTGAATACAAGACAACTAGTATAGGTGCCGGAATTAGCTTTAGATGATGAAAATTGGTTTAATATTAATATCTCTTTTATTGTCTTTAAATATTTTAGGACAAAGCTTTAAGGCCAATGCAATAGCAGGCATTAGCACCTCACAAGTTTCCTCAGATAATTTAGGAGGATTTAATAAGTTCGGATTAAAATTAGGCGCATCAGTGTTTCATAAAATAAATAATGGAACGAGAGCTGAGTATGCCATGTATTATATAGACAAGGGAAGTCGAGATAGTGAGAACTTTTTTAAAATAGATTTATCTTATATTGAATCATCGTGGTCGTTACAAAAAAGCTCTAAAGGAATTATTTATGAAGCAGGTTTGTTATTTGCAGTACTAATTGACGGAGCTACTTATGATCGAAATGGTAAGTTTGACATCCAAAACAGCGATTTTAGCAAATACGATATTGGAGCAACTATTGGTGCTGGAGTAAAACTAAAACCAAAAGTATTTATGTTTTGGGTAATTAATAATACAATCCCATTATTTCCAATTCAAGAACATCCGAATGGAATAAGTGTGGGGTTAAACAAAGGAAAATATAATTCCGTTTTTAGTATTTCTTTACGATATTTGCTATCTGATGAGTAACAAACATAAAATAATAGTTTCTGTTAGTGGTGCTAGCGGATCTATATACGCTAAAGTGCTTTTTGACAAACTACAACAACTTGAAAATCAAATTGAAGCTGTTGGAGTAATGATGTCTGAAAATGCTAAATATGTATGGCAAACTGAGTTGGGAAATAGTGATTATAAAGATCTACCGTTTGATTTTTATACGCCCCAAAATTTTGGAGCACCATTTGCATCAGGCTCTGCAAGGTACGAGACAATGATTATTTGTCCTTGCTCTATGGGAACGTTGTCAAGAATAGCTAATGGGATCTCTAACGACCTAACAACGAGAGCAGCAGACGTAATTTTGAAAGAACGTCGAAAATTAATTTTGGTAGCAAGAGAAACCCCTTTGAACTTGATACAGATTAATAATATGAAAACAATAACAGAAGCAGGTGGTATAATATGTCCGGCTTCTCCATCGTTTTATAGCAATCCCAAAAGCTTTGAAGAATTAGCTTCTACTGTTGTAGATAGAATTATTTCTTTATCAGGCTTAGAAAATGAATCTTATCAATGGGGAGAAGATTAAAATTAAAAAAATGAATTAAAACAACCTTACAAACCCTTAAAATCATGAAAATACTAAAATTCGGAGGAACCTCCGTTGGCTCAGCTTGTCGTATAAAAAAATTAGTTTCTTTAATTAACGATAACCAATCTAAAATAATAGTTCTGTCTGCTATTTCAGGAACAACAAATGAATTAGTCCGTTTTTCAAACCTAATAAATCAGAACGAATATCAGAGCGCACAAGAATGTTCTCAAAACTTAAAAAGTAAATACATTGAGTTGATTGACGAATTATTCACTAGCAAAAAGTATAAAAATATTGGTAACGAAATAATAAATCATCACTTTTCATTTATTGACTCTTACAATTTCAAAGCGTTGAACTTGTTCAAAGAGAAAACAATTTTAGCGCAAGGAGAGATACTCTCAACGACATTATTTCATCACTATCTAACAGAATGTAAAATTGAATCAGTGCTTTTATCGGCATTAAATTTTATGCGAATAGATGAAAATGGAGAACCTAAGCAAACTTACATTGAAGAAATGTTAGCAAAAGAATTAAGTCAGCACCAAAATCAAACTATTTTTATTACTCAAGGTTTTATATGTAGAAATTCGTTTGGAGAAATTGATAATCTAAAAAGAGGAGGGTCTGACTATACGGCAACATTAATTGGTGCAGCAATAAAAGCTAAAGAAGTACAAATATGGACGGATATCGATGGCATGCACAACAACGATCCTCGAATAGTAGAAAACACAAAGCCAATTGAGAATCTCTCTTATGATGAAGCAGCAGAGTTAGCATACTTTGGAGCAAAAATTTTACATCCTTCAAGCGTACAGCCTGCTAAAGAAAAAAGTATTCCAATTTTATTGAAAAATACATTAGAACCACAAAAAAAGGGAAGTAAAATAAGCAGTCAAACTCAAGGAAGTGGTGTAAAGGCAATCGCATCTAAAGACAATATAACGGCCATTAAAATAAAAAGCGATAAAATGTTAATGGCATACGGATTTATTCGAAAAGTATTTGAAGTATTTGAGAGCTACAAAACCCCTATTGACATGATTACAACCTCAGAGGTTTCCGTTTCTGTTACAATAGACAAAACTGATTCTTTAGTCCAAATTGTAAATGAGCTTAAAAACTATGGTGAAGTAGAAGTTGACGAAAATCTTAGCATCGTATGTGTGGTAGGCAACTTTATTTCTGAAAGCAAAGGCTATGCTTGCACTATATTTCAGTCATTAAAAGATATACCTATCCGAATGATTTCATATGGCGGAAGTAAGCACAATATTTCTGTTTTAGTGAAGACAGAACATAAAAATCAATGTCAATTATTACTTAACGAAATATTATAAAAATGAATTTTAATTCGATAAAAAATGCTCTTGAGCAAAATGAGACTCCATTCTATTTTTACGATTTAAGTTTGTTAGAAAGAACCTTAGATTATGTTAAAAAAGAATCCGAATTTCATTCCTTTAATGTTCATTATGCACTAAAAGCAAATAGCAATAATAAAGTATTAGATCTAATAAAAGAGTACGGACTTGGAGCCGATTGCGTAAGTGGAAACGAGATTTGCAAAGCCATGGAAATTGGTTTCGACAACCAAAAAATTGTGTTTGCAGGAGTAGGAAAAACAGACAAGGAAATAGACTTTGCATTAGAAAAAGGAATCTTTTGCTTTAACTGCGAATCAATTGCAGAAATTGAAGTAATTCAACAAATTGCAAAAAAGAAAAGAAAAACGGCAAAAATTGCAATCCGTATTAACCCAAACGTAGTTGCCAACACACACCATTACATTACTACAGGAATTCAAGAAAATAAATTCGGAATAAACAAATGGGAATTAGAAGAAGTAGTAGAAACAATAAATAATTCAGATTCCATTGTGCTAATAGGCTTACATTTTCATATAGGCTCACAGATCACAGACCTAGCTGTCTATAAAAACTTATGCGTTAGAGTAAACGAGTTTCAAGAATGGTTTGAACAAAGAAATATTAACGTCTCTCATATAAATGTTGGAGGAGGATTGGGAATTGATTATAGCAACCCTCTATCAGAACCTATGAGTGATTTTAAAAGTTATTTTAAGCTGTTTAAAGATCATTTAGACTTAAGGGCAAATCAACAATTACATTTCGAGCTAGGGCGTTCTATAGTAGGGCAATGTGGCTCACTAGTGTCAAAAGTTCTGTATGTTAAAAAAGGAATAAAAACAAAGTTTGCGATTGTTGATGCTGGAATGACAGAGCTAATAAGGCCAGCCTTATACCAAGCTAGTCATCAAATAATTAACATTAGTAGCGAAGATAAAAACACTCAAAAATACGATGTAGTTGGGCCAATTTGTGAGTCTTCAGATTGTTTTGGAAAGCAAATTAGTTTACCAACTACTGTTAGGGGAGATTGTATTGTGATCTTATCTAGTGGTGCGTACGGACAGGTTATGTCAAGCCAATATAACCTAAGGGAATTAGTAAATGCTGTATACTATAAAACACAATAAGCTGATTTGGTTTGC
>Ga0233426_10001148_pt1 | contig 25205 bp, 24 predicted proteins | sample SI_118_April2016_6_FD_179875 | JGI IMG/M metagenome (GOLD analysis project Ga0233426, IMG submission 179875) | Seawater microbial communities from Saanich Inlet, British Columbia, Canada - SI_118_April2016_10_MG | ecosystem: Environmental > Aquatic > Marine > Inlet | place: Canada: British...
CACTATCGAAACCATGGTGCAGCGTTTGGTCAAGTGCTTGCGGGTTTTGAGGTGGAAAATGATGACCAACTCGATTTCTTTAACCACTTGAAAGACTTGGGTTATGAATGGCAAGAAGAAACGAATAACGAAGCTTATAAAGCTTTTCTATCTTAATAAATTATAGAAAAGTTAAACCTTTAATTAGATATTACATTGAATATTGACGCTTAGCCCTAAAGTGGCTAAGTGTTTTTCTTCCAAAGTAAGTTCATCTGCAATCAAAGGGTGTTCTGCTAACCAATCTTTAGGCAAGCATAAATTGATTGTTTTCTGGGCATCTACAGATGATTTATAATGAGGCAAAAGATCATCTTTTCTCAAACGACATAAGATGACAGATAAGCGAAGAATCGCTAATAAATATCCGGCAGTTTGGCTATCCGTTATTGATTGTTTTAATAAGTGAGTATCAATATCCCCTTTGTAAAGTTTAACAAAAGCTTTGAGTAACTGGCGATCCGCTTGATCAAATCCTGGTAATTCCGCATTTTCAATAATATAAGCACTATGTTTTTGGTGATGTTTAAACTCTAATAACAAGCCTATTTCATGAAGTTCGCAACTGGTGAGTAATAAGTCATAGCTATTATCTTTGTCTAGTTGCCACGCGGGAGAGCAACTATTAAATAATGAAATTGCTTGTTCTTTTACTCGATGAGCGTGTTCAGTATCGACATGATATCGATGCATTAATGAAAGAGTTGTCCGCTTTCTGATATTGACCTTTTTATCGCAAGGAAGCATTTCATACAATAAACCTTCACGTAGTGCGCCACTTGAAAGTTGCAACTGTTTAATAAGAAAGCTGTCGAAAATAGCCATCAAAATAGATAAGCCACTTGCGATAACAGGGGTTCTTTCACTGGTTAATCCAGCAATATTTATTTGCTCGATTGAGTGGCAGCATATTAATTGTTGCTGTACTTCTTTAAGAAATCCATCAGTAATAATGGTCGGTCGGTTTTGATGCATCAATATTTCAGCTAAAGCTTGCATAGTGCCTGAACCCCCTAATATTGATTGCCACCCAATCGCACAATAAGGTTTGATTAAAGGCTTTAACACTTGCTTTGCGGCAGAAATTGCTTGGGTGAAGTTATGGGTATTTAACAAGCCGTCGGAAAAAAATTGTCGATTATAGGTGACGCAGCCAATATCAATACTGCAAATTTTTTTTGGTTGAAGATCTGAGCCTACAATCAGTTCTGTACTCGCACCACCTATATCAATCACAAAGCGCTTTTCTTTACAGCAACTCGTGTGCGCGACACCAAGATAAATTAATTCGGCTTCTTGCTCACCAGATAGGAGCGTGATGTTTTGACCGAGTACTTTATTGGCACGCTCGATAAAAGTTTGACCATTTTTGGCTAGTCTGATTGTGGCGGTTGCAACAATACGAACATTTTCAACGGGAATATCTTGAAGACGTTCAGCAAAAAAGCTTAGGCATTCCAAGCCTCGAGCCATTGCTTCTTCGCTTAATATATTTTGACCGTTTAGCCCTGCAGCCAAACGGACTTTCCTTTTTACCTTGTCGACAACTTGGACACTATCGGCAAGTTGTCGGGTGATCATCATATGAAAGCTATTCGAGCCTAAATCGATGATGGCATACAAAGGTGAACTTGCAAGGTTATTGCTAATCAACTTTACACCTATATATTATCCGCGGCTGCGGTTGCCACCTGGTCTACCACGGTTTTGACTACCGTTGTGAGGTTTATGGCGACGTTGGCGAGGCTTAGGTTTAGGAAAGTCAGTGATTAACGATTCATGATCATATTTACTGACAGGTAAAATATGCTCGATGTAAGTTTCAATTCCAGGCAAGTTAAACACATACTCTTCACATGCGAAACTAATTGCATGGCCTGTTGCACCAGCGCGGCCAGTTCGGCCAATACGGTGCACGTAATCTTCACAGTCATCAGGTAAATCATAGTTAAATACATGAGTAACTTGAGGAATATGTAAGCCACGTGCAGCAACATCGGTTGCAACTAAAATATCAAGTTCACCATTAGTAAACTGTTCTAATATTTTTAAACGACGTTTCTGAACCACATCGCCGGTTAACAGTCCAACCCTTACTTTATCAGCCTCTAAGTGAGCATGAATATTTTCACAACTATGTTTGGTATTGGCGAAAATAATTGCTTTTTCCGGCCAGTCTTCTTCAATTAATGTTTGAAGAAGACTCATTTTATCTTCGTTTGAAGGATAAAAAAGTTCCTCGGAAATTCTTAGATTTGTTTTCTGTTCTGGTTCAACTTCTACACTAACTGGGTCATTCATATGTTCAAATGCAAGCTCTTTCACTCGAAAGGATAAGGTTGCAGAAAAAAGCATACTTAAACGGTCTGTTGCCACAGGCATGCGATGAAACATATAACGAATATCTTTGATAAAGCCTAAATCAAACATACGATCTGCTTCATCAAGCACAACAACTTCAATGTTACTTACGTTGTAAACACCTTGCTTCATATAATCGATAAGACGACCGCATGTACCTATTAAGATATCTACACCCGCTTCAAGTTCTTGACGTTGACTTTCATAACCTTCACCACCATAAACAACACCAAGGCGTAATCCTGTGCTTTTTGACATTTCAATAGCGTCGCGATGAATTTGTATGGCAAGCTCTCTAGTTGGTGCCATAATTAAGGCTCTAGGTTGCTTTTCCACTTTTGCTGGCTTTTGCAATAAATGATGAAAAGTTGCCGCTAAAAAGGCGATAGTTTTACCTTCACCAGTTTGTGCTTGTCCAGCTATATCTTTCCCTTCAATTAAAACAGGTAAAGATTTCGCTTGTATGGTTGTACATTGTTCAAAGCCCATGGCATTTAATCCAGCAACTACTTTAGGTGCTAAATTAAGCTCTGTGAACTTCGTATCTGATAAGTGAGTATTATTCATGGCGCTAAGCTTAACAGGTTACGTGGCTAATAAATACTGTATCGATAACGCGAATGTATAAATATTAATAATAGCGTTTTCAATTGATGAAATAACGCTAAAAAGAGTACTTGTAAAAGTGAAAATTACAAGACTATTGGTAATTCATTTTGTTGCGGGTATAATCCTGCTCAGATTGGCGATAAATGCCACCATTAACGGAGAGAAAAATGAGCGATAAAATTGTTCAGTTATCAGATGACAGCTTTGAAGCTGATGTATTAACTGCATCAGGTTTAGTTTTGGTTGATTTTTGGGCTGAATGGTGTGGTCCTTGTAAAATGATTGCGCCTTTATTAAATGACATTGCTGAAGAATATGCAGGTAAGGTGACTGTTGGTAAGTTAAACATTGATCAGAATGATGCAACACCACCTAAGTATGGCATTCGTGGTATTCCAACGCTTTTATTGTTTAAAGACGGCACTGTAGCTGACACCAAAGTTGGCGCTTTATCAAAAACTCAATTAAAAGAGTTTATTGATAACAACTTATAATGATAAAAAGGCTCGTCATGTACGAGCCTTTTTGTTTCATTTATTTAGATTAAGAAATATACAAGAAAATTTTTGTTACTTTACGTACAGTGTATTTAGTGCTAACTTTATAACTCAACGGAAAAATAACATTTCTAAACTCATACTCTACCCATTAAAACTGCCAAATTGGCAAAATCTAACAATGTAAAACATCTAAGAACCTCAAATATGAATCTTACCGAACTCAAAGAAAAATCCATCAGTGAACTTATTAAATTAGCTGAATCAATGAAACTTGAGCATCTTGCTCGTAATCGTAAGCAAGATATAATTTTTGCTATTTTAAAAGCACACGCTAAAAGTGGCGAAGATATCTTTGGTGGTGGTGTTCTTGAAATACTGCAAGATGGTTTCGGCTTTTTACGATCAGCAGATTCATCATACTTAGCTGGTCCTGATGATATTTATGTATCGCCAAGCCAAATTCGTCGTTTTAGTATGCGAACCGGTGATACTATTCATGGGAAGATTCGCCCACCAAAAGATGGTGAACGTTATTTTGCATTACTCAAAGTGAATGAAGTTAACTTTGACAAGCCTGAAAACTCTCGAAATAAAATACTTTTTGAAAACTTAACGCCTATTCATCCTAATCAACGTGTGACTATGGAACGTGGTAATGGTTCTACAGAAGATATTACCGCACGAGTTTTAGATTTAGCATCGCCAATTGGTAAAGGTCAACGTGGGTTGATTGTTGCCCCACCAAAAGCAGGTAAAACACTTTTACTGCAAAATATAGCTCAAAGTATTGCTCACAACCACCCTGATTGTGAGCTCATGGTATTGTTGATTGATGAACGACCAGAAGAAGTCACTGAAATGCAACGTTTGGTTAAAGGTGAAGTGGTTGCTTCTACTTTTGATGAACCTGCTAACCGTCATGTTCAAGTGGCGGAAATGGTGATTGAAAAAGCGAAACGTTTAGTTGAGCATAAAAAAGACGTGGTAATTCTACTTGATTCAATTACGCGTTTAGCACGTGCTTACAATACCGTTATTCCATCATCAGGTAAAATATTAACCGGTGGTGTTGATGCCAATGCTTTGCATCGTCCAAAACGTTTCTTTGGTGCTGCTCGTAATATCGAAGAAGGCGGTAGTTTAACTATTATCGCAACTGCTTTAGTTGATACCGGCTCTAAAATGGACGAGGTTATTTACGAAGAATTTAAAGGTACCGGTAATATGGAATTACACCTTTCTCGTAAAATTGCTGAAAAGCGTGTTTTCCCTGCAATTCACTTTAACCGCAGTGGTACTCGTCGCGAAGAGCTTTTAACTAAGCCTGACGAATTACAGAAAATGTGGATATTACGTAAAATTGTTCATGAAATGGGTGAAATTGACGCCATGGAATTTATGATTGATAAACTTGCGATGACTAAAACCAATAACGACTTTTTCGATTCGATGAAACGTAAATAAATAATTTATTCGTCTAGTCATATTTTTAAGCGTTAGTTTTTTAACTAACGCTTTTTTATTTCCGCTTTTACATTACAAGTCTTTGTATATTTTACCCTTCTATTTTATTTTGAAATATTACCTTAGTAATGTGAGTAAACCGTTTTAGTTTTTGTAAGAAAGCCCTTACATATAGATAATTTTAGCTAACAAAAATAGTTCGTTTTTTATACGACAAGTTGTGGGGATTAATGTAGAATGCGCCTTTTTTAATATTCGATTAGGTGTTTAAGCATGATACGGAATTTTTTATGTTGTATTGTTCTGTTTCTTATTCATATAACTCCAGGTTTTCTAATTGCTCAAGAATTACCGACTCAAGCGCTTAAAATAAAAGTAGTAACTGAAGATACGTTTCCAATTCAATATCTTGAAAAGGGACAGGTTTTAGGTCCCGCTACCGATTTAGTTAAATCAGTTTTGGCTGAAGCTGGCCTTCCTTACTCTATTGAAGTACTTCCTTGGGCTAGAGCATATAATATTGCCTTAAATGAGCCTAATACAATGATATATTCCTTAGCGAGAACAGAACAACGGGAAGGCTTGTTTCAATGGATTGGCAGTGTCATGCGTTTAAATTACTATCTGGTAGGCATGGAGTCGCTTAAATTATCTCAACCAATTACTTTGGAATCCTTAAAAAAATTTATATCTCGTGAATAAACCATCTCAAAGTATCAATATGTTAAAGCTAGGTCGAATAGATTTATTTCCAACAAATTATTCCAGTTTTCAATTCTCATGTTTATACATGAAAGTTGACTGTCAGCAAATAAAACCGTTTTACGAATTGAAAAAGCTCAGGGCATCTTTATTTTTTGCTTTAAGTAATCAAACAGAAAGCGCTGAAGTAAATAAGATAAAAGCGGCCTATCAAGTCGTGATGGACCGGTCAAAAGAGTAACTATTGGGAAGTTGGTGTAATAATTATGCCTTTCACCTTCATATCAGTATAATAACGAAAAATTCTCAGTAAAAACGATAATGAAATACAGTGATTTAAGAGATTTTATAGCGCAACTTGAAAAGTTGGGTCAGTTAAAGCGTATAACTCAACCGATATCAACAGAATTAGTGATGACAGAGATCAGCGATCGAACTTTGCGTCAGGAAGGTCCAGCCCTTTTATTTGAAAACCCTATTAATGAACATGGAGAGCCGAGTGGTATTCCTGTTCTAACAAATCTATTTGGTACGCCTGATCGTGTTGCCCTTGCTATGGGGCAAAAAGATGTTCATGCCTTGCGTGATGTCGGTAAATTACTTGCCATGTTAAAAGAGCCTGAGCCACCAAAAGGTTTTCGTGACGCAATCAGTAAAATACCGGTATATAAACAAGTGTTTAACATGCCGGTAAAAGTGATTAAAAAACCACTTTGCCAACAAGAAGTTATTTCGGGTGAAGAGGTTGATCTAACTAAATTACCTATTCAAAAATGTTGGCCTGGTGATATTGCGCCTTTAATTACTTGGGGGTTAACGGTCACTCGGGGTCCTCATAAAGAGCGTCAAAACTTAGGTATTTATCGTCAACAGTTAATTGCAAAAAATAAAATTATTATGCGTTGGTTATCTCATCGAGGCGGCGCTTTAGATTTCCAAGAATTTAAAAAAGAAAATCCAGGTGAAAACTATCCAGTTTCTGTCGCTTTAGGTGCTGATCCAGCAACTATTTTGGGTGCTGTAACCCCAGTGCCAGATACGCTTTCAGAATATGCGTTTGCGGGTTTATTGCGAGGCGCTAAAACGGAAGTTGCAAAATGTATTAGTAACGATCTAGAAGTACCTGCAACCGCTGAAATTATTTTAGAAGGGTATATTGACCCTAATGAAGTTGCACCTGAAGGTCCATATGGTGATCATACGGGCTATTATAATGAGGTGGATGATTTTCCAGTGATGACTGTTACTCACATCACTCAGCGCAAAGATCCTATTTATCATAGTACCTACACCGGACGACCACCTGATGAACCTGCTATTTTAGGTGTTGCACTCAATGAAGTTTTTGTGCCTATTTTACAGAAGCAATTCCCCGAAATTCAGGACTTTTATTTGCCGCCGGAAGGTTGTTCTTATCGATTAGCGATAGTTACAATTAAAAAGCAATATGCCGGCCATGCTAAAAGAGTAATGATGGGGGTTTGGTCGTTTCTTCGCCAATTTATGTATACTAAGTTTGTTATCGTTTGTGATGACGATGTTAATGCGCGTGATTGGAAAGATGTTATTTGGGCAATGACTACCAGAATGGACCCAAGTAGAGATACGGTTTTAATTGAGAATACCCCGATTGATTATTTAGATTTTGCATCACCCGTATCAGGTTTAGGTTCAAAAATGGGTATGGACGCAACGAATAAATGGCCCGGTGAAACAAATAGAGAATGGGGAGAACCCATTGTGATGGATGAAAGCGTAAAGAGCGCAGTAGATGAACTTTGGAGTGAACTCAAGATATTTGAGTAGCTCAAACTAATAGAAAATTAGCAGTTATTAACTGCGATCATAATAGGTTAATAAATGAAAGAAATACAGTGTCAGGTTCAGTCAATAACGGCATTAACTGAGTATGTGTATAAAGTATTGTTAAAGCCGACAGAAAATGTTGATTTTTTACCGGGACAATATTTAAATTTTGTCATGAGCGAAGAAGATAAAAGACCATTTTCAATCGCGAGCTCACCTTGTGATGAATTAATTGAATTACAAATTGGCGCTTTTGGTGCTGACAGTTATCCAATGCAAGTAATTGAACGTATTAAAGAAAATAGTCATGTTACGATTGAAATTCCTTTAGGTAATGCAGCATTAATAACCGGCAGTGAAAGACCTGTATTATTAATTGCTGGCGGAACAGGTTTTTCATATATTAAGTCAATGTTTGAATATTTAGCCAATCAAAAATCAACAAGAGACGTAGTTGTTTATTGGGGATTACGTGATCCAAGCGCTTGTTATGAATTAGATAAAACGACCGGTACAATAAATACTTTATCGAATGGGCAATTTATTCCTGTTGTTGAAACGCCTCATGATGATTGGCATGGTCGCATTGGCATGGTGCATAAAGTGGTAATGAAAGAAATTGATAATCTTGCTGATTATGATATCTATATTGCAGGTCGCTTCGATATGGTTGGTACCGTGCGTGATGATTTTGTTGCTCAAGGTGCAAATATAAATCATATGTATGCAGACGCTTTCGCGTATATTTAATTACACGTAAATGTTTCGAAAATAAAAACCACTTTATGTAGGTGGTTTTTTCTTTTTTAAATCGAAAATTTGATGTATAAGATGCCGGTTTAAAGTAACAGTGATTATTAGAAAATAATTTTTTCATCCAAAGGAAGCACAATGAGTAAAAAAAACGTAAAGAGTAGTAAAGAATCTACTTTAGTCGGTCAAGCTGATATAGGACGAGGTTCAATTAAAGATAACTTTTTAGCCGCTTTAGTGACGTCTAAAATGTATAAGCTACAAATCGTTAAAGCAAAAAAAGGTAAAGGTTCTTTCAACGTAAAGAAAAGCATAAAGGGAAAAATAATGGGCAAGACTCTTATTTAATAACCGTTTAGTCATCATCATTAAGATGATTAAGTGGTTATTAAATAAGGGTTTTAGCTGGTTTTAATTATAAAAATAAGAATTACTCAGAGACTATTTTATTTAATACCTCGATGGCTTTAGGTAATTCATTCTGATTTTCAAGTACTTTGGCAAAGGCTATTAAATCGACTTTATCGTACTGCTCACCCTCTAATTGCACCAACGAATTAAACGCTTTTTCTGCCATTGGCCATTGCTGTGAGCTGGTTGCTAAATGTGCCAAACAGCTTAACCATTTCGCATTGTGTTGATCATGATGTAAGTGTTTTTGTACTGCTTGAATAAGTTCATCAGTTGACGTTAAAGGTAAGCTTCTCATCTGTTTAAGAAGTTTTTCATTCGCGCCTTTTTTGATCACCGGCAAGAGAATTTTACTTAATGGCTGATTAATTTGATGAGCGGCTAATACTTGGCAATAGGCATAAATAACTTGTTCACGCTGCTTTATTTTTCTAGCAAGATTATTCCAGTATGAATTTAGCGCGTCATTGTCATGCTGCTGTATTTGTTCATTAAACACGCCATAAAATGCAATGGATTCCCATTGTTCAACCGTTTCATCGGTTATAATTTTACTTTTTCTTGCAGCAACTAATTGTTCAACTACGTAACTAAAGCGTTTTTCAATTAAGCTCAATGAAATTTCTTGTGCAAGTAATCTATCGTCGTGACCAATATGTTTGTGATGTTCATCAATTAATTGTCGAGCTTGTGAAAACTCTTCATGATTAATGAGCAATTGAATGGTGATTAATGTTGACTCTAAACCAACGTCTTTAAGGTTTTCCTGATTGTTGTCTAACTGGGCTAGGTAATGTTTTGTATTACTCGCTAAGCCTTGTTTATCGGCGGCACTGGCCGCCAATAAATAAGCGATTTGTTCAAATTGACTAGGCTCAGCACTTTTAACTAATAAATGTTCTGCTTGCTGGTTATCACCGAGGATATAAGCGGCAATGCCTTTTTTTAAGTTTCGTAGTGCTCGGCGTTGACTTTCAAAAGCAAATTTATTCCACGTGCCAAGACTTAAGTTTATTCCGCCACGTAATACCTTTAATGAAATTATAAGTGAGAAAAATAAAGCGACAAGCATCATTGCCGAAGTGACAACGGTTGACTCTATAGTGATGTTCCCCATGGCGATTAATATGTAGCCTTTTTCACCAATTAACATTGGGCTGATAGCAATAGCCGCAAAAAATAAAACAATAAGTAGAATAATCCGTTTCATTAGGCATCCTCTAAGATTATTTTTTGCTGTGAAGCTTCTTTTTTCTTAACCGGTGGCGCCTCATTCACTTTAATCGAGCTTTCTGTTTCCTTTTTAGGAGGAGTGATCTCAGATATTGCTTTATTCTCTGTATTTAGTGACTCATCTCTACTGGCTTTTGTTTGTGGAATTGTCACAGGCTTATCTGTCAGTACTTGGCGAATGGCGTTTAAAGACTGTAATTTTGTTGGATAATCGTAGCTTACTATTTCGCTTTTAAGTAGTTGGATGCTTTGATAAAACTTAGCCGTTTCAAGATGCCCCATATCAAAGTATTCGCTTAACCAAAGGGAAATATCATCCAGAGATTGGGTAAATAATACTGATTTTTCTTCACTTGCCGCCCATTGGGTTTGTTGCAGTTTAAGTGCTAAATTTTCTTTTAAATGCTGCTGATTATTTGCCGACATTAATGGCTCAACATTACCTTCCCTTCGTCTAACCGTAATGAAGTCAGCTAAGAATTTTTGCCAAGTTTTAGCTAGATTGCTACGCCAGTCTGCAGTATCTTCTGATAATTGTAGGCTCTGCCCGCCAGTATCATTTTCAGGAATTTTTGCCATGGCAAAGTTTAATAGAGAAACCTGCTTATTCAACGCTAATAGCGTGAGAATAATTTCTTCCGTTTTTAATGTTGGCATGAGCTTTAATGTTTCAATATCTTCTCTAATTAGTTGACGGATAGGAAGATATTCAGGGCTATTCAATTCTTTGATGCGTGCGTCAGCATCTTGTAATAAATTTATTGCAGCACTAGTGTCATGCTCTAACCAGATAGTGCGACTAGCAATACGAATTAAATACTCCGCTTCATGAATTAACCAATCAGTGGGCTGGTTTTGCTTCAAAGCATTAAGTTGTGTTTCTAATTGCTCAATGCGAGTTGCACTGGTATTGGTTATGTCTAAAAGCGCGGTATTTACTTGATTATCGATAACAGATTTTTGCTGGGTTAATAGTTGATTTAAGCGCTGTTCACTCGCAGTATTTAAGGTCTTAAGCTGTTGAGCTAAGGTTTCGCTCTGATTTTTATTTTGTAATTCATGTAAATAATGAATTACACCAACACCTGCTAAACCTATTATCGCGATGAGTAAGGCAATAATTGCTGTTTTAGATGTTTTTGGCTGATTTAACGTATTCATATTTTTTGTCGTAGTCGCAGGTGTTTTATTTGTGCGTAAAGGCGGTGGCGTTTTTTTATTGGGCTTGCTGTCAACGTGATCCACTTTTTTAGCAGTCTTATCTTTATCGATGCTGGCAGAAAGTTTAGCTAATTTTTCTTGAGTGTTTTCATCTTTAGTCGACGAAGACTCTTTTGCTGAATTATTACTGTCTTTTGGGATATTGGTGTCAGTCATTCTATGATTCCATGTTCAGCAATGTTGTGATGATTAATTGGTTATTCGCACCGTTAGAGTTGACGACGTTTTTCAAGCCCATTTTTTGGGCAGATTGTGCGATACGCTCACTAACTACTAACCATAAGCATGTGTTTTGCCAGTAGTTATCCGTTATGTCTATTAAGTCTACTACACGTTTCAGTAAATCGTTACTGGTAATAACAATAGTATTAATGTTTTTCTGGTGCCATTGGTCAATGTGTTCAGACGTAAAAGGTAACCAATGACGTTGATAGCTTTCTAAATACTTCACATTAGCGCCTCTTAATCTCAGTTGTTCAGCAAGAAGCTCTCGTCCACCGTCGCCTCTAACGATTAAAATATTGGCAGGAGCTATATGTGTTAACTGCGATTCTTCAAGTTGAGATAAAGCAAGAATACCTTCACTGGTATACGTTTTAGGACATATCGCTTGAATACCTAGCTTAAATAACGCTAGTTGGGTTGTTTCACCAACGGCAATAATTGTTTGTTGACTTTGAATCCAGTTTTTAAGAGGAAGTGCTTTGTTAGCAAATTCTACGGCAGCGACACTAATAAAAATAATGATATTGGGACTTAATTGCTCAATTTGCTGATGGATATGCTTTGCATCTGTATTGAGTTGATAATCAAAAAGAGGTTGGCATATTGAAGCAATACCAATCTCTGCAAGCGCTTGTTTTAATTGTAAGCCTTGTTGTTCTGGTCGAGTTATAATAACCTTTAACTCATCTGACATTTATTGCTGCTCGTATACCTGCTTTAAAATAACATCTGCACCTTGTGCTAGTAACTTTTCGGCAAGTTCTAAACCAAGTTGTTCGGCATTCTCTGAATGACCATTTACTTCATCAGTGATAATTTCAGAACCATCTATCGCACCTACTAAACCACGTAAGTAGACATTATTATTTTCAACTACGGCATAACTGCCAATAGGTACTTGGCATCCACCTTCTAATGCACGATTCATTGCACGCTCAGCCAATACGCGAATATGAGTAGTTTCACAGCCTAAAGGAGCAAGTAATGCTTTGATGGTTTCATCATCAGTTCTACATTCAATGCCAACAGCCCCTTGGCCATTGGCTGGTAGCATAACTTCTGGTTCAATAAATTCTTGAATGCGTTCTGGCATCTCTAAACGTATCATGCCTGCTGCGGCTAAAATAATGGCGTCATAATCACCGTTATCAAGTTTTGCTAAACGGGTGTTCACATTGCCACGCAAATCGCGAATGTCTAGATCGGGACGTAATGCTTTAATTTGGCATTGGCGACGTAAACTTGAAGTACCTACTACTGCACCTTCTGGTAATTCAGAAAAGCTTTTTATGGTATTTGAGATGAAAGCGTCACGAGGGTCTTCGCGTGGGCAAATAATTTCAAGGCCTAAACCATCAGGAAACTCTACAGGTACATCCTTCATCGAATGCACGGCAATATCAGCGCGATTCTCTAATATCGCAACCTCTAGTTCTTTAACAAATAATCCCTTACCACCTACTTTTGCTAAGGGCGTGTCTAAAATAATGTCACCTTTAGTGGTCATTGGCACAAGTTCAACATTCACCTCTGGGTGAAAGTGTTCTAATTGCGCTTTTACATATTCTGCTTGCCAAAGGGCTAAGGCACTTTTACGCGTCGCAATTCGTACCGTTGTTTGAGTCATGGTTTTTCCTAATTATTCAGCGTTAAGTGTCAATTGAGTGTCTGCTTGAGTGCTAACGGCTTGAGAAATAAATTGCCAAAACTCATCGCCACCACGCTTATCAATCCATTGCTCGTTCTCAAAGTGAAAATGATGACCATTAAACTTAGTCGCCACCCAAATTTCGTGCAAGGGAGCTTGTTTATTGATGATAATTTTTGATGTGTTTTTAAATGTTAGCGTTAACATACCGCCAACACCTTCATAGTCAATGTCGACACCACAATCTTCAATAGCCTCTTCAAGTGCCAATAATAAGTCTTCGGCCATTAAGTTGTACTGTGTATCGTTCATTTATTCGCCCTTTTGAAAAAAACTTTATCGATAAGTTTTGTTTAGCTTGTAATCTATAGTCATTGGATTATAAAACGTCTATCATGGGAAAAAAATCGAATTAATCAAAAATGCGTAAACTAAATTCAATTATTTTCGGTTGTTTATTGATTTTGGCGAATATATCCGGCTGTGGTATGTCTGGACCATTATATCAACCCTCTGAAAAACAAGCGAATAGTTCAACTGAATCAACTAGCAAAGACCAACCAACCGTTCAACAGGAACAATAGTTGTGGATTTTTTTAACTATAATGAAAATCAGTTATATGCTGAAGAGTGTAGCGTCAACGAGTTAGCGAAAACGCACGGAACACCTTTATATATTTATTCACGAGCAACCATTGAACGCCATTGGCATGCTTTTGACCAAGCCGCAGGCGAGCGTCCTCATTTAGTTTGCTATGCCGTGAAAGCGAACAGCAATTTAGCAGTGTTAAATGTGATGGCACGTCTAGGCTCTGGCTTTGATATTGTTTCCAAAGGTGAATTGGCAAGGGTTTTAAAAGCGGGCGGCGATGCAAGTAAGGTGGTGTTTTCTGGTGTCGGTAAAAAATCAGAAGAAATAGCCTATGCATTAGAACAAGGCATTCATTGTTTTAATGTTGAGTCTGAAGCGGAATTAGATCGTATTCAACAAGTTGCGCAACACCTTAATAAAAAAGCACCTATTTCTTTAAGAGTAAATCCTGATGTTGACGCAGGCACTCATCCTTATATCTCGACGGGCTTAAAAGAAAATAAATTTGGTGTCAGTATTGATGACGCTTATAAAATTTATGCGAAAGCTGCAGAGTATTCACATATTGATGTGAAAGGTATTGATAGCCATATCGGTTCGCAACTAACTGAAATAAAACCTTTTTTAGATGCGTTAGATCGCGTACTGTTACTGGTTGATCATTTAGCTGAACAAGGGATTAAACTTTCACATATTGATGTTGGTGGCGGTTTAGGGGTTTGTTACGATGATGAACAACCTCCTCATCCGAATGAATATGCAAAAGCGATAGCGGCTAAACTTGAAGGGCGAGATATTTCCCTTATTTATGAGCCGGGTCGAGCTATTATGGCGAATGCGGGGGTTTTGGTGACGGAAGTTGAGTTCTTGAAAACCAATCAAGACCGACATTTTGCTATTGTTGACGGTGCGATGAATGATTTAATCCGACCTTCATTATATCAAGCATGGCAAAAAATTATTCCTGTAAATGATAAAGCTAATGTTCCATGCCGAACCTATGACATTGTTGGACCCGTTTGTGAAACAGGTGACTTTTTAGGGAAAGCTCGGACCTTAGCAATTGAAGCAGGTGACCTTCTAGCTATTCGTTCTTCCGGTGCTTATGGATTTACCATGAGTTCAAATTACAATAGTCGCCCAAGGGCAGCAGAAATTATGGTTGATGGCGAAAATTCATATGTGATCCGTCAACGTGAAACACTAGAAAGCTTATGGCAAGGTGAAAGCTTATTGCCTTAATCCTCTGATGAGGCGGGTGAAAGAGAACTTAAATGTTAGTAAAAAAATGTTAGTAAATTTTTCAAAAATGCAGGGCTTAGGTAACGACTTTTTAGTGTTAGATAATGTAACTCAAAACGTTTACTTACCTAATGATCAAATTCGTCAATTGGCGGATAGAAATTTTGGTATTGGTTTTGATCAGTTATTGGTTGTTGAGCCTCCATATGATCCAGATTTAGATTTTCATTATCGGATTTTTAATGCCGATGGTAGTGAAGTTAGCCAATGTGGTAATGGTGCTCGCTGCTTTGCGCGTTTCGTGCGTATGAAAGGGTTAATTAACAGAAATAAAATTCGTGTTTCTACGCAATCAGGCAAAATGACTTTATTTATTGAGCGTGATGGTAACGTGACTGTAACTATGCCTGCGCCTCAATTTGAGCCAGCAAAGATTCCATTTTCTGCGCAAAAAGTTGAAGGAACTTATATTCTGCGCAGCGAAGATGAAACCGTACTTTGTGGTGCTGTTTCTATGGGAAACCCGCATTGTGTATTAACGGTTGATGATGTATTAACTGCTCCAGTGGCTCAATTAGGTGCTCAATTAACCATACATGAACGTTTCCCTCAGGGGGTGAATGTTGGGTTTATGGAAGTGGTTTCGCCAGAATATATTAAGTTACGAGTTTATGAACGTGGTGCTGAAGAAACATTAGCTTGTGGCAGTGGAGCATGTGCAGCTGTCGTTATTGGTCAAATACAGAAAAAGTTAGCCAAACAGGTTACCGTAGAATTACCGGGTGGAAAGTTACGTATTTATTGGAAGGGACCAGGAAACCCTGTAAAAATGACAGGGCCTGCAGTACACGTTTTTGATGGACAGATACAAATATGAGTAATGAAAAAGAAGCATTAATACAACAAACAATCAATCATCTACAAACAGAAGAAATCAATTTATCTGATGATATTATTGTGAGCTTTTTGGAAGTTAACCCTGAGTTTTTTAATCGTCATCCTGAATTAGTAACGAGCTTACGTTTAAATGACAATCAACGTGGTACTGTCTCACTTGTTGAACGTCAACAACAACAGCTCCGCCAAAAGGTTCATGGATTAGAAGAAGAAATCACACAATTAATGGCTATTGCCAACCAGAATGAGCAATTGTTTGCACTGTACAGTGATCTCTATTTACGCTTATTAGATTGTCATTCTGCCAATGAATTACTCGATTGCTTATTTCAAGCAACAACAGAGTTGTTATCACTGTCAGACTTTAAATTATGGCTAAATCAACCGGTGACATTGTCACATGATTGTTTAATTAATAAAGATTGTGGTGGCGTTTTGCAGAATCGTTTAACCAAAGATGAATATTATTTTGGCCGTATTCAACAAAGCGAACAGGAGCTTGTGTTTTCAGGACCTAGCGAAGGTTCTGTAGTATTGATTAAGCTTCAACATCATAAACATGTTATTGGATTTTTAGCCATTAGTAGCAAAGATGCTGAACACTTTGATCCAAGAATGGATACTTTGTTATTAAGTCAGTTTAGAAAATTGGTAGCAAAGTTATTACATCAACATTTATTCGCTGAATAATTTTTCTTTAGAATTATTATGCGTTTTAACCGTCGACTAACCCCATTTAAAGCGATCAGTTTTGACCTTGATGATACTTTATATAGTAATTTTCCGGTGATGATGGCAACGGATGCTAAAATGGTTGCTTATTTCGCTGAGCATTTTGGGAATAAGCTTGACAGTGAATATGATTACCATTTTTGGTTTGCTTTTCGCGATCAAGCGTTAATTTTGAACCCCCAGTTAACGCATGATATTGGTGAATTACGGCTACAAAGCTATTATTTAGGTATTCAATCACTAGGGTTTTCATCAGCAAATGCAATGAAAATGGCTGAACAAGCTTTGAGCTACTTTGTTGAACAGCGTAGTAATTTTACTGTGCCTCAGTCGGTTCACCAGTTACTGACAAACTTAAGAAAACATTGGCCGATAATCGCTATTAGCAATGGAAATGTTGATACTAAAGCTATAGGTATTCGTCATTACTTTGATGCTATTTATCACGCAGGCCTTCATAAAGATCAGAACTTAAAACAGAAACCTGATGTTGATATGTTTAATCGAGCCTGTCAGCGATTTAATTTGCAACCAGAACAACTTTTACATGTTGGGGATTGTGGTGAGAATGATGTTTTAGGTGCCATTCGTTTTGGCTGTCAAACCGCTTGGGTATCAACCTATGATGTTGGTAAACCGTTAACATTGTTACCTACAATTGAATTAACTGATGTTGCCGAATTACATCGGTTAATAACAAGTATATAATCTCTTTAATTTCTTATAATCATTATTTCGAGTTTTTTCCCTATGGACGTATCAGAATTACTTGATGCTTTGAACGATAAACAACGTGATGTAGTTGCGGCACCTTTGCAAAATATGCTGGTATTAGCGGGTGCGGGTAGTGGCAAAACTCGTGTTTTAGTACAACGTATCGCTTGGTTGATGAAAGTTGAGCATGTTTCTCCTCACAGTATTTTAGCGGTAACGTTTACCAATAAGGCTGCCGCAGAAATGCGGGCAAGGGTTGAGCAAACTGTCGGTGGCAATATTCATGGCATGTGGATTGGTACTTTTCATGGTTTAGCGCATCGATTATTACGGATGCATTTTCAAGAAGCCAAATTACCTCAATCGTTTCAAGTGTTAGATTCTGATGACCAATTACGCTTAGTGAAGCGTATTATTCGCGCAATGAATTTAGATGAAAAACGTTGGCCTCCCAAGCAAATGCAATGGTACATAAATGGCAAAAAAGATGAAGGTTTGCGCCCTAAACATATCGAAACGCATTATGACCCAACAGAAGAAACGTTTGTTAAGGTGTATCAAGGTTATCAAGATGCGTGTGATCGAGCAGGTTTAGTTGATTTCGCTGAATTGTTGCTTCGTGCTCATGAATTGTGGTTGAACAACCCCGCGTTATTACAGCATTACCAACAACGCTTTTCTCATGTATTAGTGGATGAATTTCAAGATACCAATGCTATTCAATACGCATGGTTGAATATGCTTGGCCGTGAACAAAGTAAAGTTATGATCGTTGGTGATGATGACCAATCTATTTATGGTTGGCGTGGTGCGAAAATTGAAAACATTCAACGCTTTTTAAAAGAATTTGAAAATGCTCAAACTATACGTTTAGAACAAAACTATCGTTCAACAGCAAATATTTTATCCGCAGCTAACCAATTAATTTCTAACAATAATGGTCGTCTTGGCAAAGATTTATGGACGAAAGACGATGCAGGCGAAAAAATTTCTGTTTATACCGCATTCAATGAAATTGATGAAGCGCGCTTTATTTCTGGAAGAATTACAGAGTGGTTAAAAAGGGATTTATCATCGAGTGAAGACTCATTAGACGATGTAGCTATATTATATCGTAGTAATGCTCAATCTCGCTTATTAGAAGAAGCACTATTACAGGCTAAACTCCCCTATAGAATTTATGGCGGTTTACGATTTTTTGAACGCCAAGAAATCAGAGATGCATTAGCGTATTTACGTTTGATTAATAATAGAAAAGATGATGCAGCATTTGAGCGAATTATTAATACACCAACTCGTGGTATAGGTAATACAACAGTTGCTCTAGTAAGGGATGCAGCACGAAGTCTAGAAGTAACATTGTGGGAAGCATGCCAAACCATGCTACAAAATCAAGAATTAAAAGGACGAAGTGCTAAAGTTATTCAGACTTTTGTCGATTTAATAGATCAGTTAGAAGATGATTCTGGCAACCTTGATTTAGATCAGCAAGCAAATTTTGTGATTCAACATAGTGGTTTAAAAGCAATGTACCAAGCTGAGAAAGGTGAACGTGCAGAAGCGAGAATAGAAAACTTAAATGAATTGGTCACTGCGTGCCAAACATTTGAAATGGACCCTGAGTTAGAAGATGAACAAAGTCAGTTAACCGGATTTTTAACACATGCCGCATTGGAGTCTGGTGAGTCACAAGCGGATGATTATGAACCTGCCGTCCAATTGATGACTATGCACTCAGCGAAAGGGTTAGAATTTAAATTAGTATTTATTGCTGGTCTTGAAGAAGGGATGTTTCCTTCCCAACAGTCTGTTGAAGAAATTGGCCGTTTAGAAGAAGAACGTCGTTTGTGTTATGTGGGCATGACACGTGCAATGGAAAAATTGTATTTATGTCATGCAGAAAGTCGTCGTTTATATGGACAAGAGAAATACCATAAAGCGAGCCGTTTTCTTCGTGAATTACCCAGTGAGTGCGTAGATGAAATTCGGTTACAGAGCCAAGTCTCTCGACCAGCAAGTACAGGACGTTTTGCTAATACGATTACTTTAGAGTCTTTTGATAATTCTGGTTTTAAATTAGGTCAATCGGTTCTTCATCAAAAATTCGGTGAAGGGGTCGTATTAAATTACGAAGGAAATGGCGCTCAGAGTCGAATTCAAGTAAATTTTGCTAATGTGGGCAGCAAATGGCTGGTTGTAGCCTATGCTAATCTACAAGCGTTATAAAAATATGTAGGTAGTATGTCCAAAAAATTATTAGTGGTTGAAGACAGTAAAGCAATTGCTAGTGTTATTAAAAAGATTGGAGAATCTTTGGGATATGAAGTTACTATTGCTATAAGTCTTTCAGAAGTTGAGAGCTTATTGCAAGGTGATACTAAATACTTTGCTGCTACTATTGATTATGCATTACCCGATGCTGAAAATGGCGAGGCCATTGAAACGGTTCTCTCACATGGAATTCCTGGCGTTGTCATGACAGGTAAAATGGATGAAGTTACCCGTAAAAAAATTCTAGCTCAGCCTGTAATCGATTATATTCCAAAAGAAAATAGCCAAGCTTTTATGTATTTAAAGCGCATACTTTATTGGCAAATGGCGAATACTGGCACAGGAGTGCTAGTTGTTGATGATTCCCGTTCTGCTAGAAATCATATTGTTGAGTTATTGAAAAGACGAAATTTTACTGTTTATATCGCTGATGGCGGTGATGCCGCGCTTGATATTATTAAAAACAATAATAATATCAAGATGGTGATCACTGATCTTGAAATGCCAGGTATGGATGGTATTTCTCTTACAAATGAAATTCGTAAACTTTACAGTCGCGACCAAATGACAGTTATTGGCATTTCAGGTGCTAGCAATGTAACTCATTCTGCTCGGTTTATTAAAAATGGTGCGGATGACTTTTTACGTAAGCCATTTTGTCCTGAAGAGTTTTATTGTCGTATCACGCAAAATATCGAAAACCTCCACAATATAGAAAAAATTCAAAAAGCCGCTAATACAGATTATTTAACAGAGCTACCCAATAGGCGTTCATTTTTTAGTGATGCTAAACAACAAATATCATCTTTTACAGATAAAAGTGTGCCTTACGGCTTAGCTATGCTCGACATAGACTTTTTTAAGAAAGTAAATGACACCTATGGGCATGAAGCTGGCGATTACATTTTGAAATTATTAGCCCTCTATATGAAGAAAAACTTAGGTAATGCTCTGCTAGCTCGATTAGGAGGAGAGGAGTTTGCCATTCTTTTATCGGGTTCTGACCAAGAAGATATATATAATCAGCTTGATGATTTTCGTCGAGAAATATCTATTTCACAATTTAATCATGAAGATAACCAAATTAACTTTACCGTGAGCATTGGAGTTATTTTTAACAGCACTTTAGGTTTAGAAGAACAAATGAGTGAAGCGGATGTTGCTTTGTATAGCGCTAAAGAAAATGGCCGAAATCAAATTGTAATTTCAGAATAATCCGCACTGTAATCTCTATTTTTGACGCTTTTTTTCATACTATAAACTTACAGGTGCTTTATTTGATGAAAAAAAGTAAAGCATGATGATTAAAAAATAAACATTAAGTGAATGCTTTGCAATTGTTAAAATACCATTGTAAGTTAATTATTCTATCTTTGGCCTTATGCTTTTCAGCAATGGGTAGCATTGCTCAGTCATTAGACGGCGCCCAAATTAAATCGGCCTATCTTTTTAATTTTATCAAACATGTGCAATGGCCGAATGAAGCTAATAAAAGTCATTTTGTCGTTGCCATTTATCAAAACAAATCCTTATATGATCAAATATCAAACTCTTTAAGAGATCGTATCGTTAAAAATAAACCTATCTCAGTGATACATTTAGAAAACGTTCAGGAAGGAAAAAATGCTGATGTCGTTTTCGTAACGGTTGAATCAGATTCAGATATTTCAACGATTGCTTCTGATTTACGGTTAACACAAACATTATTGGTTACAGATAATAGCGCCGATAAACACAATATTATGATCAATCTTGTGTTTAACCCTGAAAAACAAGCAATTACTTTTGAAGTAAATAAGTCGAATATTGTTTTTGAACAACTTTCGATGTCGTCAGAGCTTTTATTATTGGGTGGCACGGAAATCGATGTGGCAACCCTTTACCGTAATACTGAAGTCGCAATGCAGAAAATGAGGCTTCGAGAAGTTAATTTACAGCGAGAATTAGAACAGCAGAATGAGAAATTTGCCGAGAATACGTCGCGTCTTAATAAATTGAATAATGAAATACAAAAAAGACAAAATATTGCTGAGCAACGACAAGTAGAATTGGTTGTACTAAAGAAGGATATTGATAGACAAAAGCTCTCTATAGCGGTTAAAGAAGAGCAACTCAATGACGTTTTATTGCAGTTGTCGTCGGCCAAATTAGATCTTGAAGCAAAGCAAAAAGCGAAAGAGCAACAAGAACAGGAAAACGAAACAATGGCCAATCGTATCGAGGCTAATAAAAATATCCTTGGACAGCAACAATCGCAACTTGAACAACAAGAGTTACAGTTAATAAAGAAAAATGAACAATTAGCTCAAGGGAAAGAGCGTATTGATCAACAAAGCTCTTATATCACTTTTTTAGCCGGTTTAATTACGACAGCGATTTTATTTAGTATTTTAGTGGTTTGGTTGTTTATTAAAAACAAAAAAACAACGAGGAAATTAAGTCAAACGCTAACGAACTTAAAAAGTATGCAAGATCAGTTAATACAATCTGAAAAGTTAGCTTCATTAGGTAAATTAACGGCGGGTGTTGCTCATGAAATTAATACTCCACTCGGTATTGCAATGACCTCAACTAGTTCAGCGTTGGAAGTGACAAGATCTATTATAGGTGACTTCGAGCAAAATCACTTAACCAAAAGTGCAATGAGCAAATACTTTCAGTCAATTGAGCAATCAGCTGAATTAAATATGTCTTCCTTGAACCGAGTTATCGAGTTATTGAATAACTTTAAGCAAGTAGCTGCTGATCAAGTTGTTGGTGAGCATAGAGAAATAAACTTCAATGATTATGTAAACGAAATTATGCAAACACTGTCTGCAGAATTAAAACGGTATCGAGTTACGTACCAGTATCAAGGTGATGAAGATATTATTACCACAGTACCTGGTGCTATCGCCCAGGTGCTAACGAACTTAGTCACAAACTCATTAAGACATGGTTTTGAAAATCAACAATCAGGTCATATCGTGATTAAAACTGAAGTAAAAGATGAAACCATTATGATGATCTATACTGATGATGGTAATGGCATGGCTCCAGAAGTTTTGCAGAATATTTTTGAGCCGTTCTTCACTACAAAACGGAATAATGGTGGTACAGGCCTTGGAATGAATATTGTTTATAATATTATTAGTCAAAAACTACAAGGCAGTATTCATATTGAAAGTGAAAAAGGACATGGAGCACGTTTTATAATTACTTTACCTAAAGTACTTAAAGAATAATCAATCATTTTTGTTAATTACTCGCGCCTTCTAATTTTCTCAATTGTTTCTTTTGTTTATGCGCATTAAGTGAATCAAGGCTATAAATGAACAATGCTACCCAAATAAAAACAAAAGTAATTAGTTTTTCCATCACCAATATTTCATGATAATAAACAGTAGCTAAGATAAACATAATACTTGGGCCTATATATTGAAAGAAACCAACTGTTGATAGTGTTAATCGTTTAGCTGCGGCTGTAAAACAGAGCAAGGGAGCCGTAGTCACTATTCCAGCAAATAATAACGTGAGATTTAATGACATAGAGTTGCTGAGCATATTGCTAGTTTCGCTGCTGACAAATAACTGCCAATAAATTAATGCGATAGGTAACATTAATGCGGATTCGATTAATAACCCGATAAAAGAGTCTATTGGTAACTTTTTACGTAATAGTCCATAAATACCAAATGTGCCGGCCAGAGCAAGTGAAATAATAGGTAAAGAGCCAATATAAATTAATTGAATTAGCACGCCAATAATCGCTAAAACAACCGCTAAAATCTGCCACTTTCGTAAGCGTTCGCCCAAAAAAATCACGCCCAATGCAACACTAAATAAAGGATTGATAAAATAACCTAAACTTGCATCTAATAAATGATCATTGTTAACCGCCCAAATAAACATAAACCAATTAACTCCAAGAAATGACGCAGTGACCATTAATTTAGCTAATACTTTTGGTTGTTTCATGATGGTTATCAAGGGAGACAGCTTTTTTGATAGTATGACAATGATCAGTAATAAAACACATGACCAAACCACGCGATGAATCATTATTTCGTCTGGCGAAACATCACTAATGAGTTTGAAATATATTGGCGCTAACCCCCAAAGCAAATATGCACAAACGGCATTGATAACTCCGGTACGAGTGTCATTAGAAGACTGATTGGTCATAGAAATAATCGATAAATAGCGTGTAACGCGGATTGTATCATGATGTTGCGGAGTCTCGTCTTACCGCATGAGAATTATTTAGCAATAAATATGTAAACTAAATTGCACTGGCTTTGGTTTGGTCTTATTACTATCCGACCATATAAGTGCCAGTACCGAAAGCAATGTGGTCATTTTTTTCATTATGTAGCTCCATTCGTGCCACCGCGACCTTGCTACCACTTCTAATAATACGAGCCGTTGCGATGAATATTTCGCCTTTGCCTGGACGTAAAAAGTCGGTTCGTAGATCAATTGTGCTTAACTTTCTCAAATTATAATGAATATTCTGGGGTGATAAATCATCGAGTTGGTCAATAATATTCGCTGCCGCAACAACTCCACCTGCAATATCTAAAACTGTTGCGGTAACCCCTCCGTGGAGAATTTTTTGAATAGGATTACCAATAAGCTTATCTTGCCATAGAAACTTTACTTCAGATTGCTGAGTGTCAAATTTTTGTATTTTTAAACCGAGTAAACGATTAAAAGGCATGTCATTGTTCCAAAAATTGATTATTTGTTTGTAAATTTCTGCTTGTTCCATAAACTGCCTGGTCTGATGAGTTGTATGTGAAGAGTAACACTGAACTTACCATAAATAAATTTTTCTTATTGTTTCAGCATTAAGGTAAAATGCTTTTACTTGCTATTAAAGATGATACTTCGTTGACAAACCACGCACTAAATTCCCCTGAATCAATGTTACTAGACAAACTAAAGCATTATTTTGGGTATACGACTTTTCGAAAAGGTCAGCAAGCAATTATTGAACATGTGTTAAAGGGAAAAGATAGCCTTGTATTAATGCCAACAGGTGGCGGTAAATCTTTATGTTATCAATTGCCTGCGACTATTCTACCAGGGATAACTATTGTTATTTCACCTTTGATAGCTTTAATGAAAGATCAGGTAGATGCGTTAAAACTTCAAGGTATTAGTGCTGCGTATGTCAATTCTAGTTTAGAACAAAGTGATATTAATCAGATATTTCAACAATTAGCTGCTGGAGAAATCCGCTTACTTTATATTGCGCCTGAGCGATTAAATAATCATTACTTTATGCAAGGTTTGCATAGTCTACCTATACAGCTTTTTGCTATTGATGAAGCGCATTGTATTTCTCAATGGGGGCATGATTTTCGACCGGCATATACTCGCTTAAATATCATCAAAGAACAATTTCCTCATATTGCTGTGCTTGCGTTAACGGCAACAGCTGATGTAACTACGCGTAAAGATATTCTTCAACAATTGAATTTAACTGACCCTTATATTCATTTGGACAGCTTTGATAGACCTAACATTCGTTTAACCATGGCGGATAAATATCAGGGAACCCAGCAGATCATTAGTTATGTGAAAAAGCGTAAAAATGAGTGCGGAATAATATATTGTAATAGTCGTTGGCAAGTTGAAAAATTATCAAAATCAATGGCAGAAGCAGGTGTAAATTGTGCGGCATATCATGCAGGAATGGAAGTTGAAATAAGAAATACTGTGCAAGAAGGTTTTGCTAAAGATAATATTCAAGTGGTCATTGCAACTATTGCTTTTGGTTTAGGGATCAATAAGTTAAATG
>Ga0233426_10001149_pt1 | contig 25197 bp, 23 predicted proteins | sample SI_118_April2016_6_FD_179875 | JGI IMG/M metagenome (GOLD analysis project Ga0233426, IMG submission 179875) | Seawater microbial communities from Saanich Inlet, British Columbia, Canada - SI_118_April2016_10_MG | ecosystem: Environmental > Aquatic > Marine > Inlet | place: Canada: British...
TGGGACCACTTCACTCTGCTTCTGGTCGAACTCATCGTAGATTTGCTGAGCAAGTGCGTGATGCAAACGATCCGCAACGCTCTTGTCTGAAGTGAAAGTAGATTTACGCTTATCTCTTTGGTTACTGTACAGATGTCGTAGGTGCGCAGGGATGCTGACTATTACAGCCCACCTCTTGCGTATAAGTCTGAGTCGTGAAGCTGGATACTGATAGCCCACTCTGATGCTCTTACTCATCGCCATAATCCCCGCTATTATCAAATAGTATTGTCAGAAGTATTGACAGGAGTATTGACATACGCGCACAGAAAGCCTCTAAAAATAAGACTTTTGAACACAAAAAAGAAGAACGGTGGTGGCGTGAGAGAGACTTGAACTCTCGACCTCACGATTATGAGTCGTACGCTCTAACCAACTGAGCTACCACGCCGCACCGTGGCGCTGTTTAGGCAACTGAACCCAACCCGTCAAGCGGCGAAATCATGGGTTTTGGTGTTTCTCCACTCGCGGCCTGTCACGACCCTGCTCTTGACCCAACCTGCTTGCACCCGCTAGGGCTGGCTTTATGGCAAATCTTTCCCTCGATCTGGTCTTTTCTGCGCTTGCCGATCCCACACGGCGCGCGATCCTGACCCTTTTGCTCGAGGATGATATGGCCGTAACAGACGTGGCAGAGCCTTTTGAAATGTCGCTTGCTGCCATTTCGAAACACCTGCAAATCCTGTCGCGCGCTGGGCTGATCGAACAAGAACGCCGTGGACGGGTGAAATGGTGTAAACTGGCACCCGAAGCCCTAAAAGACGCGTCGATCTGGATGGAAGGCTTTGGCCAATTCGACGTCGTGAACCTCGATCAATTCGAAAAGTTTCTGGAAGCCGAAACAATCGCTACGGAATGACACGACCTTTTAGCCTTTCTTAGGTATTTTACCCGTATTGCTGATGTGTGAAATCCATTTGGCATCTTTTTACCGCAACGCTGCTCGTGATTGCTGTTTTGCCAACCTTTGCAGTGGCGCAAAATGACGACGGCGCGCGATGGATTCCGATCGGAGGATTGCTTGCCGACGTTGCTGCCACGGGCAGGGCCCAAAGCAAAACCGCGCAACCTGTCGTAAATTCTGGCCCAACAGAACAAGAAATGGCGTGGGCGCGAACGGCGTGGTCTTATTTTGTAGTGAACGCGCATCCAGAAACGGGTCTGGTTGCTGCCGTCAACAATTTCAATTCCACCACGCTTTGGGACGAAGGCGGGTATTTCCTTGCCATTGTTGCCGCGTTTCGATTGGGTATCTTACCCGAGCAAGAAGCAAAGGCGCGCGCCTCTAAAGCGCTCGATAGCCTTGCAGCTATTCCCCTGTTTCAAGGGAGATTACCCAACAAAGTTTATAACACTGGCACCCTAAGGATGACAGATTATGCCAACAAAGAAACGCCCAACGGCGTGGGGTGGTCGGCGCTTGATATTATGCGGCTTATGTCGGGGATGTTGATCGTCACACAACAATTTCCCGATCTTATGCCTAAGGCGCAACAGGTTATCAATCGCTGGAATATGGATTTACTCGCCTCTGAAGGGCGATTCCAGGGCATCGCGGTCAATGGCTCTGCAAACAATAAATTCGTTCAGGAAGGGCGTATCGGATACGAACAATATGCTGGCGTGATTGGCCTTGAACTTGGCCTGCCCGTTGAATTGGCGTCACGTTATTATCCGATCCTGCGCCACCAAAGGTATCATGACATTTTAATCCCGGGCGACATCCGCACAAAAGAAACCCACGGCGTTTCATCGGTCACAACATCCGAACCGTTCCTGCTCGAAGCATTGGAATTTGGCTGGCGACCGGCAAGCATCCCTGTCGCGCGTGCCGTTTATGAAGCGCAGATGTTCAGATACCAACAAACGGGCCACCTCACCGCGCTCAGCGAGGATCATATCAAGGGAAAACCGTACTTTGCCTATAATGCCGTTTTGATGGATCACACGCCGTTCATCTCGATCACGGCCAAGCGGGTGAATGTTTCGGACAAACGCGGAATTTCAACCAAAGCCAGCTTCGGGTGGTGGGCCTTGATGCAGGACGATTATTCGAACAAACTTTTGAATGCGGTGAAACATTTGCAAAGCGATCGGGGATGGTACGCAGGGCTGTTCGAAAGCGATCTAAGCGCGAATGAAATACTGACGCTGAACACAAATGCGGTGGTGTTGGAATCATTGCACTACAAAAATTTTGGCCCGTTGTTTCAACGATAGGTTCCAGCGTTAACGATCCGCCAACAGCATAATCAGCGCCACAATTGTTGCCGCCACACCTGCGAATATCAACATCGGTGGCAAGCTGGATCCAAAGGCCAACTCCCAAATAATTACCCAGCTGGGGATCAAATACGTGTAGGCCATCACCTTGGCAGAGGGTAAATGCAGGGTCGCAAATTGCACGCAAAAGAACGACAGCGCCGTTGAACAAATCGACAGATACGCCAGTCCGATCCAAAAAATAGCGGGCAGGGCGTCCCACTGAACTTGCATCAAATCACCAAACGAAAACGCGGTCAGGATAAGCCCACCCGCAATAATTGTACCAAGCGTAAAAACCGCGGGATGTTCGCCGCGGTTTAGCCGTCGCACCATTGGCGTGTAACAGGCATGGGCAAAACAGCCGACAAAAAAGATCAACTCGCCGCGCCCCACATCAAATCGCAGCATCGCCGCAATGTCGCCGCGAAACACAACCCAGACAGCACCAACGCCACCCACGCTTAACGCGAGTGCCATCCACCGCGTCGTAATCTGGCGCAACAAAAGCCAACCAAAACCAGCAGACATGATGGGGGTCAGCGTGAAAATCGCGGACGTTGAAATAGAGGGCGCAGTTTTCAACGCCTCGAACATCAACACGAAATAGATCGAAAATATGCCCCCCAGTGCAAAATACCGCCAAGACGCTTTGAAATCTGATGCCCGTAGCCGAGGCCCAAATCCAACAATCGCGCCAATAACCACTGCCGCCAGCCAGAACCGCGCAGCCGTCAAGGCCACGGGTTCAACAAGATTTGCGACCCGCACGCCCAAAGGAAAGGAACCAGCCACCAAAAGGGAAAATGCAAGCATTGCCAAATGGCCGCGCATGTAAGAAGAAATTGCCATACCCCTTCATATCGCTTTGCTGGCGCAGTGCAATCAGGCTAGTCTAACAGAATGAAAACGAATGCCCTTCAATCCGCACTAGAAGCTGTCTCAACGGTTTTAACACCCGCCCAAATGTCAGCCCTCGATCCAGTGATTAAACCGTTAAATACCCAAGGCTTGCTGGCGGTGTCGCCGCGTTCTTTGGATGAAATCATTGCAATTTTCGAAATTTGTAATTCAACAGGCACGCCGCTTATTGCGCACGGGGGCCGCACCAGCCTTGCGGGTGCGGTCGCTGCCAATGGCTCTGAAATCATGCTTTTGGGTACGAAAATGCCGAGTATTTTACGTGTCGATCCTGTGTCTCAAACCGTTCACGTTAGCGCCAACACCACGCTTGCCAATCTAGAAGTCGCCGCGCGGGCCCATAACCTCACGGCTGGTATCGACATTGCTGCGCGCGACAGCGCCACAATCGGTGGGATGATCTCGACGAACGCGGGTGGCATGGAAGCACATCGAAATGGCACGATGCGGGAACGGGTGTTGGGGTTGCAGGCCGTTTTGCCAGACGGAACGATCCTGAATGACCTTGCCCAAGTGCGCAAATGCAACGAAGGTTATGACATCAAACAGCTGTTGATTGGCGCAGAAGGCACGCTTGGGGTGATCACTGCTGCAACCTTGCAACTGCTGCCAGAACCGCCTGAACCCCACACATTTCTGCTCGCGCTTCCAGATGCCGCCGCCGCATTGGCTGTGCTTCAAACCCTCCAACAGAACACCCAAACACAGGTTTTGCGCGCCGAAGCAATGTGGAACGCTTTCGCCACCGAAAACGCAAAACTTCAAGGGTCCAACCTGCTGCAAACGCTGCCAAACGCGGTGCTTTACGTGATCTACGAAGTGCACTGCCCAAATGGAACCCCCGAAGAAACGGTTTTCGCCGCGCTAGAACCCCATTTCGAAACGGGCCAAATTCTTGATGCAATCGCCGCACAGTCTGTTCAGCAGGCGACGGATATATGGTGGCTTCGCGAAGATACACTATCCATCGGAACCGTGTTTCCGCACCGTGAATGGTTCGATATTTCTGTTCCGCTGGCCCATCTCGACAGTTTTGTGAAAACTGTCGAAACCCGCATTGCCGATCTGAACGCTGGCTTAAAAATCCACGTACTTGGCCATCTCGCCGACGGTAATTTGCACTATTCAATCGCCCACGCTGACCCAATTTCTGCAGCGCTGAAAGCCCGCATAAAACCAGCCATCATGGACGGTTTAAAAGATATCGGTGGCTCGTTTTCTGCGGAACACGGCATCGGCACAGAAAAACGCGAAGCGCTGCAAAAATACGGGGATGCAGGCAAATTAAAGCTGAACAGAATGATCAAACAAATGATCGACCCCAATAACATTTGCAATCCTGGCAAAGTGCTTTGAAACCCGCCAACCCTGCTTGACTCGAACATCCCAAACACCTAAACGACACTCATCCAATGGAAGCCACAGTCTTCCGGTCTCAGGATCGCCACCCGTCAGCGAGTTTCGCCCACGGGTGTAATTGTCGTTTGGGCAATTGGTTTTTGAGCCGGAATACCTACATACTTCCTGAACACGGCAGCACTGAAAGGACGCCACGGTATGTTTGAAAGTCTCTCCGACCGCCTCTCTGGCGTCTTTGACAAACTCACCAAACAAGGTGCGTTGTCCGAAGCCGATGTTGCCACCGCCCTGCGCGAAGTGCGTGTTGCCCTTCTGGAAGCAGATGTTTCGCTGCCAGTGGCGCGCGATTTCATCAAGGCGATCCAAGACAAAGCCACGGGCCAGAATGTAACCAAATCCGTGACGCCGGGCCAGCAAGTTGTGAAGATTGTTCACGACGAAATGGTGCATTTCCTGTCTGGCGAAGATGCGAACGCCGGCCAGTTGAAAATCGACAGCCCGCCCGCGCCGATCCTGATGGTTGGTTTGCAAGGCTCTGGTAAAACGACGACCACCGCGAAACTTGCGAAACGTCTGACGGAACGTGATAAAAAACGCGTTCTTATGGCGTCGCTTGATACCAACCGCCCAGCGGCGATGGAACAGCTTGCAATCCTCGGCACGCAAATCGGCGTGGATACCCTGCCGATTGTCAAAGGCGAAACACCCGTTCAAATCGCAAAACGCGCAAAACAACAGGCCACACTTGGTGGCTATGATGTTTACATGCTCGACACTGCGGGTCGTTTGCACATCGACGAAGAACTGATCGCGCAAGCAGCCGAAGTTCGCGATATTGCCAAACCCCGTGAAACACTGCTGGTTGTTGATGGCCTCACTGGCCAAGACGCGGTGAATGTCGCCACTGAATTTGACGACAAAATCGGTGTTACAGGTGTTGTGCTTACGCGCATGGACGGCGACGGGCGCGGTGGTGCAGCCCTGTCGATGAAGGCCGTCACAGGTAAGCCCATCAAATTCGTCGGTCTGGGCGAAAAGATGGACGCGCTCGAAGAATTTCACCCAGAACGTGTTGCAGGCCGCATCCTTGGCATGGGTGACATCGTTTCACTGGTGGAAAAGGCCCAAGAAACCATCGAGGCTGAGCAAGCCGAACGCATGATGAAGCGGTTCACAAAGGGTCAGTTCAATATGAACGACCTTAAGGGCCAGCTAGAGCAAATGCAAAAAATGGGTGGCATGGAAGGTATCATGGGAATGATGCCGGGCATGAAGAAAATGGCCAAACAGGTCGAAGATTCCGGCATGGATGACAGTGTTTTCCGTCGCCAAGTCGCGCTGATCCAATCGATGACCAAGAAAGAACGCGCTGCCCCTCAAATCCTGCAAGCCAGCCGCAAAAAGCGGATTGCGGCGGGTGCTGGCATGGAAGTCAGTGAATTGAACAAACTCCTTAAAATGCACCGTCAAATGGCGGACATGATGAAGAAGATGGGCAAAATGGGCAAAGGTGGCATGTTAAAACAGGCCATGAAGGGCATGATGGGCAAAGGTGGCGGTCTTCCAGCTGGAATGCCTACGGATATGGACCCAAAACAGCTGGAAGCAGCGGCCAAACAAATGGGCGCAAAAATGCCTACGGGTGGTGGTTTGCCAGGTTTGGGCGGCGGCTTGGCTTTGCCGCCTGGTCTTTCGGGGTTTGGTAAAAAGAAATGACCCTCACCAACGCCCCAACATTGGAAACAGAACGCTTGATCCTACGCGGACCACAGCTTGCGGATTTTGAACCGCTGGCCGTGTTTTACGCGTCCGATTATTGCGCTGGTTTTGGCGGCCCGATGAAACGGGATGACGCATGGCGTTGGTTTGCGTGCAACATCGGCCATTGGCACATCCACGGTTACGGCTATTTCTCGATCGTTGAAAAATCCTCTGGGAAACACGCCGGTCTGTCTGGCATCTGGAACCCAGAAGGTTGGCCAGAACCAGAGCTAGGCTATGCGCTTTTCCAAGAGTTTGAGGGCAAAGGCATCGCTTATGAGGCGTCCGTGCGTTCCCGACAATGGGCTTACGGCGATCTCGGCTTTAAAACCATGTCATCGCATATTGTACCCGGTAACACGCGCTCGGTTGCGCTCGTTGAAAAGCTCGGCGCCGTGTACGAAAGCACGTATACAAACCCACACATGGGCGAAGACCAAATCTTTCGCCACCCAGCACCCGAGGCGTTGGCATGATCACAATTCCAACCCTTGAAACCGAACGCCTGATCCTGCGCGCCCCGCGCGAAGACGATCACGCACGCGAAGTTTTGTTTTACGGTTCTGAGCATGCAAAATTTGTTGGCGGGCAGCGTTCAGAAATGGGCGCGTGGGATGCAATCGCGGGTCGTTTGGGCCACTGGGTGATGCGCGGATATGGCTTTTGGCATTTAGATAATCGTGAAACAGGGCAATACGTTGGTCGCTGTGGTCTGATAAATCCATTTGGGTGGCCAGAACGCGAAATCGGTTGGTCTTTGATGCCTGATGCGCTTGGCCACGGGTATGCAACCGAAGCCGCCGTCGCGGTGCGCGATTACGCCTACAACACACTTGGCTGGACTACGGCGATCAGCTTGATCGACCCTGCAAACACTCCCAGCAAAGGTGTCGCAGAACGGCTGGGCGCGGCGTATGAAACAACTTTTGAGCACATTGAATTTGGCACCATGCACATTTGGCGTCACCCTCAGCGGAGGATTTGAAATGACTGACGCAATCGCAAAAGCTGCGGAAATCCTTAAAGATCACCGCGACAGCATTGATCGTCTTGACGCAATCCTCATCTATACTTTGGGCGAACGGTTCAAACACACACAGGCCGTGGGCAAATTAAAAGCCACGCACGACCTCCCGCCATCTGATCCAAATCGTGAAGCAGATCAAATCGACCGACTGGAAGATTTGGCTAAACGTGCGGATCTTGATCCCGAATTCGCTAAGAAGTTCCTGAATTTCATCATTAGTGAAGTTATCCAACACCACAAACGACACCAATCCTAGGGCATTTGCCCTACTCGCCATTCAAGGAGAAAACACCATGGCAATGAAGATCAGACTGGCCCGCGGCGGCTCTAAAAAGCGCCCATTCTACCGCGTTGTAGCAGCCGACAGCCGTATGCCACGCGATGGCCGCTACGTTGAAAAATTGGGTACATACAACCCATTGCTGGCCAAAGACGACGAGAACCGCGTTGAATTGAACATGGAACGTGTTCAGTACTGGCTCGGTGAAGGCGCGCAACCAACAGAGCGTGTTTCCCGTTTCTTGGAAACTGCTGGCGTTCTTGAGAAAAAAGAACGTGCGAACCTGAAAAAGGGCGAGCCGGGCAAAAAAGCCGTAGAACGTGCTGAAGAAAAAGTGAAAAAAGCTGCAGATGCTGCTGAAGCGGCTGCCGCCGCCGCTGCTGCACCTGCGCCTGTAGAAGAAGAAGTTGTCGCAGAAGAAGCACCAGCTGAAGAAGAAGCAAAAGCTGAGTAAAACAACAAGGATCGAAGAGATGCGCGAATTTTCGTCTGATTTTCGGTCCGAGTTTTTTGATCTCTTGAAGTGGCGCCGCGATGTGCGCCACTTCAAAACCGACCCAATCCCCCAAGACAGTCTTGCTGAATGCTTTGAGGCCTTTCGCCTCGCGCCTTCTGTTGGCTTGTCCGAACCGTGGCGCATTGTTCGCCTGTCTACGGATGACGCCCGCGCCAAAGCATACGAAAATTTCCAAACCCAAAATGACAAAGCACTCAGCGGTTACAGCGGTGAACAAGCCAAGAAATACGCCGATCTGAAACTTGCAGGTATGAAGGAAGCCCCGGAACAATTCGCGGTATTTTGTGATGACAGCACGACCAAAGGCTCAGGCCTCGGCGCGTCAACAATGTCTGAAGCGCGGCGATATTCTGTGGTTTCAGCGATCATGTCGTTCTGGCTTATCGCACGCGCCCACAGTCTGGGGCTTGGCTGGGTTTCAATCCTCGATCCAGAACAGCTTTGCGCTGATCTGAACGTGCCCGCCGATTGGACCCTCGTGGCCTATTTGTGCGTCGGCTACCCGTCCGAGGAAAGTTTGCAACCCGAGTTAGAAGCCAAAGGTTGGGAAGAGCGCGCGTTGACGTTAGATATCATCGACCGCTAACCGCGCATCTTACGCGGATTGGATTGATTATTGCTGGGGTCCTGCGACCCGTTAGGCCGCAAATCCATCCGTTTGTCGTGCCCAAAATTTGGCGTAAAACCCGTTCTTTGCCAGTAATTCGTCGTGTGTTCCGCTTTCCACGATCGCCCCATCATCCAAAACCACAATCCGATCCATCTTTGCGATAGTGCTAAGACGGTGCGCAATCGCCAGAACGGTTTTGCCGTCAATCACCTGATCAAGTGCGGTTTGAATGGCTGCCTCGACCTCACTATCTAGCGCGGAAGTTGCCTCGTCCAAAACCAAAATCGGTGCGTCTTTAAAGATGGCCCGTGCCAGCGCTATCCGTTGCCGCTGCCCACCCGAAAGCTTCACACCGCGCTCCCCAAGATGGGCATCGTAACCTGTTCGCCCTGCATGGTCTTCTAAATCTTGGATGAATTCATGGGCTTCCGCACGTTTTGCTGCAGCAAATAATTCGTCTTCGCTGGCCTCGGGCCGTCCGTACAAAATGTTGTCGCGTGCGGAGCGGTTAAACATGGCGGTGTCTTGTGTTACCATGCCAATCTGGCGGCGTAAATCTTCTTCAGATACGTCACGGACATCTAGCCCGCCGATACGAACTGCGCCTTTTTCCACGTCGTACAAACGCAACAACAACGACACCAAGGTTGATTTTCCGGCACCTGACGCGCCAACAATCCCCAGTTTTTCACCTGCCTGAAGCGTGAGGTTAATGCCCTGAACTCCGTTACCTTCGCGACCATATCCAAAACTTACGTCGTCAAACGCAACCACGCCACGCCCGTCCAAATCGGACGGATTGGTCGGTGCCGTCAACCGTTGAGGCGGCGTCAGCGTATTCATCGCGTCTTCCACTTCGCCTGTGTTTGCGTAAATCACCATCACAGTGAACCCGACCCAACCCGTCATTTGCGCCAGACGAATGGATACAACGCCAGCTGTAGTAATTTCGCCTGGCGTTGCCATGCCGCGGCTCCACAAAAACAACGTGCAGCCGATCAAAACCACAGGCAAAATGCCCGCAACCGTGATCATCGCAAGGCGAAACATCACAGAAACAACCTTAAATGTCAGCTCGCGATTGCGAAATTCGCGGATCGCAGAAATCGCTGCACGGTCTTCGTGATCTGCATGGGCGAATAGCTTTACTGTTTTGATGTTTGTAATCGTATCAACAACTTGCCCCGTAACACTGGCACGTGCATTGGCCCGTTTTTTGGATGTGGAGCGTACCCGTGGCAGAAACCATTTGATCATGTACAGATACAAAACCGCCCAGATGGCCAGCCCAACAGCCATCCATCCGTTGATCGTGGTTAGCAACAGGACCGACCCGATTAGGGAGGCCAGGGCGAAGAAAACGACGTTGATGGTTTCTGCAACTACATCTGTCATCGCGCGCGCCGCTTGCATCTGTTTTTGCGCGATGCGCCCCGCAAAATCATTATCGAAAAATCCGATATTTTGGCCCAGCGTCCAGCGATGTAGCCGCGTTAACACTAGCGGGTTCAGGTTTGTGGCAACAAGGATCGACGTCACCGCAGAGTTGCCAACGAACACCAGCGGGCGCAGGACCAAGAAGAACAAGACAGCACCGATAATAAGCGGTAGGTTTTGTGTCCAAAAATCCTGCGGCCCACTTTCGATCGCAGTATCAATCACTGCGCCCAAAATTATTGCGGTAAACACTTCTGCCAAGCCAACCAAGGCCGACAAAACAGCTGCCATTGCCAGCCACCCAAACGTCCCGCGCAAGGCCCAACGATAAAAGGGCCAAACGGTGGTTGGCGGGGGGCCGTCAGCGGGCGCAAACGCATCAATTTTATCTGCGAGCCACCTCATCCTTCTTCCAGCCCTAACATTTCGCCCGATTGCCGCGCCCAGAACCCAGCATAAAGCCCGCCTTTGGCCAACAGTTCTTTATGCGTGCCGATCTCGGCGATTTGTCCATCATCAAGCACAACAATCCGATCCATCCGCGCAATGGTGCTTAGGCGGTGCGCAATCGCAATCACAGTTTTGCCCTTCATCACGCCAGACAACGCCTCCTGGATGGCGGCCTCGCTCTCACTGTCCAGCGCCGATGTTGCCTCGTCCAAAACCAAAATCGGGGCGTCTTTTAAAACGACCCGTGCCAATGCAACCCGCTGGCGCTGCCCGCCAGAAAGCTTCACGCCGCGCTCGCCTACAAAGGCCTCGTATCCGCGCCGCCCGTTTGGGTCTTCTAAATCGGGGATGAAATCAGCCGCATCAGCGCGCGAAACGGCAGATGCAATCATCGCATCATCCGCATCAGGTCGCCCCAGCAGGATGTTATCGCGCACCGAGCGGTGCATCAGGCCAGGTTCCTGTGTGACCATTCCAATCGCACCGCGCAGGCTCTCTTGTTGCACGGTCGCGATGTCTTGGCCGTCAATTTCGATTTGGCCTTTTTCGGGGTCCATGAACCGCAACAACAGATTGACCATCGTGGTTTTGCCCGCACCTGATCGCCCGACCAGACCAACTTTTTCGCCTGCTGCAATTGTCAAATCCAACCCGTTCAGCCCGCCCTGATCACGGCCATAATGATGGCGCACATGGCGGAACCGAATTTCACCTGAATTTACAGTTAAAACAGGCGCTGCGTCCACATCAGTAACAGATTGTGGCTGTGCCAAGCTCTCCATGCTTTCATGAATTTTACCTGCATTTTCAAACAACATCGTGCTGACCCACATGATCCAACCCGTCATTGCGGACAGCCGCATGACCAATGCTGCAACGATGCTAATCTCGCCCAATGATATCGCGTCCAGCGTCCAGTTATACAGTGCTAAACCGATGACACCGACAATCAAAATTCCTGTCAGAATATTCAGTTCAAACCGAATACGGGTCCACAACCGCAGAAAAACGCGAAATTTCGCCAAATCCGCCTGTGCGGCATCCAGTGCAAAACCTTGCTCGCGCGAGGCACCGGAAAACAGTTTCACGCTTTCGATGTTGGTGTAGGCATCCACAACACGGGCCGTCACCATCGAACGGGTTTGCGACATTTCCTCGGATGCGAGTGAAATTTTGCGACCCATGAAAATGATGTAGGCAATGAACGCGATCAGCCACAGAACCATCGGAATGGCCAACACGCCACTGATACCCGACATGATGTAAAGTGCCGACAGGAAATAGATCGAGACAAACCAAACCGCGTCGAAAAACGTGAAAACATTGTCTTCGACTGCGGGGCCAACCTGCATCACGCGGTTCGCCAAACGCCCCGCGAAATCATCATGGAAAAAACCGCGACTTTGGCCCAACAGATGGGTGTGCGCACGCCAACGCACTTGATCGCGCAGGGATCCAGAAAGCGCCTGATGTTGCATCATCCCATTAAAATAATGGGCAACGGGGCGTGCAAACAGAATGAACAGCGCGACTAAGAACAGCTCAACGCCATACAGGTTCCAAACCTCTGATTTATCGGTTACATTTATGTAATCAATCACCTTGCCAGAATAGCTGATCAACCATGTTTCCATGATCGCCACGGCAAAGGACATGAACAGAATGAACGGAATAATGCGGCGAAACGGCTGCATTTCGCTGCCAATAAACGCAATAATGTCGCGCGGCGGTGTTCCAACAGAACGATCTGCGTAAGGGTTCACTAGGTTTTCAAAAAAACGGTACATAACAAACTTTCAACGTGTGTGCATTTGGGGGGCACCACGCGCTGCAATTTACACAAAGGTCTAAGATAGGCCAAAAGGCCAATGCAACAACGTGGTAGGATACGGAATAGGCCAACAGCCCACACCAAGGGGCTACAGGGTTTTCCCAGCCTTCTTGATTTTCCAGCAATCCATTTGTTACCTCATTGTTGATGTGTAAGTCGTAACACTGCACAAAAACGCTGTCACGTCTTTCTTTTGTTCTGCAATCAGGCTAGGCAATGCGTCACAAAACATCAAAAGGCAAAGCACACTTTGGCTGATAAAAACACCATCTGCGTTGGCGCAATTATGGGGGCGTTCGGGGTCAAAGGCGAAGTGCGCCTGAAATCCTTTTGCGCGAACCCCGAAGACATCGGCACCTACGGAACACTCACGTCCGAAGACGGCACGCAAACTTTTGATCTGGGCGCGACACGACCCGTCAAAGGTGGTTTTGCGACAAAAATAAATGGCATGCGGTTCAAAGACCAAGCCGACAAACTGCGCGGCATTCGCCTGTATGTGTCGCGTGATGCTTTGCCAAACTTGCCAGATGACGAGTTTTACCACTCCGATCTGACGGGGTTAAGCGTGGTGGACACGGGTGGTGAAATCATGGGCAAAGTGCGCGCGGTGCACGATCACGGGGCAGGGGATTTCCTTGAGATTCGCCTCAAAACGGGTGGCGATGTTTTGCTGCCGTTCACTACCGAATCCGTTCCGACAGTGGATTTAGCCACCAAACGCATCATCATAGACCCACCCGAAGGCGTCATGCCCGAGCCAAAGTCGGATTGATGTCAGACGATACCAAACCACGTTCCCACGGCATGAAAAGCCGCAGCCTGACCCGTTCGCACGGGCGTTTGGCTGTGCGTCCAACCCATAAACCGCGCGAGCTGCTGTCTGAAACACCCGATATCGCGGGGGCATGGCGGGCCAAGATTATCACGCTGTTCCCGGAATCCTTTCCGGGTGTACTCGGCCATTCGTTGACGGGCCGCGCCTTGCAAGAAGGCAAATGGGCGCTTGAAACGATCGAGTTACGCCAGTTTGGACACGGCAAACACAAAGACGTGGACGATACGCCAGCGGGGGGGGGTGCGGGCATGGTCTTGCGCGCCGATGTCGTTGGCGCAGCCTTTGATGCGGCGCGCCCTGGCACACCGATGGATCAAAACCGCTGGCCGGTGATCTATCTTTCGCCACGCGGCAAGCCGTTTACCCAAGCAATGGCGCAAAACTTTGCCAAGGCCGAAGGGATGACCTTGTTGTGTGGTCGTTTTGAAGGCGTCGATGAACGGGTTCTCGAAGAATATAACGTGCAAGAAGTCTCGTTGGGTGATTTCGTGCTTACGGGGGGTGAAATCGCGGCCCAAGCCTTGATCGACGCAATCGTACGCTTGCTGCCAGATGTGCTGGGCAACGCAGACAGCACCGTTGACGAAAGCCATTCCAACGGCCTGCTGGAACACCCGCAATACACGCGGCCAGCCGAGTGGAAAGATCGCACGATCCCCGATGTTTTGACCTCTGGCCACCACGGTAACGTCGAAAAATGGCGTCAAAAACAGTCTGAAGATATCACAAAACAACGCCGTCCTGATATGTGGGAACGCCATGCGACTAAGGACAAAGACAGCTAAGTTTCTTTTGTTCCTAAATACTCAACCTGCATTGCCCGATAGCGGTGCAATCCCCTTGCAAACAACCACCGCCCAGCCTATACGCCCCAAGTGCTCCGAGCTATCTGGATTCGCTGCGCCGCTTTTGTGCTTTGCAATTGTTGGTGTCTGATCTGTAAGGACAGCAACGACCACACCCAAAACATGTTACCCCACCTCTGGCGGGCGCGCACCAAAGTAAGCCGCGAACCCGATCAAAGACACAGAGCTCTAGGAACGGCACAAACAGCGCGATAAAGCGCAGACAAAGGATTAATTCGATGAACATGATCGAACAGCTCGAAGCTGAACAGATCGCCGAACTTGGCGCAAACATTCCAGATTTCAAAGCGGGCGACACCATCCGCGTAGGTTTTAAAGTAACCGAGGGCACGCGCTCTCGTGTTCAAAACTACGAAGGTGTTTGCATTGCACGTAAAGGCGGCAAAGGTATTGCTGGCGCTTTCACAGTGCGCAAAATCTCTTTTGGTGAAGGCGTAGAACGTGTGTTCCCGCTGCACTCCACAAACATCGACAGCATCACAGTGATCCGTCGCGGTCGCGTTCGTCGTGCGAAACTTTACTACTTGCGTTCGCGTCGTGGTAAATCTGCGCGTATCGCGGAAAAAACAAACTACCGTCCGATGTCTGCTGAATAAGCAACCGGTCAAGAATTTCGAAAAGGCGGTCCTCGGGGGCCGCCTTTTTTCGTTCCAACAGCTGAAAAATGTGAAACTGTTTCCAATTCGACACAAATTAATGCGCATTAACCCCTATTGGTTCCAAATTCCCGCCACATTCTTCTGCGATCCTTGTTGGAATTGAGGTTTTGTTCGGGGTTTTATCTATGTTGTCCTTCTTTATGCGCACGTTTGCTTTGTCGTTTTCGATATTTTGGCGCGCACTGCCGTGTTGGGCATTTTTGTTTGCAATCCTTTACGCCCTGTTTTCCTTCCTCTCCAGTTCTCCGCTGATCTTCCTTTTCCTTTTGATGTTGGCGTTTGGTACATTAAGCGTTTTCATGATCTTCGTGCATATCCGATCGGGCTTGATCGTCGCTGACACGGTCAACGCGACCGATTTGGGCAAACTTTTCAAACGCTCTTTCAAATTCTTCCGGTTTTTTGCGATGTTCAACGGCATCCTCACGGGCCTCTCGATTGTGGCCTTTGTCTTTGCTGCGCGCATTGGCATTTTCGATCTAGACGCTGCCACAAATGCGATTACGTCGGGCTCAGATGAGGAACTCATGGCGTTTCAGGCCGAAATGATGCACCCCGCCGCCTATGCGTATTTCGCCGTAATGCAAATATTTTCACAAATGGCTTACTCCGCCTTGGCCGTGCCGATGGCCGCAAATGCAGCTGCCTGTACACCCAAAGGTCGCGATGTAGAAATATTTTGGGGCTTTGGTGCGCATACAATCCGCATGTTCCTTTTGAATTTGGTTTCAGGGACAATCGTTGTGGCGCTGGTCATCGCTTATGTATTCTTGTTGCTTACTATGCCAGTGTTTGATGGTTCTACGCTCCTGCAATTCGAAGACATCCAAGACATTACATTGCCAACGACTGTCGCATCTTATGCAATGCTTGCCGCATTGGTTCTGTTCCCCATCGCAGGGTTTGTTTGGATGGTTAGCCTTTGGTGCGCAGGTGCTACTGTGTGCTACATCGATCACCGCGATAAAAAACAATCCGCCAAAGACTTTGAAATGGAATGTATTTATGAAAAGCCACTGTCGATAGACGAGCTGCGTGAACTGCGTATGTCGCGCATGAACGGCATACCTGCAGAATAAGGGCGAAACCGCCAGTAAACCCAATTCAAAACAACGCAAGATAACGCCTTGCTCCGTTAGTTTTTCTGGTCTATACGGCGCATCTGTAATTCCGCAGGGCGACCGTGTTACCGGGTCAGAATAATCTGACGCCGCAATCGGATCAGTCCGCATTTTGGAGCTTGGAATATGAAAAAAGATTTGCACCCCGAATACCACATGATCGAGGTAAAACTAACCGACGGCACGACCTATAAAACCCGTTCTACATACGGCGAAGAAGGGTCCACTTTGGTTCTCGACATTGATCCATCTGCGCACCCTGCGTGGACTGGTGGTAACACACGCCTTATGGATGCCGGTGGCCGCGTATCCAAGTTCAAAAAGAAATACGAAGGTCTTGGCTTCTAAGCTATTCCCTCAATTCTTTGAAAACGCCGTCTCTAACCGAGGCGGCGTTTTTGATTCTACGGTTCAAATTTATCGAAATTTGAAATCGTTTCCATATTGGAAACAATATTGTATTCGGAATCGGCATGCCGCATAGTGCGACCAAGCCCAAACTGAACAACACAAATAAACAGGGCAAGGGACTACGATGGCGTATATTATCGTCTTTGGAAACGAAAAGGGCGGGTCGGGTAAATCGACCACGGCTATGCACGTTTTAACAGCGCTTTTGCGCAGTGGATTCAAAGTTGGCGCAGTTGATCTTGATTTGCGGCAACGCACGCTTGGTCGCTATATCGAAAACCGTATTGAATACGTTCGAAAAACCAACGTCACACTGCCTCAGCCACAATTGGGTGAAATGCCCTCCGCAGATGAACTGGATATGATGGACGGGGAGGAAGCAAAACTCGTCGCGTTTCAAAAAGCCATTCTTTCGTTGGATGAAGAAAACGATTTTATCGTTGTTGATTGTGCGGGCTCGCATTCTTCCTTGGCCGAATTGGCCCATGCGATGGCGGATACGCTGGTCACGCCGATGAACGACAGCTTTGTTGATTTTGATTTGCTTGCGCGAATTGATCCGGAAACCACTGCCGTCACGGGGCCAAGCGTGTATTCCGAAATGGTTTGGGAAGCCCGCAAAGCACGTGCAGAAACAGGCGCCCGCCCGATTGATTGGATCGTGACACGCAACCGTGTTGGCGCGCAAAACATGCTCAACAAACGCAAAGTTGGCGCCGCGTTGAAAGACCTGTCGCGGCGTATCGGGTTCCGTCTTGCGCCTGGATTTTCTGATCGTGTTGTGTTCCGCGAATTATTTCCTCACGGGCTAACGCTTTTGGATATCAAAGATGTTGGTGGCGGTTCCCTAAACATTTCCAACGTTGCCGCGCGCCAAGAGGTTCGCGATTTGGTGGCAGAACTGAATCTTCCAGGCGTTGAGGTTACCTTTTAAACATCCGCAAAACGCGCCCATCAATCGCCGCCAAACCGGATGCAATGATCAGCATGCCGATAAATTGCTGCATGCTTAATGTTTCACTCAAAAATGCTACGCCCAACAAGATCGCGAAGGGCGGGATCAACAACGTCACAAGCGCGGTGTTGGTGGCCCCGGCCGTGGATAAAATCCGAAAATACAAAAAATATGCAAAAGCAGTAGACAACACGACCATGCCGAGCAACGCCAGAACCACACCATTTGATGGAAATGCAGAGGTCCAAGGTTGATCTACCAACAAGACAATCGGCAATAAAATTATCGAAGACGCCGTCACTTGCCCAGTTGCGGTGACCATCGGTTTAATACCATTTCGCGCAAACCGTTTTGCAAAGATTGATGAAAACGAATACGAAGCACCCGCAGCCAAGATCGCCAAATGCGCCAGTAAGTTACCACCAACAGGCTTTCCGATCAGAACTGCAACACCAATAAATCCAAGCACAACGCCAGCGAAACGCGGTAGGGTCATCTTTTCGTCACTGGTCAGAAAATGCGCGGCGATCACTGTGAACACTGGCGTCATCGCGTTCAAAATTGATGCAACACCGCTGGTTAATTCAGTTTGCGCCCAGAAAATCAGGCTAAATGGGATCGCGTTGTTCATCAGCCCCATAAACAGGAATGCCGCCCAAATCGCTTTGTCTGTTGGCATGGAAATACCCATGACCCGCAGGGCCAAAAACAAGATCAACGCACCACCACTGACCCGCACGAATGCAATTGTCATAGGGGGGACTTCGACAATGGCAATTGCCGCGAAGAAGAATGTTCCACCCCATACCAAAGCCAAGACTAAAAGCATGGTCCATTCGAATACGTTCATTGTGTGTGTTTTTGCAGCCATTCAAACGCTATGCACCATTCGGTACCAGACCACGACCCGTTTCTTGCTACCAGCGCGACAATGATTACCAATTTCTAAAACGGCTTTGATAATCAGTTGAACATTGCCGTAAAAACCCCAAATGTAAGGTAACTAAGAAAGAGTTCAGTACCATGCGTTGGATTGTTAGAATTTGCATCGCCCTTATCGGGTTTGTTGTGGTCGCTGTTGCGCTGCTGTTTATGTTGCCAACAGATAAGATCGGTGAACTGGCGTCTGATCAATTGAAAAAGCAGACGGGTCGCACGCTTACTCTCGCGGGTGATTTTTCGCCCACGCTTTATCCGACGCTGGGTGTGAAAACAGGCCGTATCACAATTTCAAACGCGGATTGGGCCACAGAACCGGTGATGATCTCGGCCGATGGGGCCGCTGTTGGCGTAAATCTAATGGCGCTGATCGGCGGCACAGTCGAAATCGAAAAACTGGAACTGACATCGCCAATCGTCCACCTCGAAAAAGCCAAAGATGGCCGCGTAAACTGGGACCTATCCTCGGGAAGCGGAACCGCCTCCAATTCAACCGCATCTTCGGGCACATCAAGCAGCCAACCCACCTTGGAATTAGGCTCCATCACAAACGGCCAAGTTATCTTTGTTGACCGCGCAACAGGATCAACAGCCAACGTCACCGCGATCACGGGAACTGTTTCCCTCCCCAAAGGTAAGCCCGCAGCTTTCGTAGATATTTCCGCTAGTGTTGATGGGATGAAAGGCGCGGTAAAAGGCACGATCGCTGATTTGCAATCCTTTATCGCGCAAACCCCATCGTCCATTGACGGGTCGCTAACAGTTGGTGATGCGAGCGTGGCTTTGACGGGCACAATTGGCCTTACGGATGGGTTTCCTTTGATTGACGCAACTTTCAAAGCCTCTGCCAGTGGCCTTATCCAGACTGCAAAATCATTGAATATTACGCTGCCAGAACAGGCGAACTCACTGAGCAATCTGGATGCTTCTGGGCAGGTGAAACTGAACGGCTCAAACCTGTATCTAAACTCCGTTTTCGGGGCCACGTACCGCGATCAACCCGCAACGGGGAACATCACGCTTTCGGGCAGTGGTGATTGGATCAACAGCCCAGAATTTAACACAGACCTGTCGCTCAACATCACCAACGCTGGCCAAATCGCCTACAATGGGCGTATCGGGCAAGGCAGCGAAAACACGATGGACGGTGATTTTTCCGCGTCGTTCAGCGATCTGCGTCGTGTGATGAAACTTGCGGATGCGGACCCTGCAACGCCCGCTGGCACCTTTAAAACAGGCAGCGCAAAAGGCACGCTCGCCCTTACGCCTGCGGGCAAATACCGCCTTCGCAAAGCAACGCTGAAACTGGATCAAAACACGCTAACAGGCGCGATAAGCATTACGCCGCGCCAAGTTCGCCCGCTTTTGTTGGCACAATTGAATGGCGCTGCCCTAGATTTCAGCGCCTACACCGCAGACGGCTCAACGGGAAACGGCTCGTCCTCATCCTCTGGTGGCGCAAGCACGTCTGGTTGGTCAAAGGACCCGATCAGCCTAAAGGGTCTTGATGCCGTGGATGCCGATATAGATCTGCGCGCACAATCCATTAACCTAGGCGTTAGTCAGCTTGGAAAAACGGACGTTACCGCGCGGTTGCGCGACGGCCTTTTGACCCTAACACTAAAGGATGTTCGCGCCTTCCAAGGCGCAATGGCGGGCGAAATAAATCTGCGCGGTGGCAATATTGTGGCGTTTGACACTGACATCAAAGCCAATGATGTGGAACTCGAGCCGCTGCTCGGACAACTCCTCGATATGGATCGGTTGCGCGGATCTGGGAACACCACTTTGGCGCTTAAGGGGCGCGGAAACAGCCTGCACGAAATTATGACGTCGCTGTCGGGGAATGGCACCGTTAAATTCACCAATGGCGCGATCAAGGGCATTGATCTTGCGGGCATGATGCGCAATTTGAAATCCGCCTTCGGTGGCTTCAAAGGTGCGACAGAATTTTCCAGCCTCGATGGCACATTTTCAATGGAGCAGGGCATTTTGAAAAACGTCGATCTGGCCTTGATCAGCCCGTTGTTCAAAGCAGCTGGCCAAGGCTCCGTCGATATCGGCGGCCAAGCGATGAACTATATCGTTACGCCAACCACCCTTTCTGAGGGCGCTGAATTTTCGGTGCCCGTAACCATCACTGGCCCGTGGCAAAACCTTAAATTCCGCCCCGATTTGGACAAGCTGTTCAACCTGCTTTTGGACAAAAAGCTGAAAGACAGCGAAGAAGCGAAAAAGCTGAAAGAAAAGCTAGAAGCGGCAAAAGCAAAGTTGAAAAATCCAGAGGATGAGCTGAAAAAGAAGCTGCAAAAAGAATTGGAAAACAAAGCAAAAGCGGATGAGGCCAAATCTTTCGAGGATCAAGCAAAAGAAAAACTGGAAAACGAAATCGGCAACGCGCTTAAAAAGCTATTCGATTAAGCGCGTTGAAATCCAGTTATTTGTAAACGGGCGCGCGTTTTTGCATCTGTGCCATCACCGTTTCCATTTGGTGCGGATAACCGATAATCTTGGATTGCAGCTCGCCTTCTAACACCAACTGATCACGCCCGGCGCCCCATAATTCATCCACCAGCGTTTTGCTGTTCTGGATGGAATCTGGCGAACGCGCTGCCAAATCAGCCGCCATTTTACGGGCCTCTGCAATCGGGTCATCCGCCAAATACGTCACCAATCCCAGTGAATGTGCTTCTTCTGCATCTAAAATTCGGCCCGTCATGATCAACTCTTTGGCCTGATCCGCCCGCATCAATTGTGGCAAGCTCTGACTAATCCCCATGTCAGGGATGATGCCCCACTTGGCTTCCATAATTGCCATCTTGGCGTCCCGTGCCGCAAACCGAAAATCCGCCGCCAGCGCCAGTTGAATACCCGCTCCAAAGGCCACGCCTTCAATCGCGGCAATCACGGGCACCTTCAACTCCTGCCACGCAACGGTTGGGCGTTGAAACTTATTCCCGCGATCTCCCTCAGTGCGCTGCGCTAATTCTGCCCGCATGCCTTCAATGTCGGACGCAAATTGCATCAACGCACTTGTGTCGATACCCGCACAAAAACACCCGCCGTTGCCGTACATCACAACGGCGCGAATATCGTCATTACCTTGCAGCTCTTCGCCCGCAGCGGCCAGTTCTTCAAAGAATATCGCATCCAGCGCATTTTTCTTTTCAGGGCGGTTCAAACGAACCTCGGCCACGTGGTCTTTGATCTCGATTTCCAAACGCTCATACATGGCGGCATCCTTTTCTGGGTTTGCGCCAGTTTGCGTCAAAAACACGGTGCGCTAAACCCCCCAAACAGGTTACGTCGCGTTTGGCAAAAAAATTCGCATCCCTGTCGTTTTTTATCCTGACGAAGCGGCGCGCAATCGCTACACACCAGATGGGGCAAAGGGAATACACGTTATGGCACTACTTCTGGGCGTAGACACGGGCGGCACCTACACGGATGCGGCGTTGATCAAAGACGACAAAGTCATTGCCAGCGCAAAATCTCTGACCACGCGGCACGACCTTGCACAAGGCGTGGGCGCAGCGGTGCAGGCGGTTCTTGAACAATCCAAAATGTCGCCAGATCAAATCGCGTTGTCGTCGCTCTCCACCACGCTGGCCACCAACGCATTGGTAGAGGGGCAGGGCGCGCGCGTTTGCCTGATCTTTATCGGCTTCAACGCCAAGGACATCGCCCGCCAAGGTCTAGACGAAGCCCTCGGTGGCGATCCCGTCATCTCTGTTGCGGGCGGGCACACCCATGCTGGCGGCGAAGCAAACGTGTTTGACGAAACAGCCCTGCGCGACGCACTTGCCAACATCGGAGACGACGTTTCAGGCTTTGCCGTCGCCAGCCAATTCGCCACCCGTAACCCAGAACATGAGATTACCGCACGCAATATCATCCGCGATGTCACAGGGGCGCCCGTGACCTGTTCGCACGAACTCAGCGCCAAACTTGGTGGTCCAAAACGCGCGATGACAGCCGTGTTGAATGCGCGTTTGATCGGCATGATTGACCACCTGATCGGCGCGACCGAGGAATACCTGCGCAAAATCGGCATCACCGCTCCGATGATGGTTGTGCGCGGCGACGGTGCGTTGATTAGTGCGAAAATGGCGCGTGAACGCCCGATTGAAACGATCCTGTCTGGCCCTGCGGCCTCTATCGTCGGCGCACGTTGGCTCACAGACGAAACCGACGCGCTGGTTTCCGATATTGGGGGAACCACCACGGATATTGCCGTTTTGCGCGATGGCCGCCCGATGATTGATCCTCAAGGGGCCCGCGTTGGCGGGTTTCGCACGATGGTCGAAGCGGTCGCAATGCGCACATCTGGCCTTGGCGGCGACAGCGAGGTCCACGCCGTTCGCGATGGCTTGCAAGGGGGGCTAACCCTCGGCCCGCGCCGTGTTTTGCCAGTTTCGCTTGCTGCACAGCAATTCCCAGACGTGGTGCTTTCTGCTCTAGAACGTCAAATTCGCGCCGAACGACTGGGTGAATTTGACGCTCGTTTCGTCGTTCCAATTCGCCATTCTGGCCATTCGCCAAAGGGCCTGTCAGACCGCGAGGCCCGATTGCTGGAACGGGTCGGCGATCAGGCCTGGGAAATGGGCAAGCTGCTGGCCAATCGCATGGAATTTGCCGCGCTCAGAACACTCGTTGCGCGTGGATTGGTGATGATCTCCGCCGTCACGCCGTCTGATGCAGCTCACGTTACGGGCATCCTAAACAGCTGGAACGCAGTGGCCGCAAATCATGCGCTCGATCTGTTCTCGCGGCAACGAAATGGCGCTGGCACGCGGATTTCTGACGGGCCTGATAGCATGGCGAAGGCCATCATTGATCAAGTCACGACACAAACTGCTGAAACCCTGTTAGATGCCGCCTTTGCCGAAGATGAAACTGATTTTGGCATTCCATCGGGCGATCTGGCGCGTCATGTTTTGACCCGTTTGGGCATGTCACATCATCGCGACCTCGTTGCCATTGATGTTGGCCTAAACTTGCCTGTCATTGGCCTTGGCGCATCCGCACCCAGCTACTATGGCGCGGTCGGTGATCTGCTTTCAACACGTATGGTGCTGCCAGAATATGCAGGGGTCGCAAACGCCATTGGCGCGGTCGTCGGGCAAATTTCAATGCGCAAATCTGGCCAAATTACCAGCGCAGGCGAAGGGCGTTACCGCGTCCATTTCCCCGAGGGCCCCAAAGATTACAACGCGCAAGATACAGCCATCGGTGATCTGGAAACATTCCTAACTGAGGCCGCCCAATCAGACGCAATCGCATCAGGGGCAGAGGGCATTCGCGTTCGTGTGGAAAAAGACATTCGCACTGCAAACATCGAGGGTAAACACGTCTTTGTTGAAGCGGACATCACTGCAATCGCCACAGGTCGCCCAAGGATTGCAGACTAGCCACCGATAGATTTTTTCTCGGGCTTTTCTACGCCTTCTACGTCTAGAATTTGGGTCAGATTCGACAGAAAACTCGTGTATATATCTGCATTTATCGCTTTCGCTTTTTCGATATAAGCGGCGTTTTCGACGGTCGGTGTATCTGGATCCCATAATTCGGCCAATTCGGCCAGCGCATGGCGGTCTGCCTCAAAGAAATGCTCGCGTGCGCGCTCTGCATCAAATTCGTTCCAGCCCATGCCTTGCAGCATGTATTTGCCTGCCCGAAGCGAGCTGTCAAAGCTCTCTCGTACGATCTCATTTGCGCCCGCGTGGAACAATTCATACACATGGTTTCGATCATAAGCCCGCGCGATGATAAACAAATCTGGGCGTTCGCTACGTGCATAACTCACCAATTTAATTGCGGCCTTGCGGTCATCCACGGCCACAACCAGCATCTTAGCTTCTTTCAAACCAGCGGCCTGCATCAAATCGGGCCGCGTTGGATCCCCGAAATATCCTTTGACGCCAAATTTCCGCATCGCATCAATCTGGTCAATCTTATGATCGATCACAACGGTCTTTATCCCAACCGTCAGCGCCATCCGATTTACGATTTGCCCGAACCGACCGATGCCAACAATGATCACAGAACCTTGTTCGTCGATATGATCCGCATCGCGGCTTGGCGTTTGATCAACCATCTGTTTTGCCAAACGATCAAACACGATAAACAGCAACGGCGTCAGCAACATCGACAGCGCTACAATCAGCGACAGCTGTTGGGATAACGTATAGGGAATGACGTTCGTTTGAACTGTGGTGGACAGCATAACAAAGCCAAATTCACCAGCCTGCGCCAATGATAAAACAAATAACCATTGATCGCGTCCCTTCAGTTTGAACAACATCCCAAGGCCGGCCAAAACCGCACCTTTGATTGCCATAACCGTAAGCGTCATGCCCAGAATACCCACTAGGTTCGCGGTCAGAATCGTGAAATTGATCCCCGCCCCAACGGTAATAAAAAACAGCCCTAGCAAAAGGCCTTTAAAAGGTTCAATGTCGCTTTCTAATTCGTGGCGAAATTCAGAGTTGGCCAAAACCACACCTGCCAAAAATGTACCGAGCGCGGGGGACAGGCCCACCATCGACATCAACAGCGCAATGCCAACCACCAACAACAACGCAATTGCCGTGAACATCTCGGGCAAGCGAGACCGTGCCACAAACGCAAAAACGGGGCGGGTGCAGTAGATGCCGATTAAAATCACCGCCGCAACAGCGCCAATGGTAACCAGGGTCACGCCCCAACCTGGCAATCCCTCGACCAGAGACATGGCATGATCATCGCCCTTATGGCTCGCGAAATTTGTGAAATCGCCGAGCGCCAACAATGGCAGGTGGTTTCAACTGGTCGACGCAACACTTTAATCTTTGAGCAAAGATGGAGTGTGCAATATGAAGTATCGTCGTCGCATTTATTATTCAGCGTCACAACGCGCTGAGATTTGGGATCGT
>Ga0233426_10001156_pt1 | contig 25024 bp, 22 predicted proteins | sample SI_118_April2016_6_FD_179875 | JGI IMG/M metagenome (GOLD analysis project Ga0233426, IMG submission 179875) | Seawater microbial communities from Saanich Inlet, British Columbia, Canada - SI_118_April2016_10_MG | ecosystem: Environmental > Aquatic > Marine > Inlet | place: Canada: British...
TTATTTATTTCACGTTAGGTTTTATTTTTAATATTGAACTCATCCTTCTGTATAAAATCACACAAACACAAATGAGAACTATTCTTAATAAGAATATTAACTTAACAAACTGAATAAAACAATATTGCAAACGCTAATTATTCGCATTATCATTACGATAATTTCATAAATGTACAAAATAAAATTCATAATTTGGAGTAAAAATAATGAATCTCGCTGCTATTGAACAAAGTATGTATGACCTATCTGATCTGCTTTTAACCCCTGTTCTTTTGATGATTATATTTGTTGTCTGCTATGCTATTTTTGCCATAGGAAAGTTTTCTGGATGGTATTATCAACGAAAACACAATACGACTAATTATGTTAAGCACTCTAATGCCTTACCTAAAAAATCAATTAAAGGTTACCCCATTCATAACTATTTAGTGACGAACCCTAATGCTTCATTCGAAGAACTTGAAGTGTATGCCTTAAAGTTGCTTGAAAACTTACGTTTAGTTACTCGACTTGCACCAATGCTAGGATTAATTGCAACCATGATCCCAATGGGCCCTGCTCTAAAATCACTTGCAGATGGCAATGTTCAAGGTATCAGTGAAAATTTAGTAGTCGCTTTTGCTGCAGTTATTTGGGGGTTATTAGCAGCATCTCTTACATTTTGGCCTGCAAGCGTTCAAAAACGCTGGTTAGCCGTAGAACTCACCAATATAAATAAAAACCGTAAAGCACTTGCTGAACTTTCACATAAAAGTGATATTCAGGAGGCTGCATAATGCGATTTTTAGATGAAGATGAAGAATTAAATCCAATCTTATCAGCCGTTAATTTAGTCGATGTCTTCCTCGTAGTGATTGCCGCATTATTAATTTCTATTGCCCAAAATCCATTGAATCCTATGAGCAGTGACGATGTCACGGTGATCAAAAATGAAGGCAAGGAAAATATGGAAGTGATTGTGAAAAAAGGTAAAGAAATCACTCATTACAAATCATCAGGAGATATTGGCGGTGGTCAAGGATTACGTGCTGGAACAGCGTATAAAATGGAAGATGGTTCGATGATTTATGTACCAGAAGATAAAGACAAAGGCGCGAAATAATGAAAGCAGCAAACCATTTATATCTCGTCCTTTGTTCAGTATTTCTCAGTGCAGTGTTATTGACTTCAGTAAGTTTTGCCAATGATAAAGATTTACAAGAAGTCGTTAAAAAATTAGCCTCTAGTAACAAGCCTGTCGTTTTATTGATGCAATCAAGTCATTCAAGCGCCAGCAAAACTCGTTTGATTAAAGAAGTTGCCAATAACAAAGCGTTTAACCTTTTTGTGCCAACAACGAAAGGGTTCAATACCGAAAAACTTGCGCAATTATGGCAACACGCCAATTTAGTTTTACTTGACGGAATTAATCCTGCGCTTTCAAAGTTTATGTTTCATAAACATCAAGCATTATTGAGCCAGTTCCCGCAGGTTAAAACCCTCGCTATTGGAGACAGTGATGACTCACCAATGAATCATGGCATTCACGAAGATAGTCGAAAATTAGCCATTGCGTATTACCTTAACGGTGGGCGACAAAATTATCGCTACTTTATGGATTATATCTCTTCATCAGTGCTTAAATTAACAAATGAAGCTGTGCCTCCTGTTTTTAAAGTACCTGAAGTGGGTTTATATCACCCCAGTTTTCCAAGCCTTGTAACCGATAACGAACAAGCGTTTTTTGACCATTTAAATAATTCAGGAGTTAAAGGTGAATCACTTAGCCCAACGGTTGCAATAGCCATGTATCGCAACTTGGTTGATTATGAACAACGCCAAGTGATTGATAAACTGATCGCTCAATTTGCCGCTAAAGGCAGTAATGCTTTTGGCTTTTTCTTTGAAAACGAAGATGCTCCACTCAATTATGCCGACTTATTATTAGATGAAAATAATCAACCTCGCGCTCAAATAGCCATTAATTATCGGTCTTTACATTATGTAGAAAAACGAAAAGCTGAATTTAACAAATTGGGTATCCCAATTATTCATGCACTAAATTATTTAGACGGCAATGCACAAGCGTTTAAAGATGATCACAGTGGTGTTTCAGCCAATATGACGCCTTTCTTTTTAGTGATGCCTGAAAGTACAGGGAGTATTGATCCTGTTATCATTACTGCCAAAGAAAATAATGAACGCATCATTTTAACAGACCAATTATCAAGTTTAGTAGACCGGGCTTATAACCACGGAAAGCTCGCAAAAATGGAGAATAGTAATAAAAAACTAGCAACCTTTATCTGGAACTATCCTCCTGGTGAAAAAAACATTGGCGCCGCTTTTTTAGATGTCCCTAATTCATTAGTACAAATTTCTACTGAACTAAAAAAACAAGGCTATAAGATTACGTCACAAGAAGATCATTTTTTTATCGACGGTGCAGGCGCATTAATGCGACCTTTTTATCGAAAAGAAGATGTTGAATTATTAATCAGTAAAGGTTTAGCTGATTACTTGCCACTTAATACCTACTTAAATTGGTTTAACCAACTGCCCAAAAGTGCTCGCCAACCAATTATTGATCGTTGGGGAAAACCTGAGAATAATGGTTTAGTGCGTGAACATAATGGCGAGAAAAAAATGGTAATTCCACGTATGGAAATCGGTAATATGATTGTTTTACCACAAGGGATGCGCAGTGATAATGCTGAAGAACACGCTTCACTTTATCACAGTACTAAAACCCCTATAAATCACGCTTATTTAGCATTTTATTTATATGCTAGAGATACCTTTGGCGCCGATGCTATTATTCATTTAGGTACACACGGCTCTCAAGAGTGGTTAACGGGTAAAGAGCGTGGTTTATCAGTGTTTGATGCGCCTAATCTTGCCATTGGTAATATCCCTGTGTTTTATCCTTATATTATTGATAATGTCGGTGAAGCAATGCAGGCAAAACGTCGTGGCCGCGCAACGATGATCAGCCATTTAACTCCTGGCTTTGCAAAAGCAGGCTTATATCGTGAAATATCTGAATTGAATGAATTGATCAATAACTTTTTTTTACTTGATGAGGGCGCTACTCAGAGTGAAACATTGACACGCATCATTGCAATTTCTAACGAAATGAATATTCTCGCCGATCTTGAATTAACCCTTATTAATCAATCCCCATCACTGTCTGATGATTTAGCTAGAATGCAAGATTACCTCGTTGAAATGTCACAAATGAGTCAGCCGCTTGGTGTGCATATATTTGGTTTAACACCAAAAGAAAGTCATATTATTTCAACCATGCTACAAATGTTAGGAGAAGATTTTGTGCAGTCGGCGGGAAAGCTAGAGCAACAACTTGGTTGGACAGTACCCGAGACACAAAGATTTGACGAACAAGGCGTAATTCACCTCTATGCATTAAAAGGATTCCAATTATTAAAACGTACATTAGTTGATGGTGAAAAAATTGAGCTCCCTGAAACGTTAACACTAGAATATCTATTAGCTGAAAAATACTGGAAGAACTTTAATGCGATGGGTGAGTTAAGTGCACTTATAGATGCACTTGATGCTAAATATATCGCACCAGGTAATGGAAATGATCCTATTCGTAATCCCGATGCTATCCCAACAGGCAAAAACCTTATTGGATTTAACCCTTCAAAAGTTCCTTCACAAGAAGCTTATGTAGCTGGCGCTAAAGTCATGGAACAAACACTATCTGACTTCTTTAGCAAGCACGGTAAGTACCCTAAAAAATTGGCTTTTTCACTTTGGTCACTTGAAACGATGCGCCACCAAGGTGCATTAGAAGCACAAATTTTACATGCTATGGGAGTAAAACCAGTTTGGGATAAACAAGGGCGATTCAAAGAAATTGCCATTATTCCTTACAGTGAATTAAAACGCCCTCGCGTTGATGTAGTTGTTTCTGCAACAGGGCTATATAGAGACGCTTTTCCTAATGTTATGCTTTGGTTAGCAGACGCTATTGATAAAGTTGCAAAATTGAAAGAAGACAATAATTTTGTCTATCGCCACTCTGTAGCGTTTAAAGAAGAATTGATAGAACAAGGTAAAGATGAAAAAGAAGCAGACTATCTCTCAAGCGTGCGCATTTTTTCTAACGAATCTGGCAATTATGGCACAGGTTTAGCTGCCGCGAGTTTAGCCTCAGACACGTGGGATTCTGATAATAAGCTCAGCGAACTATATACTAAACGTATGGGCTATTTTTACGGCAAAGATGAAGATCGTTGGAGTGATAAAATTGATGACGTAGATATGTACACTAAAATGCTCAGTGGCACTGAAGCAGTGGTATTTTCACGTTCATCAAATCTTTATGCCTTAATGACTAACGATGACCCTTTTCAATATTTTGGTGGCATTGGTTTGGCTGTTCGAAATATTGACGGTAAAACACCTGAAATGTATGTAGCGAATTTACGCCGTAAAGATGCGGTTAAGTCTGAAAGTATGGATAAGTTTTTAAATAAAGAACTACGTAGCCGCTACTTTCATCCTCGCTGGATAGAAAAAATGCAGGAAAGTGGTTATGCCGGTTCAACCGCAATTCTAGACAGATTAAACAATTTTTGGGGTTGGACAGTAATGACCCCAGAATATGTTCGAGATGATCAATGGCAACAGTTTTTTGAAGTGTATGTAAACGATGCTTATGACATGAACATGAAAGCGTTTTTTGAAAAAGCGAATCCTGCTGCACTGGCCCAAATGATAGAACGTATGATTGAAGCCGAGCGTAAAAATTATTGGCAAACTGATGAAAAAACGATGAAAAAGATGGTAAAAACTTACCTAGAGCTCGTTAAAAATTATGACTTAACAACACAAAACGAAAAATTTAATGAGTATGTTAATAATCAAGCGTTGGGGTTTGGTTTAGCACCATTACCAAGTATCGACATGGCAGCAGAAAATGCCACACAAGATCAAGCTAGTGAACAGACTGAATATGTTCAAGGACAACAACTTGAACAACAAACAGAGGTTGAAGAAGCTGACATCCAAACAGACTATCTCATTATTGCAGGTTTGATGTTACTCATTTTTGGCTATGGTTTTTATCGTCGTGATGATGAAGCACCTTCAATTTGATGATGATTCATTTCTTAGTTATTGAGCAATTAATTCGTTCAATAACTAAGATATTGTTTTCTTTCTTTTCGGTTTTTTAAAAGGTATATTTTTATTAATACATTAAGGTGTATAGCTTTCGACGAAATTTTGTCGCTAACGGGTCACCATCAGGTAAAGCTTTTAAAATATCCAATAAAAGTTGCTTACTTTCTGCATCGCTTCCGTCTTTCTGAACCAACCTAAATAAAAGAGTCAATGCCTCTTCATGACGATTAACTTGACTATATTGTGCGGCTAATTTTTGTTGTAAATCAATGTTGTCAGGCGTTTTTTCTAATTCACTTTCCAAGGCTTTAATTTCAGGAGAATCGGCAGCTTGGCTCGCTAATTCAAGCTTGGCCATAACAGCTTTATATTCACTATCTTGGTCAACCATTAATATGGTTGATAATAATGATTCTGCCTCATTAATTTTACCTGTTTGAATATAAACAGCTGCCAAAAAAATTTTAATGTCTGCTCGTTCATTATTGATTTGATACGCTTGTGAAATAATAGTGAATGCTTGGTTAATATCGTTAAGCGCTACTAATTCACGTGCTTGAGCTAGCAAAAGATCTTCTTCTTTAGGTAAATGCTTACCTAAAAATTCTTTAATTGTTTCATCAGTTTGAGGACCAGATAAGCCATCAATAGGTTGACCATCTTTAACTAAAACAGCCGTTGGTAATCCTTGAATACCAAATTGTTGTGCAATTTGTTGCTCTGTTTGACAATCAACAGTCGCTAATAAAATATGAGCTTCAAATGAATTTAGCGCAGTAACGAGTTTATCCCTCAATTCAACACTTTCTGGTACTTGTTCAGCCCAAAAGTCCACCAAGACTAACTTCTCTTTTGAATCTTCCACTATTATTTTTTGGAAGTTTTCTACTGTCATCGCAACATTCATATTCGACCTAACCATTATTTATTTTTCTATAGCCATGATTTGGGGGCACTATAATAATTAACAAGGTTTCCAAGTTGAGTTTTATTTTAGTCAAAACAGTCTTATAGTGTAGTTTAACGGATTAAATATTTTACTTGGTTTAGAACAAATTAATAAGAAATAGGCTTTGTTTGAATAAGTACACCAATAATCTACTATTGACACTATTTATACTTTGGGCAAGCAATGCTTCGGCTCAAAGTGCCAGCGTAACTAAAATTAATTATTGTGTTGATCCTGCATGGGCACCTTATGAGTCAATTAAAAACAATCAACATTTAGGTATCTCTAAAGAGTATTTAGACATTATCAGCATAAAAGCCTCGCTCTCTTTTAATCTCATTCCCACTGCCGACTGGAATCAAACTTTACAGCATGCCAAAGAAGGCAAGTGCCAACTACTCGCAATGCTTAATCAATCACCAGAGTGAAATGAGTACTTAATGTTCACTTATGTGTACTTTCGAGCACCCAATGCACTCTATGGTCATTACGATCAAACTATGGTTGGAAATTTATCAAGTATAAGTACGCAAAGTGTTGCAGTTGTTTTTGATTATCGACTTTACCATTATTTAAAGAATACCTTTCCTAAAATGAATATCATTTCGGTGCGTAATGAGTATGAAGGTTTGCAAAAAGTTGAGGCCAAAGAAATAGATTATTTTGTTGGCTCTTACTATAGCGCTAATAAAATCATTCAAGAATTGTCTTTATCAAAATTAAGAATTGTTGGGATTGCTGAATTAGAAGATAATTTACGTATAGGGCTAACTAAAGACTCAGCTTATTTGTTACCTCAACTAAATAAAGCGATACATGAACTAACAGAGCAAGATCATCAAAAAGTTTTTACCTATTTTAAAGCGATGAATTTTATTCATAAAACTGATTACACTTTACTTATTGGTTTAGCCACTTTCTTCAGTACACTTTTTATTATTTTATACATCGGTTATTCACGATCTGTGCGTTTCAACCAAACCTTAGCCAGCAAGAATAGTGCGCTGAAAAAGCTTCACACCCAATTAGATGCTAAAAATAAGCAGCTTGCTGAACTCGCCATTCGAGATCCGTTAACCTTGTTATATAACAGATCTCACTTAGCTGAAATGATTAACCAGCAAATTAAATTAAAAGATCGTTACAGCACACCTTCGTGTCTGATCATGATAGATATTGATGACTTTAAACAAGTAAACGATTCGCTAGGACATAAGATAGGTGATGACATTCTAAAAAGCCTTTCTGCTGTATTAATTCAGTGCGCAAGGAATTCAGATATCGTTGCTCGATGGGGGGGAGAAGAATTTGTACTGTTATGCCCTGAAACAGATATAGACGAAGCAGTGCTTTTAGCAAAACGTTTTCAAAAAGCATTAAGCGAGGTTGACAATGATGCTTTACCAAATGTTACTTGTAGTATTGGTATTGCTGAATTGCACGCTAAAGATTCTGCAGATGAATGGTTTATATCAGCTGATAACGCTATGTATCAAGCAAAAGAACAGGGAAAAGATTCAATATCAACGTTAGAAAACACTAAAAATAATAGAACCTGAACCCTACAATTTTTCACAAACTTTAAGAAACTTCCTGAAGTAAAGCTCTAGAAATAATCACCTTTTGAATCTCACTCGTGCCTTCATAAATAGAAGTCACTCGAACATCTCGTGCAAAACGTTCCAATGGATACTCTTTTATGAAGCCTGCTCCTCCCATCATTTGCAAAGCATCATAGCACGCTGTATTGGCTTTCTCTGCTGCAAATAATTTTGCCATCGAAGCTTCTTTACCAAATGGAAGTCCTTGATCTTTTGTATAAGCAGCTTGCATCAACAAAAGCCTGGCCGCTTCTAATTCAGTATAACGATCCGCTAATTTCCACTGTAAGCCCTGGAAATTAGCTAAAGGCTGATTAAACTGTTTTCGTTCTGTAAGATAATTTCGCGCATAATCCATCGCAGCCAAGCCGACACCCAATGCCAAAGAACCAATACCAATTCGCCCCCCAGCGAGTTCACCAACAGCAACAGCAAAGCCTTTATTTTCTCCTCCCATTAAAGCGCTTTTGGGAATACGACAATTACTGAAACTTACTTCATTAGTTGGCGATGCTTTCTGCCCCATTTTTTCTTCAGCTTTGCTGACAGATATACCAGGTGTGTTTCCTTCTACTAAGAAACAGGATATTCCTTTTCCTTTAGGTGCTTTCGGATCAGTAACAGCCCAAACAACATAAATTCCGGCAAAACTAGCGCTTGTAATATATAACTTATTACCATTAAGTACATATTCGTCGCCGTCTAATTCAGCCATCGTTTTCATACTAGCAGGATCTGATCCTGCTCCGCTTTCAGTTAAACAAAACGCGCCAGCTTGATATTCACCACTACACAATTTAGGTAGATAAGTTTGCTTATGCTCTTCACTACCAATAGCTTGGATAACTTCTGCTACCATATTCGTCACCGACGTTGTTACGGCGGTAGAAGCACAAGCTCGTGCAATTTCGGTTATAGCTAAACTAAATGCTACTGTGCCAGCTTCAACACCGCCATATTCAGCTTTGATATTTAAGCCCATAAAACCTAATTCAGTTAATTTAGCTAAATTTTCTAAAAATACGGTTTCGTTTTGTGTTTCATCAAGCTCAGCAGCAACAGGCGCCAATTCAGTTTCAGCAAATTTACGCGCCATGTCTTGGATCATGACTTGTTCTTCAGTCAACGAGAGATTCATAACGTTTACTCATCAGTAGTTAAGTATTTTCAATATCACTATAGTAAACAAAGATGCAAAAATTCTCACTAACTATTTAACGTTTACGTAAAGTGAAAGCAAAAGTATGTACACTTAGTAATGACATGTTTAAAAACTTAGTTGATAAGAACATATAAAGTCGAAAGTTAACTTAGCTTAAGCTCCTAATCTTTTTAATTGACGATATAAAAAACGCGCAATTAAGCGCGTTATTTTTTAAGGTTCAATTGATTATTAGCGCTAGTTCATTAAAAACCAAACAAGGCCAAACCCGAGCACTAATCGATAAATAACAAATGGCATCATGCCTAATTTCCCCACTAGAATAAGAAAATAATGAATACAGGCATAAGCACTTACAAATGCTAAGACACTTCCTAAACCGAGTGTTTGCCAATCAACAGCTTCCGCAGAAGTAATTAATTTATACGTTAAATAACTTCCTGTCATGACGATAGCAGGAATAGACAATAAAAATGAAAATCTAGCCGCATTCTCTTTAGTCAAACCAAGCATCATTCCTAATGTCATTGTGATACCCGATCGTGACGTGCCGGGAATTAACGCTAATGCTTGCGAAAGACCAATAATAATAGCCCCTTTAAAGCCTAGCTTTTCGATGCTGACATTTTCTTTTGCTTTGATATCAGCAAAGCCTAATAATAAACCAAAGACAATAGTAGTAAGGGCAATAACAGCCGCACTACGTAAATGTTCTTCAATAAAGTCTTTACCTAAAAAGCCAACTAAGCCTAAAGGAATTGACGCAAGAATAATCCACCACGCTAATCTCCCATCAAAAGATGCATTACTTTTTTCTGGTCCTATTCCAAGTGTGCCAAACCATGCAACGGCCATAGAGCCCACTTCTTTTCGGTAATATAAAACAACGGCTAAAAGTGTTCCTACATGTAAGGCAACATCTAATGCTTGACCTTGATCTTCCCAGCCCAATACCGCTGACGGTAATATTAAATGCGCAGAGCTCGAAATTGGTAAAAACTCAGTTAACCCTTGAATTAACGCTAATAAAAATATTTCAATAGTGCTCATGTTTACTTCATTATCCTTGCCAGTTAAACGGAATTATTTTTAATTGTTGAGTAGTTCTATCAAACTTCTGCCATAAAGACTGATACGTTTCTTTTAGTACGGGATGAGTATGCAATGGCGCAATTTCAGCTAATGGCCATAACACAAAAGCATTAAAGGTAATTTCATCACGAGGAAGTTGGACAGGTTTAGTCTGAATAAGGTTGCCAAATAGTAAAATATCTAAATCTAGCGTTCTTGGACTAAACTTTTTAGCGTTTAGCTCTCTACCAAATTTAAATTCAATCTCACGTAACGTTTTACTGAGTTGCTCAATACCTTGAGTGGTTTGAAAACCAACAACCATATTGTAAAAAGGCGAGCCCTTAAAGCCAACCGCCTCACTTTCAAATAACGAAGACAAAGTTAAGTTATTGTATACTGCCGTTAACGCCGTTAAACCCGCTCTTAAATTGTTTTCTCGATCGATATTGCTACCAATCGATAAATATACTTGCACCATTAGAACTGTGTGCCTCGTTCAATTTCAACTCCGACTGTTTGAGCGTTATGCACAGCACCAGGTTTTCCAATACTCAATTTAAGCCAAGGAATATGATAGGTGTCCATTACATATTTTGCTAAACGCTCAGCTAAAGTCTCTAATAAATCGACGGGGTTCTCATTAGCAAACAATGCTATTTTTTCAGATATATCAGCGTAATCTAAGGTTTTATCAAGCTCATCGTTTTCAGCAGCAAGTTGAGTATTCCATCCCATAGAGACGTCAATCACTAAGGTTTGTTTAATTTCTTTTTCCCAAGCAAAAAAGCCAATTGTAGTTTGAATATTTAAACCTTGAATAAATACTTTATCCATTTAACGCTACTCTTTTATCGAATGATTAGTTGAGTTCTTTTTAGTGAGGTCAACCACTTATAGAATTTTAATGATATATTACAAAATAATTGGCGAGTTTACCTGCCTAAGAGTAGAAAAACTAGTTAACTAAGTTATACAATACTGAAACATTCTATTTAATTATCAAGGAAAGGACCTTTACATGTTATTGCTTACATTTGCATTGACAGTTGCTGCCTATTTATTAGGTTCAATTTCAAGTGCAGTTTTAGTTTGCAAAATGTTAAACCTTCCCGATCCTCGAACGACTGGTTCCAACAACCCAGGTGCTACTAATGTATACCGTATTGGTGGTAAACCAGCAGCCATAACGGTATTAATTTTTGATATTTTAAAAGGAGCTATTCCTGTTTGGGGGGCTTATTTTTTAAAAATTGAGCCCATCTATTTAGGCGTAATAGCCCTAGCGACTTGTTTAGGGCATATGTATCCAATATTTTTTAATTTTAAAGGGGGCAAGGCTGTAGCCACAGCTTTTGGTGTATTATTACCAATAGGTTTAGATTTAGGTGGTTTATTAATTTTTACTTGGCTAACAACCATTAAATTTACGCGTTTTTCAAGTTTAGCTGCAATTGTAACCGTGTCGTTGGCTCCCTTTTATACTTGGTTGCTCAAACCAATTTATACTTATCCAGTCATGATGCTCTCTGTGCTCATCATCATTAGGCATAAAGATAATATTATTCGTTTAATAAAAAGAACTGAACCTAAAATTAACAATAAATTAAAAATATAAAATGATCACCTGACGATTTCTCTAAAGCCTCCTAGTTCCAGTTTATTATATTGCAGCTAAACTATCTAATGGCCAACGAGGCGTTGCTTTAAACGATAAGTCTGTATCTGTAGCAGCTTTTAAACGTTGCATACCAGCAAACGCAATCATTGCACCATTGTCAGTACAAAATTCAGGACGAGGATAATAAACCTGGCCACCAACTTTTTTCGTAACTTGTTCAAGCTTTGCTCGTAACGCGGTGTTTGCACTCACACCACCAGCAATAACTAATCGCTTAAGCTGGCATTGTTCTAATGCTCTACGGCACTTTATCGCTAAAGTATCTACAACAGCTTCTTGAAAAGCATAGGCAACATCAGCATGTGTTTGTGCATCCATCACACCATTCAATGAAATCTCCTTACGAATAGCCGTAGCTGTAGCTGTTTTTAAACCGCTAAAACTAAAATCTAAGCCTGGTCTGTCAGTCATTGGACGAGGAAATTTAAATCGATCTTTAATCCCTTTTTCAGCCATTTTCGATAATGCTGGCCCACCAGGATAATCCAATCCTAATAATTTGGCTGTTTTATCAAATGCTTCACCAGCTGCATCATCTACTGACTCTCCAAGTAATTCATACCGACCAATACCATCAACTCGCACTAACATCGTATGACCGCCAGACACTAATAAGGCAACAAAAGGAAATTCTGGTACATCATCTTCTAACATTGGCGCAAGTAAGTGCCCCTCCATATGATGAACAGGCACAGCAGGTAAATTCCAACCATAGGCTAAACTTCTACCAATAGAGCAACCGACTAATAATGCTCCTACTAAACCAGGACCAGAAGTATAAGCAACACCATCTAAATCTTTTGGCGTTAAATTGGCATCGGCTAAGACTTCTTTTATAAGCGGAATTGTTTTTCTGACATGATCCCGTGAAGCTAATTCCGGCACAACCCCACCATAATCAGCATGAACGGCAATTTGACTATATAAACGATGAGCTAAAATTCCATCTTTATCATCATAAATGGCGATACCTGTTTCATCACAAGAAGTTTCAATTCCTAAAATACGCATTATTTATTAGCCCAAAGATTCTGCTATTATTTTCAAGGCGACAATTTTACCTGCTAAAGAGTTTTTTCACCAGTAGCTTTCAGCGATAAAAATCATTTATAACTTTACAAGCGCATTGCCTTAGCATTAGAATACGTCACCAATTTTTAATAGAGTGGGTGAAGATGAGGCCATTTGGCTGAAATCAAACACCGATTTATATAGATACATAACTAAGGTAAAACAGTACATGCCAGTAATTAAAGTAAGAGAAAACGAACCATTTGACGTAGCATTACGTCGTTTTAAACGTTCATGTGAAAAAGCAGGTATCCTTTCAGAAGTTCGTCGTCGCGAATGTTATGAAAAGCCAACTTGGGAACGTAAACGTAAAAAAGCAGCTGCTGTTAAACGTGCTGCTAAAAAAGTTTCTCGTGAGAACGCTCGCCGCGTTCGCATGTACTAAGAACTATCTTAGTTAGTATTTGAGTTTACTGAACCAGTAATATGAGCTTACTCATACAACTCAAAGATGAAATGAAAAATGCCATGCGCGCTAAAGACAAATTACGTCTAGGTGTTATTCGTATGGCATTATCTGTTATCAAGCAAGCCGAAATTGATCACAACACTGAAGCAACTGATGATAATATCATTGCCGTTTTAACCAAAATGGTTAAGCAACGCAAAGAGTCTATCAAAATGTTTACAGACGGTGGTCGGGATGACATGGCAGCAATTGAACAAGCAGAAGTGGTTGCCTTAGAAGATTTTCTACCTCAACCACTTACTCAAGACGAAATTCAACAATTGATTACAAATGCAATTACAGAATCTGGTGCAGCATCAATGGCTGACATGGGGAAAGTAATGGCACTATTAAAACCAACCATGCAAGGTAAAGCCGACATGGGTTCGGTCAGTGGCCAAGTAAGAACGGCCCTAAATAGTTAAAAGCAATTGGAACTTTATCGATAAAAACCGCCTCTTTATAGATGCGGTTTTTTTATATTTACGCTACAGTAGCGTCGTTGTTTTGGTTACATTCAAATTTATTTGAATTGCCACTCCCCTTTTCGAATAGGTTTTTTATATACATGGCAGGCATGATCCCCAGACAATTTATCGACGATTTATTAGCACGCGCTGATATCGTAGAATTAATTGATTCTCGTGTGCCATTAAAAAAAGCTGGGAAAAACTACCAAGCTTGTTGCCCATTCCATACGGAAAAATCACCTTCGTTTAGCGTTAGTCAAGACAAACAGTTTTACCATTGTTTTGGCTGTGGCGAACATGGTAACGCCATCTCTTTTTTGATGGAGTTTGATAGATTAGAATTCCCTGATGCTATTGAAGAACTCGCTTCTCATTACAATATGGAAGTACCTAGAGAACAAAATAATCAATCTCCTGCCCAACAATTACAGCAGCAGAAAGCTTACCAACAAAAGCAAGATGACTACGAATTAATGGACAGTATTTCTCGCTTTTATCAGCAACAACTCAAAGTGGCTGTTGATAAAGAAACCGCTATAAATTATTTAAAAGGTCGTGGATTAAGCGGTGAAATAGTGAAACGTTTCGGTATTGGCTACATTAGTGATGCATGGGACGGCATGATGACACCTTTTGCTAAAAGTCGTGCAATCACTCAACAACTTGTTGATTTAGGTATGGCTATTCAAGGCGATAAAAACAAACCTTATGATCGATTTCGGGGCCGAATTATGTTCCCAATTCGAGATAAACGCGGCCGTGCCATTGGTTTTGGTGGTCGTGTACTAGGTGAAGGCACACCAAAATATTTAAATTCTCCAGAAACACGTATTTACCATAAAGGCCAAGAACTTTATGGACTTTATGAAGCTAAACAAGCAAATAAGCAACTCTCAAGGTTAGTAGTTGTTGAAGGTTATATGGATGTTGTTGCTTTAGCTCAACATGGAGTTAATTATGCCGTAGCATCGTTAGGAACAGCAACAACCCCAGAACAATTACAAACACTTTTTCGCACAGTTAAAGAAGTTATATGCTGTTATGATGGCGACAGAGCTGGCCGAGATGCTGCATGGCGGGCCATGGATAATGCCCTGCCACTCATTCAAGATGGTTATTCATTAAAGTTTGTATTCTTACCTGATGGTGAAGACCCAGATTCTTTAATTCGCGAACAAGGCCAAGAAGCATTTGAAAATATTTTAGATAATGCTATGCCACTATCAGAATTTTTGCTTTCAAATTTATCAGAGCAAACAGATTTAAATACGAATGAAGGAACATCGAAGCTCGTTGAGCTTTTTCAACCCTATTTAAATAAATTACCTGAAAGCTTCCTCAAACAAAGTATTATTTCCTCGATCGCTAATAAGTTTGCTAGAGGCAGTGAAAAGCGACTAGAAGAATTACGAAGACATCATAATAAAGAGCAAAGTAAGCCTAAAAGTAAGCAAACTAAAATCACCCCGATTCGTCTAGCTATTGCATTATTGTTAGAGCATCCCCATATTGTAAAAGCAATACCTGATGCTTCTATATTACAGCAATTAGAAATGCCAGGAATGCCGTTGTTAAATCAACTAGTTAAGTTAAGTAATGAAAATCCGAATATTAATAGTGCACAATTAATCGAATATTTTCGCGGTACTCCAGAAGGAGCACAATTAACTAAGTTAATGTGCCTTGAGCATTATGTTGAAGCTGAAAATGCTGAAAGTACATTTTTAGATATTTTAGAAAGCTTTTTAAATAAGTTTATTGAACAACGCACAGAACAATTAATTGCCAAAGAACAAGAAAACGGGCTGAGCAAAGAAGAAAAACAAGAGCTTTATAGCCTGCTAACAGCTTAAACAGTTTGAAGTTAAATAATAATTTAACCTGATAAGATTTAAATAATACGATAATAGTTTATCGCTGGTAATTTAGTCACTCATTGGCTATAATTTCCGGCTTACTGTTTTCATTTTGATAGCCATAAATTAGGTGGACACTCGTCAATGGATCAAGCCCCACAATCTAGATTAAAAGAGTTAATTACCAAAGGTAAAGAGCAAGGGTACTTAACATTTGCTCAAGTTAACGATCATCTCCCTCAAGACATTATCGATTCAGACCAAGTTGAAGACATCGTACGTATGATCAACGACATGGGCATTCAAGTATTTGAAAATGCTCCTGATAGCGATACGCTTATGATGAGTGAAGCAAATACCGATGAGGATGCTGCTGAAGCAGCAGCTCAAGCACTTGCTACGGTTGAAAGCGAAATTGGTAGAACAACAGATCCTGTGCGTATGTATATGCGTGAAATGGGGACAGTTGAACTTCTTACCCGTAAAGGCGAAATTGTTATCGCTAAGCGTATTGAAGAAGGTATCAAAGAAGTACAGCGTTCAGTTGCTGAATACCCACCTGCGATTAATTACTTATTGGAGCAATGGGATAATTTTGAAGCTGAGGAAGCGCGTTTAAGTGACATTATTGTTGGCTTTTTAGATCCTGATGCAGAAGAAGAAGAAATTCCTGCTGCTGCAACACATATTGGTTCTGAACTATCTGAAGAAGAACTTAAAGATGAAGATGCTAAGTCTGACGATGATGAAGATGAAGAAGAAGAAGATACAGGGCCATGTCCTGAATTAGCTCGTGAGAAATTCACGGCTCTTCGTGAAGTATATGAAAATGCGAATAAAGTTATTGCAGCTAAAGGTCGTGGCCATGCCGATGCTCAATCCGCTATTGATGCATTAGCTGAAGTATTTAAAGAATTCCGTTTAATCCCTAAGTTATTTGATAAATTAGTTAAAAATATGCGTAGCGTGATGGATCGCTTGCGTATTCAAGAACGCTTAATCATGAAGCACTGTGTAGTTGGTGCTGGGATGCCTAAAGCCACATTTATCAATATTTTCCCAGGTAATGAAACGTCTAAAGGTTGGTTTGATGAACAACGTGCAGCTGGTTTGCCGCATTCTGCAAAAATGGAAGACATCGAATTAGATGTTGAACGTTGTATTTACAAACTTAATCAATTAGAAGAAGAAACTTTCTTAAATGTGCATGGCATCAAAGACATTAACCGCCGTATGTCAATTGGCGAAGCTAAAGCTCGTCGTGCGAAAAAAGAAATGGTTGAAGCAAATTTACGTCTTGTAATTTCAATTGCGAAAAAATATACCAATCGTGGTTTACAGTTCTTAGATCTTATCCAAGAAGGTAACATTGGTTTGATGAAAGCGGTTGATAAATTTGAATACCGTCGTGGTTACAAGTTTTCAACTTATGCTACTTGGTGGATACGCCAAGCAATCACTCGCTCAATTGCTGACCAGGCGCGTACCATTCGTATTCCGGTACATATGATTGAAACAATCAACAAGTTAAATCGTATATCACGTCAAATGTTACAAGAAATGGGTCGCGAGCCAACACCTGAAGAATTAGCTGAACGCATGATAATGCCAGAAGATAAAATTCGTAAGGTATTGAAAATTGCTAAAGAGCCAATTTCAATGGAAACGCCAATTGGTGATGATGAAGATTCGCACTTAGGTGACTTTATTGAAGATGGTAGCGGCGAGTTACCGGTTGATTCTGCTACATCAGAAAACTTAAAAGATGCAACACACGAAGTATTAGCTGGTTTAACAGCTCGTGAAGCAAAAGTGTTAAGAATGCGTTTTGGTATTGATATGAATACTGACCATACGCTTGAAGAAGTAGGTAAGCAATTTGATGTAACACGTGAACGTATTCGTCAAATCGAAGCGAAAGCACTACGTAAATTGCGCCACCCTTCTCGTTCTGAACAACTAAAGAGTTTCTTAGACGGCGAATAAATAGAAGCTCCCGACTATTAAATAAAAATCCAGCTTAACAGCTGGATTTTTTATATCTGACGTTTAATATCTAGTTTTTTTATAGCTAACAAAGCCTGTAACATTGTTAATTACTACTATTATTAGATTTTCAAATCAGTCAAGTTACCTCAATTATAGAAGATATTTACCCTATAATTTATTTCTAAGGTTCTTGGGGTCTGAAAATTAAAGGTTCTCTAAAAATGACTGATCAGTAAGTGTTTTTAGGAAATTCAATAAATCAGTTTTATCTTGTTCACTCATTTCAAAACCTATTATAAATGCTGACTTCAATGGATTTTCGCGGCCATCGCCTTGATATTTACCGTCAGTGATATTTCTTCCACCTGCAGCATAAAAATCTAACACCTCTGATAATGTCTTGATACTTCCATCATGCATATAAGGGGCAGTAACTTCTACATTTCGCAATGTTGGTGCTCTAAATCGACCATTATCACGAACTAACGTTGTAATTTCAGAAAGTCCAGGATCCTCAAGTGGGTATCCAGAAGTTTGCGCTCCGTTAACAACATTATATAACCCAGTGTTATGAAATGGCCTACGGTCAATCAATTGCTTTTCATGGCTGGTTGATTGGGTAAAATTAAAACCTCCGTGACAATGGTGACACTCCAGTTTCTCTGAGAAAAACAAATTCATCCCTCTTAACGCTGAAGGTGAAATTGCACTGTCGTCAGCTTGATAAGCATATTTATCAAAAGGTGAATTAAGCGATATCAAGCTACGTACAAAACTCGCTAATGACTTTACAATGAGGTCGAAACTTACTTCTTGCTTGGGAAATGCGGCTTCAAATAAAGGTAAATACTCTTTTGTTTTAAAGCGCGCTAAAACTTCCTCATCATGATTAGTGATCCCTAATTCAATAGGAGATTCACCAAACATAGGCAATAAAATTTGTTGCTCTAAAGATGTTAAACCATCATGGGCCCATGTTAAGGTTTTATTATAAGCAATATTGACTAAAGCAGGAGAATTGCGCCGATGACTTTGACCAGTAGTCCCTATTGAAGTGATTCTTTGTTCTGCGAATGCAAACTGCTGCTGATGACAACTTTCACACGATTGCTGCTGATTAAAGGACAAATTCTTATCAAAAAATATGGCTCGACCTAATGCTACTTTGGCCAATGACATTTCATTATTAATTGGTACTTGAGGTTTAGGAAAACCTTGAGGAATCGCCCATTCATAATTTTCTTGTGTTTTTTTAACTGAATCACAACTAATGAGAAAAATAGCCATACTAAAGGCAACAATTACCTTCGAAGAAACACCGCTTAATTTTTGCAAAAATAAATTAATCATCAGATAATTCTCGAAATATTTTTTGCTCTCCTTCAGGTTTTAAATGAGAAAAAAATTGTTGGCAAGCACTACTTTCTTGCTCTGATTGACAGCTTGTTTCCATTGATAAATCCACATTCCCAAGTAACTTAGCTAAATCAAACGCTATATTATTTGACGAAGCTAATGTCACTTCCATTTGAAATAAATTAGGATAAAGGCAAGTATTATTTGGCGCTCTCATCACACTAGGCGATTTACAACCTGTAGAGCCTAAATGAAAGAGCCAATCAGCCGATTCATCGTTCATTTCTATACGAACAAACTTATGACCTGTTTGCCAAATCCAAAACATTGATGAAACATTCAAAGGGCTAGCTTGTAATAAAGGGTTTAAATGATTTTGTTCAAATGGCACACCTAATGAAAAACGAATGGCTTGAAAAGAAGCTAATTCCATAGGTTCATCAAATATCAGCTGCCAATTTTCTGATTCGGAATTTTGGCAAGTACTGCCTAATAATGCTACTTCCTCTGTCTGATCTGGTGTAATAGCAAGAGAAAACTTACGCCACTCTCCTTGCCTATTTTTCAATTCAACATCACTAACAAAAAACTGAAATTGACGGATAAACCAAGTGTGAATTTTGATATCAATAGCCTTATCGCACTCTAGCTTTTGAGCTTCAAAAACAGGAACAAAATTCACTACTGCCGGCAGTGTTTTTTTTTCACTACAACCAAAACAAAGTATTATCATAAAAGCGCAAACAGCTCTTTTTATTCTCATCTATATTCCTAGTCCTTTCTTCATTGCAAATTTTATTTTACAATAAATTAACATTTAAAACAGTTCAAAAATTCAAAATCTAAAGAGTTAATGTTAAGTTGTTTTATATTGGGTTGTCCTAACTATAATAAGTTTTCACATGAACTGTTCATTATTGAATGTACAGTACAATGAAAAAAGGAATTTAAATGAAAAAGTTTTTTGTGTTTTTATCTATCACAGGTTTGCTGTCTATAAGCATCAATGCTTTTGGCCACTCAGAGCATGATAAATCTCGATTTGTTTCACCCGATGGCTCAGATAATAGCCGTTGTGACAATGTGTTAAGGCCATGTAAAAGCATTTCATATGCCGTGAGCCAAGCCAATAAAGGGGATAAAATTCTTATATCTTCTGGTGAATTTCAAGTGACTTCAAGTGAGGAACTATTCTATTTAAAAAGCTCATTAGTGCCTATATATGGTGGCTATAATCGCTTTGATCATTTTCAGTCTCAAAGTCCACAATCCAATGTTACTACATTAACCAATGTTCCTTATGATATGGCTGAAGCATTAAGGAACAATGGTTTTCATATCATTGCTGATGGGAAATCTTTTGCTAACGACAAACAATTAAAACAGAAATTAGCCAGTTACCAACAACTAAGTCAAAGCCAAAAAGATGAAAGTTGTATCGATGGTAAAGCTGATATTTTTGACTGCGAAAATATTGATTTACTCGCACATCTTCCATTAACTGAAATGTCGAGCAAACCAAGTTCAGGCAGTGATATATGGGGCCATGTTGACTTAAACACCGGCAATGAATTTGCCATTATGACAATCAACAATGGCGTAGCGGTATTTGATGTAACTGATCCGAGCGAGCCTGCAGAAGTCGGCACGATTTCAGGGGTAAACTCCTCATGGCGTGATGTAAAAGTGTATCAATATTTCAATGAAAGCATCAACTTATGGCAAGCTTACGCTTACTCGATCACAGAAGGTAACAATGGTGGTGTTTCAATCGTTGATTTAAATAATTTACCGCATTCGATCAGCTTGGTTGAAAAAAACAACGTAGTCAGTACCTCTCATAACATATATATCAGTAATGTGGATTACTCCCTTAATATTGCTTTACCTGGTCAAACCCCTAGCTTACAAGTTGTAGGTGCCAATACTAAAGGTGGTGCTTTTCAAAGTTATTCTTTAGCGACACCGACAACTTTAAATAATGTCACCACTAAAAACTACGGCAGTGGTTATACTCACGACGGCGCATCTTTAGCCATTGACGATCAACGCTCTGTTAATGATTGTGGGCTTTTATCAGGCAGTTGTACTGTATTTATTGATTTCAATGAAAAAGAAATGAAATTATGGAATATCACTGACCCAAATAACGCGACACAATTAGGTACTGCAGAATATAATGACGTAGCTAAGAGCAACCAATACGTTCACTCTGGTTGGGGAACAGAAGATAAACAATTCGTGTTATTACACGATGAATTTGACGAAAATCGTGGCGGGCTAAACACAACGGTTAGAATATTTTCCATTGAAAACTTAACCACACCTACACAAGTAGGACAATGGACAGGGCCTACCAGAGCCATAGATCATAATGGTTTTGTACGTGGCAATAGATATTATATGTCGAACTATGAGCGCGGTTTAACGGTTTTAGACATTACAGATCCCGCAAATCCAAGCCAAGTGGGTTTCTTTGATACTTACACGCCAAGTAATAGTGCAAACTTCAATGGTGCTTGGGGAGTGTATCCATTTTTACCTTCGGGCAATATATTAGTCAGTGATATAAATAGTGGTCTTTACATTTTAAAGGATAATGCAACAACCTCTTCAAAAGGCGAATTTGCTTTCGCAAGCAACGCGATCACTACAGAACAAGGGGTCACTTTATCGATTGACGTAGAGCGAAATGGCACTGAGATCAATGAAGCCGTAGCAGTGAGCTATCAGATTATTCAAGGTAGCGCAAAATCCTCATCAGACTTTGTTGCAGAAAATAATACCCTCAATTGGGCTGCTAACGATAATGCCACTAAAACAATTACTATCGAAATTAATGAAGACACAAGTAATAGTGAGTTTCCTGAAAGCTTCTTTGTCCGTTTATATAATCCTATCAATGGAGCTGTGTTAGGTGAGAATAGCTACACAACTGTCAATATCGCAGGTGTTGTCGATACAGGTTCCGGTACTTTTAGTTCAAACGCAATAACCCTCAGTGAAAATACAGGTGAATATAGCGTTGAAGTTAATCGCATAGGTAGTACAACAGGAACGCTTACATTTAATTATCAACTTACCGAAAACCAAGCCAGTATAGGCAGTGATGTTGAAGAAAGTTCTGGTGAAATTTCTTGGGCCGATGGTGAAAATGATCCAAAACAAATTATCCTATCAATTATTAACGATGACGAAGAAGAAGAAAGTGAAACATTTACGCTCAACCTTAGTTCAGTAGATAATGCACGCATTGGAACACACGGAGAGATAACGTTCACCATTACTGATGATGATAAAAATGAAGCACCTATTGTTACCTTAAGCGAAAACTTCCAAGCCAATACAGGACAAACCGTTAGCCTTGCAGCAGAAGCCGCAGATAGCAACGATGATGACATGACCTATTTATGGGAGCAAACTGCTGGCACAAGTATTTCATTAACTAACGCTGATTCTTTAACTGCAACGTTTACTGCGCCAAATACATACGGTTCATTATCATTTAGTTTTACCGCATCTGATTACAGGGGCGCATCAACAACTGAATCAATAATGATTACTGTTGTAGCACCGCCTACTGAAGTTATCACTGTTACCCCTAAAAAAAGTAGTGGTGGTGGTAGTTCAACATGGTTAACGTTAATGTGTTTAATGTTATTGCTACCTTTAAAAAACAGCAGAAAGTTAACAAATTAAACAATCAAATCTAACAAATGTATTAATTAGCACCCAATCAACTAGCGCAACATCAGCGCTAGTTGATTAACAATTAAGCTAACAGCATTAAATTTAGTATTTTTTATTTAAGTGATAGTGACAACAAAATAAAAAATGCTTATACTGCACGCCGTTTCACAAATCCACTTTGTTTAACATTACAAATCTAAATGGCCCCTTAGCTCAGTTGGTTAGAGCATCCGACTCATAAAAGGTTGGAGTGATTGGACCGGAACAGGTAAGATAGCGAAAAGTTAGGTTAGAGCACATATACCTAAGACAAACTCAAAGAGTTGTTTTATGTATATGCCCTTTTAACAAAGAGTATATAAGTAGAAAGAGATGGCCCCTTAGCTCAGTTGGTTAGAGCATCCGACTCATAAATAAGTTGTGACCTATAGCAGTAATGCTTTATGGAAAACTGGGTGAATTGCTGGAAAGCTTCGTTTCATTAGAAACATGCCAATCAGCAGCCAAGCCTGATAAGCGTATCAGGAAGGTTCAGAGACTAGATGGTTCAGCACGATCTTGCTGTTTAATACATCATTAGCGCCCAGCACCCTACCGCCTAAGTTCGTTTTAGACGGGGGTGATGATATAGTCCAGGCCTTTACGAAAGTATTGGATAACCAGAATCGGCAGGTCCCCTGTTCAAGTCAGGGAGGGGCCACCATCTCTCTTCTATAGCTCTTAAACTAAGAGCTAATTTTCTATTCAGATACTCATCGTTTTACTCTATAAATCATCAAGTCACACCGATTTTATGTCATTATAATTTTCAAATTTTTACTATTCCGGTCCAACTCTGGTCTAACTTAGTATGAATCAAAGTTATATTACCGGAAGAAATTTTTCAAAGCTGCTTTAACAGTGATGGTTTAATTCTATTTTAAATATTCTTTTTAGCGTTTATCACGAAGATAGAGAGCAGAAGGTATAACTCAAATCGGACTAAAATCACCTTGTAAAACTAGTTTTTACTCATACGAGTAATATGCTTTTCTTACACCTAATTCCTATAATTCTTAGCAAGTTTATTATAATTAGGTATGCACCATGACTCCGCTAGAATTCCAGTTAATTGATAACCAATTAGATCAACTCGCCCTATCTACAAAAAATACAAGAGATGAGCTTAATTTAACCTTAAGACACATTGAGCAACTAAAATTGCATCTATCAAAAGCAATCAAACATCAGCGTCAAGATTCATTAAAACCAGCGGTTGAAATACAACAACCAAAAGAAGATGAAAAGGCTTCTTATCTAGTAAAAATGAAGGAAGTTATTAGTATGACAACTTTGTCCAGGTCTACAATCTATTCATTGAAAAATAAAAAGGCATTCCCCCAACCTATTACATTAGGAATTCGATCAGTAGCTTGGGTTAGAGCGGATATATTAAACTGGATTGAGGAAAAATCCAGTTCAAATCACCGGATATGAGCTGGAGCGACAAGTCGTCGAGTAATCAATTTTAAACCTACCTTTTTACAATCAAACTTAGTCAAAAGCTTATGGTTAAATGAACTAATTAATTTCTCTATAGAACAACCGACTACTAATCCGATTGCTTTACTTAAGTGAAAAAAAAAGAACACTAAACCAATTGGCATAGTGTTCTTGTTAATCTTTTATGTAAACCCAGACTTGTTTAATCAATAGTAACTTCAACATCAAATACATTCATTTGCCAATAGCTAACAAAGTTAGATTGCCATAAATTGAACAAGTTTCTGCCTTCTTCAATACTTATTTTACCGATATATAAGTGATAAGCATCACCAGAGTCAAAACAAAAATCTATCTCTCTTGTAAGCTCTGCCATGGGTGTTAAACCAACGTAAGTAAAATCCGTTATGTAATCGAACAGCCATAAGTTATCTGATTTAACTAAACGTATTTCAACAGGATGATAGCCGCCTTCTTCAGCACTATAACTTGGTGATCTAAAGTTAAGAATAACTGAGTTTTCAGCCTGTGGTTTATTTTCAATTTCTTTTTGAATGATTGCTAATAATGTATCAGACACAGCAAAGGTTGATACTTGACTAGAAAAAGTCAGTTTCATTATGTTTATCCTTGGGATTTGTTAAGTCGAGAGGTAGTGTTGTTAATTACTATGAACTAAGATTTGCCAGCTAAAGCTAGTAGCTTATTTTTGCTTTCAGCGTAATTAATGCTCAACTGATGTGAATACATTTTTGTGGGAACTGCAGCGATAAGAGAAAGCTCTCTTGCAATCGATGCCATGAATGATCCGTTATTTGCACTACCAGAGGTAAATAATGTTTTGAAAACTGAAGAGTTAAAGTGTGTTGATGGTGATTTTATTTCATCCAACACTGTTAGCAGTTTTTGAATGGGGATACCTTCTTTCGAATGTAACCCACCACCATCATTAGCTGTCTGATCTGGTCAAGTTAAGCCGCACACTTTTCTCTTACATTTTCAAACTCAATCGGAGACATGTCATTTAACGTCGTATGCAACCTTTCTCCGTTGTAATATTTGATA
>Ga0233426_10001157_pt1 | contig 25014 bp, 33 predicted proteins | sample SI_118_April2016_6_FD_179875 | JGI IMG/M metagenome (GOLD analysis project Ga0233426, IMG submission 179875) | Seawater microbial communities from Saanich Inlet, British Columbia, Canada - SI_118_April2016_10_MG | ecosystem: Environmental > Aquatic > Marine > Inlet | place: Canada: British...
AAGATTAAATAAATCTGAGTCTCGATTCTTGTGGGGCAATAAAGCCAAGACGTATAGCTATCTTAAATCTAATCAGCATAAAGTATATGCTCAGGTGATGGCTGTTATCAATAGCAAACAAACTGACTTCATAAAATCTATATCGCTAATGAATATATTCTTGAGGGTTGATGGCTTAGGCTTAGCTAAAGCTGGCTTTTGTTGTCAGTTGATTGCTGGATTGGTTGGATGTATGGATACTCATAACATTAGAATGTATGGGCTAGACGCTAAAGACTTAACACTAGCCAAGAACCCCAAGACTCAGAAGGGTATTGATGCTAACAACGCTAAGATAGATAAGTACATAGAGTTATGTGCTGACTATGGCTGTGAGAATCTTTGGAATTCTTGGTGCGACTTTGTAGCTACTAAGTCTAATCGGTGGCAAGATGGTAATCATGTATCTGAAGTACACTATACTTACTTGACTGGAGAATAACTATGAGTGATGATAAAAAATATACAGTATCTGTATGGGATATACAGTTCTACAAAGTTGATGAAGATGGCAACGAATTACTAAACGATGACGGAAGCATTAAGCTGTTTACTCAAACACGAGACATAGATTTGTCTTGGATAGCTGATTCTGTTTCTGAAAATGACATTAAAGAGGTATAGTTATGAAGGACACAGAATTTTTTGATTGGTTAAAGACCTGTCCGTCTAGTGACTGGTCTGTTATGGATGCTACCACCACATCAGTTAAAGTTAAATTCCCAATTAAACTTTTTAAAGAACTAGATAAAAGTTTACTGCTAGTCCACAATGTCACTAGCTCCCAGTTATGGATTACAGACTCTGAGCTGGAGGAAGCCAACAAAAAAGCTTTAGAAATCTTTGATGGCTTCTATCTCAACGAAGGCGATGGTGAAGAAATCTGGGAAGAGATAGAAGTAAACAATAAATTCTATGATATAAATTGTTGGGATGAGGGTATTAGTCAAGGCTGTAATGCTAGGGAGGGCGCAGTGCATTGTACTATATATCCCTTAGAGGAAAAGGCTTCACCTTTTTTTGTCGATGCGGAAGGCTATCGTTTTAATGATGGGTGCAGATGTATTAGATTATTCACTGTTGATAAAAGCATAGGAGAAGATTAATGGAATTTAAAACATTCGAGATAGAAGAGTTTCATGCCATGATAGCTATGGCTGTCAAAGAAGGGCTTACGTTTTCAGCAGAAGGAACAGGCGATGAACTGCGTAGAGTTTATGTAATAGAATATACTGGAGGTTATTGATGGAGTTACCCACAGAACAAGAGTTTATTGCGACTTGTCAGTCACATATGTTTAGCTTTATGCTAGAGCCAGACCTGAATAAAGCTATGGAAGGTCTTCAAACATATCACTATATGCAAGCCGTCATCAAACGGGGCGGCTCGAAGTATAAGAAGATACACCGTAAAGCTTTTGAGGATTACATAGATAAAACCAAGCAGGAGTTCAGAGATGCAAAAGACTTCTGAACAGTTAGAAGAACAGCAAGATATTTTAGAAGATGTCATGCATCAAATCTATAGAGATGTTAGAGACGGTGAAGGCCAAGCTATATATGAGATGCTTGAAAGAGTCCCTAACTATATACTAAAAGGTTATTTAAACGAGGCAGAACACCATGAAAAACTCAGATGGAATTAAAGAAGGTAATGTTATGTGGCGCATAGATTATTTAAATCAGTTTGATGCTCCAGCTTATAGCTTTAGTTTAGAAGATGCACACAAAGTAGCTAAGGCACACAGCAGTGAACCCTATATTGTTACTATGATTAACGGTGATAGACTACAGCAGGAGATGGTGAGTGGAAAAATCTAAAGAGTTCTTTGAAATATTAAATCACTTAAACATTTATGCAAAGTATTTTAAAAACGATAAAAACTTTAAACCTACTGAGGATTTGTTAGACCGTTTAAATGATATTGAACTTGAGTTACTGAACGTGATAATCAAAGATAAAGAAAAACAGTAACCAATTACTTAATGACTTATAAGTTAGTAAGTTCTTACGAACTAACTTATAAGACATTAAGTTATTGTACCACACTTCGGGGGCGGTGTCAAGCAAAAAACCGCTTTACTTTTAAATAAATTTATGTTATAATACACACTCAACTAAACCAATAGGCATTAAACTATGGAAACTTTATTCAACTTAATCGCAAAAGCTACACACTCTACAGTATTTAGCGGCAAGAAAAACGGTACAGTTTTAGGTAAGTCTTTTATTGTTCGACAGCGAGTCAGCAAGAATCGCTTCGAGGTCAGCAAGGGAGAGTGTTTCAATATCTTCCATTGCTACAAGTGGGCTTTCTATGTACAGCACAAACAGTCTCGAAGCATTAGCTTTAAGAACATCAAAGATATTAACGGCATCGAAGGAGTACAAGCGTAATGACTATAATGCAAATGTTCCCAAACAACTCAGCACTTCAAGCCATCCGAGAGGGTGGCTACGGCTCAGCAGATTTTGATATAGCTACTGCACCTTTAGTTTATTTAGATGCTTATGAAAGCTCCAAGTCTATTATCTATCGTACAGATACAGCTCAAGAGCTAGGTGTACATGGTCATGGCTATAAGCCAGTGGCTCCCAAGAAGATGATAGATGTTACCCGTAATATTATTGAGCGTTCAGGGCTTAGTGTTGATGGCATCGAAGAGATTATCAGGACTTCTCACGATGGCTCTAGAACCTTTGTACAATATAAGCTACCAGCTCATACTTATAATACTCCAGATGGTGACACTGCATCCCTCGGACTGCTTGCAGTGTCAAGCTTTGATGGGACTTGGCCGTTCATGATTAGTGCAGCAGCTATCCAGCAAGCTTGTACAAATCTACAAGTCTTTGTTGGCGGTGAGGTTGCAGTGTTCAGAGCCAAGCATACTCGTAACTTAGACATTGAAGTAGGCTCAAGAGTTATCACCAAGGCTCTAGATGTTTTCGAGAACCAACGTGAACTCTGGTCAGAGTGGAGTGGTCAGTCAATGACAGACTCTATGGCCTTCCAAGAGATTGTTCAAGCTTTGAAGGTTGATTCAGCGCAGAAGATTATTAACTCTAGACCACCATCATCTGCTGAAGCTATCATGGGTGAGATGCCTAGAACTAACCCGTCACTTGAATACATCTATACTGCTTGGCATAAATACAAGAGACGATTAGGTGCTAATCGCTGGGCATTTTATAATGCTATGACCGACTGGTCTACTCATGCAACAGCACAACGCCAAGATGCTATAGTTAATATAGCTGCAACACAGAACACTCGGCAGGCTGTTGTTCAAAATTATTTCTCGAATGTGGCATAACATTAAACTTAAACAACGGAGCAGTTTTTATTGAATCAGAACCTGAAGAATGCTAAGGAAGACTTAATGCAGGGACGCTTAACACTGTTACAAGCCATCAGCAAATGGGATGTAACAACTCAAGAACTACTTAACTATATACAAGAGGAAGACAGTAAGGATGAAGACACTGGAAAACAAGATAGCACAATGGCATCATGACCGTAATTTATTTGATGGCTCAACAGACCACCAACAATTTGAAAAGCTTCTCGAAGAGGTCGAAGAGCTAAGGATTAATATTAAACATGGTCAGTCAGTTGTTGATGACATCGGAGATATTATTGTAGTCCTAATCAACATTGCACATCGAAGCAACTTAACTCTTGAACAGTGCATGGAACATGCTTACAATGATATTAAAGATAGAAAAGGCAAGATGGTTGACGGCTTGTTTGTTAAAGAGCTTGTAGATGAGAGCACTTAACAGTGACAACGATAACAATAGTAATAGGGTTAGCCCTCTGCGGTGCATCGCCCCTTGTTATTTTTGTTTTATCTTTAGTTTCGATGTGGGCAGAGGGTGAATTTTTTTTCAAATAAAACTTTACAAATGCAGTAACTTGTGGTACAATGCCACTTCAATTTTAACACCAACGATAGGAAATATAAACATGGCTATATTATCAGGAACAGCATACTGGGCAAGCGTAACTACTCCGAACACTACTTACGAACCAGTATACACAGTAAATTTAGTAGTAGATGAAGACACTGCACAGAGCTTTCGCTCCAAAGGTTTTGCGGTAAAGGATATGGACGAAGGCCCAGCGCTAGTAATCAAGCGTAAAGTTAACGGCCCTAACGGAATGGTACGGCAAGCCCCTAAGCTTGTTGATTCCAGCAAGAACCCTATTGATGAGCGTGTAGGTAATGGCTCTACAGTTAAGGTTCAGTACAAAGAGTGGGAATCTGTATGGAAAGGTAAGACCTTCAAGGGCTTAGACTTCCAAGCTATGCAGGTTTTGGATTTGGTATCTGTCGGGACAGTAGACGGTGGTGAGTTTGAAGTAGAAGATGAAGCGGAGGTTCCATTCTAAGATGGATATATATAAGAAAGAAGAAATTTCTTACGATGTATCTAAGCTAGACGAAGAGGCCCAAGGATTATTTGGGCTTCTTCAACAAGCAATGATTAACGTAAGACAGTACAACGATAGGGTACAGTTGTTCCAAGCCGGAGCAACCCACATCCAGCAGTTGTTTGAAGCGAAGCTCACGGATGAAGCTATAACAGAAGATGATATGGAAGTTGTAACCGAAGGCTAACCATGAGGTAACACCATGCCGTTCGTTAAATTTCATCTGCCCTGCGAATCATGTGGCGGCAGTGACCCAGTAAGTCAGAATGATGACGGGTCAGCGTATTGTTTCAGTTGCAATACTTATTTTAAAGACTATGGCACATCGGAAGTGCAAACCCCAAGACAAGATACAGTAATGGAATTCACTAAGTATCAAGGCTCAGGTAGCGGCTCTAGTTATAATGCCCTGACCGACAGAGGAATCAGTGTTGAGACTGCCAAAAAGTATGGCGTTAAATCTACTACTCTAAATGGTCAGGTCACTAGCCACCACTATCCCTACTACAGTAATGGCGAGGAAGTAGCAACAAAGATACGGAAGCTTAACAAGCAGTTTGCTTGGAAGGGCGAGTCAAAAGAAACAGGGCTGTTCGGAGAGCAGTTGTTTAAAGCAGGCGGTAAGTTTATTACAGTGGTAGAAGGAGAGTGTGATGCTATGGCAGCATACGAACTACTTGGAAGTAAGTGGCCTGTAGTATCAATTAAATCAGGGGCACAAGGAGGTGCTCGTGACGTTAAGAATAGTCTAGAGTTTCTAGAATCTTTCGACACAGTGGTTCTGTGTTTCGACAGCGACAGTGTAGGCAAGGAAGGGGCTAAGGCTATTGCCAAGCTTCTCACCCCCAACAAAGCTAAGCTGATGACACTGCCCGAAGGGTTCAAAGACCCTAACGATATGCTCAAAGAGCGCAAGCATTCCACCTTTGTTAATTGTTTCTGGGATGCAAAAGTCTACACCCCTTCTGGGATTATGAATCTGTCCAGCCAGTTAGACGAATACAAACGCTTACGGACAGAAAAGCTTCCGTCAATCCCATATCCTTGGGGTGGATTAAACAAGAAGCTAGAGGGTATGAGAGCAGGTGAGCTTATAACCCTTACTGGCGGCACTGGGCTTGGTAAGTCTTCTGTGACCAGAGAACTAGAGCACTGGCTCATCAACCACACCAAAGATAACGTAGGCATTGTAGCTCTTGAAGAGAACTGGAGCCGCACTGCTGAAGGTATCATGGCCGTTGAAGCTAATGCTAAGCTACATCTAGACAGCGTTAAGAACAAGGTCGGAGATGACCAGCTCGAACAATACTACCGAAGGGTATTCATGGGAGAAAATGAGGGTCGTGTTTGGATTCATGCTCACCTCGGCGTAAATAATCTAGAAGATATATTCAGCAAGCTTCGCTACCTGATTGTTGGTTTAGATTGTAAGTGGGTTGTAGTTGACCACCTTCACATGCTAGTGCTACAAGCCTTAGAAGGCGATGAGCGTAAAGCTATTGACGGTATCATGCACCGACTTCGCTCTCTTGTAGAAGAGACAGGTGCTGGTATGATACTGGTATCTCACCTTCGTAGAGTTGAGGGCAACCGTGGACATGAGAACGGTATAGAGACAGGACTGTCACACCTCAGAGGCTCTCAGAGTATCGCTCAGTTATCAGACTGTGTTATATCTTTGGAGCGCAACCAACAATCAGAGGATGAGATTGAGGCATCAACCACTAAGGTGCGAGTGCTTAAATCTAGATACACTGGAGATGTTGGCGTAGCTTGTAGCCTTCTATACGATGCCGACACCGGCAGGCTACAAGAGATTGATGACGGTAATAACTATGATGCCTTTGACGGAGACGAGCTATGAGTAACCTAGTGTTTGACATTGAGGCAGACGGACTTGACCCCACTAAAATCTTTTGTATTGTTGCTCAAGATGTAGACACAATGGATGTGTTTACGTTTGACAACACCCAACTCGAAGAAGGCTATGGTCTTTTAAGAGCCGCAGATAAACTAATCGGCCACAACATTATTGGCTATGACCTTCCGGCTATCAAAGATATAGCCGGACTTGACCTAAGCAACAAGAAGATTGTAGATACACTTGTACTTTCTAGATTGTTCAAGCCAACCCGTGAGGGTGGTCATGGCTTAGAGTCTTGGGGCTATAGACTCAAGTTTAACAAGGGTGACTATGGTGCTAACCAAGATGCTTGGGATGCTTACTGCCCTGAAATGCTAGAGTATTGTAAGCGTGATGTAGAACTGAATACTAAAGTATACCAGCAGTTGTGTGTTGAAAGCCGAGGCTTCACACCTACAGCAGTAAAGCTTGAGCATTCAGTTGCTAAGATTATAGACGGGCAACGCCGAAATGGTTTTGAGTTAGACATGCGTAAAGCTATGTTGCTTGTTGCAATGTTCCAAGAGAAGTTAGATGCTACAGAGTCTGAAGTGCACGAGACATTCAGACCCAAGGTTATCATAGATATTCTCAAGCCTAAGTATACTAAAAGCGGCAAGCTTGCTAAAGTGTCTGAAGGCCCAGACGGTAAGGGTGTTAGACTTACTGACGAGGAGTATGACATCATGCTTCAAACCAACAAGCCTCTCAAGCGTGAGACTCATATAGAGTTTAACTTGGGTTCTCGTAAGCAGATAGGAGAGTATCTTGTTGAGGCTGGATGGACACCTAAAAACTTTACACCTACCGGCCAGCCAATCGTTGACGAGGGTACACTGTCTAAGGTTAAAGATATACCTGAAGCTGCATTGATTGCTAAGTACCTAATGCTTCAGAAGCGCTTGGCTCAAGTAAACAGTTGGATAAAAGCGGTTGAGCCTGACAACAGGGTGCGTGGTTATGTTAACCCTAACGGTGCTGTGACAGGCCGCATGACACATAGCCATCCTAACATGGCCCAGATACCTAGCAGCAACTCACCCTACGGCAAAGAGTGTAGGTCTTGCTGGACTGTAAAGTCTGGTAACAAGCTGGTAGGTATTGATGCTTCAGGCTTAGAACTTAGAATGCTTGCACACTATATGAACGATAAGGAGTATACAAATGAAATCCTCAACGGTGACATTCACAGCGCTAACCAAAGACTTGCAGGACTTGAATCAAGAAATCAGGCGAAAACTTTCATCTATGCCTTCCTTTACGGAGCCGGAAATGCAAAGATTGGGTCAGTGGTTAAAGCAGGTCAATCAAGAGGTAAGCAACTGCGAGAACAGTTTCTTAATAGTCTCCCATCACTTAAATCTCTTATCCAACGAGTACAACGAGACAGTAAAAAGGGCTTCCTCAAGGGGCTAGATGGGCGTAAGGTTACTGTTCGCTCTGAACATGCGGCACTCAATACGCTGTTACAATCAGCAGGTGCTATAGTTATGAAGGAAGCGTTGGTTATACTGGAGAAAAAGATACGGCACTTAGATGCTAAGTTTGTAGCCAACGTCCATGACGAATGGCAGATTGAATGCTTAGAAGAACATGCAAAACAAGTAGGTGATGCAGGCATTGAAGCTATCGTTGAAGCAGGTAAGAACTTAAACTTAAACTGTCCCTTAGACGGGGATTACAACATCGGAGATGGATGGCATGAAACCCACTAAGAAATGTAATCGTTGCGAAGATGAATTGGTAGATGAAGAAAACTGGACTACGGGTAATGTTCGCAAAAAGAATTATATATGCAAGGCTTGTGATAACGCTAAAAGAAAATCGAACTTACAAAAATCTAAAGAAGAAACTAACTCAGAAGAGGTTGAACAAGATGAAGCCATGTAAAGAAGACAGGAAAAAGTTTGACTTAGACTTAGCTTATGGCGAGGTTCGTGAAGATAAAATTGCAGAAATGCTTACCAACAAAAAGATAGAAGTTAAGTCAGAGCGTGGGATGTGGATGAAGACAGGTAACATTGCTATTGAGTATAAGTCTTACGGTAAGCCATCAGGTATTGATGCAACAGAATCTGACTATTGGTTTCACAACTTGTGTATTGGTGATGAAGAATACTGTACACTTGTATTCAATACAAACACATTAAGAAAGATTGTTAAGCGATTAGACAGTTTTAAAACAGTATCAGGTGGTGACAATAGAGCCAGTCAAATGTACCTGTTAAACCTTCAGAAGCTATTCTCTTCTGATGTAATCAAAGCATTCAAGGAGTTAGAAGATGAACCAGAAGCCGCTTAATACTATAGTCCCTGACATCTATGGGCTTCTTGAGAACCTTTCAAACGGAGAGCCTCTTCCAATAACGGAGGAGGCGCTCGATGCAACAATGGCATCTATGAAAGAAGCTATCCTTCACTGGGCAACACCAAGACCCAGAGACACTGACTTCACTGTCCGAATGTCTAACGTAGGTAAGCCGTCCCGACAGATGTGGTTTGAGAAGCATGACCCTAATGGCCGAGGTAGTGTTGATGGTGCAACGCAGATTAAGTTTCTGTACGGTCATGTGCTTGAAGAGATTGTACTTATGCTTGTAAGGATGGCAGGACACAGAGTCACTGATGAGCAAAAAGAAGTAACGGTCAACGGCATTGTCGGACACATGGACTGTAAGATTAACGGTCAGGTGGTGGACGTTAAGTCTGCATCTAAATTCGCCTTCAATAAGTTTATGAAGGGTACTCTGGCTGACGATGACCCCTTTGGTTACTTAGGACAACTCGCCGGTTACGAGAAAGCGGAAGGCACAGACGAGGGTGGTTTCCTTGTTATCAACAAAGAAAGCGGTGAGCTTTGTATGTATGTGCCGGATGATTTAGATAAGCCTAACATCGACACAAAAATAAATACTCTATTAGATGAATTAAAACTTGACACGCCACCTGAATTATGCTATACTCCCACACCTGATGGCAAGAAAGGAAATATGCAATTGCCTAAAGGGTGTACGTGGTGTAAGTATAAGCATCAATGTCACAAAGATGCCAACGATGGCGAAGGACTTAGAACTTTTAAATACTCTACTGGTTATAAATACTTGACACATGTAGAAGTTGAACCAAAGGTGGATGAGATATTATGAATCGCAGAAAGTCTAAGCGAATAAAAAAACATGCAGAAGCTTTGCAGATTGAATGGCTTAAAAGTCTCCTCAATGACGAGGAGGCTTCTAAGATTAACCAAGATAACTTCAGGGGTATGATGCCAGAACAGACACATATCTGGGCGCAGAGAACAATACACACAAGCTTCTATACCCTGAAGTGGCTCACCAACAAAATTAAACAGTTGATTAAAATCTTTCCTGACAAGCAGGTTGAAGACATTACCCCGCAAGATATTGTTTGGAAGATGGAGCAACGGTAAGGAGGCGCATGAAAAAAGTACGCAAAGGCTATAGGAAGGCCAGAGTTAAACGCCCAGTAGAGAAAGATTTAATTAAAGGGTATGACTCAAACTGGGAGTATGAACTCCACTCCGGCATCCTAGATGCTTGGGAACACCATGTTGATAAAGTTGAGTACACAGTTACACACAAGTACGAACCAGACTTTGTTAAACAAATAGACGGTAAGAAGATATTGCTTGAAGCTAAGGGGCGCTTCTGGGACAGTGCAGAATACTCTAAGTATGTCTGGGTTTCTAAGGTTCTCCCCGATGACGTTGAGCTGGTGTTCCTTTTTGCTAACCCTAACGCTCCAATGCCTCAAGCAAAAGTTCGGAAGGATGGAACAAGAAGGTCACACGGCGAGTGGGCATCGTCCCATAACTTTAGGTGGTTTAGCGAAGACAGTATACCAGATGACTGGATTAACATAAAACACAAAGAGGACTTTAAAGATGAGCATTAATGACGCTACTCCCCAAGACTGGGACAGAGTAAGGGCTACAGGAGAGCCTACGTTTGAAGAGTACATGAAGCGTTTAGATTCTAAGTTTGTATATGACAGCACTGCAAGCTATGGCAACGAAGTAACTTCAGACGCAGGAGACTTTGCGGATTGTTGGGAGCCTGAGACTGATGTAGTAAATAACCCCAGCCATTACAACACAGGTGAGATAGAGTGTATTGATGCAATCAAAGAATCCATGCCTAGTGTTGCATTCAAAGGCTACCTCAAGGGCAACTGCATGAAGTATTTGTGGCGCTATGACTACAAGGGCAAGCAGTTACAGGACTTACAGAAAGCTGGGTGGTACTTAAACAAACTAACATCTATAGTAACAGAGGAGAATAGCTAGTGGTCTGCTGGCATTGTGGTTCAGACATTGTGTGGGGCGGTGACGCAGACATAAGCCACGAAGACGATACGTTTGCAATAGAAACAAACCTTCACTGCCCTACCTGTAAATCTGAATATGTTATTTATTATCCTAAAGAAGAGGTTAAAAGCAATGGCGAAGTGGTGGCGAATATGGGCCAAGAGTCTAGGTGAAAAAGTCGGCGAGACAGATAAGCAAGCTAATACTGTTGCTTGTATTAGGACTGCTTGGTGGCTTACTCATATGGTTACATGTGGATTTATTATTGCAGGCAACACAAAAACATTAGGTCTATGGTAATGGATAGAAAAGAGGAAAGGCGGGACAGGTTTGACCGCAAAAAGAAATTCAACAAAGTAACTAGGTCTGATAAAGTTAAGACCGAGCGAAAAAAAATTAAAAGGAATAAAGATGACATTACAATTTATGAACATGCACTGGAGCGTTGAGCTTCGATACGGGTTTGGTTTTGACATCGAGTCTTGTAGTAGCCGTCCAGTGTGGGTTATGCAAGAAGAAAATATAGTAGCAATGTCTTTTGATGGTATTGTACTTTGCCTACCGTTTTTAATTTTTACAATAGGTAATGTTTGGGAGGATATTGAAGATGCTGGAGCTGATAGTTGAGGGCATTGCAGTGTTTCTTATATTAGTTATTTTAATAGGTATTGGAGGCGCTGCACTGTATAGTGTTTACATGGATAACTTGGATGATGACAATGACTTATAGACAAAAATGTATTTTAAAATCACTGGGACTTATTATAATTTCTCCCGTATATGTACCTGCTGTAATCTTATATGACCACAGGTCAGAGTTCGCAGACTTTTACAGAGAAGCCTTCATGGTTTTGAAGGGAACACACCCAGATTTAGAGGAAGAAAAGAATGGATAAGTACCAACAGTTTATACACAAGAGCCGCTATGCACGGTGGCTCAGCACCGAAGGACGCAGAGAAACGTGGGAAGAGACAGTCCAGCGGTATGTAGACTTCTGGGTTAATAGAAAACAGATAGATAAGAAAACCGCAGACCGACTATATGATGGCATTGTAACACAAAAGGTTATGCCATCTATGCGGTGCATGATGACAGCAGGTGAAGCTTTAGATAAAGATAACGTGGCTGGCTTTAATTGTAGTTACCTAGCTATTGATTCTCCACGAAGCTTTGATGAGTTGATGTACGTTTTAATGTGCGGCACTGGTGTAGGCTTTAGTGTTGAGCGAGCGTTTATCAACAAGCTTCCAGTAATTGCTGAAACATTCCACCCGACTGACACAACGATTGTTGTTGCCGACAGCAAGATTGGATGGGCTTCTGCATTCCGTGAGTTGATTGCAATGTTGTATGCCGGTAAGATTCCTAAGTGGGACATGAGTAAGATTAGACCTGCTGGCGCTAGACTCAAGACCTTTGGTGGCCGTGCTTCAGGCTCTGCTCCGCTAGAAGACTTGTTTCGTTTCTGCGTAGAAGTCTTTCAGAAAGCAGGTGGCCGCAAGCTAACGTCTATTGAATGCCACGATGTTGTATGTAAGATTGCTGACATTGTAGTTGTAGGTGGAGTAAGGCGCTCAGCGCTTATCAGTCTATCAAATCTTTCTGACAACCGCATGGCTAAAGCTAAGACGGGTGCTTGGTGGGAGATGGACGGACATCGTAGGCTTGCTAACAACAGCGTAGCATACACAGAAAAGCCTGACTTTGAGGCATTCATCAACGAGATGAAGACACTCTATGAAAGCCGAGCAGGTGAACGAGGATTGTTTAGTCGTGTAGCCGCACAGAATATTGCCGCTCGTAATGGCCGTAGAGATTCTGAGCAAGACTTTGGTACTAACCCATGCTCAGAAATTATCCTACGCTCTAATCAGTTCTGTAATTTATCTGAGGTTGTTGTGCGTGAAGATGACACAGCAGAAACACTCAAAGAAAAAGTAGAGTTAGCTGCCATCATTGGTACACTGCAAGCAACACTCACAGACTTTAGATATTTGCGGAACATCTGGATAAAGAACACATCAGAAGAAGCTCTGCTTGGTTTAAGCATGACAGGAATTATGGACAATGAGCTACTATCGGGTAAAGGAGATGCAGAAGAACTTGCATCCACGTTGGAAAGTCTTCGTGACCATGCTATCAAGGTCAACGAAAAGTGGGCTAAGAAGCTTGGTATTGAACAGTCTGCGGCTATCACATGCGTTAAGCCAAGCGGTACTGTTTCTCAGCTTGTTGATAGTGCTAGTGGTATTCATCCTAGGTTTTCCAAACATTATATTCGGAGAGTACGTTCAGACAAGAAAGACCCGCTTGCAGTCTTTATGGAAGCGGCAGGATTCCCAGTAGAACAGGACGTTATGTCAGAGTCTTCAGTGGTCTACAGCTTTCCGGTTAAAGCTCCAGAAGCCAGTGTAGTTGTAAAGGAAGTAGGAGCTATGCAACAGTTAGCACTTTGGAAGGCTTACCAGAATCACTGGTGTGAGCATAAGCCAAGTATCACTGTGTACTACACTGATGATGAATACCTGCAAGTAGCTCAGTGGATATGGGAAAACTTTGATATATGTTCCGGTATTAGTTTGTTGCCAGTTAGTGACCATGTATATCAGCAGGCTCCGTATGAAGACATTAGTGCAGAGAAGTATGAAGAGTTACTAGCTTCTATGCCTAAAGATGTTAATTGGAATGACTTGATTTACTTTGAACAAGAAGACAACACCACAGGCTCACAGGAATTAGCGTGTGTCGGTGGAGCTTGTGAGATAGTATAAGGAGATATACATGAAAGCAAAGGAAGCTAATATACTATCGTTTAAAATAATCGTCAATCATTCGGGGGCCATCCTAACTGAGATGGGTGGCCTCCCCGAAGACCGACTACATGAAGTGTTTAAGGGTGATGAGCTGATGCTCGTGCGTAAGATTATCCGTGACGCTAGACCTAAACTGGAGAAAATGCACGACTACCTTGAGCGTGAACTAACAGCCTTCTCTACCACTTAGATTTATTAGCCCAATATGCCGCAGACATTTTGCCCTTGGCAATGTTCTTAGCATGGCGGGCTTTAAAACTTGCACGTTTCTTCTTCATCTTGTCTGACTCACCGGCTTTGGGCTTACCTGCTGTACTGGCTCCTTGCTCCCCGTATCGGATTGTCTTGATTTTATCGCCTTCTTTTGCCACAACAATATGGCTTTTCTTCGGGTGCTTTGGTGTACGCTTCGGTTTATTATATCCGCTTACTCCTGCTCTGGCTAGTCGAGGGTCTTTCTTTTTAGCACCCATTACTTAGTCACCTTCCCGCCTTTACTAAACGCCTTTTCCATTCTAGCAACATCTGGAAATCTGGCTGCTTGTCCTACGCTAGGTTTTTTCAGTGCGCCCCTAACTCCTTGAGCGACTGAACCCGCTACACTTTTAGTGACTGAACCCGCTACATTCTTAGCGCCTTGAACTCCCTTCTTTGCTCTTTCACCAATAGTAGGCTTTTTAATTACAGGCTTAGGCTTAAAGTTTGTTTTGTTCACAGGCTCACCTGTAATTACAGTCTTAGAAATTTTATATTCGGACGGCTTGCCCTTCGGTATTCCTGCTCTTCTAACTACATCTGTATTTTTAAAAATTGTTTTATTGGGCATTGGTTTATTTCCTATAGGTTTTAGTTTTCTTTGCAATCTTCTTGGGTTGAGCGCTATGCTGCTTACCTTTCTTAGTGTCGGCTCTTTTCTTTTTGGATGTGGCCGCATACTCTTTTTTGGTTAAAGCCTCCCTAGCTTTCTTAGGAAGATAACGCTCCCCAGTTGCCTTCTTACCTTGGGTGCTAGGCTTACCTGACTTAGTACCCCACTCTTCTTTAGTCCATTTCTTTAAAGACTTCTGTGATTTTTTAAGTGCCATTACTTGTACCCTCCTCCCTTTGCTTTATATTCCTTTGCAAGCATCTGGGCTTTACGTGCTGACCATTGACCCGCCTTACCACCTTTAGTACCTGCCTTTATTTTGTTAAACAGATTCTTTCGCATGGTCGGTTTGGTATAGTTACCTGCCTTATTAACTGTTGATTTCTTTTTAGCTGCCACATTACTTCTCCCTCTGAACGCCTTTAGTCTTTTCTACGGTACGCATTGCACCTAGTCCTAACATGCCCATTAACACAGGCATCATTTCAGATAGCGCAATTAGGGGAACAGTGATGTCAGAATTGGATAAAGCCAACGCAAAGTTAGCGAACGGGATAAGAATGAAGTTACCCGCCATGCCAGCCACGCATACCCAACCCACAGCAGGCCGCCAGCCAGCGACAAACATGTTCTTATGTGCCGCCTCAACCTTATTAACTTCAAGCTGGCCTTTCGCAAGCTCCTGTGCGTGTCTTTCAGCCATTGTACTAAGTTCAAACGCGATGGCATTCTTCTTATCTTTATCCTCTATAAATTTATCTAACAGTCCGGTAACTGGCCCAATCAATGATTGCAACATAAGTCTATCTCCTTAATAACACCACATTACGCCAGCTTCATTATCGCTGACAGTCCTGCTATCCACATGGATGAAAGCACTAGCGACTCCAATACCATTAAATCCCAGTTTGATAGCCTCTTGTACAATTGTGTATCTTTCATTTCCGTTACGTGCTCTAATGTCTGCTGCAATACCTTGGGCATGAGTTCCTGCTTTCTCCTTACGTTTTTCAATGGAGTGATTAGGACTTCTATAACCACTCGTTATAATAAACGGAAAGCCACACGCTTCCCGTAGTTCGTCAAGCTTGTGTATAAAGTCCCTTGACATCTCGTTTTCGCCAGTTTCTTGGCAGTTAAAGTCTTCTAGTTTAAAGTATTTAAATTCACTCATATTAATACGCCTCGTACATTAAATGTATATTTTTTAGAGGGGTCTTCGCTAATATCTTGAGCAGCATGAGTGAGTTTACCATAATCATCTATAGCTTCTTTTCTATTTTTCCCGCCGCTTTTAGCTTTTTCAAAATCATATTTGTCAGGGAGAATTTCATACTTTCCTTCACCTAAGTTTTTAAAGTTAAATACACCAGTAGTTGTAAACATCTCAAACACAGGGTCTTTTAAAGATGTAACTGCCAAGTCTACATACGACTGATTATTTCTTTTAGCCTTATAGAATTGGTCTGGTCTTTCTCCGTTCCCCATATCTGGATAATCAGAATACTTAATAGATGTTCTACCATCTTTCATTGCATTTTCTATTGCAGCTCTAAGCACATCTTGCTGCTCAGTACCAAACTTTTCAACACGAACATCAGCGCCTTTAGAGTCCAGTCCAAGCTTATTACCCAACATGTAACGAACATACAATAAAGCATTTTCAGGTACAACATTAATTCCGGCTACAACTTTGCGCTGTATGTTACGTATAACTCTAGGCGTATTGGATAGGTCAGGGTCTGGAGTCGATACAGCTTCTCGTATACCTTCGACATCTAACTTAGGCAGCTTTATTTCAAAGTCTTCTGTACTTACAGCATTAGTCGTATTTTCTGCTGTACGTCCTTCAGAACTAAAATCAAGGTCTGGTAGCTTAGTGTCTGACAGGTCAGGAGCATCAGTAGTATTAGCTTCACGCAATTGCTCCATAGTCATATCGCCCATCAAAAACTTCTTAACATCTGGCAGTTTCGCATTACTTAAATCAGGAGCATCAGTTTTAACGGCTTCTCTAATCTTGTCGGTGTCTACAGATAAATCTATAGGCTCAGGTGAAGCCGTAGTGCCTGTTCTGTTTTCTGCTGTACGTCCTCTAGAACTAAAGTCAGCCCCCAATAGTTTTCTTAAAGCTGAAACAGTGCTTCCCGCCGCAGCGCTTACGCCCTCTGACACAGTGTCAAGTGTTTCTGATATTGTACTTTGTACATCTTTAGAAACATTTTCCATTCCTTCTGTGACTTGAGTTATCTTCTCAACAACGGCATCGGTAGAGCCACTTACAGTTTTAAGTATGCTTTCTTTAGCGCCGCCTATAGCTTCCGGCACACCTTCAAGCATTCTTGACTCAGGTTGTATTACAGGTTCTTCTGCTTGAACAGCCTTAACTGTTTCATTTATGTTTGTAGAAGGTTCAAAGTTTAAAGTTTGACCCACATAAATCTTATCAGCATCTTCAATACTATTTATTTCAACAAGACTAGCTACAGTTGTGTTATTGTCTTTAGCAAGCTGAGAAAGTGTATCTCCAGACTCTACTACATAACCGCCTTCAGCAAACATCTTTAATCCTTTAAGAATATCTGCTCGCATCTTTTCAGTCATTTTAAGAGTTGGAAGTTGTACAGTCTTATCGCCCTGCTTGTACTCGACCATCTTAACATCTACGCCGTACTCATCAGCAAAGTCTCGCTTCCAAATCTTTTGTAGTGTGCCGTCATAAAAGTCCATGTACTTTTTACCGCCTCTCTTTACTGTGTGAGGTTCGTTTAAAGTCCAATAAGTTCTATCGCCGTCTTTTTCTGGAACAGATTTAAGAAGTTTTTGTGCGTTCTTTTCCCCTAAATATTTTTTTAATTCAACCTCGGCTTCTTCAAATGTATTGTAAATGGCTTGTTCGTCTGCTATCGGAACATCTGAGTCTATTTGATAACGTCCACTAGGAGTTTTTATTAAAGTAGTGTCTGTAGCTTCCAGTATTTTTCTATTTCTTTCAGCTTGTAAACGCCCAGTAGTTAAAGCAACTTGGTCATAGCCTTCTTCTGCTGCTACTTTCATAGCTTGACGGAGGCCGACAGCTCCCCACTGCTTGTCCTTTTTAAGAGGAAGTTCTGGAACAAAAGGTTCAATTGTTTGAGCATCTATTTCTGCGTCTATTAAAAGCTCATCTATTAACTCATCTTTTTTTGCTTCAGAAATATCGGAGTTAATTATTTGCTGCCTACGGTCTTCCAGTTCTTTTCGCTTTAAAGCTTTTTCGTTAGCCTTTTCTGTTGTTAAATAACCTCTACCGTTTTTACCTCTTGCAGACTGGTGGGCATCTGACTGTATTTCATCAACCAACAAAGTTCTAGTAAACGCATCATCAGTTTGTTCAACATCAGCCAAGCGCACATGAGCTATTTGGTTTCTGCTTTCAGGATGGTGCATCATGTTTACATAATTGAAATCAACCTTTTTGAATTTATCTGGAATTGAGATTACAAGCTCACGATAGTTTTGAGTGTCTTCGCCTTCAAACGAATACTCTAAGTGTGCTGGTTGGGTTTCAAAATCTCCTACCCCTCCGGTACTTACCTGCCACTCCTTCATAAGCTCAGCATATATTTCGTCCCAAGCATCAGGGTCTTCGTCTAGCAAGTCGTCCATCATCTCACGTTCAAAAGGTTTGTTTTCATCAAGCCAGTTTTCAAAGAGCGCTATTTCTTCATCTACGTTTCCAGTAAGTGTAGGCATATCGTCTACTGCCTCTACCTCTTGAGGTCTGCTTCGACCTACCTGAACTTCAAAGTCAAAGTCATTTTCTTCAAAAAACCTTTGAACTTCTTCTTTAGTTACGGGCTTATTATTTCCAAAGCGTTCTGTAGCACCTATCCAGTTTAACTCCTCTGGCGTTACGTCTTTCATTTCGTTTAAGAACGCTTGTCCAGCCCGAGGCTTTTTGCCTTGGAGTTGTTGAGCAGCTTTCTGTGCTTCGCTATAAAGTCCAGAAGCCTTCTTAGGTGCAAAGTATTTTGCAACCTGCTTTCCTATCACTGCACTGCCTGCCATAAAGTTATGTCTAGGGTCTTTAGAATCAAACGCAGCAGATGTAGAAAGCTTAAACTGATTAGGTTCAAAAAGAACATAAGAATGTTCTGACTCTCCCTCAAACCCATGTTCAATTTCGTTTAGATACTTAATGCCGTCAAAGCCTAATTCCTGTAGCTCCGTTCTCAAATCAATAGTTAGCTCGTTTTCCATTAAGTTAACTTCAATCTCATCAACTAATTCAGTCTGTGGACGAGCTTTAATTTCTTTAGCTCTTTTACGTAAAGGATTTAAAACATCAGCAAACTCCTGAGTTATCTTAACGCCTGAACGCTCAATGCTTTCTAAAAGCTCATGACTAGCATCACTGTCAGCCAGTATGTCAACAGCCTTCCAGTTACCGACTATAGTTTCACTTTCATAAATTAAAGGATTTTTAACATTCATGTAGCCTGTTTGAATAATAGACTCTTGAATTTTTCTACCGTTAGCATCAGCTACTTTTTCTAGAAGTTTCAATTTCTTTTCAAACTCAGCTTCTGTTGGCTTTTTATTAGCATTTTTAAATGCCAGATATTTTTTGTCAGCTCCTTTTTTTAAGGCATCATACAGAGCGTCCCGCATTTGAATTGTTTTTGCAACTCCTAAAGTTCCTACATTCGTTCCCATTTCGTTTGAAAAAGTAAAAGATACATTAAACTCACTATTTTTAAATCTACTTATAGAACGATAAACCATGTTAGAATTATCTGAATCTTTTACGTGCGCTTCTTGAGCAGCAGTACGCTCAGCTTCAGACAAAAGCCTTTCTGGTGTTTCTGTAGGATTTATTTTTGGAGCCTTAAACTTAGAAAAGTTTACATTTCCTCTTGCTGCAATTTTAACTATAACATCTCTTGCAATAATAGGAGCGCCTTCCATAGAAATCATAGGCTCTTTATATTTAACAAGCTCAGTTAAAAAATCATGGGTAGCGTCTAAGCTTTCTTCGTCAAATTTAGCTAACTCGGCATCAGTCCTATCTTTATCAGTTACTTTTATGTTTATTCTATCATAAGTATTTCTAAGCTCTTTAACATCATCATACACTGTATTTTCAATTATAACTTTGCTGTTACCTACATCTTTAGTTTCTTGAATAGTTTGCAGCGCTAAAATTTGGTCGTCTGTGTATCCTAGTTCTTTTTGATATTCAACTAAATTGTCGTTTATTTTATTTTTATCTGTTGCGTTTATTGCATTTTTAAAGTTAATGCTTGCTTCCGCATCTTCTAAGTATCCTGTCCTTGAATTAAATAAAGTAGAAATGTTTGCTTCTGCTAAAGAAGTGGCTGTGGGTTCATCTAGTTGTATCTGCCCTTCGTTTAATCTTAAAAAAATAGAACCCTCAAGATTATCAGAAATTTCTCGAAGAGCTTCTGGATTAATATATCCTTTAGTTGAGCTTGCTAGGGTTCCGTATACATCTCCACTTAAAGCAACCGGTAAGTTTTTGTCAAGAGCGTCATCTCCACCCTTTTTAAAGAGTGCTGTAAGCGCAGGAGACACTGCTTCTTCAACGGCTTGAGCAAGAGGACGAACAGCACCTCCTAGATTAAACTTTATTGTAGAAGGTCTTTCATCAAAATCTTGAATTAGCCCACCAAACACATCTTTTTGTGCTTGCTTTAACCTTCTTCTGTATCGCCTAACAGTTGGCTCACCTAAAATTCCTTTACCAAAATAGCTTCCAGAAAGTAAAGGAACTTTATTTCCAACAGTAGGAATAATTCCCTGCTGAATAAGGCTAATTGTATCTGAAACTGCGGGGCCAAAAGGCATTGTAGCATAGGAGAGGTTGCTCTTGGTGTACTTAGTAGCTGTTTGAGCACGTTGGAAGCTGTCTAATAATAAGCCATTTCCACCCCACCTAGCTATTGCTGCCATTATAATTTCATCTGTATCCTTTCCTCTTTCGCTTTCTCCATCCGTTCGGACGTAATTACTCCAACGAGCCATGCCCGTCATAATTGTTCCAGCAGCTAATGTTTTACCCACATTTCTCTTGGGCGCTTTTATCATAGACTTAGCCGCACCTTTTAGAACAGTGTTTGTAAACGCTGCGGGGTAGCTAAGAAGCTGAAATAATACAGCTCTTTTAGGGTTTGAAAACAGCAACGGTTTAAGACCTGACATTGCAGTAGGTTGTAAAACTACAGAGTTTGTGTAACGTGCAACGCCTCCTAAGAAATCATTCTTGTAGAAATCGTCTGTGCGCTTCGCGCCGCCGTTATACCAACCAACAGCTTTTTTATAATCAATGCCTAGTTCAGCCAGCTCACCCGCTAGAATTTCTCCGTCTTTATCCATCGGTAGGTTTTTGTAACGTACCGCTAGTTTTTCAATATTTTCATTTATAAGACTTTTGCCGCTTGAATGAGAAACATTCTGAACAAATTTAGTCCACTGGTCTAGCAGGTTTAAACGGAAAAACTTGTTGCTTGCGGTTTGAAGAGCCTCAGTCATTAACTCATCGCCTGCTAGTCTATCGCCTACTTGAGCAAGTGCTTGGTCTACGTGAATACTAAAATTACGCATTTCAGTCAGTGCTTCTTTAGCAGTCATTCCGTGTTTATTCATTAGCTCTGCTTCTAAGTCTTTAGTGACGCGCCTGTGTGATTGCTCTATAGCTTCACTAAAACCTTTTGCACTATTACGGACACCTGCTTTACCAATATTTATAAATACCTCAGTCAAGCTAGACAAAGTTGCCATGCCTAACAAGGCTACACGATTAGTAAAACTATATGCGTCTACGCCTATCTGAGTTTTTCTTCCGAACCTTTCCATGCCTTCGCCGGTAGCTGTTCTATATAGTTTTTCTAATTGCCCTTTAATCTTGGGGGTAAATTCTTGTCCGGCATCTTTCATTTCTTCTTTTATTCTGTTTATATAAAAACCTTCAAACTCCTCAAAACTATTAACACCTAATACACGATGTTTAGCAAGAGACTTTCCGTATTGAAAAGTATAGGCATGTAAAGTTCCCAATACATCACTGTTTAAAAACTTTTCAAAATCTGAATCGTCTGCAATAGTATTAATTTTTCGCTTAGCAGAAAAGAAATGTCCACCGCCACCGCCCATATCTATTTGGTTTTCAACATCCAACATATTTTTAACGGTTGCTTTTGCGGCTGGTTTACTCATGCCTCCTTTAGACACAAATAAAGCTTCAAGCTCATCTTGATTGTCTTCTACAGCTTTTCGACTCCACATTCTAGGAACATAGTTATCTGTTAAGTTAGTGATGATACCTATTTTTTGTAAGTCTACACCCATTTCATTGTATAAACCCTTAACCTCTAATGCGGCTTTGTTAATTGCAGCATTTGTATCTGCATCAAACTCATCAAATTTAATAGGTTTAGTGCTTCTAAGGCTTTTGCTTAATGCAGCATTTATGTCTGTAGCAAATTTAGTATCTATTTCACTGAGCGAAAGCCTATCTACAATAGCTCTAAAACGCTCATTCATTTTGCCAGTAACTTCTCGCTGAACTTCAGATAGGTCTTTTTCTACAATCTCGTCTTGAACTCTGTACTTAATGCCAAACTCATGGCTTAGTTTTTTCTGTAGCTGTGCAGCAGTACCGGAAAACTTAGTAATGGGGCTTAGTACACCCGCTGCTTTACCATAAAAGTTTCCGCTGATGTCAGAAACCACTGTGTATATTCCCTGTTTAATTGCATTTGTTTTACCTTCAACAGTTGTTTCATTAGCTGCGGCAGCCCTGATTCTAGCTTTAATTTCTTTTTGGGTTAATTCACCGCCACCTAAATCGTCTGCGAACTTCTTTACAGCTTCATCGAGCGCATCGCTATCAAATGTTCTTGCGCCTGCGTTGTCTGTGCCGTCCACAACTGTAGCTGTACGACCCTCTAAACGCAATGCTTCTTCAAGTACATTTCCACTAGAAGCTGGCATCCACTCGCCTTCTACGGCCTCGTCATAAGCCTTAGAGCCTTCTGGAATAGACATCTCTTTAGGAGACTCTGTAGAATCTCTAAACGCTTTGTTGCCTAGCTTAGAGTTTGCATAAAGCCCCACGCCTTTTTGAATACCTGCACCAATAGCAAGACCAAAGCCGCCTCCAATTATTCCGGTAGTTAAGTTAGTAAGATGACTATAATCTTCTTCGCTCATTATGTCAGCAGAAATATCTAACTCTTGACCTAAGTGACTTGCAACCATTCCATGACCTGAGCCTATAAGGGTAGTAGCAGTCAAAGGATTTTTAACAGACGCTGCATAAGAAGCCTTTACAGCTTTAGCTAGTGCATTGTTAGCTGCTACTTGAGCAGCCTTTCTTGCACCTAGAGAAGCTGCGGAACTAGCTCCAAAATTAGTTACTCCTGAAAGTATCCCGCCCATAGTAGCTAATCCTTCAGGACTAAACAAAAAATCACTACCGTAATCTAAAACAGCTTCGCCGACTTCACCAGCCCCTGATATAGATGCTTTATCCCAACGAGTTTTTAAAGTTCTATAGGCTTGTTTAATTTCTTCTGGCGCATCTTTTAAAGAATTAGCCAAAGAAAGAGGAGCACCAAGTCTAAAGGTTAAATCTCGCATATACTCAGCAGGGTCTTCAGTTTGGCCTGTAGTGGCTTGGTCAATTGCATAGCGACCAACGCTTTGGTTTTCAGCAAGATAGTCTGTAAGAGCTTCAAAGTTAGATAAGATAATTTCATCGTTACCAAAATCAGTTACGTCATATCCTTCTGGGACGACTTGCTCACGATAAGAAGCAGCCTCAGTTTCTGAAATACTAAAATCCCAGTCTCCTTGAGCTTTAACTCTTTCAAGTGTTTGAGCATATGTTTTTTTTGACATTGAGCTATATCCTTAAAGTGTTGGCGTTATTGATAAAGTTTTTTGGAGTTTTTCTATTCTTGCCTGCTTTCTTTTTTCTATACTTTTATTTTTTTCTTGCTCTTTTACTTGAGCTGCTTGTAGGTCTAGCATAGATGCTACAAGCATTTCATCAACACTCTCATATCTATCTTTATTGTATATTGTTTGATTTTTAAAAATATTTTCAAAAGCGTTTAAGTAATTTTCAAAATCTCCTGACGCATCAATATTTCCTTCAAAATAATTTACTCCCCCCTCGTCATTAGGTTTTGATAACTTGTTAAATAACGTTGCTCTATCTCCTCCGCTCATTGATTCTAAACCAGCATACATAGAATTAACGTCTTTAGCTAACTTACTTATTCCGCTTTTACCGTTTGTTACACCAGTATTTCCTTTTGTCGTTAGCTTATTTAGTGCAAGCATAGTATCAAAAATATTTAAAGCTCCAATATTGCGAACACCTCCTGCGTCTTCTTCACCTGACAACTTATCCTCCATTGCTTGAGCATAAACTAATTGTCCTGTTTTTTCAGTTCCCCACTTTTCATTTTTAGCTTGAATTCCAGCAGCAATTATTTTTCTAACAAAAGCGTTTCTCCGAGGTTCAAGAAAATCATTATATCCTATGTCGTTAGGAACCATTTTACCTTTGGTTTCTAGACTTATTTGTTTAGCCCATATATCGCCTAGACGAGCAAGTAGTCCTCCTGAAAGGTCAGTATATTCTAGCTTTCCTTGTGTTACTCGATTATCGCTTAAACCTGCGGCAATTTGATTAAGGTCAATTTCTTTATTTTGTGAAGCCGCTGTAATAGGTTGATATGTTCCGTTTGCCCCTACGCCCATTACTATTGTATGCTGAATTATATTATTATTTTTATCAAGACGACTAACTACAACGTCTTGTCTTCTTTCTTCTGATTTATTGCCAGCTATGTCGGTTACGTTTAAAGTATACGCCTCACCTGATAACTTAGGAGCAGGAACACCCGCAGCGTCTTCACTCAGTTCCGCAACAGCAGTAGCAAGCATTTCGTTTCGAGTTTTATTAAACGTGTCTACATAAGTTGTTTGATATTCTGTACTTGTTTTTTGTAGTTCTTCGTTTTTTGATTTATAAACATCTAAATCAAGATTTCCAGTCAAGTTAGAAATAGCTCTAGCTACAGCGTTTTCGGCTGTGCCTTCGCCTGCTATTTTATTCATGTTAAAATTATAGTTTTTAGTAGCACCCTTATATAAAAACTCTTGAGTTGCTTCTTTTTTCTTTTGAATTTCAGCATAATAAGATTCAAAAGTCTTATTAACGGTTGCCTGCAATAACTTTTGATACTGCAATTCATTTCTTTGATTGGGTAAAAACTTTTTACTAAGTTTATTATTAACTATAGTATTAAAATCATTTTGCCAGTAAGCCTTTTCTCCACCTGCGTATTTGGTTGCCTCTGTCATTTGAGTGCTGAAATCTGTAGCAAAAGTATTAGCTGAAGTTATTTCCATTTTTTGACGTAAGCTGTTTTCATTATTTAAAAGCTGATTCCTTTTTGTAGCAAAAATATCATCTGCTACGCTCATGCCTATTTTTGTAGCTAAGCCTTTCCACTCATTTCGCCGTGCATCTTTTCTTTCACGCCTTTCAGCATCACTGTTTCTTTTACGAACATCTGCTAAAAGGCTTTCACCGTATGCAATTGAAT
>Ga0233426_10001162_pt1 | contig 24965 bp, 20 predicted proteins | sample SI_118_April2016_6_FD_179875 | JGI IMG/M metagenome (GOLD analysis project Ga0233426, IMG submission 179875) | Seawater microbial communities from Saanich Inlet, British Columbia, Canada - SI_118_April2016_10_MG | ecosystem: Environmental > Aquatic > Marine > Inlet | place: Canada: British...
TGGTACCAGTGGCCGGACTCGAACCGGCACGCTTTTAAGGGCGGGGGATTTTGAATCCCCTATGTCTACCAATTCCATCACACTGGCATTTAAGGCTTCTTTGGGCTCCCAGATATACATGCTTAAACCACTGCAGCCCAAAGGGGTCGGGGATTATAGCAGTGACTTCCTATTGGTCAACTGATTTACGGTAATCTCAGCTGATATAGCGTCCCAACTCGATACTGAGGCTTACTTACTCGAGGCAGTGCTGCTGGTGCCTACGGCCGTATATTTTAAATACATAGGTACCATTTTGCTGCCATTGCCAAGGCGCATCTTGGCTTTGGTCTCGGCATTCATAATTGTATTGGCTCAGGTCTTGCTCGATTGGAACTCCGAGTGGCATTTAAACATTTGGTAAAGGCCTTCTAGAGAGTGGACTGTGCCTCGGATGAAGAGCTGCCTTGGGTAAAATCATTTATGAGTCGTGGTGTTAGTAGCCTAGTCCTTCAGCTGACCGGGTAAGTCTTGGTTTCGTTGATCAGGAGCTTTATCGAAGCCAAATAAGCTAAATTATTTGGCGCTTTTGGCGTATTTTCTATACCCTTGCGAGCCATCAGTAAACAGGCGTGCAAATCGCCTTAAATAAGAGTCTATGCGCCGCGACCTATTCCAGTTTGACCTGCCCGATGAGTTGATTGCCCGACAGCCTGCCCCGCAGCGTCAGGGTAGTCGCTTGCTGTATTTGGATTCAGGGTCAAACAAGCTACAGCATCAGCAGTTCCCAGACCTCCTTGATCATATTCAGCCCGGGGACCTCATGGTGTTTAATAACACCAAGGTGATTCCGGCCAGACTGTTTGGTGAGAAAGAAACTGGCGGCAAAATTGAAGTATTGGTTGAGCGGGTGGTCGATTCTCATAGTGTTCATGCACATATCCGTGCCAGCAAGTCGCCCAAACCTGGCAATCAGCTTATGTTTGAACAGGGTTACAGGGCAGACATGCTGGGCCGTGCTGATGACCTGTTTATCCTAAAATTTAGCGCGCCGGTATTAGCAGTGTTGGATCAGATTGGCCATATGCCATTACCGCCCTATATTGACCGCACAGATAGTGACGAAGATAAATCACGCTATCAGACCGTCTATGCCGAGGAGCTAGGCGCAGTGGCAGCACCGACTGCAGGGCTGCATTTTGACCAGCAACTACTCGAAAGTATCCAAAGCAAAGGCGCTCAAATTGCCTTTGTGACCCTACACGTGGGAGCAGGTACCTTTCAGCCGGTGCGCGCCGATAATATTCTTGATCATGAGATGCACTCTGAATGGCTGCAGGTTAGCGACGATGTATGTCAGCAGGTTATAGACACCAAGTCTAAAGGTGGGCGTGTTATCGCTGTGGGTACTACCAGTGTGCGCTGTCTGGAAACTGCCGCGCGTTTAGGTCAGATAGCGCCCTTTGAAGGTGATACCAATATATTTATCTACCCAGGTTATGACTTTAAGGTAGTGGATGGACTGCTGACTAATTTTCACCTCTCAGAGTCGACTCTATTAATGTTGGTCAGCGCATTCTCTGGTTACCAATCTATAATGCAGGCCTATCGCCAAGCGGTAGCAGAGCGCTATCGTTTCTTTAGTTATGGCGATGCCATGTTCTTACTTCACAACCCCAATGCTGCACAGGAAATACCCGAATGACACGTGAGTGTTTTATGCAATTTAATGTTTCGGCCACCGATGGAAAAGCGCGCCGCGGGGAAATGATATTTCCACGCGGCAAGGTACAGACTCCAGCGTTTATGCCAGTGGGTACCTATGGCACGGTAAAGGGTATGTTGCCGCGTGATATTGTGGAAATTGGGGCGGAGATAATTCTTGGCAATACCTTTCACCTAATGCTGCGTCCTGGTACTGAAGTGATTAAAGCTCATGGTGATCTGCATGATTTTACACAGTGGCAGGGTCCGATTCTGACTGATTCTGGGGGCTTTCAGGTTTTTAGCCTGGGAGATATGCGCAAAATTACCGAAGAGGGTGTAAAGTTCAAGTCGCCAATCGATGGCAGCCCAGTATTTATTGACCCTGAAAAATCGATACAGGTACAGCATGATCTTGGCAGCGATGTAGTTATGATTTTTGATGAATGCACGCCATACCCTGCCACAGAAAAAGAAGCCTATGACTCCATGCAGCTGTCGATGCGCTGGGCTGAACGCAGCAAAGCGGCGCATGGAGATAATCCATCGGCCTTATTTGGTATTGTGCAGGGCGGTATGTATGAGTCACTTAGGGATGAATCACTAAAGGGCCTGGTGGAGATTGGCTTTGATGGCTATGCCATCGGTGGTCTTTCAGTGGGTGAGCCAAAGGAAGATATGATCCGCGTTCTCGAGCATCTAGCAGACACCATGCCGGCAGATCGTCCACGCTATCTGATGGGCGTTGGCAAGCCCGCAGATCTGGTTGAAGGGGTGCGCCGAGGCATAGATATGTTTGACTGTGTGATGCCGACCCGAAATGCACGTAATGGCCATCTATTTACGAGTACTGGTGTAATCAAAATTCGCAATGCTCGGCATCGCCACGATACCGCTCCCCTAGATGCAGAGTGCGATTGCTACACCTGCACTAACTTTAGTCGTGGCTATTTACATCATTTGGAAAAGTGTGGGGAAATATTGGGCGCACAGCTTAATACCATTCACAATCTGCGTTATTATCAAACCCTGATGGCTGGTCTGCGCGAGGCTATTGCAGATGGGCGTCTGGATGAATTTACTGAAGAATTCTATGCAAAACAGACTCAGCCTTTAAATTAGCAATTCCGCCCCTATTAATAGATGAATGTCGCTATAATGCTGCGCTTGAAATAAAGGACCCTAAGGTAATGCCAAACAAGTTTCCTCTGTGGAAGAATCTAATGATTCTCCTGATTATTTCCTTCGGTTTCGTCTATGCCGCGCCCAACCTTTTCCCGCCAGATCCAGCGATTCAGTTATCGGGCCAGAGCGGTGCCATGGTTATCGATCAGGCGGTACTGAATAAAGTTGAAAAGTCACTCGACGAAGTGGGTATTGAGCACTTTGCTGGCGAAGCTGACGGCGAGAGCCTGTTGGTGCGTTTGCAAGATATTAAAATGCAGCTGCGCGCCAAAGAGGTGATTCAGGCTGAGATGGGCGGTAACTTTATTGTTGCACTAAATCTTGCGCCTACTACACCAGACTGGTTGAGCAGTTTGGGCGGTGTGCCAATGAAGCTGGGTCTCGATCTCAGCGGTGGTGTGCACTTCCTATTAGAGGTGGATCTTGATTCGGCGCTGACGGTTCGCCTTGAAGGTGATTTGCAGGATATTAAAGCGACATTACGCGAAGAGCGCATTCGCTACCGCAGCTTCGAGCTCAAGGGCGATAAAATTATTGGTCAGTTCCGCGATCCGGAGCAGATTGAAAAGGCGACAGCACTTATTCGCACCAATTATCGCGACCTGCAACCTCAGTATAAAAATGGCCAGAATCCGCTTTCGCTGGTACTAAAGCTCAGTGATATTGCCGCAAATCTGATTGAAGATAATGCTATTAAACAGAATCTAACGTCACTGCGTAACCGGGTCAATGAGTTGGGTGTCTCTGAGCCACTGGTTTCCCGTCAGGGCAAAAACCGTATTGTGGTCGAGCTGCCTGGTGTACAGGACACCGCGGAAGCTAAGCGTATTATTGGTAAAACAGCGAATCTAGAGTTTCGTCTCGAGTCACTGACTAAATCCGGTGAGACATTTAAGTTTCGCACTCCCAGTGGTCAGGGCCCAGATGCCCGAGTAGAGAACCAGGCGGTTATCACCGGTGAAAATGTCACCGATGCGCGTGCCAGCTTTGATGAAAATGGTCGTCCTCAGGTGAATATCACCTTGGATGCCAAAGGCGGCTGGCAGATGGGTCACGCTACCAGAGACAATATTGGCCGACGTCTCTCAGTGCTGTTTATTGAATATAAGACGCAGTTAGAAAAGTCTATCGATGAAAATGGTGAGGTGGTGATTACACCAGTGCCTTTTGTTGAAAAACATATTATTAGTCTGGCTACCATTCAGTCTCAGCTGGGTAAGCAGTTCCGTATTACTGGGCTGGACGGTCAGCGAGAGTCTTCTGAACTGGCGCTACTGCTGCGCGCCGGTGCGCTGGCTGCACCCATGTACATAGTTGAAGAGCGCACTATCGGGCCCTCACTGGGCGCTGACAATATTCAGCTTGGCGTCAAGTCCGTCACCATAGGTATGGCGATGGTACTGTTGTTTATGCTGGTGGTCTACCGAGCCTTTGGCGTGGCCGCCAATATGGCTCTGGCGATGAATCTGGTGCTATTGATTGCATTTATGTCATTGCTCGGGGCAACCCTCACGTTGCCTGGTATTGCCGGTATCGTATTGACCGTGGGTATGGCCGTTGATGCCAATGTACTTATCTTTTCGCGAATTCGTGAAGAACTCGCTCAGGGTGCATCAAATCAGGGCGCTATCAGTGCCGGTTATGATCGCGCCTTTGTCTCTATTTTAGATGCCAACATCACCACCTTGATCGTGGCTCTGATCCTGTTTCTGATCGGCTCTGGCCCGGTGCAGGGTTTTGCGGTGACATTGTCGATTGGTATTTTGACCTCAATGTTTACCTCTATTGTGATGACACGTGGCCTGGTTAATATGGTCATTGGCGGTCGTAAAATCGACAAACTTTGGATTTAAGGAGAACATTATGACTGCTGTAAAAGTGTATGACTTTATGGGTCTCCGCAAATTTGCGCTGATTTTCTCAGCCCTGTTACTGACTGTTTCTGTGTGGTCGCTCTATAGTCAGGGCCTGGTTTTGGGTTTAGACTTTTCGGGTGGTACGCAAATTGAAGTGGGTTACGAAGAGCCTGCAGATGTAGGCTTACTGCGCCAACAGCTTGAAACTGCTGGGTTTGAAGGCCCTGTTGTAGTGCACTTCGGTGCCGAGACTGATGTACTTATTCGCCTACAGGGTGAGCCTGATCAGGCGCTTTCTGAAAAGGTTCTGCAAGTCTTACAGAGTAATAACGATCAGGTTGAATTGCGCCGTGTCGATTTTGTTGGCCCGCAAATTGGTGAAGAGCTGCGTGAAGATGGTGGTTTGGGCATGCTCACCGCGCTGGCTATAGTCATGCTTTATGTTGCTATTCGCTTTCAACTTAAATTTTCTATTGGCGCGGTTTTAGCTCTCGCACATGATGTGATTATTACGCTGGGTATTTTCTCTCTGGCGCGCTTCGAATTTGACCTAACAGTACTGGCCGCAGTGCTGGCGGTGGTTGGCTATTCGCTCAATGATACTATTGTAGTATCTGATCGGATTCGTGAAAACTTCCGCAAGATCCGCAAAGCGACTCCCGTTGAAGTGATCAATGAATCCTTGTCCCAGACCCTGTGGCGTACTATTAATACTTCGGTAACTACCATGCTGGTGTTATTGGCACTATTTTTTATTGGCGGCGAGCTGATACATAACTTTGCTATCGCGTTGATGATTGGTGTGGGTATTGGTACTTACTCTTCCATCTATGTGGCGGCCACAGTTATGTTGGCATTAAATGTGGATCGCGAAGATCTGCTGGAGCAGGTTGAAGGCGAATTAGTGGATGATCTGCCTTAGTGGCTATCTCTAAACGCTAACATTTTGACGTATCCCTTGGGGGGTATGCCAAAAACGCTGAATTCCACTCTATAATGCTGTTTGATTTATACCTTGGTCAATAGGTGTGCCAGTGAACAGCATGATTAAAAATCTCTTCAAAAAATCTCATCCAGCGCCGGCACATACCAATGTGAAGAAGCCTAATACACATGGCTTTTACGATCATGCTGGGGTTACAACAGAGCAGTTCGATGCGCACTGGATGCCTTTCTCTGGCAACCGTGAATTTAAACAGAATCCACGTATGATTGTCGGCGCTGATGGCGCGTACCTCACCGCTGCCGATGGGCGTAAAATTTTTGATGGTTTATCGGGTCTGTGGACCACAGGCTTGGGCCATTGTCGCCCTGAGATTACCGCGGCTATCACCAAACAATCCAGTACATTGGATTTCTGCCCAACATTTCAGCATGGTCATCCAAAATCTTTTGAGCTGGCCGAACGCATTACGCAGTTTATGCCTGAGGGCCTCAATCGGGTCTTTTTTACCAACTCTGGCTCTGAGAGTGCAGATACTTCGCTAAAAATGGCACGCGCCTATTGGCGTAAAAAGAGCTTGGCCTCGAAGACCCGATTGATTGGTCGCGCCAAGGGCTATCATGGGGTTAACTTTGGTGGTATCAGTGTCGGTGGTATTGTTGGTAATCGTGCGACCTTTGGCCAAACCCTTGAATCAGACCATTTAGCGCATACCATGCTGCCTGAAAACTTGTTCAGTCGCGGCATGCCAGAACATGGTGCCCACCTTGCAGATGAGTTGCTGGCCATGATTGCTTTACATGACGCCTCTAATATCGCCGCTGTTATTGTTGAGCCCATGGCAGGCTCGGCTGGTGTGATCCCGCCACCGGTGGGCTATTTGCAGCGTTTACGCCAGATTTGTGACCAACATAATATATTGCTGATCTTTGATGAGGTTATTACCGGTTTTGGTCGAGTAGGCGCAGCCACAGGCGCCGAAGAATATGGCGTGGTGCCTGATATTATTAATATTGCTAAGCAGCTGACCAATGGCACCGTGCCTATGGGGGCGGTGGTCGCCAAACAGGAAATACATGATACCTTTATGGAGAGTGCCGGACCAGACTATATGATCGAATTTCCTCATGGTTATACCTACTCAGCGCACCCTTTGGCCTGTGCGGCGGCACTAGCGGCGCTGGATGTACTCGAAAATGAGAATATGTTTGAACGGGTAAGAGCCATAGCACCGGTACTTGAGAGTGCAATTCATGGGCTACAGGGTTGCAAGCACGTAGTGGATATTCGCAACTACGGCTCTGCTGCGGGTATTACGCTTGCCTCAGCGCCTGGCGAGCCTGCCAAGCGGCCCTTTGAAGCGGCGATGAAATGCTGGGAGAAAGGTTTCTATGTGCGCTGTGGGGGCGATACCTTGCAGCTGGGACTGCCGTTTATCAGCACCGAGCATGAGATTGATCTGGTGGTCAATGCCATAGGCGAAGCGATAAACGAAATTGATTAACGCGAACTGATTTTTACTGTGCTAGCTTTAAGACTGAAACAATTATTGGGCTGAGCAGTATGAGTAATCACGAAAAAGTACGTTATCTTGAGTTTCTATCTCGCGATATTGCAAAAAATAAGCTCTTTTTTAGCGCGGTATTTGGTTGGATATTTGCTGACTAGGGCACTGAATAAATGGCTTTTGCCAGAGCAGGTATGTATGGCGGTCTCTTTTTGCCTGCACAGGAAAATTCCACAATACGGCAGCGTATTGGTTGTCTTTTAAAGCGAAGGTCTCGAGCACACGCAATCGGCCATTGAATCTATAAATGGTATCATTATTAAATCTATTCAATAATAAATCGATTTTCGCTGGGGAGTTCACTGGTTATACTGTATTTTAAATCGGTTAAAAATTAGTCTCGGTTTATGAAATTTTCCCTGCCTACCATTTTGCCCGCAATTATCCTTCTTTCAGGCTGTGGACTGATGCCCGCCGGAAACTGGAATAGCAGCTCATGCCCCGCACCTGAGGTAGTTGAATTGCCGGTACCTGCTCCTCAGTGCCCAGCGCCCGCAGTGGTTGAACGCATAGTGACAAAAATCATACCGGCCGAGCTCCCGCCTATGGCAACCACCGCGGGCAAGATGCATCTGCCAATTATTGGCGCTGTTGAATGGGCCAAGATTGAACCTTCGGGGTTACTGGTAGAGTCGCGGATAGATACGGGTGCAGACACCACATCCATCCATGCTGAAGACATCCAGCTGGTTGAGAAAGACGGCAAACGCTATGTGCGCTTTGTTCTGATTGATGCAGTTAACGGAGAAGAGCTGCAACAAGAATTACGGCTGCGCCGTCGGGTACTCATTAAGCAAAATGATGGCCCGTATGACCGGCGCTATGTTGTGCGAATGTGGGTAACTCTGGGTAAGACTAAGTCTCGTATTGATGTTAATCTCTCTGATCGTAGCGATTTTAAATACCCAATGCTTATTGGTCGCAATTTTTTAACTGACAGTATGATTGTCGATGTCAGTCGTCATCACACCCTGTTTATCGAATAGGGCGTTTAAAACAGGGGAACAACTTGGTCACCTCCCGAGCGCAAGTAGTTATTATCGCCGGATTTCTAATTTTCCTAGGATTGGGGTTAACGCTCTATAAAGCGATTAATCTGGGTTTCCCCCTGCTGCCGGGTGAGTATCAAGATGTTTGGACGGTAGAGACAAAAGCCAGCTTTCGTCCATCGACAAGCAGTGCTGTTGAGGTTGAACTTACATTGCCAAAAATGTTGGCAGGCTGGACTAATCTCGATGAGCATTTTTCATCATCGGGCTTTGGCTTTTCGATCATTGATGACCATGCCGACACCAGCCTGATGAATGTGACTCGTCGCGCCCGCTGGACGAGACAGAGCCTTGATCGACCCACCACCCTCTATTACAAAATGCAGCTATATCGCGTAACAGATGCCAGCGCACTGCCAGATTTTCCTATTCTAAATCCTGTACAGCCGCTATTAGAGCCGGACCAGCAGGCCGCTATGAAGCGACTGGTGATCAAGCTGGCTGAAAAGTCCTCGGATCTGGAGAGTTTTACTAGTCTCTTGATACAGGAGTTTTTGCGCGACTCGCCAGATCAAGACACCTTGTTTCTACTGGGATCCTATCAAGAAGAACCGCTTACGGTGATTATGGATGCACTTGCGTACAGGGGAATTCCCGCCCACCAGATTCGAGGTATTTTTCTTGAAGACGGTCGCCGCAGGCAGACATTGAGTTCCCTTATAGAGATTTACAATGGTGAGAGTTGGGTTATTTTCAATCCCCGCAATGGTGTTAGAGGTCTACCAGACAATTTCTTTATTTGGCAGCGTGGCGACGGCACTATTCTCAATGTGATTGGCGGCAGAAATTCGAGCCTGGAATTTGCTCTGGTCAGCAATAGTTTGCCGGTCAAAACTGTGGTCGGTATGGGGCAGCGATCTGAGGAGGTTAATCTTTTAGATTTTTCTATCTATGCCCTGCCCGTTGAACAGCAGGGTATTTTTAAGGGCTTACTGTTAATTCCTGTGGCGGCATTGGTGGTGGTTTTTATGCGTATTCTGGTTGGTGTGCGCACCTCAGGGACCTTTATGCCGGTATTGATTGCACTGGCATTTATTCAAACTACGCTACTTGTTGGGCTGCTTATATTCTTGGGGCTGGTGGGCATTGGTCTGTGGATTCGCTCCTATCTCAGTCACCTCAATTTACTGCTGGTTGCGCGTGTGGCCTCGGTGATTATTGTGGTGATTCTATTGATGGCGGTGCTGGCTGTTGTCAGTTACAAGCTGGGTTTAGATCAGGCCTTAACGGTGACATTCTTTCCCACCGTGATTGTGGCCTGGACCATTGAGCGCATGTCGATTCTGTGGGAGGAAGAGGGTGGTCATGAGGTGTTAATCCAGGGCGGCGGTAGTCTAATTGTTGCAGTTATGGCATATCTCGCCATGTCCACTCAGATAGTAGAGCATCTTACGTTTAACTTTCCCGAGCTGATGTTGAGCTTGTTGGGGGTGATTTTATTACTGGGTAAATACACCGGCTTTAGGCTTTCCGAACTCTATCGTTTCCGCGATTTAGCGGTTAAATAATGATCCAACTCATCTCAGCCTCAAGCCTTCGACGTCTCGGTATACTGGGTATGAACCGACGCAATATCGGTTTGATCGGAGCCTATAATAGGCGCAAAAATTATCGCATAGCGGACAATAAACTTGAGACCAAAGCTGCAGCGCTAAGTCGCGGTATTCCGGTGCCAGAACTGTATGGAACCATTGAGCATCAGTTTCAGATAAAAATGATTAGCGAGCGTCTTAAGGCTCGCGAGAGCTTTGTTATCAAGCCCGCTCAGGGCAGTGGTGGTAAGGGTATCCTAGTAGTGTCTAAGCGCAATGGCGATCTGTTCGTCAAGTCTAGTGGTGTGCAAATCGATAGTCGAGAAATTAAGCGCCACACCTCAAATATTCTTGCCGGCTTATACAGTTTGGGCGGGCGCAACGACAGCGCTATGATTGAAGCGCTTATCGATTTTGATCCAGTACTAAAAGATCATAGCTTTGAAGGTGTGCCGGATATTCGTGTGATTGTATTTCGCGGTGTGCCGGTAATGGCAATGATTCGCTGTGCCACAAGATCGTCCGATGGTAAGGCCAACCTGCACCAGGGTGCTGTTGGAGTGGGTATTGATATAGGCACGGGACAGACTGTCTGTGCTGTTCAGCACAATCGCATCATTGCTCAGCATCCTGATACCGGGGTCGTATTTAGCCAGTTAAAAATACCCCAATGGCAACAGATTCTTGATTTGGCGGCCAGCTGCGCCAATATGACTGGCTTGGATTATCTGGGTGCGGATGTGGTGCTCGATCGCTTGCGCGGGCCTATGCTGTTGGAGCTGAATGCCAGACCGGGACTGGCGATACAGGTGGCTAATCAGGCGGGTCTGCGCCACCGCCTTGCCAGAGCCGAAGAAATTGCCGACCTGACGGATGATCAGGATGAAAAAATCAAATTAGCGCGTGAGTCTTTTAGTCTGCCCAATGTTACCGCTGGTCAGCTGGCACTCGATATCCTGTAATTTTCGCTATTAATTATTCTAATAAGCCACTTTAGTGAATGATTGCTCATCGATGAACTATTCTAGTCAGCCCTGCTAAAACCTATTTTCAATGCCTCAAATTCGCAACTTTTGATCAGCATATAGCTGATAGCATTTTGTGATCAGTGCAGTTTTAAAAAACAATAAGCTTATTGAAAATGGAGTTCAGGGTATGTCGGTCTATTCTCATCGAGAATTTGATAATCATCAGCAAATAGCCTTTTTTAATGATAGACAGTCTGGTCTTAAAGCCATTATTGCAATTCATAATACTAATCTTGGTCCTGCACTTGGGGGCTGTCGTATGTGGCCCTATAGCTGTGAAGACGATGCTTTGACTGATGTATTGCGGCTATCAAAAGGCATGACCTATAAATCAGCACTGGCCAACTTAAAACTAGGGGGTGGCAAAGCGGTTATGATTGGCGATCCGCGCAGCCAAAAAACCGACGCTCTTCTATTTGCCATGGGTGACTTTATTGAAGGTTTGGGTGGCCGCTATATTACAGCGGAAGACTCCGGTACCGCGGTGCCAGATATACTAAAGATGGGTCAGAGAACCAGCCATATTAGCGGTTTTGACAAGGCCTCTGATCATGGCGGCGACCCATCACCAAGTACAGCCTATGGTGTTTTTGTCAGCCTTCGCGAGGCGGTTACTCATAAATTGGGACACCCGAGCTTAGAGGGCATGAAGGTTGCCATTCAGGGCCTGGGTAACGTTGGTTACCGATTGGCAGAATATTTACATGACGCCGGAGCAATGCTCTATGTCACAGATATTGTGCAGGCTAATGTCGATAGAGCTGTGCGTGAATTGAACGCCACGCCAGTGGCGGGTAATGAGATATTTGCTCTGGATGTCGATGTATTTGCTCCCTGCGCTTTGGGGGCTGTTATTAATGAGTCAACAATAGATCAGTTAAAGGCTTCTATTATCGCGGGCGCGGCTAATAACCAGTTAGCCACTGATGAGCAGGGTTATCAGCTGCATAAAAAAGGTATTCTTTACACGCCAGACTATGTGGTAAATGCGGGTGGTATTATTGATGTTTATTACCAGCGCAAGATGCTGGAGACTGATTACAGCGCCCAGAACTATGCCAGTGATCTCTCGGTTAAGGTGGAGGGAATAGGTGATACTCTAAAAGAGATTTTTAAACGCAGTGACGAAGAAGATACGCCTACCTTTGTCATTGCCGATCGGGTTGCCGAAGAGCGATTTAACAGCCCCCAATCTCCTTGGCAGCTTGCTAAATCAAATGTCCTAGAGGCAACTCTGTCTTATAGCAAATCGGTTTAAGGGAAAAGCTACTCTTAATATGATCTAGACCTTCGACCTGAGTGAGTTTTTCATCTAGAAATTCTTGGTAACTCAGCAGGTCGGGGGTAACAACCCGAATTAAATAGTCAAAATCTCCGGTCATTAAATAGCACTCCATCACTTCAGGCCAGTTGAGTACTTGGTTGGCAAAATGGTCGAGATCCTTTTTTATTTGCTGATGCATAGTCACCTGCACAAACACAGTCACAGGCAGGCCGGCTTTTTTTGGGTCAATCAAGGTGACGCGACGATTGATATAGCCAAGTTGCTCAAGATTTTTAACCCGTCGCGAGCATGGAGAGGGTGACAGGCATACCTGGTCCGCCAATTCGATATTGGAAATCCCTGCATCAGATTGCAAAATATTTAGTATTTTCCAATCTATATTATCTAGCTTATATTCGATCATATTGTCCTTTGAAAGCTCATCTATATTAATAAAAACACTGAGTTATAGCTGGTAGCCTACACTATTGCGCCCTCACCGAGAAACCCCCAATCATAATATCACTTAGGTACATGAGTTCATTATGGGTCTGTGCGCGCAACAAATCGTTACTAAATAGAATTTACACGCAATAATTAATTCAATCAAAGCCTAGTTTTCGGCCAGTTTGGTAGGATTCCCTAGGCATCATCATGGTAATTTTACCGTCATAGAAGAGGGTAAATAAGAATAAAAAAATAGATTCTAGACCCTTAAAAAATGGAATTATAAGAGGTGTTTGATGACAGTGAAAAGCCCACAAACAGTTGCCCCAATATTTATTGATGGGTCGGCGTTAAAGATCCCCACCTTGCGTGTCTTAAAGGCCGATGGCTCATTGATCAAAGGCGCGCAGGCACCAAATATCAAACGAGAACTGGCACAAAAAATCTATAGCGATATGGTTTATACCCGCACCCTAGATGAGCGCATGGTTGGCGCCCAGCGTCAGGGGCGACTCAGCTTTTATCTCACCTGCACCGGCGAAGAGGCCTCAGTGGCAGGTACGGCAGCTGCCTTTAGTCCAGACGATATGATTATGGGACAGTATCGTGAGCAGGCGGCATTGCGCTGTCGCGGCTTTACAACTGAACAGTTTATGAATCAGTTGTTTAGTAATGTCAGTGATGTGGGTAAGGGCCGTCAGATGCCTGTTCATTACGGCTCCCGCGAACTTAACTTTATGACAATAAGCTCGCCTCTGGCTACACAGATACCTCAGGCTGCGGGTTATGCTTATGGACAAAAGCTAGCCGGCAATAATGCCTGTACCCTGTGCTATTTTGGTGAAGGTGCCGCATCCGAAGGAGATTTTCATGCCGGACTCAATATGGCTGCAGTATTGAAAAGTCCTGTGGTGTTTGTGGCGCGCAACAATGGCTATGCAATTTCTACACCCTCTACTGAACAGTATGCTGGTGACGGCATAGCCGCACGCGGTGTAGGTTATGGCATTAAAACTATTCGTGTCGATGGCAATGATATTTTGGCCGTTTACGCTGCAGCTATTGAGGCGCGCTCTATTGCCGTTACAGAGCAGCGGCCAGTGCTTATAGAAACCATGAGCTATCGCCTCGGTGCCCATTCAACATCCGATGACCCCAGTGGCTACCGCAGTGCCGAAGAAGAAGAGAAGTGGCGTCAGAAAGATCCCATTAGCAGAATGAAAAACTGGTTGATTAAACAAGACTGGTGGGATGAGAGCAGGGATGAAGAACTACAGAAAAATTTCCGTGAAGAGATTCTGCAAGAGTTAAAGCTTGCAGAAAAACGTCCTAAGCCTCCTCTTGCCGACATTATCAACGATGTCTATAAAACGCCTCCAGGGCATCTCCTCGAGCAATTAAAATCTCTGGAAAGTCATGTGGCGAAATATCCAGATAATTATCGAGCCCATGGGGAGAACGCTTAATGGCTGATGTCACGCGTATGAATTTATTACAGGCGGTTAATAATGGCCTGGATACCGCAATGGCTGCAGATGAAAAAGTTATCTGCCTGGGTGAGGATATAGGTAAGTTTGGTGGTGTATTTAGAGCGACCAGTAACCTGCAGGAAAAATACGGTCGCCCACGCTGTTTTAATACACCTCTGACTGAGCAGGGCATCGCTGGTTTTGCTATAGGTTTGGCGGCACAGGGTTCTGTAGCAGTAGCCGAGATTCAGTTTGCCGATTATATCTTTCCCGCATTTGACCAGATTGTTAATGAAGCAGCCAAATTTCGCTATCGCAGTGGCGATGAATTTGACTGTGGTGGCCTGACTATTCGCGCACCCTATGGTGGTGGCATCGATGGCGGTCTCTATCATTCTCAATCACCCGAGGCATATTTTTGTCACACTCCTGGTCTCAAGGTGGTTATGCCCAGTAATGCCTATCAGGCTAAAGGCTTATTGCTGGCGGCTATTCGCGATCCTGATCCGGTTATTTTCTTTGAACCAAAAGCCATTTATCGCGCGTCTGTGGGTGATGTTCCCAACGAAGACTATCAGCTTGAACTGGGTGTCGCCGAAGTAGTACAGCAGGGCACAGATATCACCTTGCTTGGCTGGGGTGCGCAGATGATACAAATAGGCAAGGCTGCAGAGCTTGCTGCTGCAGAGGGTATTTCTTGTGAGATCATTGATCTGCGTACCTTGCTCCCTTGGGATAGAGACACAGTGGTCGATTCAGTGAACAGGACCGGCCGCCTTTTAGTGAGTCATGAAGCACCGCTAACCGGTGGTTTTGCTGGTGAGATTGCCGCCACTATTCAAGAACGTTGTTTCCTAAGTCTGGAGGCACCTATTACAAGAGTGACTGGACTAGATACACCCTTTCCGCTGATACAGGAAAAACAGTATTTACCTGATTATTCAAAAATATATGAAGCGATTAAAGCGAGTCTCGCCTACTAGAGACTGGAGGGTTATACGCCGTGAAAAAAGATTTTATATTGCCGGATATTGGTGAAGGTATTGTTGAGTGTGAAGTGATCGAATGGAAGGTCAAAGAGGGCGATTGGATTGAAGAAGATCAGATTGTTGTGGATGTTAGTACCGACAAAGCCATTGTTGAAATTCCCTCTATGTATAACGGAAGAGTGGATAAGCTCTATTATGGAGAAGGTGATACCGCCAAGGTCCATGAGCCCTTATTTGGACTTGAGATAGATTCAGAGCAAGAGGCAGAGGAGACAGCAGAACCCGAGTCAGTTGCTGAAACCGCTCCCGCACCTGTGGCTTCAGTTGCAACGGGCCTATCCTCCACCAGTAAGGTACTGACCACCCCAGCAGTCCGCAAAATGGCCCGTGAGCATGAACTCGATCTTGCTACCATTACTGGTACGGGTAAGCATGGCCGAGTACTTAAAGAAGACATCTTGGGTTATCTTGCCCAGGATACGGATGTAGCAATACCCACACCTGAGATCGCAGTTATCGCTGAAGATCGAGTGGAACCGATTAAGGGCGTGCGGAAAATTATGGCCGAGCGCATGAGTGCAGCTGTAGCAACTATTCCTCACTTTACCTATGTGGATGAAATGGATGTCACCGACCTCATGCAGTTTCGCCAATCGCTTAAAGACACCTATGCCAGCGATGATCTTAAAATTACCCTTATGCCGCTATTTATTAAGGCGCTGTCTCTGGCTATTAAACAGTTTCCAATTATTAATAGTCGCACCAATGACGATTTTAGTGAGCTGACTTATATTGCCAGGCATAATATTGGTATGGCGGTAGATGGCAAAACAGGCTTGCTGGTCCCTAATATCAAAAACGTTCAGCAGCTAGGGCTATTGGATATAGCACGGGAAGTTACGCGCCTAACCATGGCCGCGCGCAGTGGCAAGATTAACCCTCAGGAGCTATCCGGCGGTACCATTACTATTTCTAATATAGGTGCCATTGGCGGCACAGCAGCAACTCCAATTATCAATAAACCTGAGGTAGCCATTGTGGCACTGGGTAAAATCCAAAGCCTGCCTCGATTCGATGATCAGGGCAATGTAGTAAGCCGTAAAATTATGACGGTAAGCTGGTCTGGTGATCATCGTGTTATTGATGGTGGCACTATCGCAAGATTTAATAATGTATGGATGGGCTATCTGCAAAACCCACCAACCATGCTCGCAGCTATGATTTAGGCGCTAACCATTATGGGCTTGCAGGAAACGAAGAATCTACAGCACTTTTATATCAATGAAGAGCAGTCGTTTTATCTGCTCAGTCATCAGGATGCGCGTAAGTTAAAAGACTGGTTGAAACTCTGTGAATCTCAACTTGATCACCTTGGCTACACTGATATTGAGGTAGTCGGCAAAGGGGCCTATGGGTTTGTTTTTTCTGGCACCAATGTAGCTGGTCAGCAATATGTGTTTAAGTTTTCCCGAATAACATTACCCCAACATATTCAGGACCGTCTTGAAGAAGAGGGATTTATGCTCAATCAACTCGAGCATTCCGGTATTCCAAAATTTATTGAATTCCAACAGGTCAGCGGTCAGTCAATTCTGATGATGGAGCGGGCTCCAGGCATTAATTTAGAACAACTATCTCGCCAAACCGGAAAATTAGAGCCGCGCTTAGTGCTTAAAATCGCCGCGCAGTTAGCCGATATACTGCTCTATCTACGTTGCCAGTCTCAGTTACCCGGTGGCAATTTAATGGTGCATGGAGATATTAAACCGTCGAATATAATGTTTGATCCGGTGACAGAAACAGTCTCCCTTATTGACTGGGGCGCTGCCGTCTTCTCTCAGCGCAATGCCCAAGGTCAGCTCATTGATAGCCTGGGACTGGATGCAATTAATTTAGACTTTGGCAACACCAATGCCAAACTTGGTGATATTTATTTTATTGGCGATGAACAGCTGCAAGGTGGGCTATCATCACCGCGCTTTGATGAACAGGGTTTGGCTGGAACGATCTATGCGTTGGCTTCAGGGCAGGGAAGTCGCTTTGGAGTGAATGTCATTACGCCAGAATCATTAGGCTTGCCCATTGAGTTCGCTAGAACATTGAGTGGAATGTTAGCTGATGATCAGGGTGTTAGATATCGGGCGGGAGACTATTTTCTCGATAATATGCGTTATATGAAACATATTGTCGCGACATCAAGGCTGAATCCCCCACCGGCGAGTGCGCCACTTATTCCTTTTGTACTTAGCGGCTCTAACGCACAGTTGGAGACAGTGGTGTATAGCTCGAGAAAAAGTTTTCTGCGAGAGGAAATAGGCGCTGATAAATTTGATGCCCAGGTTGGTCGCGAAACGGATGCCGGAGAGTACGGGCATTATAAAAACTATCTCGGCGGTATGGGTGACTCAGAGAAAGCCTTTATTATTGCGGTGAGTCATCTGGGTCGTTATCCAGTAGTTGGCGGACTGGCGCTTAACTGGGACGATAATGGGGTCTATATAGACTCCAGTCTTAATCTCTACGATGCTAATTTGGCGCCAGCGCTAGTGAGCGCTATTAATAATATGGTCCATCTTGCACGCGCCATTAGCAATAAAGGCGTATTTAAGAGCTGCATGTTTGATGCACGTAAAACTCTGCATATCAGCCGCGAACATATTGATCAAGATTTTTTGGCAACGCCCGATATGCAGATACCCTTTGATTGCAGTGATGCCCTAGTAGTCGAAGATGATTCTCGCCTGCACTCCTACTTTGAAGATGGCAGCGATCCTGATGAAATGCTGCAGTTGCCACCCATCATTATGCAGCTACTGACTAGCATGAATAAGATTCAGCACACTGGCTGTATTATTTTTGAAGCGGTTGAGCAGGATCTAAAAATTCACAATTATTTAACCCTGCTAGATATCTCTAAGAAGGCTCAGTTTAAAAATTACCTCGCTCAGATATTAAATAATATTTATTCCATAGAGGGTCTAGGGGTGTCTGGGTTTATGAAGTTGCCCTATAAAAACACCAAATCGTTTTCCTATCTAGATAAACAGAAAGATTTTTTTCTCGCAAAATAAACTCTTTGCCGGCTCAGGATGACAGTACCTCAATGACCAATCAGTCCTAACAGATGGATAAAAATATTGCAGTGTTGGGTTTAAAGGCGCCGATTGCTGTATATTAAAAATAAAAAATGATGGGCCCTATGTTGCGAATACTAATACGATGTTTATTGGTGCTGATATCTATTCAAGCTATTGCCGCTGACTATGATGTAGTGATTGCCAATGGTCGTGTAATAGACCCAGAGACTAATTTCGATGCGATTAGATATGTGGGTATTCGTCGTGGTGCTATTGGTCATATTTCTAAGCAACCTCTGGTGGGTAATAAAACAATCGATGCCAAGGGTCTGGTCGTGGCGCCAGGGTTTATTGATGTGCACAGTCATACGCCCACATTGTTGGGTCAGCACGTCAATCTTCTCGATGGTATTACCACACAGCTAGATCTGGAGGCTGGTTCTTTCCCTGTCAGTTTTTATGGCGAACATTTTCGGGGCGGCGCACAATTAAATTATGGTTCCTCGGTGGGCCATTTTGCTGTGCGAATGAAGGTGATTGAGGGCATTGATATGCCCTATATTTTTGCCGGCCAAAAAGCTTTGACCATGACAGGCCCCACCTGGGTACAAACGGCAACCAAAGCGCAGATCGAAGAGATGCGAGTGCTGCTTAACAAAGGGCTAGATGAAGGCGGTCTGGGTATTGGTGTGCTGTTAGATTATATGACCACGGCGGTCTCTGGTGACGAGCTGCGTATGCTATTTGATGTTGCGGCAGCGCGACAGGTGCCACTGACTGTGCATGTGCGTCGCGGTTATACTGGTGACCCGGCCGGGTTAATGGAAGTGATAGAACTGGCCAAGAAAACCAAAGCGCCATTATTTATCTGCCATATTACCCACAATGCCATGGGCCGCATCGGCGACTGGCTGGCGATGATTGATGACGCCAATCGGGCTGGGGCGAATATCACCACTGAGACATTATCCTATGCTGCTGGTGGCACTAGTATTTCGGCTGATGTCTTTAGACGCCGAGACTGGCAAGCCATGTTTGATATCAGTTATGAAGATGTGCAGTGGGTGGCAACGGGGGAATGGCTAACCAAAGTTACCTGGGATAAGTATTCCAAAGAGCAGCCCACCGGTATGGTTAATCACCATTATGTTAAAGAAGAGTGGATAGAAACTGCACTGCAATGGCCGCGCATGATGGTATCTACTGATGCGTTGCCAGCGCTGGATATTTCTGTACCAACCAATCCCAATATAGCCGGTACCTTCTCACGGATGCTGGGACATTATGTGCGTGACCGGGAGCTGCTTTCTTTAAGTCAGGGGCTAGCTAGATTAAGCCTGTATCAGGCTCAGTGGATGGAGCAGGCGGCGCCGCTGTTTAAGAAAAAAGGGCGTATTCAGGAAGGGGCTGATGCGGATATTGTGATTTTCGACCCTGACACCATAGAGGCTAATGCAGTCTATGGTGATCCCTATCAAAAACCTACAGGCATTATTCATGTGCTGGTTGGTGGCCGTCATGTTGTGCAGGATTCAATTCGTATTGAGGGCATGTATCCGGGTCGCAAGTTATTGCGCGCAGCCGACTAACCCAGATATAACCTGGGGCGACTATTTGTCTTTTAATATTTCTCTGGCGGCATTGCGCCCGGGTAGGCCTGTGACGCCACCACCTGGGTGAGCACCAGCACCGCACATATATAGGCCTTTAAGAGGACCGCGGTAGTCACCATGGTTCATCGCTGGGCGGGCGGCCCACATCTGATCCAAGCTCATTACTCCATGCATAATGTCGCCGCCGACCAAGCTGAGTTTTTCTTCGAGGTCTAGCGGCGATAAAATCATGCTGCCAACAATAGCGTCTTTAAAATTTGGTGCATGAGCAGTCACAGTATCAATAATGGTTTGCGCTGCGGCGTCCTTTACATCGTGCCATGACTGGCCCTCGGCCAATACAGGAGCAAACTGCTGACAGAATAGCGAGGCAACATGCTGGCCCTCAGGGGCTAGGCTATCATCTAGGGTCGAGGGTATTAACATTTCGACAATCGGCGCCTTAGACCAGCCATGTAGCTTGGCATCTATATAGGCTCGGTCCATATAATCCAGCGTCGGTGCAATAACGATACCGCACTGGTGATGTTCGGCAGGTTCTTTGCCTGGCAGAGCGGTAAAGTCTGGCAGCTCAGACAGTGCAACATTCATGCGAAAGGTGCCAGAGCCATTTTTATAGCCATCCATACGGCGTTTAAATTCTGGTTCCAAATCTGTCTCGGCGATCATCTTGCCGTACAACAGTGCCGGATTTACATTGGAGACTACACGCTTGGCGTGGATAGTTTCTCCACTTTTTAGAACAACGCCCTTAGCGGCGCCCTTTTCAACAACAACACTTTTAACGACAACGTCGGTGGCAATCTCTACCCCCAAATCTTCGCACGCCTGTCGCATAGCTTGGGTAATAGAACCCATGCCGCCAATGGCATGCCCCCAGGCTCCTTTTTCGCCATCTACTTCGCCAAATACATGGTGCAGAAGGACATAGGCAGAACCTGGCGTGTCTGGGCTGGCATAGTTGCCGACAATGGCATCGAAACCAAAGGCTGCTTTAACATGCTCGTTTTCAAACCAGGCATCGAGAAATGAACGAGCACTTTTGGTAAACAGATCCAGAAGATCCTGATGTAGCTGATTCGAACCGCGCGCCACAGGCCAAAGTTGAATTGCCGCTTGCAGAGCAGCGCGAATACCGCCTTTGGTATTGGGGGGTGTCTTGGTTGAAATATCGCGCAACACATCGGCGACAGCTTCAATACGATCGTAATATTCGGGCAGTCGCTGAGCATCGCGCTCGGAGAACTTTCTAAATTCTTGCTGAGTGCGTTCCAGACCACCACCGAGTTTTAAGTAGGTGGTGCTGTCGATAGGCAAAAAGTTAGAAATCGGGCGTTTTACTATCTTAAGGCCGTATTCCTTTAGCCGCATATCCTTAATAACCTCTGGATTAAGCAGGCTAACGGTGTAGCTGGCCACAGAGTTTTTAAAGCCGGGATGAAACTCTTCGGTAACAGCAGCGCCACCTACCACCGATCTGCGCTCACAGATTTTTATACGCATACCCGCTTTGGCGAGATAGTAGGCGCAGACAAGACCATTGTGTCCGCCACCGATAACAACGGCGTCGAAAGGCTTTTTAGTGGAGGACATAATATGCTCTTTTATTCTTATTATTTACGATTCTGTGGCTAGAGTCTTTCGATAATAGTCACGTTAGCCATACCACCGCCTTCACACATGGTTTGCAGGCCATAGCGCTTGTTGGTGCGCTGTAATGAGTGTACCAAGGTAGTCATCAATTTAGTGCCGGAACCACCTAATGGGTGACCCAGTGCAATAGCCCCACCATTAATATTTAAACGCTCTGGATCTGCACCCGTAGCCTGTAGCCAAGCCATGGGTACTGAAGCAAAGGCTTCATTGACTTCAAATAGGTCGATATCATCGATACCCATGCTAGCCTTTTTCAGTGCTCGCTCGGTCGCGGGAATAGGCGCTTCCAGCATAATCACCGGGTCGTGGCCCAGCACTGACATATGGTGGATACGGGCTAAAGGCTCAACGCCCAGAGCCTTGAGGCCCGCTGCATTGACCACCATGACACCACTGGCGCCATCACAAATTTGGCTGGCGGTACCTGCGGTAATACGGCCGCCTTCCTGTAGTAGATTAAGTCCACTAATGGCTTCAAGCGATGCATTAAAGCGAACACCTTCGTCGACACTGTGCATCTGATCGCCCACAGGCATATCTTTAATGCGCTCTTGTAGCGGGTGGATTTCATTATCAAAGTGGCCGGCATTAATGGCGGCTATGGCTTTTAGCGTTGTCTGATACGCGTAGTTGTCCATGGCATCTCTAGATATATCATATTTCTCAGCCATCATTTCGGCACCGAGAAACTGGGTAAACTCTGTGACGCCAAAGTTTTCTTGAATCTGCGGGCTAACATATTGGCCAAGCCCTGCCTTGAGAGCCACTGGGCCTGGAGAAGTCATGGGAATACGTGACATAGACTCAACGCCAGCGGCGATAACACAGTCCATAGTGCCAGACATGACAGCCTGTGCTGCAAAGTGCAGAGCTTGCTGTGACGAGCCACACTGGCGATCAACGCTGGTGCCAGGAACTGAGTTGGGCAACTTAGAGGCCAGCACTGCATTGCGACCAATATTGACTGCTTGCTCACCAATTTGTTGAACACAGCCCATAATGACATCGTCTATCAAGGCTGGATCAGCATTGGTGCGATCGACCAACTCATTGATGATTTCAGCAGCGAGGTCAACTGGATGCCAGCCTGAAAGACGGCCGCCGCGACGACCACCTGCGGTGCGTGTGGCAGCGACTATAAATGCTTCTTGTGACATTTGCGTTTCCTTTTGAGGGGGTTGAATAGATTATTCTAGTAATTATGCCCGAGCTATTGTTGAACTCATTTAACTTGATCGCATTATCGACAAAAAAGCAGCATAACTTCAACACTAATAGTGGTTACTGCATAAATAGCGAGAATCACAAAATGATTCTCAATATCCCATTTGTGATCTGTAAGTCACTAGTTGAAAAACACCTTAATATTAAGCTGCCGGATGTTGTTCAGGGTGGCTCGCGGTACACTTATATTGAAAATTTAATCAGTCAATGTGAAACAATATTATTTAGCGGTATCTACCAGACACCGAAACAGGCTATGCAAGAGCTATTGATATGGATTGCTGACTGGTACCTGATTAAAGTTTTTTAAAGGTATAAAAAAACCCTGCGTAAACAGGGTTTTAGAGATTGTAACTATATTTGGGGGGGGAGAAATTATAGCTACATTGATAAGACGCTCTACCCATGCAAATCCGCTCTCTAAAATGACCAGTTATTCGTTAGGCGGATGTTTTAAATAGATGATCAAATATAAAGGTCTCTACATAGGCCGCTAGGAGGCATAATTTTTTGGCTTTAAGCCGCTTTTGGTGTCAAAAAACTTTTTCAGTTTATTTATATCTTTGTCTATATCGTCAGAGGGTTCCATTAATCCTTCTATTCCAATGGTCTTTATAGTGCTGTCTACATAGACGATAAGGACAGGTACCTGAGCCGTTGTCGCAACATGGTGAAACCCATGCTTCCAGTTTGGGTTTGCGCTGCGGGTTCCCTCTGGGGTGATAATTAAGACGAATTCTTCGCGCTCTTCATAGATACCAGCAATGTAGTCTACTAATGAGTTTGCCTGAGTGCGGTTGACGGGAATAGCGCCGCAATAGCGTAAAAACCAGCCCAAAGGACCTACAAACAAAGTGCTTTTTATCAGTACGCTGGGTTTTAGGCGCAATACTGATACGGCCAAAACAAATAATATAAAATCCCAGTTTGACGTGTGAGGCGCCACTATGAGCACATACTTGCGTTGGTCTTCCGGAAGAGACCCAATAACCCGCCATCCAATGATTTTTAAGGTGATCTTTGATATCACACGCAGTATGGAGCTTATTATGGGTGTGTTAAAAAGCGTGTACTGCATGATTATCTCCACGAAAGACTACTATAGTAACGTAAATTCTGCGTGCCCTTCTACTTTTGAGCGCTGATAGTAATGGGCTGACTGGGGAATATTTTTGATAGTAATAATGGAGATGTAGGGGCCAGAACCCCTGTTATAAAGGTCTGTGATGGGATTCAGGCAGGGGCTATTGTCGCCAAACTCGTCTCTGTCTTTAACCCTAAGGTATCTCAGATCACGGTAAGGATTTTTTAGTTGACCTCGCTATTACTCAATGATTTTGCCTTTGCTTTACCTACTTTGTCATTCTCGGTTTTTAGATTACGCCTCTCAGCTTATTCATCAGCGCCAGGCGTTTAAGGAGAGCTACCACAGTGAATCGAACCAAAGGTTGATCTGAGTCAAGTTCTTTGAGCACTCGCGCGCGCTCAATCAGCAGTAAACTTACGTCGGTATTTGCCACAGCACTATGCCTGTGTGGTATGTCATTAATTAGTGCAGATTCTCCAAAACACTCCCCAGCTCTCAATACGGTCAATTGCTTTTGCTTGCTCGAAACAACTTCTACAGAACCCTTTTCAATAAAGAATATCGCTCGTGGTTTGGTGTTCACTGTGAAGATTGCTTGCCCCTGCCGAATATCTAAGCGAGTTAGAGCCTTTTGGTTTACATCAATAAAATTTTCTTCAAAATAAAAATTTCCAGCAGATTTTTTTTGACCAAAAATTCTAGCGATGCTATATCTAATGATTGTTCTGGAAAGAACATTGGAGGCATTGACTTCGCGTCTTATATCCACTGCTTTAAATTTTCTAAGAGTCACATTAGATAGCTTACGAAACTGAAAGGCTTTTTCTTTACAGGCTATGGCCTCAGCAAACCCTATGGGATCACCAACACCATAGGTTTGAGTACCTCTAATACCTGTCTTTGAGTCTAAATCGCCATGTGCTAATAAAGATCCTGACTCGATTACAAATGCTTCATCTTTAACATTGAAGTCAAAATCCTCATCAATGGTGATCTTAACCAATGATGATATATCGTTGAGCTCCGCGTATAAGTTATCAAAATCTATCATATATATCGGGCCTCAAAATAATGGCTTGCTAGAGTAACATGGAACGAAAATCGTCAAAGCACCCATGAGTCAGTCTCGGGATGAAAAACTGGCAAACAAGCGTCCAGCCCATCCCCGTAACTAAAAACCTGCTGGGATTGGTGCTGTGTGAACAGCAAAGTGATCGCTTTAAGCTAAATTGATGCAACGAGCCTAAAAGAGGTGACGCTTAAAGCCTATTTAAACGGTATGTGGTGCCCAGGAGA
>Ga0233426_10001163_pt1 | contig 24964 bp, 18 predicted proteins | sample SI_118_April2016_6_FD_179875 | JGI IMG/M metagenome (GOLD analysis project Ga0233426, IMG submission 179875) | Seawater microbial communities from Saanich Inlet, British Columbia, Canada - SI_118_April2016_10_MG | ecosystem: Environmental > Aquatic > Marine > Inlet | place: Canada: British...
ACGCAGGTTGAAGGTTGCATTAGACTGAGCTGAATTACCTGAAGACTCACGGAAAGAACCGAGTGAGTTAAGCGTTGATGAGCGAAGCGCATCAGCAACAGTAACTTCACCAGTCAGCTTCATATCTGCTGCAGTGATCGAAATAACAGTCTGAGATTCAGTGTTAGTTGTACGCTTGATTCGAGAACCAAGTACAACAACCTCTTCCACTTCAGCTGCTTCGTCCTGAGCATATGCACCGCCTGTAGCCATAACTCCGGCTAAGGCAGCAATTCCCATGGCGCTTCTGATAGCCATAGACATTTTGTTTTTATTCATATCTTACTCCCCAAGATTACTATTTAAATTTACCTTTCAAACAGAAAGGTTTAGTACAAAGTTTCAGCTCACAGCAACGACCAACGTTAAAAGGCGCGACCAATAAGCCATAAAAATGCCACTTCTATCTGCTACTTTTGTGATAGAAGTCACGTTTCAGCTGAGATCATACACTCAATTATGGAAAAATAAACTATATTAATTGATTAATTAATAGTAATCGCAAGCTTAAAAATGACTGTTTTTTGAGGTTAAAGGACGTTTTAACCAGTGAAAGGTGTTTTTTGAAGGCAAAAGGACTTATTTAGGTGTTGAGGGGAATTCTTGTAATCAGTCTAGATGGTCTGTTTGCGCTAAATTGAACAAATGTAACAGTTTCAATTCAGACTGGGAGAATAATTGTCGAAACGACTAAACGATCTTGTTGTATTTTAGAGAGTAGATTTTAGACTCAGAATATTCCAAATAATCTCTTAAAACGGATTCGGTTTGGTTTCCCAGCTCTTGAGGGGATAAGTCATATTGAATGTCCGATCGGCTATAGTTTATGGGGTTGCCCACCACATTCAATGTGCCACTTCTGCTATCAGGGATGTTAACTAGCATATTTCGGGCAATGATCTGAGGATCTTCAAACACCTGATCAATGGTATTGATGGGTCCGCAAGGAACATTACTTTCTTCAAAAGTCTCTAGCCAGTGTTGGCTGTCATGCAGTTTTAGTTGAGTCTGAATTTTTTCGCAAAGAGATTGCCGGTTGTTGACCCGATCAGCATTGGTTTTGTATCGATCATCTTTGGCTAGTGATGCTGAGTTTATTACTTTACAGAAACGTGCAAACTGTTGATCGTTACCAACAGCAATGATGATAAAGCTATCAGCGGTAGCAAATGCTTGGTAGGGGACGATATTAGGATGCGCATTTCCGAGCCTTCCTGGGACGGTCCCGCCAATCAGGTAATTGCTTGCTTGATTAGCCAGCACCGCGGCTTGGACATCGAATAAAGCAAGATCAATGTGTTGACCTAATCCAGATTGATGTCGTTCAAGTAGTGCCCCCTGAATGGCATTGGCTGCATAAAGGCCTGTGAAGATGTCAGTAACTGCAACACCTACTTTGACCGGTCCGCCGGTTTTAGTTTCTGGATTATCGGGCTCGCCAGTGATGCTCATAAGCCCGCCCAATCCTTGGATCAAGAAATCATAACCTGGCCGATTGGCGTAGGGCCCAGTTTGGCCAAATCCGGTAATGGAGCAGTAGACTAATTTTGGGTTTATTGCTGCGAGTGAATCGAAGTCAAGTCCGTACTTTGCTAGGCCGCCGACTTTATAGTTTTCAATTAAGACATCCGTTTGCAGAACTAGTTGACGGATAATTTCCTGCCCTTCGGTCTGGGTGATATCAACAGTGACCGATTTCTTACCCCGATTGGTGCAAAAAAAGTAAGCAGCATCTTTTGTATCTTTGCCCTGCTTGTCCTTTCGATAGGGAGGCCCCCAATGTCTAGTGTCATCACCAACTTCTGGCCGTTCGACTTTCAACACGTCAGCACCTAGGTCAGCAAGCAATTGCCCCGACCAGGGGCCGGCCAAAACGCGGCTCATATCGAGCACCCGATATCCTTTGAGTGGTCCTGCCATGGCGTTTCCTACTGTTTTATTGACCTAACTAAAAGCTTGGATGCCTGTTTGAGCTCTGCCTAAAATCAAAGCATGTACGTCAGCTGTGCCCTCATAGGTGTTAACAACTTCAAGATTGAGCATGTGGCGCATCACAGGATATTCATCTGAAATGCCGTTACCACCGTGCATATCTCTAGCTATTCGAGCTATTTCGAGAGCCTTACTGCAATTATTACGTTTCAATAGCGAAATCAATTCGGGAGCTAAGTTGCCCTGTTCTTTTAGACGGCCTGCTCTAAGGGATCCTTGGAGGCCGAGACTGATGTCGGTTTGCATATTAGCGAGTTTAAATTGGATCAGTTGGTTAGCAGCTAGAGGTCGATTGAATTGCACTCGATCTAGCGTATATTGGCGCGCCGCATGCCAGCAGCTTTCGGCCGCGCCTAGGGCCCCCCAGCTAATCCCATAGCGAGCTGAATTCAGACAGCCAAAGGGTCCTTTGAGACCTTGCACATTCGGCATTAACTGCTCTTCGGCGACGAAAACTTCATCCATAACAATTTCGCCGGTAATAGACGCTCGTAGTGCCAATTTACCTTCAATCTTAGGAGCAGATAACCCTTTCATACCTTTCTCAAGGATAAACCCACGAATCACCCCATCGTCAGTTTTCGCCCAAACAATAAAGATATCCGCGATGGGTGAGTTGCTGATCCACATTTTTGAACCAGAAACAAGATAACCTCCATCGACACTCTTAGCTCGAGTATTCATACCACCCGGATCAGAACCGGCATCAGGCTCAGTGAGGCCAAAACAACCGACCCATTCTCCAGAGGCCAACTTGGGCAAATACTTTTCTTTTTGCTCATCGGTACCATAGGTATAGATGGGGTACATCACCAAACTTGATTGAACGCTCATCATTGACCGATAACCGGAGTCTACGCGCTCAACTTCTCTTGCAATTAGTCCGTAGCTAACATAACTCACACCGGGACAGTCGTATCCGTCGATGGTAGCACCGAGCAAGCCGAGCTCACCCATTTCATTAAAAATTTTGCGATCTGTAGATTCGTCTCGGAATGCTTGAGTGACTCTTGGTTCTAATTTTTCTGCAGCAAAACTAGCAGCAGAATCGCGTATTAAACGCTCTTCTTCGGTGAGTTGCTCGTCGAGGTTGAATGGGTCTTCCCAGTTAAATTTTCCCCAATCACTTGCCATTACAATGTCCTATTTTCACATCGATTAGTTTCTATTCTGAAGGGACTCATTAGTCTAGTCCAGAATTTAATATTTACGTCTTATATGGAGTAGTGCTCAGCCGTCTGATCTAAAGACTTGGTGGCTCGGGTAATTAGTAGATCGATCTCTTCATGGCTACTGACAAAAGGCGGCGAGATTATCATCGAATCCCCTACTGCGCGCATAATTAAACCATTAGCGACGCAAAACTCTCGACAAATGCCACCAGACTTTTGCTCAGGTTCAAGGCGTTCGCGAGTTTCTTTATTGCGTACTAACTCGATTGAACCGAGCATGCCGACACCACGCACGTGCCCGACAATAGGGTGGTCACCAAGTGCGGCCCATTGTTTTTGCAAATAAGGTCCAACATCAGTAGCTACACGATCGACAAAATTATCTCTTTCCATAATATTTAAGGTTGCCAAGGCTGCAGCGCAAGCAATTGGATGTCCAGAATAAGTAAATCCATGACCGAATTCGCCTCCGTCATTGGTAATGACGTCTGCTACTTTATCGCTAACCATTACCCCTCCGAGAGGCTGAAACCCATTGGTAACAGCCTTAGCGAATGTTAGAAGATCAGGCTTCATATCATAGGTTTCACAACCAAACATACTCCCGGTGCGTCCAAAGCCACAAATAACTTCGTCACTGATAAACAAAATATCTCGCTCATTTAAAATTCGGCGTACTTCGGGCCAATAGCTATCAGGCGGAACGATAACGCCTCCAGCTCCCTGAATGGGCTCTGCTATAAAAGCGGCAACATTTTCTTCGCCTAGTTGATCAATTCTTTTTTCTAATTCACGAGCCGCATAAAGACCAAATTCCTCGGGGCTTAAATCTCCGCCATTGTTGTACCAGTTTGGATCAGCGATGTGTTGCGCATAAGGGAGGGTTTCAAATTGATTGTGCACAAATTCAAAACCGCCGAGGCTTGCCGCAGCGATAGTACTTCCATGGTAAGCGTTGGTGCGCGCCAAAATAATGCGTTTCTTAGGCTGTTTTTTAATATCCCAATACCGACGAATTAGACGGATGTTTGTGTCATTCGCCTCCGAACCAGAGTTAGTAAAAAACACGTGGGTGAACTGCTCAGGAGTGATTTTCACTAGTCTATCGGCTAGTTCTACCGCGGGAGTATTGCTGCACTGGAAAAAATTATTGTAGTAAGGTAATTTTTGGAATTGGGCGTTCACAGCCTCTGCAATTTCTGGCTGGCTATAACCTAAACTACAACACCAAAGCCCCGACATAGCATCAAGCATCTGCTTTCCATCAGTGTCATAGATGTAGATATGCTCAGCTCGCTCAATAATCCGACCATGATTTTTCTGATAATCATTGAAGTCGGTAAAAGGGTGAAGATGACTGTTTGCATCCAGTTCTTTCCATTGTGCTGTTGATCTAGAGTTACCCATAATTTATCTCGTTATCACTGACCGATTATTTAGTTTCATTTTCATGCGCCAAGAAGGCCATACCCCAAAAGAGTATTTTTAACTTCTCATTTCTAGGTGATTATTTCATCATAGACTGAACCCCGGGTCATTCACCCAAATGGGTTGGACGACAACTTTTTTACTATTTAAACGAACTAGACGTTACTATTTAACGATAGTCTCGAAGATTAAGGAAATCCTATGCCTAGTGCTCTACCCATCGTTGGTATCGCTTGTGATGTGATCACAGCAGGTCTTCATCAATTTCATGGTGCGGGAGAAAAATATATCAATGCTGTGGCTCATGGTGCGGCAGCAATGCCTACCCTCTTGCCGGCTTTTGGTGAAGGAACAGATATCAAGGATCTCAATGGTTTATATAATGTCAAAGATATCGTCAGTAGTATTGATGGGCTGTTTCTGACAGGAAGCCCCTCTAATATCCAGCCGCATCATTTCGATGGTCCAGCCCATGAAGAGGGAACTTTGGAAGATCCCCAGCGAGATAGTCTGACCCTCGAGTTGATTAGAGAGTGCGTTTCACAAGCAGTTCCAATACTGGCGGTATGCCGTGGGTTTCAGGAGCTTAACGTTGCACTGGGAGGAACTTTGCACGCCAAAGTTCATGACATTGATGGTTATCATGATCATCGAGAAGACAAAACAAAAGATCGTCAAGGGCAGTATGACGTGAGTCACTCAGTAAATTTCATCAAAGGTGGGCTGTTACATTCATTAACAGCAGAAACAAGCTGGTCAGTTAATTCCCTCCACAGTCAAGGAATTAATATGTTGTCTGAACAGCTGGTTATCGAAGCGACCGCAGATGATGGTTTGATCGAAGCGGTGTCTTGGCTAGCCAAGGAGGACAATAAAAACTGGATATTGGGAGTGCAGTGGCATCCAGAATGGCAGTTTGAATCAAACAAGGTATCAAAAATAATTTTTCAAGCTTTTGGAGACGCCATAAGACAATCATTGGCATCTCGTTCGCAATGAGGGGTAAGCATTTTATAGTGGACTCTCGCTAGGAGTGGTTTTGATAGCTTAATTATCACCTGAGGAATAGATTTCTTTGCCGTCAAACCAAGTGGCCAGTATTTTAGTATTCGAAATTTTGTGGCTATTGCTAGTGGCCTCAAGTTGCAGTAAATCTTGATCAATAATAACAAAATCAGCTTTTTTTCCAATTTCTAGGGAGCCAGTTAAGGTTGCCTGTCCAAGCATCTCCGCGCCCTTTATGGTGTAGGCGTCCAAAGCATCTCGAACTGAAATCCGCTCATCACTATTGTAAGTTCGCCCAGTAACTTCATTTTGTCGGGTAACCGCTTTTTCTAGATTTAGCATAGGTCTCGGATCACGCTCTTCAACAGGAGCATCGCTTCCAGCGACCAATATACCGCCGGCCTTAAATATAGAGGCAGCGGGATAGGAATTTTTGTACACATAGCCACTCGGATTGTAAAGATCATCTTCTGAAAGGATTGGTTCAATGAACGGTGACACCATCATTTGATATTCGGTTGTCGGCTCTATCCAGGAATAGGTGAATGCCATAGCGACTTTTAGATCGGCAATACGGGAAATATCCTCTGGATGAATTATTTGGGCGTGGGCTATTGAAAATTTCGCATCAGACTCAGGGCTAGCTTTTCTTGCGGCTTCAAAAGTGTCCAATGCGACTCGCACGCCGCGATCACCTATGGCATGGCTATGAACGTTGATACCAGCCTCATAAAGTGCCAGAGTATAGTTGTAAATAAAGTCATATTCTTTTTCTAAAACACCATTGCTCTCCAAACACTGTGAGGATACAAAACCATGCTCAGCTAGGAACTCTTTTTCAGAGAATTCCTGAAACTTTTGCTGTTGGACTTTTATGCATAGATCCGATTTAGTATCTACATAATTTATCACCTTCATCGGTTGACTTTCATTGCCAGAGCTAAAGATAGGTTGTAAATAATTACTCAAAGAAGCTGCATTGGGGAGTGTTGGAGGAAAGGCGTAGGGATCGCCCTCTAGTACGCCATCAACAAAAATCTTTGCAGTATCAATTTTTAGATTGGTTACGTCTTTGTGAGCTACTTGAACATCTCTCAAATCAGTTATCAAAGCAGCAATATTAATAGGCTCGCCAAGTCCTGCTCGATAATCTTCAAATTCTGGGTAAAAGGCCGCAGTTAGGCGATAAGTTAATGGCGATTGCTTTGCCCATTTTGCAAAATTATTAATATCATCGATTCGAAGAGCTGCATCCATGGTAGAGGTAATACCTGATGCCGCAAGTCGCCTCCCGATCCTCTGGTAAACTTGCAAATCAAGCTCGGGGTAACCCCATAAATCTGGAAGATTAACAATTTTTCGAGCGTCTTCATTAATCATTCCGTTTGGTTTGCCGTCTTTGTCAGTGCCAATCAGAGTTTTTAATTTAGCAAACTCTTTGTTTAAGGTTGCCTTGTTTAGGCCAACATTTACACCGTTACTGTCGGTAGCTAAACCCATAGCAAAGCTATTTACTGCACCATGATGACCATCATTGCCGAGCAGAACAATTGGATGGCTCAGGGATACTGAATCAAGTGCTTCGCGCATAGTTGGGAAGTCATTACTGGGTTCATTACCATGAGAGAAGGCCCACTGTTCAACGGTTAACCATTCGCCGTCTGGCAGTTCTAGTCGATTAATACACTGCTTTAGTCGAGGGACCATGTTATCTAGTGAGAACGGTAGGCTCTCAAGATCACAATTATCGCTTTCGACAATTCCCGGCAAATGAATATGTACATCATTGAGTCCGGGAATGATCATGCTCCCATGTAGATCAATAATTTCAGTGTCTTCATCGGCAAGCTGCAATGCAACCTCAGTGTCACCGACATAGGTCAGCCGATCACGGGTGACTCCAATAGCGGTAACCACCTGCTGTTTGGCATTGGCGGTATAGATGGCACCATTAACAAATAATTTTTCTGTGTGCTCTAGATTCTCATGCTTACAAGACGTCATTATTAGACTTGATAGCAAGGTTAAAACGATTAGTTTTACATATGACATAAAAGAAACCAATTTGGAGTCTTGTAATCTTACTCCCGACATGGAGTGCCTGAATACCCTCTAAGGGTAGATATGGATGTACTGAACAAAAACTTGATATCGGATATTATGTTCTACTGTGATCTGAAATACTAAGAGAGAAGAAATTCATGCCACCAATTTCGCAACTTGATCAGTTTTTAGAAGATAACTCGGATATAGAAATGTTCGAGATACTTCTTCATGACCTTAATGGTACCCAGCGAGGAAAATGGTTGCCGAAGGATAAAATCCATAAGGTCTTTAATGGTGGCTTTAAAATGCCATTAAGCAGTTGCTCATTCGACTGCTGGGGCCGTGATCAGGAGGAGTTGATAAAGGCAACTGGGGATGCTGATGGAATCTGTGTACCGCATGCTGAGACATTGGCAAGGGTACCCTGGGCTGAGAAAGCAACAGCACAGATGATCATTTCAATGGGTAATGAGTCTGGCGATGGGCCTTATGGAGGTGATTGTAGATCAGTGCTTAAGAGTGTAGTAGATCGTTTTGGTCAACTCGGGCTAACTCCTGTTATTGCAAGTGAAATGGAATTCCATTTGCTGACGCTAGAGCGAGATAAATTCGGCATTCCTCAGCACAGTCAAACTGCTATTGATGGCAGCCCGGCAATAGGCGGCCAGACCTGCGGTATCGATACTATGCGTAATGCCGCACCATTAATGGATGCAATCATTGAAGCCACCAAGCAACAGAACTTACCCGTGGATACGTTAGTCACTGAATTTGGGCCCTCTCAGTTTGAAATTAATCTTTATCATCAAGATTGTGCGTTGCGGGCCTGTGATCAGGGAAGCATGCTTAAAAGAGCGATACGCAGTGTCGCCCATCAGCACGACAAGATGGCGTCATTTATGGCAAAACCTTTTGCTGAACAAGTTGGCAATGGTATGCATATCCACTTTAGTTTGTTGGATGAGAAGGGCAATAATGTATTTGACAACGGGACCCCAGAGGGAAGTAAATTACTAAGCTATGCGGTGGCAGGGTGTCTGGAAACTATGGCAGATAGCATGGCTGTTTTTGCACCAAATATTAATTCTTTCCGACGAATGGTACCGGGTTGTTACGCTCCGCTGTCTTCTAATTGGGGCTATGAAAATCGAACGACCGCACTCCGTATTCCTGGGGGTGATAATCGTGCCATGCGAATTGAGCACAGAGTTGCTGGTGCCGATGCTAATCCTTATTTGACTGTAGCGGCAATTTTGGCCGGTGCTTTGCATGGTATTGAGAAAAAACTCAAAGCTCCTTCAGCAGTAGTGGGGGACGCAGGAGACGTTGAGCCAACGCTACCACATTTTTGGAATGATGCCATTCTTGCCTTCGAAAGATCTAAGTTTATAGAAGAATATTTAGGAAGTGAGCTGAAGACAAATTATGCTCGCTGCAAGAGACAGGAAAAGCAGGAATTTGATAGTCGAGTTACTCTCTTAGAATACGATGCCTTTCTGTAGCTAAGTGCCTTTAGTGGCGTATCCACCGCCCCACTAAGGTGGCAATACTTGCCCTAACGGACAGAGTTTGGCAGCAGGGGTGAGCTTCAAAGAGAGCGTTTCAATAGAAGACTATCTATCTCATTTTGCGCAAGCTTTGCTCTAGCAGAAGCCATTTTGGAGGTGTTAGCAAAGGGCCCAACCAACACTCTGTGCCAGACAACACCACTTTTACCTTTGACACTTTCACTTTCAGCGGAAAGATTCATCAACAACAATTGAACCTTGAGATTTTCTGCATCCTGAGCACTTTTAAAAGAACCTACCTGAAGCACGTATTGGGAGTTCTGTTCAATTTCAGAACTCTCAGGAGAAACCATTATCTCATCATCTTTAAGTAATTCGTAAAAATCGAATTTTAGCTCTTGAATATCAGCCTTACCCACGATGTCTGTCACAGCAGCGGTATCTATTTTTTTGTCTGTGTCGAGCATAGGTGGAAGTACGTACATAATTAAAGCGCCAATAAACAGTCCAGAGATAAATGCTGGTCTAGAGGACGTTCCAGTTGATTTGCTGCTGTTTCGGCCAGATTTGTTTTTCGAAGAGTGAGCCATAAAGTACTTACTTTTTTGAGATAATGAATTGTAGGTGAAGTATTGGGGTGTTAGCAAAACTTAAAACACTTTAATTGGATTTTAGGCGTGATCTACTAAATTTCCTGTGGGTCTACATCAATAGACCACCGCACTCGGCGAGAATCTTTGTGCTCTTCAAGTGTTAAAGCTAAAGCAAAAAGTAAAGACTGCAGCAGAGAGCGTTTACTAGCATTGATTTGTAAGACAAAACGGAATCGACCAGCTCGTTTTTCCAACATAGCCGGCAATGGGCCTAAATATGTGACTAGGGGACTCGGTGGGCTAATTCTTTCAGCGATACTTCGTGCTAAACGCAAGAATGACTCAGCTTCATTAGCGCGATCAGATTCAGCACGGATTAAGGCCATGTGCCTAAAGGGGGGTAGTTGGGTAATTCGTCGTTCTGACATCAACTGCTGAGCAAAGAAGCCATAACCTTTGTTAATGAGGACCTCTAAAAGTGGATGCTGTGGCTGATGAGTTTGGATGACAACCTTGCCAGGTAAATCCCCTCGTCCGCTTCTCCCAGCTACCTGAGTCAGTAACTGTCCCATTCGCTCGTGGCTGCGAAAGTCTGGACTAAACAGTCCACTATCCGCATCCAACACTGCTACTAAAGTGACATTCGCAAAATGATGACCTTTGGCCAGCATTTGAGTGCCGATCAAAATACAGGGTTCGCCACTGTCAGCGGCATCAAATACGGCTTGCATGGCGCCTTTCTTTCGAGTGCTATCTCGATCAACCCGAAATATTTTGGTGTTTGGGAAGCTCTTTTCCAAATGAGCCTCACTGCGCTCAGTACCCTCTCCAACAGAGATTAGCTCTTGGCCTTGGCAACTCGGGCAGAGGTGAGGGATACGCTGTTGATAATCACAATGATGACAAACCAGACGTCCTCGCGCCCGATGCACTGTGAGGCGAGAATCACAGTGGTGGCACTCTCCGGACCAACCACACTGATGGCAAATTATTGCTGGAGCAAAACCTCGACGGTTGAGAAACACTAAGACTTGTTGGCCTTGTTCAACGGTTTGCCTAATTTTTGCTAGCGTGGACGCTGCTATGCCTGCTTCACATTGTTCATTTTTGAGATCGACGATTGACCACGTCGGCTGTACTGCTTTTCCGGCTCTGTCAGTTAAAACTAAATGTTGGTAACGATCTGCGGCACAGTTATTGAGTGACTCGATTGATGGAGTTGCTGATCCTAAAATGATCGAGATGTTTTCCCTACGTGCTCTTATGACCGCTAGGTCTCTTGCAGAATAACGAAATCCCTCATGTTGCTTGTAGGATTGATCATGCTCCTCATCAACAATAATCAGGCCGGGTTGACATAAAGGAGCGAATACCGCTGATCGAGTGCCGAGAATAATCCGTGCATCGCCAGTCTTTGCACTTGCCCATGCAGCCAGACGATTTTTGTCAGTTAAACCAGAGTGAAGAGTGACTATGGGTACATTAAATCGATCGCGGAAGCGTTTTTCTGTCTGAGGGGTCAGGCTTATTTCAGGAATAAGCACCAGTGCTTGGCGATCATAGCGAAGTGTTTTTTCAATTGCTTGCAGATAGATTTCTGTTTTGCCACTTCCAGTAACACCATCCAATAAATAGCAGTTAAAATTATGCTGTTCTATGCTATCCAATGCACTCTGCTGAGAGTCATGTAGTTTTAGAGCATCCTGCTTTAAAATATTGGAAACTGAGGTTTCAGTGTTGCTTTTCTGAAAACATTCGATCAGTTCTTTTTGCTCGAGCGACGTTAAAATCGCTCTAGAAAAGTCTTTTGATAATACTAAGTCAGCCACAGCACCGGTAGTTTTGAGCTGTTCCACCAGAGCCTGTTGGCTTGGCGCCCTTTTCAGAGAATCCTTCGCTAAACCTTTGCCTTTTTGAGTTAACCGCCAGTGTCGAGCTCCAAGTTTGGGGAGGGGTTCTCCCTTGCGCAAAAGCACCGGCAACGTGCTAAACAGAGCATCTCCTATGGGATATTGATAGTAGTTAGCCGCCCAACCAAATAACTCAAACAACTGGTCAGGGACTAATGGAGCAGAATCCAACAGGCGATTGATTGGTTTTAGCTTCCCAATATCAAAATCACTGGTAGTTGCTTTCTCTATTATCAAGCCTATTACTTCTCGTCGACCAAAGGTAACTGCAACTCTGCAGCCCACGTCAGCGCAATGATCTGCGTTTTCCTGAAATACAGTCTCGGGCACTAAATAGTCAAATAAGCGACGTAGCGGGGAGGGTACCGCTACGCGGACAATGTAAGGCTTGCATTTAGCCATAAAAATTTGTGAATTCCTGTTGTAACTAGGTTAGTTTCTGCTAAACTCCGCGCTCTTTAGAAATGGCCTACCGTGCCTTGCACAAACTGAATCGATAAACAGTGTGTTTTTACCAGTTTAAAGATGAGGTGGCGGTTCGTAACTTGGAGTATAAGATGAAAAACGAGATTCACCCAGCCTATAACGAATTAGTTGCAACATGTAGTTGCGGCAATGTTATAAAAGTCGGTTCAACGCGCACTGACGCGATCTACTTGGACGTATGTTCCTCTTGCCACCCATTTTATACGGGTAAGCAGAAGATCGTCGATTCAGGTGGTCGAATTGATCGCTTTAACAAGCGTTTTGGCGGAGCCAAAAAAGGCACTTAAACGCTCCGATCCAGAGATAACAGTTTAGAAATGCGGCTTAGACAATGTCTAAAGCCGCATTTTTTATTTGTGCTACTTTTTGGATTAAATGTCAGACGTACATCACAAGTCTTATGCCTCGTTTGAATTTTGGGAAATCTGGCTGAATTTTTGTCGATGAGATTGGCAAGGGTTATACTACTTTTGAATGGCATTTGTTTTGAGGAATTAACATTGCGTGGAATCTGGTTATTTTTAAAGTTCTTGCTGCTTCTGATTTTTGTCGTGGTTGGAGCATTTTTTGCCATGGAAAATAGTCAGACTATAGGGGTGAGTTTTATCTTGTTTAATGGGCCAGATCTAAGCTCAGGTTTTTGGTTTCTTTTGTTTTTAGCAGGGGGTGTTGCTCTTGGAATTTTAGCTAGCTCCTTGCATATCATGTCTTACCGACGTAAATTATCCCGCGCTAACAAAAAGGATTAGTGTCAATATGACTTCTCTGAACTCTAAGGTGATTGTGGCACTTGACTACAACAACTCAGAAGCGGCTCTAAAGCTTGCTCGCAGATTAGACCCTCAGCAATGCCGACTAAAGGTTGGTAAAGAGTTGTTCACTGCAGCTGGACCGTCCTTGGTTAAAGAGCTTGTTGAAGTTGGCTTTGATGTGTTCCTTGACTTGAAATTTCATGATATTCCGAACACTGTTGCCAAAGCTGTAAGCGCGGCAGCAGACTTAGGAGTTTGGATGACTAATGTCCATGCATCTGGTGGCAGCAGCATGATGATTGCAGCAAAAAAGGCTCTAGTAGAAAAAGACAGTAATATGCTGTTGATTGGGGTGACTGTGCTAACCAGTATGGATGATTCTGATCTTGCAGAAATCGGAGTCAATCAGGGCGCCGCTGAACAGGTATTAAACTTAGCAAACCTTGCAAAAAAATCAGGACTTGATGGGGTTGTTTGTTCTGCTCAAGAGGCTGAGAATCTGAAATCCGCCCTAGGTATGGACTTTAAGTTAGTAACCCCAGGTATTCGACTTGCGGATAACTCGGCAGATGATCAAAAAAGAGTAGTAACGCCAAAAGATGCTGTAGCCCTTGGCAGTGATTATTTAGTGATCGGTAGGCCTATTACCCAAGCACTTGATCCCTTAGCAACGTTGACAGAAATCAACCAGTCCATTTAATTAAATTCATCAGACCAGATGAGATTATTTTCCTCATCATAAACTCGCACATAATCAATCGAAAGATCACCTTGTTCGAAAGTGGAATCTATGTCTTTTTCGATGGCAAAATTAAGCAACAAATAGTAGTCCTTATCAAAGGGCCATGTGCGCTTGTTTTTATCAGTTGGAGCATAGGTATAATGGTCATTTCCATCAACGGCGAAGACTAATTTCTCACTGCTCCAATCTAAAGAGTACAGATGAAATTCGGAAGAGATAGTAGGTATTGGTTGCCCACCGTGATTGACCGTATTGCCAAAACTAGAGCGAGTATGTGTGGCACTTTGAGCATAGTTTTGATTTCTTCCCCAGTGCTCGATGATGTCGATCTCTCCGCAATCTGGCCAATGTTTTTCCCCAAAGCCCTTTTGCTCGAAATACGCACCTTTTTCTTTAATATCCTTAGGTAGCATCCAAATTGCCGGCCAGGTGCCATGTCCGTTCGGCATTTTTGCCCGCACCTCAACTCGACCATAGGTAAAAGCAAACTTAGAGTTTAGGCGTGCAGAAGTGTATTGCTTAATCACACCTTGGTCTTTAAAAATCTCTTTTTTAGCCGTTATGGTCAATACACCATCGCTAACAAAGGCATTTTCGATACGATTAGTGTAGTGCTGCTGCTCATTGCTAAACCAGCTGGTACCCTTGGGCAGTAGGGTTTGATGAAACCATTTAGTTGAATCTATAGGCCTCTCATTTGGAACTATCTCTGCCGAGGCGAGTAAAGGAGAGATGGCTAATGAGGCTATCCCAGATATAAGGAGTTTCCTAATCATGCAATCTCTTTTCTTTAGGATCATGCTAATCATGTACTAATTCTTTTGAAAAACTCTCACGTAATCGACGACCATTCGCTGGGGAAACTCTGTCGATGAATTTGGACTACCGGGCCAATTGCCTCCTACAGCGATATTCATAACAAAGAAAAATTCTTCCCTAAAAGGTTGAGTCGAGTTAATCGTTTTATAAGAATATCGTACATCATCAACATACCAACCAATGCCATTGACGTCCCACTGGATACTAAATACGTGGAATTCCTCAGAGAGGCTTGTGCTTAATTTACGGTAACCCCCTGTACTAACGGGCGAATAGCTGCCATTTAGACCATTATTATTCCAGTGCATTGTCCCAACTGCAGTGCGATCTCCATCAGGATGGTTGTCTTGTGGTGAGTTTCCACCGACCATTTCCATGATATCGATCTCTCCAGATTTTGGCCAACCCACGTCAGTAATATTTTTTCCAAGCATCCATAGGGCGGGCCAAATTCCAGCACCCTCGGGAAGACGAGCGCGAACATCGATCCGGCCGTATTTAAAATTCTGCTTTCCTTGTGTCTTTAATCGAGAAGAAGTGTATGACCGCCCGCCGTAGGATTCTTGCTGCGCTCGAAGAACCAATAACCCATCTTTAAGATAGGCATTTCGATTAGTATGATACTGAAGTTCATTATTACCCCAGCCACTGCCACCGATATCGTAACCCCAATTATCGGTATTAATTTCACTGCCACTGAATTCATCAGACCAACTTAAAGTATAGCCATCATAGGTGCTAGGTGACTCATATCCGGTGAATGATGGGATGACCCAGTCATCATCACCGCCCACTGGTTCCACAGGGGTTTCACCACCGTCAATATCTTCCCATCGGACGTTGTCTATTTGAAAAACGGTACTCGTATATTGGGCAGCCCAAATAACGATACCAGTGTCTATAGTATCCAAGATTAATCCTTGGCTAACTAAATCGTCGACGTTTACTGTGACAGACTCCCATCCATCATCTCCTCGAACCCCCAAACTTTTATCGCCAGATGTACAGGGGTACACACAGTCGACCTTCATGGTGTAATTACTATCACCACTGATGGTTTTTATATCAAACTTAATCTCACCACCCGCGTAGAGTGATAAATTCTTCGGCATTGAGGTTTTAAAATAAAAGATCGCCTGTTGACCTGCGGAACTGTGCTCAATCTGAAGGACGCTTCCTCTATCCTCGTCTTGTACAAGTTCCCAGGCAATGTTTGGGCAATCTTCGCCACCATCGTTACTACATGAACTCCAGTCAGTACCGGAATCAGCGGCATTCATTCCTTCGTCCCATGCAGAATCTACCTTGCCATTCACAAATACGTTCAGTACTTCCAATGACGAGCTAACAGCCACTATCACGGTGCGAGTTTGGGAGGCTTCATTACCGGCAGTATCAGTTGCGGTATAGGTGAGGGTATAAGTACCAGCAGCAGTGGTATCCACAGAGCCTGTGATAACAACATCAACAGATCCATCAACTGTATCAGCCGCGCTCGCTCCTGCATCGGTATAGGTTGAACCCAACTCAATCTCAACAGCTGCATCGCCAACCAAGTTAATCACTGGCGCTATGGTGTCGGCCACTGTCACAGTCCGAGTTAAAACTCTGGAGACATTACCCTCGCTGTCTGTGGCTGAGTAACTTAAGCTATAAACACCAGCTACATCAGAATCAACCGACCCTGTCATTATCACCGTGACAGACCCATCAACAACATCAGTGGCAGTGGCCCCAGTATCGACATATCGGGTCGCCTGTTCATGATCGACCGCCGCACTGCCATTAAGTGTGATATAGGGAGCCTGCGGCATCACCGCACTCATGTAGGCTTCTAAACCAGAGCTATCTGTTCGAATAGCACCTTCACCAATAACATCTGTGGTTAAAGCATCGCCGTCTAATTCAAACAGATATCTCAGTAGTAACAATCCATCTGTCAGGGCATCCACAGAGCCATTACCATCAATATCACCGGAACTGGCAAAGATCTCTTCTAACTCCAATTCTAGCTCTTCCGAAGTAGTGTATTGGGCATCTTCAGCGACAACACCATTGATTAGCGGCTCCCCATTTAACTCAAAGGCGTAGCGCAAAAACAACAAACCATCGGTCAAGGCATCAGCCTGACCATTACCATCAATATCCCAATCACCAGAGATCTGAGCTGACCTAGCTATCTTGTTAAAGGCTAAATCGTCTGAATCAGCAGCGATCGACTCACCCACGCTCAACATGCTTAATGCAAACAGAGCGAGGAAAAGAAACCTGCTTTTTTTAGTGATATACCGATAGAGGCTCATAACAATCCTGATGTAACTTTACTAACATTCTCCGCCGCTGAGTCTAATAGGTAATTAGAATGAATACTTCTTCATGATAGATGTTTTTTTGATAAATAAGATAAAGAGTAATGATGGAGCGGTGAAAGGGAGAGTAAATGTGGTGTCTTTGCTTTATCTCGATTACATGTGTCCATGTTTGTGTTCTAGGGTACACCTCGGTAGAGTTACGAACATTAATTTAGTTAATAAAAATTACACCTCTGTAATGATGTCTTCGATGATTGGAGTAGATGGATGTTGGTAGGTAGAACTCGCTGTCTAATGTTTTTATTTAGTTTTCTTTTTGCTCCGTTGATCTATGCGGATTATGACTTAGTCATCGCAAATGGTCGTGTTTTAGACCCTGAGACTGGTCTTGATGGTGTGCGTTTTATTGGTATAAATAATGGCTCCATTGAAATAATTTCAACAGACCCAATAGATGGATCTGCGGTTATCGATGCAAAAGGTTTAGTTGTCGCCCCAGGCTTTATAGACATTCATAGCCACACGCCGACGTTTCTCGGACAAAAAATGAATCTGCTAGATGGGGTGACTACTCAGTTGGATATGGAGGCTGGTGCATATCCGGTAGATTTTTTTGGGCAGGATTACAAGGATGGTGCACAGTTAAATTATGGCGCTTCTGTTGCTCATTTTGCTGTGCGCTCAAAGGTAATGGAAGGTATTAATACTGAATATCTTTTGGGTAGCAGCGATCCCCTCCATATAAATGGAGTGTCTTGGACTGAGCCTGCATCTGCAGCACAAATTGAAGCTATGCGAGTCTTGATCCTTCAAGGTATTGATGAAGGCGGGTTGGGCATAGGGGTGTTACTTGATTACCTCACCTCTGCAATATCAGATGATGAATTGCGCATGTTGTTTGAAGTCGCTGGTGCTCGGCAGGTACCCATTCATGTGCATGTTCGCCGCGGTTATACGGGGGATATAGCAGGTCTAATTGAGGTGGTTGACTTAGCAAAAGAGACTAAAGCACCTCTATTTGTTGTGCACATAACGCATAATGCTATGGGGAAAGTAAGCGAGTGGTTGGAGATAATTGATGATGCCAATGATGCTGGCGCCAACATCGCTACTGAAACTTTGTCTTACGCTGCTGGGGGCACCAGTATATCTGCAGATGTTTTTCGCAATCGTGATTGGCAGGGCATGTTTGATATTACCTACGAGGATGTTCAATGGGTTGCTACGGGTGAGTGGTTAACTGAAGAAACCTGGAATAAATACGCTAGTGAACAACCAGGTGGCGCTGTTAATCATCATTATGTCAAAGAAGATTGGATAGAAACTGCTTTAAAGTGGCCGCGTATGATGGTCGCTACCGATGCTTTGCCCGCTGTTGACCTCAGAGTAAAAACTAATCCAAATGTGGCAGGTACTTTTTCTCGAGTGTTGGGACATTATGTCCGTGATACTGGTCTTTTGACGCTATCCGATGCTTTAGCGAGAATGAGTCTACATCAAGCCCAGTGGTTATCCCAGTCATCATCTAGTTTTGACAAAAAGGGCCGTATTCAGTTGGGTGCGGATGCCGATATTGTTATCTTCGATCCTATAAAGGTACAAGCCAATGCGGCTTATGGAGATCCCTATCAACCACCGTCCGGAATACCCTATGTCGTTGTGGCAGGCCAAATCGTAGTTAAAAACAGCGTCGTCGTTGCGGGGGTATATCCTGGTAAGCGAATACTTGGGGCTGCTAAATAGTTTTGTTAACAATGTGTCTCTGAGATGTTGTGCCATTGTCCATTTGTTATACTCCCGCCTCAGAACTACCTATTGAATTACTCAATACAAAGTATGCTTTTTAGGATCTTAAATGTCAGATAAATTTCTCACCTGCGCTCTTTATAAATTTGTATCCCTGCCTGACTTTGAAATACTTCAGGCTCCGCTACAAAAAGTCATGTCTGAAAACAATGTTTTTGGCACGTTGTTACTTGCATCTGAGGGTATTAACGGCACTATTTCCGGACTTCCCTCAGATGTGGGTAAGGTACTGTCATGGTTACAACAGCAACCTCAGCTGAATAGCATTGACCAAAAGCATTCTTACCATAGTGAAATTCCTTTCTATCGCACTAAGGTCAAACTTAAGAAAGAAATTGTGACTATGGGAGTTGAGGGCATAGATCCTAAGCAGGTAGTAGGTACTTATGTTAAACCAAAAGATTGGAATGCCCTTATTTCTGATCCTGATGTAACGGTTGTGGATACACGCAATGATTATGAGGTGGAAATAGGTACCTTTAAAAATGCCATAGATCCTGAGACAAAAACATTCCGCGACTTCCCTGATTGGGCAAAAGAGAATCTTGATCCTGTTAAACATAAAAAAGTTGCCATGTTTTGTACCGGGGGAATTCGGTGCGAAAAATCAACCGCCTACATGAAAGAGCAGGGGTTTGAAGAGGTTTACCACCTGGAGGGTGGAATTCTTAAGTATTTAGAAGAGGTGCCCAAAGACCAAACACTGTGGCAAGGGGAGTGTTTCGTATTCGATAATCGAGTTGCCGTTGATCATGATCTCAAACGTGGTTCTTATGATCAGTGTCATGCTTGTCGAATGCCAATTACAGAGCTAGAAAAGGAATCTGAGTTTTATCAGCCAGGACTTGCTTGCCACCACTGCCACGACGTAGTTGAGGATGATCGAAAGGCACGTTTTGCCGAACGTCAAAAACAGGTAGAGTTGGCTAAAAAAAGAGGTGAAGAGCATATTGGTACTGCTGCTTTTGAGGCCACAGAGCGTCGCCGCGCAGCCAAAAAAGCGCGAAAGCAAGAGCAACAAGAATCTCATGACTGAATTAGATATCTGGCACGCCCAGGTCAGTGAAGATATTATAGAGCCAGAGCGGCCTATTATTGATCCTCACCATCATCTGTGGCGAATGGGTACTCCCTATGAACTAGACGACCTTTGGGCAGATACCAAGGCCGGTCACAATATTACCGGTACTGTCTTTATCGAGTGCGGAGCAGAGTACAGAGCCGATGGTCCTGCGGCGTTGCGGCCAGTTGGAGAGACAGAGTATGTAGTGGCGCAGGCAAAACAAGCGAGGAAGGGAAAAGCACCAGGGAAGCCCCCAATCCTTGGTATTGTTAGTCATGCAGACTTGACCCTTGGGACTGCAGTTGTGGATGTGCTTGAGGCTCATCAAGAATCAGCACATGGCCTGTTGCGAGGCATTCGCCATTCTACTGCATTTTACCCTGATCCTCCGGCTGTTGATCGTTACGCAGGGCGAGTAGCCGAACTTATGTTACAACCGAGTTTTCGAGAAGGATTTGCTCAGCTTTCCTCCGCTGGTCTCAGTTATGATGCCTGGCTTCTTCATACCCAAATCACTGAGCTAACGGATTTAGCTAGAGCATTTCCAGATACAACGATTATCCTCGATCATTTTGGTGGCCCTCTAGGTATCGGACCCTTTTCGGGTAAACAGGCAGAGTTATTTCCTCAATGGAAAGCGGATATAGCCGAACTGGCTCGTTGTGAGAATGTGGTTGCTAAACTGGGGGGTCTGGCAATGGTTATCAACGGCTGGGGGTGGGATGAACGCGAAAAACCACCCACTTCAGATGAAATTTGTGCCACTCACCGAGATTATTACCTCCATACTATTGATTGTTTTGGTCCGAACCGATGTATGTTTGAAAGTAATTTCCCAGTGGATAAGTTGTCTGTGTCCTATGCCGTACTTTGGAACGCCTTTAAAAAGATAGCACAGGGATTTAATGAGTCTGAAAAAGAGGCCATGTTTAAAGGTACCGCGACTGCGACCTATAGACTTTAAATGCCCAATTAATATAATGACGCCGTTTTTTTGTGCCGTTGAATGATTTTTGAGGGAATAGTTGAAGCCTCAAAGGGATAGCTTTGACACTCTACTGTTTTTTAGGCCTTGGCTTTTTGATTTTTAATACTTTGGATACTTTATGGAAATTTTAGATGGCGGCATTGGACGCTACTTAAAAGAAATCGGCGCTCCTTTTCAGCAGCCAGAATGGTCTGCTTTAGCGCTAATGGAAGATCCTTCCTCAGTTATCACGGCCCATCAAGCATTTGTTGATGCCGGTGCTCAGGTTATTACTACCAACTCATACGCGGTTGTTCCATTTCATATAGGCGAAGAGCGTTTTGCAACGCGTGGTGCAGAGCTAATTGCCCTTTCTGGCCAATTAGCTCAAAAGGTCAAAGAGTCAACTTCACAGAATATTAAAGTCGCGGCAGGTATACCTCCTGTTTTTGGGTCATACAGCCCGGATGACTTTGTTACAGCCGATGCTGTGACCATGCTAGAAGTATTTAAACAGAACTTGTTACCCTTTACCGACATCGTGTTGGCCGAAACCCAGTCTAGTATCGATGAAGTGATAACGATTCAGAAGGTGTTTGCTGACTGTGGCCAACCGCTCTGGATCAGCATGACCCTTGAAGATGAAACTGAAGCACGAGACCCGCGATTACGTTCTGGTGAGTTGTTATCAGATGCGCTTAGTGCCATAAATCTTGATCAGGTAGAGGCTATTTTATTCAACTGTAGTCAACCTGAAGTGATGGCTGCGGCTGTGACTTTGTCGGCAAAACAGTTGCCCTCAAGTAAAAATATTGGAGTTTATGCTAATGGCTTTCGTCCAATCTCAAATACCATTCAAGCTAATGATGGCTACTCCATCATGAGAGATGACTTAGCGCCTCAAGACTATTTGGAATTTGCCCGGCAATGGAAGGTGCTTGGTGCAACAATTGTCGGTGGCTGCTGTGGTATTGGACCAGAACACATCGCTTTACTTAAAGCCCTAAAAGACTAGGTTTTTGAAACCCTTGCCCAGGAACTTAAAACGAAGGGCATCAATGTCAATGCTGTATTACCGACGGTAATTGATACCGTTGCCAACCGTTCCGCAATGCCTGAAAATAATCCTGCCGACTGGGTATCGCCCGATGATCTGGCTGCTGTTATCTGCTTCCTAATTTCTCCAGCTGCCAAAGCCGTGCACGGTGCGTTTTTGCCTGTGCGAGGAAGGCTTGCTAAAGCATGATTTTATACTGCAAAATATTTCGACCCAAACTTTGAGGCAAATGTTGCCTATCAATCAGGTTTTTAATCCGGAGTTGCTTTTACATAGTACCAGTACCGGTAATAGCATTTAAATAAGTAAAGTAGGCTAAAATGACCCTATGAATACCGATTCCCCCGCAGATAATGATGCTCTTGAGGGCCCTATAGTTCCAACCTTCATAAGGTACATGATGCCTTCTTTGCTGGGCATGATTGCCATGACGTCTGGCTCATTGGTGGATGGTATGTTTATCGGCAACTATGAGGGAGTGACTGCGCTGGCAGCAGTCAATCTTATTATTCCCATTACCACGCTGCTATTCGGCGTTAGCATGATGATATCCATTGGCGGCTCTGTGCGTGGTGGCAAGTATCTAGGTGAGGAAAATACCCCTGCAGCATCGGCAATTTTTAGCAAAACCCTGATGTTTATGGTTGTTTATGGCCTGATCGTGATTGCCTTGGGGCTTATATTTGAGACTAAGATCTTTGTTAGCCTGGGGGCCGATGAGACACTTTTTCCGGTGATGAGTGAATATTACCGGATTATTTTCCCCTTTCTGTTCTTCCAGTTTATTGTGATCCAAATATATTTCTTTATTCGCCTGGATGGCTTTCCCAATTTAGCAGCCTTGGCACTCGCCATAGGTGCAGCGGTCAATATTATACTGGACTATCTGTTTATCGCTGTCTATGGCTGGGGACTGACTGGCGCAGCACTGGCAACGGGACTCTCAGAGGTAATGTCCCTTGCGGTAATGCTGTTTTATTTTGTTCACCCACAACGGAAAATATCTTTTGGCTTACGCCAAAACAACTGGCGCGAGGTCTTTCAGGCTGCCTATAACGGTATCTCTGAATTTATTAATGAAGTGTCTGGCGCGCTGATTGGCTTTATTTTTAATTGGATGCTTATTCAGCGAGCGGGAGTCACCGGGGTGGCAGCGATTACCTTGGTCAATTATTTGCTGTTTGTCGGATTTATGGCTTACTTCGCTATTTCCGACTCTATTCAGGTGATTATTTCGCAAAATTTTGGTGCACGAAACCATGAGAGAATCCACGCATTCTTGCGTATCGCCGGGATCATGATTTTTGGGATCAGTGCACTTATTATCAGTCTATTGGTCGCCGGTAGTGAATCACTGATCGGCCTGTTTATCGATGTTGAGCGAGATAGTGAAACTCTGGCATTGGCATTAGAGTTTGTTGCTTATATTTGGCCGGTGTTTATTTTTGCCGGTTTTACTATGTTGATATCCGGATACCTCACGGCAGTTCATCGGCCATTTCAATCGGCGCTAGTGGCTAGCTGCCGTAGTTTGATTATGCCAGCGGGATTGCTGATTCTGTTTTATATGCTGCTATCGGATTACCGTTTTGTCGCCGCTATTTCAGTTGCCGAGGCGATTAGCTTTGTTTTAGCTGTCACTCTATATCTATACCACACTCCAACCATCATCATAGGTAGCGAACAACTGGCCCGTAAACCCGGTAGCTCCATAGACGATTAATACTAAACGTGACAAAAGGAGTCTCAACTCATCGAGAATTTCTTCTATTTGACTTAAGAATCTTAAAAGTTAGATGTTATAATTTAAATACAAAGATTGTAAGGATCAAAGGGGTTCAGTGGTTTTTTCAATGAAAATAGTAGGGTCAAAGGAATGCATCTCATACAAAGGCCTTACAAAGTATTATACACATCTTGCAAATACAGGGGTGTTAGAGGCTGCACTCACTGAGTGGGCATGAGGGCAGTTATGAGTGAATCAATTTTTAGAAAAGACGCTACAGCCCAGGGGGTAGCGAAGCAACGTTTGATAGAAACTCTAGCCAAACCTGAGGAACGTATCATAAATGATCCTTACGCGGATAGGTTTGTATTAGGTGCTAGCTTTATCAAATTTATGGGGCATAGGCTCAACGTCTGGTTAGCTCAAAAACTTGTACCCGGTTTTCACGAACATCTAATTTCGCGTACGCGCTTTATCGATGATCTAGTTAAAAAAAATTCTGCCAGTGGAGTTGAGCAATATGTAATTCTTGGAGCGGGATATGATTCCCGAGCCCATCGGCTTGAACTTCCGTCTTCACTTAGAATTTTTGAAGTGGATCAGCCTGAAGTTCAGGCTAGAAAGCGCTCTAAACTTCCCGAAGAATTATCCAATTCAGAAAATATGACTTATGTGGCTGTTGATTTCACTCACCAGTCCTTGACTGAACAACTTATGAATGCAGGTTTTGATCAAAACAAATCCACCGTCTTTACGCTCGAGGGTGTCTCGCAGTACATCACTAAAGAAGCTTTGAGTTCAACGATCAAAGAAGTGGCTGCGCTTACCCAAAGAGCGAGTTCAATTTTTTTTATTTCGTATGTCAGTGACCTTTTCGATAAAAATCCTGAGGCTTGCTTTGGGAAGGGTTATCCAAACGCTGAAAAACGAGCTAAATTAATAATGTATGGATCAGCGAAGGTAGGTGAGCCTTGGATATCGTTCTATGGTGCTGAAGAAATAGAAAACGTTCTTTCACAGAATGGTTATTCGGTTAAAGAGAACGTAACTTTGAAGGATCTCAACTCTCGATACTTCGCCCCTGTTGGAAGAGCTCTTTCTGAAAATCAATTATTACAACTCGAACATTTTGTGATGGCAGAATCTCAGAATTGATTTAGCGTCTTGCCACAGAGTGTGTAGTTTAAATACGACAAGTTACTGATAAAAAAGAACAGTAGGTAAGCCTATTGAGTGGGACTGAAAAATACTTACTAACACTCTTTTTTCTGTCTCAGCAATGCTGTTGCTGCGGAAATTTAAATGGAGGATGTTTTTTTAACAGGAAGGGAGTGATTTTGTCTTCAGCTCTATATCCGCTGGAAAAATTCGATAACTTCAGCGCCATCTAAAATAATAGATTGGCTAAAATTCTCATCGTCAGTTAATGCTACTTTTAAGGTTTGATGAGCACCAATATATTTTTGATTTGAACTGGACAGGACTGTCTCTAACGCTTCAGCGTCATTGTTAAATGTACAAGTGCCAAACCAAAAAGCTGC
>Ga0233426_10001164_pt1 | contig 24952 bp, 45 predicted proteins | sample SI_118_April2016_6_FD_179875 | JGI IMG/M metagenome (GOLD analysis project Ga0233426, IMG submission 179875) | Seawater microbial communities from Saanich Inlet, British Columbia, Canada - SI_118_April2016_10_MG | ecosystem: Environmental > Aquatic > Marine > Inlet | place: Canada: British...
TTTCTATGTGCATAAAGTACTTTTGCCATTGTTTTTAGTTTTGTATGTCTTGTAATCCTATTCTGTGAATTGTATCAGCTAAACACTTAACTGCTTCAACTTCTTGCCTATCTTCCATATTGATTTGCCCTTGTATCATCTCTGTTGATGTACCAATAGAAGATGCAGTATCAATCGTATTACCAAACCAAGTACTATCGTATATTTCGTTTGCCATCTTTTTCTTTTTTAGTTAAATACTTTTCCAATTTAACAATGTTTATTTGTTTCGGTTTATATCCTTTCATTATAGTACCCAATTTGAACCGCTTACATTTTTATCTGGATATACATCAGAATCTTGATTGTCTAAATACTCTGGGAACTTTGAACTATCAAAACAAATGTAATCTACAAATCGTCTTGTGTAATATTCTGCAAAATCTCTTTCTTTTTGAACTAAATAATCAACCTCATCTTTTGAAACTGTTTCTGCGTTTTCAGAACGATGTTTGAAAATACCCCCAGATTTAACTTGATAAGCTGCAAATGGTAAGAAATCAACCATAGCGTAGTGTATCAACATCGGTTGAATATAATCATTAACCAAAGTCAAATAATCGCCAGTTAATGTATCTGCTATAATATCATCAGAAATTCTATTATATAGTTTAGTACCTAAATAGTTTTGTATGTGTATTTCTTGTGCAATCTTAATGAACTGAATAAAAGAATCTGTATCTGTGTTCCCATCAATTACAGAATTCTTTACTAAATCTGTTCTACTTATAAATAATGCTGTTGCCATATATCTTATTTGTTTACGAATCCATTGTTTGGCATATCAGTTGGTCGCATTGCAACCTCTTTTGCGTTTACTTCTGGTTTAAAACCTTCTTTCTTTGCCTTGTTTACACTTACTTCTGCATTTGGATTACCTACATTTGGCTTTAGTTTTGCACCTTTTGCCATATATGTTTTACGCATCCAAAAATGATGACAATCTCCACCGCCTTTATATAGCCAGATATCGTAAGTATCAGCACCATTTAAACCCCATCCAGCATTTACTGCTTTCTGACTCATCTGTTGAATATCTTCTTTGCGATATATCTTCTTTGCAGATACCATTTTCTTACAAAAAGACCTACTATTGTCAGATGCTTTTAAAGGTGCGTATTGATAACGTACTTTAAATTGAACACCTTCCTCGTTTTTACCATCTTGGTCGCTTTTTGCGTTTGGTCTTGCAGTTCCAGTTGTTGCAAAGTTCCATATCTTGGAGAGTAAACTTGGATTCTTTTCGTTTAATTCTTTTATTTGTTCGTCTAACTCATCTTCTGAACCGTAATCAACCTTTCTTTCGTCAATTAATTCCCATTCCTCCAAGTCCTCATCTTCTCCAAAGTCCTCTAATGCGTTAAAAACCTTACTCATTTTAACACCAGTTTCCTCTTCTCTTGTTTCTTCATCCTTCACGTTCTCTAAATCCATAAATTGTAGAGGTTGTAAGGTCTTAAAGTATAGGTTTAAAGAGATATTGTTGTATGCAAGTATTTTATCAAAGGCATCAGTTAAAAGTTCTTGAAAAGGTACTATAACTGTGTTATGCATTAATATGGATGCAGTTTGTAATTCTTCTGCATTGTTACCTAATCCACTTGAATCTTTAATTCCTAATAACATAGGGGATACAACCCTATGGGAAACCATAACTTTCTTTTGTGATTCATCTGATAAGAATTGGTATTGGTTGTGAGCATCCGATAATTGTACTGGTGTAATATCTGCTTGTGCATCTTTATTGTCGTTAAAAGCAAGAATAAATTTACCAGCGTTTGAACTACCAGAGAATTTTTGTTGAATCTTGTTTTCAATTAAAGATTGTGCTTCTTCGTCTGGCACTCCGTTGTTAAAATTGATTAACATTGATGGAGCAAGTCCATTCATTATATTATTCAAGTGATAGTTAGAAATCTCTTCTTCCAACTCCGCATACTGTAAACCACCTTGATAATCTGGAGTACTATAATAATACATTCCAGCTTTGTAAGGTTTTACATATAATATCTCAATTGGTTGTGGATTATTTGAAACACCAAATGCTGGTAATCTCAAAGGTTTATCACTTGGCTTTATATTTGCCCAATCTGGATGATAGTAATACGCTTGTACTTGTTTATCATCTTCAGAACACTTTTCTGCTCTTAAAGTTTCAATTGGTAAATGCTCAACCTTTTGAATTGTTTTTTTATCCTTTGAGTAAATCACTTGAATAGCACATTGACCAGCTAATTTCAAATCGTAAGATAATCTTCTAACAACATCTTTTTTAAACAAAGAAATCATTCTTGCATACGCTTCTGGCTTTTTTGAACTATCTGTTGCATCCAAACCTTTTCCGTATATCATTTGTGATATTCCGTTGATAACTGCATTATTTGTTGCAGAACCATTGTATCTGTCAATTAAGAATTGAAAGTAGTTATTATCCGAACCAAATTCAACCCATTCTTTTGTCTTTGATTCAACAATTTCTGGAGATGTGTAAGTTGATAAATTAACAAAACTAACTTTAGAATTGTTTGGTTTAGCAACCGTTGGTTTTCTGTACTTATTTATGTGTTTACTCATAATATTATAAAATCGTTATTACCACTCTTTGACTTGTATTCGTCTTTATTGACTGAATAGCTTTCGTTGTTAGTTTGGTCTGTTGATTGTGATGTGCAAAATATCTTATCTCTGTAAATGATGTTTTGAGTACTTGTTTCAATTACTTTTAAATCGTAAAATCTACCCTCTTTTAAATCAAAAACATTTGATAATTGTATGTAATTACCAACCTTTGTTGCCGTTGGTGTTATTGAAACAGTTGTATTTGTACTGTCATCTCTTAAATCCATCGTTACAGACGTAGAATATACTCTTGGTATAATCTTTATATTTTGTATATCTGTTGTTGGCAATAAATGTTTCATATATATATAATACTAAATAATAGTATTTTTATTTATTTAAGCCAAAAAAAGGCAACCGATTAAGATTGCCTAATTTTTAATAAAAACCAAAGTACTTATTATGCGTTTGGGTCTATTTGAGATGAACTCTCGTTTGCAGTAACAACAGTTGAAACTGTAAAGTTAGCTGGAGATGTTTCCATTCCTTCTAATGTTAAAGTAAATCCAGATAAATCTCCCATTGCAGCACCAGATACAATTGTACCTCCAGTTACCTCTGCTCCGTGTTCTAATCCAACCATAAAGAAGTTTCCATTATAGTCCTCAATCGCAACGTGCGGTCTTGATGCAGCCAATAATTTAATCTCTTCTTGTGTCGCTTTGTCCAATGTGGTCAAAGTTAAGTTCAATGTTTGTGTGTAAAAAGTAGTTCCGTTTTCTCTTGAACTGGTAATCGCAGTTTCTAAAGATGAAGAACCTTTGATATCGTATTTGAAAAAATCTGGAGTTCCAGCAACCGCAGTAATCTCTCCAGCTACTATTGTAACATCTCCTAATGTACCGTAATCAGCGAAATAAACCGCTTTTAAGCCACCAACAGAACTTTTACAAGGTAACGCTCTACCAGATGTAAGTAAACAAGCCATAGTGTATATATTTTTTTAAGGTTATAAAAAAAGGGGCGAGTAGATTAACCACCACCCCTTTTTAATTGTTATTTATTTAATATTAAGAGTAGAAAACTACATCTTCCAATACTGCAATCTGAACTCCAGCAGTATAACGTGCGATAAATCTTACATTTTTAGACCCATCTAAATCGCTCATATCTAAAACCTTGATTTCGTTGTGGTCAGATAATAAACCAGTTCCAAAGAATAAGTTAGATTTCAAAGTAGCAACCATTGTGTTATCAGCTAATCCGTTTGCACATACAACTTTCATTCCATCGAAATACTGGATGTCGATATCTTGGTTTGTTCCTTGTGCCATAAATCCGTTTGCACCAACTCCATCAGCAGCAAATCCACCTAATGCTCTCTTGTATGCTCTCCATACGTTTTGAGATACATAGATAAATAAATCTTCGTTTCCGTATAAAGCAGATGGTACTGCATCAGCAACTTTTCCTAATTCAGCAATAACGTTTGCAGCAGTTACAGTTCCAGCAGTAATGTCTTGTCCAGCTGGTAAAGTAGCAGCAGTCAACAATGTAGCAAAACCATCAAATGTTCCAGCTCCAGCAGTTCCACTCCAGATGTCTTGTTCTGTTTGTTGTGCAATCTCTCCAGCCATTAATCCGATAAAGTAATCAGAAAAAGTTGCTGGTAAATTGTCGTGTGCAGAATATCCCATTGAGATAGCTTCCCAATCTGATTGGAATGGAGTTTTACACAACTCTAAATTTACTTGTAATTCTTTTGGTTCGATGATTCTTTCAGTTAAAACAACTGCTCCAGCATCAGTAAAATCACAACTTGCGTTTGCGATAGCACCAGATAAACTTACTCTTTTTAAAACCTCTTTGTGTTTTACATTTGGCTTAACTTCGATTAATCCGTTTGCGATAGTGTTACCAGACAAAAGTGCAGCAGAAACATATTTCCCAGCAAATTCCCCAGCGTAAGTACTTGTAATTGATAAACTCATTTTTTTATTTGTTTAGTTTGTTAAAAATTCTACTCATTGTGTTATTCTTACCTTTTTGAGAGTAAAGGTTTAACTCTTTTTTTTCAGAAACATTTTCTGGATTGTGAGAAATTCCCTCAACCTCATCAGAAGATAATTCAACAGATACTTCTTCAACTTCTTTTACTTCAACATTTGAAAGTTTTAGTTCGTTGATTTCAGTTCTTAATTTTTCAATTTCAGAAAAGAACATTTCTTCAGTAATTGATTTTACAACCTTTTTTGGAGATGCAGTTTCAGTTGATAATTCTTCTTCTTCTACTTCTTCAGATTTAGCTTCTTCTTCAACTACTTCTTCAGCTGGTGCTTCTTCTTCTGCTTCAGCTTCTTTGATTGCTCCAATAATACCTTCTTCTTCGATAACGATTACCATTCCTTCAGATTCGTATTCTCCGACTGGTACTGCTACTCTTTCTTCGTCTGCAACGACAAAGATTTCTGCACCAACTTCAAATGCTTCAGCTTCTAAAACTGCACCATTATCAAGTTTCATTTGTTCTAACTTCACTTCGATACCGAGCAAAGTGCGAACTTTGTTTAATGTTTGATTTGTGTTCATAGTTATATAATAAAATTTAGTTATTATTTTGTATTTTGGTTTTTAATTAACCTATTTTTGTTTCTAATTTTTTTGCATACTTAAATTCATCTTTAACATCTCCACTTGTGTTTATTAGTGCTTTAGCTTCTTTATAGTTAGGTATTGAACTTTCAGAAACTCCTAACTCTTTAGCCATTGATTCAGCTTCTTTTGTGTATTTTTTTAAATCATCAACAGAAGCATTAAACTGTTTATATTCATTTTCTATTTTTGAAAACTTATCTCTAACTTTAAAAAGTTCATTGTACCAAGAAGTTAAACTATTGTCAATACTTGCTCTTTGATTTTTATGTTTGTCATAAGATTTTTCAAGGTCTTTCATTATTCCCAACTCAACTTTCTGCGTTGACAATTCAGTTTTCTCTTCCTTGAATAATTTGTTAAATACTTCTTTTTGTGTGTTCATTATATATATATTAATTTTAGTTTTCTTCTTCTATGGCATTTATTCTGCCGATTCCTTGCTTCCAATAATCTGGTGCATTGCAATCTTTACCTTGATTTTGCTTACACTCAATAGAGTATGTGTTCTTGCACTTACAATAAACCGCCCTCATTATGATAATAGTTTTTTAAGTTCTGAAAGTTCTTCTAATTGTTTTAGCTTTCTTGATGCCCAATTAACACCAGCAGAACCACCCCAAGCATCCCACATTAAACCACCGCACCCTTCTGAATATGCTACATCTTTGTGTTGCTGATGTCTTTTAAAAGATGCCATTCTTGCAATAGTATCTTTGCTTATTGGTTCTCTTTTCGCTAATTGGTTTGCTCTATTTTTTCCAGTTGCCTCTCCGCAAGAACCCCATCCGTTTTCTTCAACCCATTTCAACGCTCTTTTTGCATTGTTTGTTGCACCTTGTGGATAATCAGTATATGATTCTAATTCTTCTTTTGCTAAATCTTCTTTTAGTTCTTCGTTTGGTCTTTCTAACTTATCAGCAAAATAACCTTCGATTGAGAAACCTTTTACTTTACCAGTTTTCACATAGTCATTCCAGATTTCATCATTATCAACTTTAACAGAACCCATCCAAGTTCCAACTGGTACATCCAAACCATATAAAGCAGTTTTATCTTTTGCCTTATCTTCAACAATCCAGCTTTCAACTAATGTCAAATCTTTTAATTGTGCATCGTGTTCTAATGTTGAGTTTGATTGGTTGCCATTCTGTAAATACATTTGAGATGCCTTTGCAACTGTCTTTTCAGAAAAGAATATATAATACTCATCTTCTCCGTTTCTTCTGTATATTGGCTTCTTTGGGATTAATAAAGCACCCATTAATAAACGCTTCTCTTTGTCTATCTCCGCAAGTTTAATTTCTTGCTTGTTAAGTGCTATAAAATCAGATTCAATTGCTGGATTTTCAACAACGCTTATTGCCTCAACTCCAATCGCTTCATCATCATCTAAAATTAGTTCAATCATTTTCATATTTATATAATAGTTTTTAGTTAGTATTTTGCTTTTTTAATTAAATTATATTGAAGCACCTTCAATTGTGTTTCTATCCATCTCTTGAGATGTTGTAACATCCGCAGAAACCACATACGCTCTTGTTGGTTCTTGTGATTGTGAACCAATTGCATCTGCTAATTGACTTGTATTACTTGCTCCAACCACATTAAACGCTGGTGGTAAAGATGGTGGTGTTGCAGAAACTGATGCAGAACCTCCTCCGCTACCTTGTGCAAATGATGGTGCTGCTGGTTCTTTCGTACCAACTATTTGTTTAACGTTTGCAAATCCAGATGCTATAACTCCAGCGGCTGCAACTGCTCCCCAAATACCACCTTGTGCAATAGCTTTATTTGCTCCAGTATATGTATCTCTAATCGCACTTGTAATTGCTAATGCTTTTCCAAACTTACTGTTTTGACCTAACACTCCAGCAATAGCACCAAGAGAATCCAAAGCGATTTTTTCTTTTGCCTTACCAATCTGTTTATCTATTTGAGTTTGTTTTTGTCCGTTTGCTTGTTGGTATGCAGTCAGTTCGTTTTGTGCTTCTTGATAAGCAATTGTTCCTTCTTTGTATAAATTTCTTTTAGTTTCTAAACGCTCTGTTTCTAAAGTTAATTCTTGTTCGTTTAATAGTTTTTGTCTTTCTAATCTTGCAAGTTCATTTTCTATTTGCTCCGCTTCAAATGCGTTCTTGTTTGCATTCAATTCAGCTTCTGCATCAATCTTTGAATTTGTTAATTCTAAATCTTCTCTATCTAAAGCTAAAGCATTTGATTTTTGCTCTGAACGAATACCTTCAATCTGTGCTTCAACCGCTGCAAGTTCTTTTATTGCCTCTATTTGTGCAACTTTAAATTCTACATTTTCTTTGTCCTTTTTAAGATTTGCATTTGCAATTGCAAGTTGTTGTTGTGCTTGTGAAAGCATAGCACCCTCTGCTGCACTTATTTTTAAAAGTAATTCATCGTTTGCCTTTTTACGCTCATCAATAGATTTAGTTTCATCATCTCTTATTTGTCTTAACTTCTCCGCTTGTCTGTCAAATTTTTCAAATATTAAACCTTGTCTTGCAGCAGCTAATTCAGCAGATTTCTGTAACTCAACATTTGCCTTCGCAGTATCAATCGCTGCCGATACACTAACCTTTCCAAGTTCTTTAATAACTGTTGAACCAATTGCACCTACTTCTGAAACTGCTTCTCCAAAATTATTATATACACTTTTAGCTGCTCCAATTGCCCCAACAACAACTTCTTTCATATTGTCTTTGGTTTCTAAAATAGCAGCATTTAATCTTTTTATTGTTTGTGGGTCTTTATCTCCAAAGAATGATTCTTCCCAAGCTAATTGTGCTGCTTGTAATCCTAATTTAATAGCGTAAAATTGAAGTTTAAAAGGTGCTAAAACATAAGTTATAATACCGCTCATAACTTTACCAAGTGCATCGAAGTTTTCTCTTGATGAAGATACCGCATCATAAATATCCGTAAACGCATTTATTACTTGACCAACAACAATTGATGTAGTTTCAAAAACAGTATTAAATAAATCAACCGCTTTCTGGTTTTGAGAAAATAATTCTTTTATAGTTCCAAAAGCTACAATTAACAAACCTAATCCAGCTGCCTTTATTGATGCACCTATTTTTTTAATTCCACCAGAAACAGATTTAGTTGCACCTTCAACACCCTTTAATGCTTTTGCAGTATCTTTATTTGAACTAACAACTTCTTTGTTTAAGTCCTCAACACTCTTTGCAACTTGGTCAATTCCCTTTACCGCCTTATCTGTTTTTGCTTGTAATTCAACAACTATTTTTTCCATTCTATATCTTGTTTTTGTCTTTTAAATACTTCTCTAAAACTATCTGGGAACTTATTTTTTCCCTTTGCTAACTGCACTACATATGAGTTGCTTTTTGTGTCCTTTAATAAATCTAATATTTCTTTTATCATAAGTCATTTAATAATTCAATTTCAGATTTACCATTCTTGAAATTTGTTGTTATAGAATTTATTTTATATTGATGGTCTCCAATTATAAACCTATCCGCTAAACTATAATTTAATAATATTTTCATTGGTAAGTAAGCACTTACTTTTGTAATTCTGTTTTTTGGATTGAATACGCTTGTTATATAGTTTTTATAAAACACTTCAAATAAAGTATCTGTGAAATCATTTAAACCAGTATATTCATTTACTTCCGCATAAAAGTTTATGTTTTGTGTTCCGCTCATTCTACTTAAATAAACACTATTTGATGGTATATTATAAATAGTTTGTTGAACGTGTGTTGTTTCATCTGTTAAAAAAGAAATAGTTGTAGTATTTGTTGACTGCCTAATAGGATAAAATATTAATGGTTTACCAAAATAACTTTCTTGATTATCATCTACATAATAACCAACTTGAACAGTTGTATTTAAATTATTATTTTCATTTACTAAACGCTCATATTTTAATTGTGAAAATGGTGTTTTAATATTATAGATTCCACCATCTAATTTTTCGCCACCTACATAAGATTCTTTTCCCCAAGTTTTACCAAATTTTTGAGAATGGTTTGCTGCTAAAAATGTTTTTGTGTCTTCGTGTTCAAAATTTATTTCTCTATATGGCAAAGATATATTAACAGAACTTTTACTATTGTCAACGTATTTTGTAATGTCATAAGAACCGCCATCGCTATAAAAATCATCTAAAGTTTTTACAATTATATCTCCACTATTTTTATCAATATAAGCAGTCAAATTAAACGTTTTAAATATTCCAGTTAAGAAATCAATAGTTTTCATTTCTGGTATTTGTTGACTAATAATAAATTCAAATAAACTAACGTGATTATATGTTCCAGTTGGATAAACTGCATTTTCATCAGCACCGCCATATGGTCTGTATGTTATATCCCATTCAATTTCAGAAAAAGTTATATCCGTTGAAGATTCTATAAAAACAGTATAATCTCCTCTTTGAATATCAAAATCTGATTCATCAATTAAAACCCCTTGAGTTATACTACCAGTATTGTAAACCTCAACCCCATCTTTTTGCAAAGAAACTTTATAAGTATCTGTTGTTGTTGATGTAAAGGTTAAGCTATATGATAAGTACCTTGTTGGGTCTCCACTTACTCTCATTGTAGTTGAACTAACCATTTCTGTTGCTGCAACTGGTTGAGATATTGTACCAAGCCAACCATCAACAATTGATTGATTAACACCAGTTAGATTTTCAACATTCCCTTTCTTTCTGTGTAACCAAAGAAATAAATTATAGTAATGCTCATTTGAACTATTGAAAAAGTCATCACTAAAAGTAAGACCATATTTTGTTGCAATTGCTTCTACTATTTTAGAAACTCTAATAGCGTATTTTAAATCACTCCAAAGAACTCCGTGATTGTGACCACTACCAGTTTCATAATATAAATTGCCACTTAACAAATCATCGTGTGCGTGTCCAGAAGTACTATCGTAAAACAACCTCTTTGTGTGCGTAATCAAAGGAACAATTACATCGTTTGTAGTAGGGTCAAATGTTAAAGCACTCCTAACGGCAGTATTACTATACTCTTTGTCGTATGTAGTTAAGTCCAAAGATTGTAGTTTATCATCGCCTAATAGGTCTTTTAAGGTAACTGTACTACCAAAGAATGTTATCCTATATGTATGTGGTTTATTGTCCTTTAAATCAACTCCCTCAAGTTTAATTTTACCATCTTTAAAAGGTAAACTATTTAGTTCGATATAAGAATCCTTTTTAATTCTTGCATCAAAACCATCAACTATATCAAAATTATAATAATGCTTAAATATCTTATTATTTGTTTTACTTGCTGGTAAACTAAACGTTCTTGAAAATGCTGTGAATATCTTACCAATATCTTTAACGTTCTGAATGGTATCTGTTATTGAAACAGTTTCATCCTTGAACATATCAACTCTTTCTCCCTCAATATATAGTTGTATATTTTGCATCTATCGAATGTTGTTTATAGCATCAAAAGAATAAGATAGTTCTATTGTGTAATCAACTAACTTATCATTTACACTTGTTTTAAATTTTAAGTTTTTACTTTCTACATTCATTGGTATGTTCTTTCCATCAACACGCATCCAAACCAATTCAGATTGCAACAACTCTTGCATTGGTGCATTATACTCTTCGCTTACATAACCAGTATTAAGTGTTATTTTCTTTGTTGATTTTACATTGAAAGCTACATTCTGATGTTCATTTGTTTGATAAAAACCATCTGTATTTGATTTCTTAAATTGCTCTCTTGTTGTACCTAAAGTTTCATCTGATTTTTTAAAGAACCATAAATCTTGAAAAGCACCCCATCGATTAATAAACACAACTTTTTTTGGTTCGTATTTACATTCGTCAACAGTAATAACTTTTATTGTTTCTAATCCTTCAGTTGTTCCAATTCTTACTTCATCAACTTCATACAATTCGTATTCATCTAAAAATTGTTTTACACATTCATTTTCTTCGTAAACCGCTTTTGGATAACTAACCGATGATGCACTTTCAATCCTATCTTTAAAACTTTGAGAAGTGTAACCAGTATTACTAACATAATCAACACCACTAAATTTAACCATACCGCCAACTTGAGAATGCACTATCTCTCCTTTATAAAGAAAAGCAACGCTTGTTGTATTCTCTGTTGCGTAAGGAATTGATATTTCTGAATCAGCAAGTTTATAGATAACTTTATTTGAAAGTAAACAACCCTTTGTAACTTCTGGATTTCTACCATCTTCAAAGTAGCCATAGCCATCAAGACCAATTTTATCAACCGAAGTTGTTGAAACAACAGTACCAGTTCCATTTACACCAGTATAAGATGTACCAACTAATTCAAATTCAACATTGTCAACAAGTTTTTCATTATTGTCGTAAAGGTAAATATCAACGTAATCTCTTACCAATTCTGAATACTCAAAATTTATAAAAGAGTTGGTTCTTCTGTTTTTTATAATTTCATATAAAACAAATCCATTTGAATTTTTTATCTCAAGTTTTACAGAACCTCCAACTGGTGCTGATTTAGTGAAATACGCTGGACTTCTTAATAGTACATAATCTGCCATCTTATTTGTTGTTTATTGTATTCTTCATTAATTGTTCTACATCTAATTTGTATGCTTCTATCAAATCTTTACTTAATCCTTTGAATGCTTTTTCAAATGGTTTTGTAAAGAATAAACTTGGTTTAATACCATTGTTATAAATACTTCTTGCAATCATAAACTGCAATGATTTTCTACTGATGAATTTACCATCTTTATCTCTTGGTGCAATACCTTTCTTTACAATCCACTTATCCATTTTTGATGGAGGAGGCATTTTTCTTGTATATGAATATGGTGTGTTATATTTTTTCTTTACACCACTTACACCTTTGTCTTGAAATAATCCATAATCTTCCATCAAGAAAGATAACTCAAAACTGTTTTTAGAAACCTTTACTTCGGAATCTAAACTATTATATAAATCTTTTGAACTATTCTTTTTACCCCTTGTTAGATTCGCCCTTGATTGGCTTATAACATATTTGGCAAACCGATTTAGTTCGTCTTTTACATTGGCTAACATATCTCAATATCATTTGGAACAAGTACATCAAACGTTAATGCCCATCCAGCCATTTCATTTTCAAACCTATCGTAAAAAGGTTCAAGGTTTGGTGTGCCATCTAACTGATATAAATCTTGGTGTAATGTACCACCTCTTAAAACTTGTACCAGCTTATTAAGAACTGCCAACTGTGTGTTCAATATATCTTGCTCGTTGTTATTCCCTCTGAATATATCAATCACTTCTTCTTTTGAAAAGTCAACAACATCCATCGACAAAACAGATAAACTAAAACGTAATACACTATCTTCATTTCCTACATTATTAACAATGATGTGAGATAATGGAAACATCGTCTGCTTTGATAAATCTATTCTTGTAATATCCCCACTTGTAACTGTGTTTACATTTACATCTGCCAATAGCTGGTTCTTTATTGTTTCCGTTACTTGATAAAATCCTTTCATTTAAAACTTATTTTTTATTTGTTGTGCTTCTATCTCTGATTTCTCTTTCATAAAAGAAAGCATTGTAAAGCATTGATGCACGTTTAATTTAGTGATATCTTCAAACCTTGTAACATCTCCGTTAGCGAGTCCATAAATTGATTGATACCATCCCCATTTTGCTGCGAAGTTAGCTGCCCTTGAATAGCTTCCATCTCCGCTGGAGTTACTGAATAAGCTATCGTATGATTCGCTAATTCCATTCCTAAATTGTAGAAAAAAAAAAGTGAACCAATAGCTGCATCCAAAGGCATATCTTTCATAACCTCTGGAAACTTTACATCGTATTCTTCAATATTGTATTTACCAACCTTACTTGTTTTGATTGGTCTGTATAATACATTCATAGCAACGTGCATCTTTTCCCAATCAGATGCGTTGTTGTCTAAATCAATATATTCCCCTAAACTCATTTCATCTAAATCTGGAATGAAGCCATATTCAACACCATTCATTTTAAACCTTTCAACGTGCTTTGGTGTTTGTGATAACATCTCATTTAAGATATCAAGTATTGCAGTAACACTACTCATCTTTAATTTGTAACTATCTGATAAAGGTATTCCACAGAATATCTCAATCATTTTAGCATCAAGAAAATTACCCTCTTGGTTGTTTTCAGCTATTTTAAGGAACTTTTGATATTGCCCTAATGTGATTTCACTTAATGAAGATGGTACGTTGATTTCGATGTTCATATATATATAATACTTTAAAGTTAATGTTTTATGAAAAAGCCCTTACAATTTTCGTATGCTTTGGTTAATAAGAAAAACTGATTACTGTTTCTTGGTCTTGCTATTCTTATTTCTTTATCTGTTCTGTGATGTATGTAGCATTCAACAATAGCTATCATCTCTTCGTTTCTCATTACCTAATATTGTATTTGCCTTTGTTTGGTGTTTGTAATTGAGATGTAATTGCGTATCTGGCTGCATCAATACAATGGTTAAAAGCATCAATTGGTTTGTTGATTGTGTTTCCCTCTCTGTCTTTCATCCAAGTATATGATTGCAATTCTTTGATGAGGTTTTTGCTTCTGCTTGTAACGTATATTTTGTTCTGGTTGATTAAGTTGATACCATACACAATTGAATCCTTTCCTTTTGTACAAGGCAACACCTTATGCCCAAGTGTTCTTAATTCAGCAATTGATTTCGGTTCTGCTGAATCAGCATACACAACTGCGTTTATATCGTTTGCTTTAAATAGGTTTGAAGTATCACTATTCAATAGTTTCTTTTGGTATATAACCTCATCAAATATGTACGCATCGTTGTACTTGTATAATCCAATCAAAGTTGTTGGGTCATTTGAGTAACCAAAATCCATCCCATAGCATAGCAACCTCGCTTCTAATGGCAGCTTAATTTCTTGCCATTCTTTTATACACACACCTTCCAAAGAACCTACTTGACCAAGTCCATATACCTTCCACCAGTTAGCCCAATATTCAGATGTCTTTGCTTTATGCTTTGCTCGTTCTATATCGTCTACAATCGTCTGTGGCAACGCTTCGTTGTCTAAATAGGTAAGTGTAATAAAATCTGCATCTGGTTGATTAGCGACCTCCTTATGCGCCCAAAAGTTTGCAGTTGGATTAAAGTCAATCCATATATCTCCAGAAGTTCTAATTGATAATTGTGTATATGCTTCAAATGGTACATTGTTTGCCTCATTCACATACAATACATTTCTTCTTGCTCCTCTTAATTTATCTGGTTGCTCAACTGAAAAGAATTCAATATAACTGCCGTTTGTAAAAGTATATTTTAATGCTGACCTATTCCATTGTGCATCTCTGTACCTACCAATCTCAATCATTATTTTAAGGAAGTCCTTCATTGCTCCCCTTCTTAAATGTGGTATTGATTCAGATACTACACTTGTTTCTAAATAAGGTGTTCTTATACATCTATCAATAAGAATAGGCAGTATACCAAATGTTTTACCAGCTGATGTACCACCTTGAATTACTTTCTTACGCTTTTTAAGAGCGTGTAACTTTCTTATCGCAGTTGTTGTTTGAAACATTCTATAAATCGAATAGCGGCTGTTCTGATGTTATTGAAATGTCTTTTGTTTCTTTTGGCTTACCATACATATAATTCATATACAATTGAATCGCTTTGAAGTTGCCTTCATCAATCATTAATTTTAGTTTCTTGATTGCTTCGTCTTTATCAATATGTGCATTTAACATTTCTATTAATTGCATTTCTTCTGCCTTTGATTTTCTACCAGCAGTTTTGTGACCTCCGTTATTTTTTCTTCCATCCATAATTAAAAAAGATTATTATTAAATTTGTATCTACTTATATAATACCATTAAATCAATAATTTATATCAGCTTATCATTTAATTGTTCAATCCATTGTCTTAATCTTTTTTTATTGCAAGTACAAGGTTGATGATATTTATGATTAAAGTGTTTTGCGTGTAATCTACACATTGTTTTAAAATCTTCGTTACTCATCTTGGAAGTAATTCTTTGTTTTACTCCGTTCCAGATTAATCTATCTTCTACCATAATTCAATATCGTTTAAGTTTTCTTGTCTTTTTTTACAACCACATTTGTCTCCCCATATCTTTTTGACTATCCATTTGATACCAGTATAATATGTAATGCGTTCAATTAAATCTCCTAACTTCATTGTTCTAAAATCTTTTTAGTTAATTTTTCTTTTGTTTTTCTGTAAGTGTTATATAAAGAATGGTATGTAATGCTGGTTTTGTTTGATAGTTCTGTAATACTATATTCGTTCTGAATAAGATTAAATACTTTTTTATCGTACCAATGCAAATCTTCTAATTCTTTTGTTAGTGTTTCATCTGCTAAATCATAATCAATATATTCTTGTGATTCTAAATCTAAAACCAAATCTAAAGATACTTTGTTTTCTTTTTTCTTCTTGTTATACATTTGTAAGAATGAAGTTCGTAATGTTAAATATATGTAGTAATAGTTTACATCATCTCCGTATGATATATTCAATCCCTTTTTCAGCATCTTTCCAATTATAAGATACATATTGCCAACAATATCTTCAGCTTCATCTTTGGTGCATCCAAACTTAATAACTGTATTTATCCACTTGTTGTGTGATTCAAAAACCTTTTCTAACATATATAAAATTATTGTATAAATATACAAATAATAGTAAAAAAAGTTATAAACAAAAAAGAAAGTGATTTCAGAGTATAGCTACCCCAAAACCACTTTATATTATTAAATTTATACTATATGTTTTTGATTATGTTTGTAGATGAATATTTTTGTTTTTATGTATAATATTTCATCATATATATAATAAGTTTTTATGCCAAATTTACAAGATATACTATATTATTTTCTTATAGTTAAATCAATTACTATAAGTTTTTCTTATACTTGTATCTGATGTAACCATTCTCTAAATGATTTGAATCAATCCAACCAGTAACTGGATTCATTTTATAGTTGTTCTTTCTTTGTTGAACTTCTTTGTGCTGCATTCTTTTGAATTCTTCAAGTGTTTGTTTTGATTCCATATCTTACCAAGTGTTTGTTAAACTTCCAGAACATTCAATTACTTCATATTCATTTTTTGCTTTCCATTCCCAAGATTTAACTCGTAGTTTAACCAACTCCAATATCTCTGGTCTTCTTTCAAACTCTATGTTGCTAATAAACACTTCTAAAGCATCCATTCCTATTTTCCTTTGCCTTGTATCAATATCTTTTATCTTTTCCTTAAAAGCTATCTTTTTACGCTTATCTCTTTTAATACCCAATTCTTTTTGGTCTAAAAAATACACATCGTAAAACTGTCTGAATCTTTTGAAACTTGCATAGTATGTTTCAACCTTTGTTACTGCGTGATAGATTGATGCCCTATTTGTCTTTCTTCCTTTTGATTCAAGAAATTCTGCAATCATTCTATCATTCATTACGTTTAGTTCTTTTAATATCTTATAAAACAAACATCTTACATAAGCATCTTCTGGTCTTCTCTTTCTACTGTGTAAATCAAAATCAGTTAGCTTAATATAGTTGTCTAATAATTCATTTGCTATTTCTTCGTTGTAGTGTAATTTGTGCTTCATATTATTCAATCGTTTCTGCTCCATTTTCTGTTAGTATTTTATCTGATGTTTTAATCAGTTGTTCTTTATCTTGTGAGTAAGCTATACAAACTTCTTGAATTTTTGTGAAGTCATTGAAATCAAACTTTGTTAATATCCATTTCACAAACTCTAATTTATTTGCAACCAGCTTATCCCCTAAATCTTTTTCATCAACCTCTTCAACTTTGGCAAAGTAGTTTGTTTCTATTTCAATCAAATCTTTTATCACTCTGTTAACGTGATTCTTTGTTTGATGTCTAAATAATCCAGATGCTTTTGCTTCCTCTAAAAAGTGTAGGTTTACAAATGATGTTATTATTGCTCCGCTTACTTGTTCTATTTGTTTATTCGTCATAATTAAAACATTGTTAATTGTTGTTGGTGTTCTTTTAATCTTTTCATTGCTGCTTCGTAATACTCTTTATCTAATTCACAAGCGGTTAAATCATATTTAAGGTTATGACAAGCTAAAGCAATTGAGCCAGAACCTAAATGTGTGTCTAATATTTTATCGCCCTCTTTAGCGTAGTTCATTAGTAGCCATTCATATAATTTAACTGGTTTTTGTGTTGGATGTATTCTAACCTCTTTGTTTTTCATATCTTGTTGAAGCATACCACTCCATTTCCAACTAATTTTTCTAACTGCTGATTTAAATGATGTGTAAGCAAGTTCACAATCTGCAAAATCAGTATAACCATTCACTTTATCCCATACAATCCAACAAGGACTACCGAAGGGTATTTTATTTATAAAGTGATTAGCACCCCATATAATTTGATTTTTAGAAACTCTTATTAACTCATTAAAATAATCTTTATTTGGTGCGAATTTATCCCAATCTTTTACAGTATAATTTATTTTTTTAGCAACACCGCCACCTTTTCCTTGTGATTGGTTACCAATATCAATACCATAAGGTGGGTCTACTATTGCAAGGTCAAAGTAATTATCTTCATACCTTGCCATAAGTTCCATATTATCTTCGTTTGTTATATTCATAATTTAATATCTGTTTTGTTCGTATTTCTCTTCGTTGTAATATCTCTTTGTTAATTCAATTTCATTATCAAGCAAATTGTTTAGATGCTTATAAATAAAATTAGCATCTTCTTCTGTTAGTTGATACTCTTCTTCGCCAATCCAAATGTTGGTGTGTAGCACATCATCTTTTAAATGTAAATCAATTAGATGTTCATCAGTATCTAAATATAAAGTTACTTCATTTGGCAGTTGCTCATTGTACCAGCTATCTTCTGATTCAAATTCTGGTTGTATTATTTTAATAATGTTTTTTAGTTTAGTATCCATAACTTTTTGATTTTTGTATTTCTAATTCTATATCGAACTTTAATAGTTTTAATTCGTTTTTTAAATAGGCATTGTTCGTTCTACCAATTAAATACTGTATTCTGTCAAATCTTTCTTCCATTATCTAAACATTACTATTATCATAACTGCTAACCAGAATGCGAAAAACATCCCCAACAATATCATCATAAAATTAAAAAACAATTCAATACCCTTTCTTAATATTTTATTTATCATATCTTAAATATTAAAAATTAAACTTACAACTGTTCTTGTAGTAAAATAACCTACAATAATAATTAATGATACTAAACAAATCTTTTCTGTTTGCTTTCCTATTCTTGCTGCTCTACTTAAATTTTTCATTTTGTGTTTGTTTTTAAAATTATCGTTAAGCAAATCTAATACTTATTTACTTATAAAAAAAACTTATTTACATTTATTTTTATTTAAGCAAAAAAAAGAGAAGCTAATTTGCTTCCCTTAATCTTTCAATTTCTAACTTCTGTAAATGTTCTTCGTGTTCTATTTCTCTTTGTAGATAATCTAACGCTTTTCGAAGTTCTCTTAAATTTTCATCTTTCTTCCCTAATCTGGCACAATATTTTACAACGTTGCCAATGTTAAAATTTAGTTTGTAATCCTTAATAAAATCTATAACATCATAGTTTTTACCGCTTTCATAATGTGTTTGTGTTGCTCTCATATTATATATTTATTATTGTTGCATAAGATTTTTTAAGAACCCAAAATTCTTTATCTATTCTTTCCTTATTATTAAAGTCAGTTGTTGCTGGTACGTTATAGAATCTCTTTGGTATTGCATCTAAATCAAGTTTACTTATATTGAATACATAAACACCAGTTCCATCTGCTTGGATATAAAGATAATCTTTATTCTGGTCTTTTGCTTTCTTCATATTGATAACAGTTTTATTAACCTCCAGAAATGGGTCTTTGTGGTTTGCTCTTCTGTTTTTTATCTCAACAATATAATTATCATCAAATGCATCATACGAACTAAATTCGTCTGTGTGTTCAATTAGTTTAGTGCCAGAAGTTTTATTTATAAAATTAACTGTTTGTTGTTGATTCATTTTCTTTTTGTTTATCGTAGTTATAAATTTTAGTGTATAAATCCCATATTGATTGATATGCTTCTTGCAAATCAAATTCCTTTCCTTTCATATAATATTGACCGCTATGCCCTCTTTGGTACTTTACCTTATAGTTTGCACCAGATGGTTCTAAAGTTATTACAAACCCCTTATTAAAGCAGTATGATTGTGCTTTATGGTCGCAGTTCTTAAAAGGTTTTAGTTTCTTCTTAATCTTCGCCATCTATATTTTCCCAAAGTTCAATAAATTCCAATGCCTTTTGAACACCCAACGCTTCACAAGTTCTTTTTGATTCAACTAATTGTAACCAGTATTCGTAAATGTCATTTCTATCTCCAGTTGTAAAGTAATTATCCAAGCAACTTCTGTACGCTATTCGATGCATTTGATTGCATTGTTGTTCATCGTGCATAATTATATGTTTAAATCGTAAAATTCTTTGTTCTCTAAATACTTGTAATAATTCTCTGTGGCTAAATCCAGCTTTGCATATCCACCTTGTATAAAGTCATCATCAAATTGAAAGAATCCAACTTCTTTTGTTTTCTTATCTACCACCGCATACTTGAACTCAAAACATTCAAACAGTTCTAAATACAATGCAGCTTGTAAATCATATCCGTATAATAAAGCAGCTTCTTCAAAACTATCAATGTCGCTTGTTGTTTTTAAATCACATACAACACCAGCAAGTAACATATCTGCTTTTCCTCTGAATGGTAATCCGTTGTAATTAGATATGGCTGGAATCTCAAACTGTGCATTTGAAACAAGTTCTTTGTACTCTTCGTTCTGTAATACTGCTTCAGCTATTTCTTGGCATCTGTTTAGTTCTGCTCTTGTGTAGACCGATTGTGCTGGTTTCTCTTCAACTGCCAACTTGTATAGCTTACTTCCTTTTGTGCTATCAATAATTGTTAGTTCTTCTATTCTGTGCGGTTCTAAAGCCAATAGGTGTATCAACCTTCCATCTCTGAATGGTTGCGGTTCTTTTGCCTTTGGCGGTTCTTTTAGTTTGTTTGCGTATGCTTGTGGACTATCAAGTAAACTTTTACACATTGAACTGCTCAAAGCGTGTTTGCCAAGATACCCATAGTAGAATGAATCATCATCCATTTTAGTTAGTATATCTTTCACTTTAAATTCTTCTCCGTTTAATAGTTTAATTGTTTCCATCTTATTTTAGTTTTTTTGCTTTGTTTATGTTTAGTTCTGTAATTTCTTTTTTTACCCAAAAACGTTTCTTAAATTCTGTTGTTGCTGGAAGTGATTTAGTAAACCAATTCTGTTCAATGTCATTTAGGTTAAATAAATAGATTCCTTCTGGTGTACTATTTATGTAAATTGGAATATCAAAATTTTTATCTGATTCTTTTATAATTGCATCGTACTTTGATTTCTCCAGTATTAATGTATTGTAATGTTTTCTTCTGCACTTTAGTTCAATTCTACTTTGCGTTTCAATATCGTAACAATCCCATCTTGATATTGGATTTTTACTATTTACTAATGTTTTGTAATGGTTTTGCGATAGCCATTCAAATAAATCTTTTTCTTTCCAGTTGGTCATATTTTGTAAATATAACACATTTGTTAAAAAGTATAATCGTTGTTTATAAACTCTGGTAATTCGTTATCATTTATCTGGAAGCTGAAAGTTTCAAATGGTCTGTTTCTACTTCGTTTGCATTCAACAGTTACCCAACCTTTGTTGGCATTATTCTTTTCTAATTTTATTTGTGATTCCGCCTTTTTTTCAAGTGCTGAACCTAAATTTCCGCTTGGTTTGTCGCTCCCAAAGTTTTGGTGTATTATGGTTGTTAAATGACAGTTTAATTTTCCAGACCATTGCAATAGCTTTTCTGCAACATTATTTGCTTGTTCCATATTATTTACATCAGAACATAAATCTGCACACCCATCAATGATAACTAAACCGATTTTTTCGTTTTCAAATTTATCAAATAAGATGTGTTCAATAAAATCAATTTTACTTTTCCAACCAAACTCTCGCATTGCATAAATATGATAATCTTTATCGTTTTGCAATTGATTCATTACTAAAGGTCTTCTTGCTAATTTACTAACGTGAAATCTTCCTTGCTCTGTATCAAAATGAATTATCTTTCTTCCTCTTCGATGTCCTTTTATTTTACCAGTATAACCATTTGAACCACTTTGGTAAGCTGATACAAGTAAACTCATAAAGAAACTCTTTCCAACCTTTGGGAATGCTTGTACAAAAGAAAAGTTGCCATCTGTTCCAATTGGAACTGGATACTCTGTATAACTACCATCAAAGTTTCTATCTTGATAAATACCACAACTGATTGCAACTGGCGGATATTTAATAACCTCTTCAACATCAATACTCGCATCTTCTTCAAGTTGCTCCATCAACATTCTTTTTACTTCATCATCTTCCGTTGTGTTTATTCCGTTCTTCATCTATATATTTCTGTATTTTTGTTTTGTAAAATTTTCCAAGTACATTATCGTTTAGGAATTTATCACTTTCTAAAACGTTTTCTTTGAACTGTAACATAGTTTCGTAGTATGTCATCATTGTTCGATTGTAGCAAATGTACATTATTTCTCGGTAACAATCTTCAACACCCCAAATTTTTGTGTGTATGTTGCTTCCAGTATATCTCAACCAATTACTTTCAACGTATTGAATACGCTTTCTTTTATATCCTTTTAACGGTGGTTTAGTACGTTTATTAAGGAGTATCTTTTTACCAATGTACAATTTGTTTGTTTTTAGATTTCGTATCTTATAAACGAACCCAATTGCTTCTACTGGTAAATCAGTTCTACTTGTAATTTCTTTGCCTTTGTATATCCACATAAGTAAAAAAAGGGATGCTATTAACACCCCTTATTTTATTTAATTAAAATGGTAAATCATTTGATTGAACCGCTTGTTGTGGTTGTGCTTCTTCTTGTCGCTCTGCTTTTACGCAAGTTCCATCAGTCCAAACAACTTGACCGTTTCCGATGTATTTCTTTGGTTCTTTTGCTTCTCTTTGCTCTTTGCTTTGAGAATCAAATGCTGAAGCGTTTTGCCCATAGGCATTTGTATCATCGTTTACAGATAATGTAAAGTTGTAATACGTTCCTTTTTTTCCTTTTACAAATTTCTCTTTTGGTAAATTGTCAAGGTTAATTGATAAATTGATTAATGCACTCATAGTTTCTATTGGTTTTAATTATTAATATTAGTTATCGATACCATTGTCAATGGTTTGTATTATGTGTCTAAACACGCTTCTTTCTTGTTCGCCAGTTACATCAACTCCATTTAGTAGTAATCTGTAATGGTCTTTTTTTGTTTCTATTAATTGTATATCATTCATATTTATTTATTTAGTAGTTCTTTTGTTTCTTTTGATATTCTGTATTTAGCTTCTACTTTGTCAAGTTTACCACCGCCTTTAATGTACGCTTGTACTTTCTTAAATTCATCAGTTCCTTTGTTTAGCCATTGCTTATCTGATGTTGGTTGAGTTTTAGATGCTTTTCCGTGTGTGTTTGTTGAATCAGCATCTTTTGTATCGTCAATTAAAAATAATCCGTTTAAAGAGTATTTACGAGCATAAGAAGATGAACTACCAAATGATTGTGCAATGTCCATTCCTTTTCTGTTTGGGTCTATTCCAGCTTGTGCTTTAACGTGTACTTGATTCTCGCCATCAGATATGATTGAAACTGCTTCAACAAATAAGATTCCACCAAGTTCTTTGATTTCGTCTGATATTGTTAAGGTACATCCGTACTTACTTAATAATGGTTTAACTGCTTCCAGTATATCTTCGCAACTTCTGTAATTGTACTTTCCAAAGTTATTTCTTTGGTTCTTTGGTGCTTTTAATTCGGCTTGAATTTGTTGTAATTTTTCCATTTTGTTTTGGTTTTAGAATTGTAAATATAGTAAAATTATTGGTAATGACGCTTTTAAATTTAAAAAGTTTCTTGTTCCATAGGTAGGAACTTTTAATTGATAGTTGATTTTTACATCTGTTAAGTTTGGGTCTTGCTCCATATGATATTCTATTTGTAGCTTTAATTTATCCCAAGCTGCTTGATTTATCTTTTTATCACTTTGCATTGCTTCCATAGTTCTTTGATTTTTTCTTTTGTGTAATGTATTCCAGTATTTCCGTTTTGACCGATTATTTTCATTCGCTCGTTTGCTTCTTCTTCCCAATCGGAGAAGTCAGCGTGTTCTTTACATTGGCTGCATATATCGGCTTCTAACCATCTATCAGCACCGCAACAGTTTGATTGTTCCATATCTATTTATTTAATTTATTTATGCATTTTTGGCAAGTAACTTCATTTTTGTTAAATGTTATGTTTTGAAGATTTGAATTAATATTACCGCATTTAGGTGTACCAACAGTATTTATTAAATCCAATCCTCTTTCGTTAAAAAACCTTGTTGTGCTATTATGTGCAAAATGTGTTTTGTAAGTATTCATAATATTTGTTTTTAGTTTCTTTGAGATAATACTTTTTCAGCAACCATTGTTCCTTGTGCTTCTGATACACAGTTTTCGAAGATAAACTTAACAACCCAAGATGCTGATGCTCCATTTGATTGTTTGTTTGATGCGATGTTGTAAAGAGTAGTAGTTTTCATAATATTTGTTTTAGTTATTAATTACCCTACAAATGTACAAAGGCATTTTAAATAAAACTGTTAAAGAAATGTTAAAGTTTTGTTAAAGGCAAAAAAAAGGATTCAACATATAGCTGAACCCTTTTAATGATAGTAATCTAAAAACAAAATAAGATGAAAAGAAAAACAGTTAAGATATTTCCTTGTTCAAATATACAAATAAATATGTGTTTAAATATTTAACTTATAAACAAAAACAAAAATATTTAGCTATAAAGTTGAAGATATATATCTTTTTTTTTAGATAACACTCCGAACACTTATATTTATTTTATTATAGCTATATTTCTTTATTTTTTTTTATATTAATATTTTACTATAAAACAGTAACTAATTAATAAATTACAAAGTTATATATTTTTTTTTGAAATAAAAAACAAAAAGTTAATTATTTTTTAAATGTGATATTACCAGCTATCTTTTCAGCACTTCTACCAACTACATAACCACCAATACCTAATTGTAGTAAGTTCCAAAATTCATTCTCTAAAACTGGAATAGGTAAACCAAATAATGGTGCAACAAACTTTACATAGATAACTATAAAACCAAATGCTAACATAAGTATTGGTCTCCAACTTCTTTGTAACCAATTACCATTTGCTTCAGCTAATACAATTTCTGTTTGTAGTTTCTGTAATTCTAACTGTTGTTCTTGTAGCACCTTAAACACCTCGTTCTTCGCTTTTAAACGCTCTTCTTCTGATGTAAATAGTTTATCAATTACATTACCTACTTCTTTAACAACACCACCAGTAAACCATCCTAATATCTTATTCATTGCTTGTCCATTTAAGTTGTATTTGACCAAAGAATAGGTATAAGTTTACCTCTGAATAGTTAAAGTTATCATCTGGTCTGTAATATTGCCATCCAACCATCATAGCATCTGGCACTAATAAAATTAAGTTTATCTCCATTACCAACGTGCTTTTG
>Ga0233426_10001169_pt1 | contig 24902 bp, 28 predicted proteins | sample SI_118_April2016_6_FD_179875 | JGI IMG/M metagenome (GOLD analysis project Ga0233426, IMG submission 179875) | Seawater microbial communities from Saanich Inlet, British Columbia, Canada - SI_118_April2016_10_MG | ecosystem: Environmental > Aquatic > Marine > Inlet | place: Canada: British...
AACCTAACAACTCGAAGGACAATTGAAGACCTACTTCATCCAGACCCCGGTAGAGATAAGGGCAGCAAAGAACCCTCTCCTCAGCTAGAATTAGAGGTTAGTTATGTTTAACCGGACAGTAGTGACCTAAAATGAAAAAGAAATATTGGCCGACTTCGAATTATCCTGCGCAAATATGACATGAATATGACAAAAGCGTGATGTGCATTTAGCGGGCGAGGCAGGTGATCGATAAAAGTAGGGTGTGAAAAATGTCCCAATTTTATAGATTATGATCGTACTATTTTTGTACTAAGCGTAGGCAATAGCGCCTTTGCCAATCCCTTCAAATGCTTTCACCTTAAAATGATGGTTGGGGTGTTGTTGTTTTAATGTGTTGGCGATGTGGCTGGCGATCAGCTCGACAGTGCTATCAGTATCAATCATATAGCAGTCAGCAGCGGGTAATGTGATCTCAAAATGCCCTTGTTCTGCGTCATAGGCAAAATGGTCATAATCCACGCCGTCTTTTTGCACGGTGTCGATAAAATCACTGCGGGTGCCAATATAAATATCTTGCCATTTTTTACACCAAGCCGCTTCTAGGGATGTATCGCGTTTGTCATCACGGTAGATCTCGATAGTCGAGCGATGCCCGTGAGCAATGCGTTGGCAATTACCTAAGTGCTTTTTTAAACCATGGGTGTAATGGTACGAATGATATTTAATGACTTCTGGCGTAAAGGTTAATGCGATACGATCGATGGTATTTGGTAGCAACTCTCGTAATTGTTTAATGCACCAGCTAGCTACACTTTCGGGTGTGATATATGTGGCATCAACCAAGCAAATCGCTTCATTGGGAGATAAACAATGTAGCTGTTTTTGTTGATATTGCCATGTGATGTCAGTCGATTGCTGATCACGAATGATATTGGCAGCAGAGGACTGTGCGGCAACTACTAGGCAGTGATCGACATAGGTATCTAACCATTGGCGAATGGTTTTTTTGACTATCCCAAAATCGCAGACCATGCCTTGTTCGTCTAGCGCGCCTTCTAAAACAATGCTCGCCAGCCACGTTTCACCCACCACGCCGCGGTCGGCATCTAAGTAACTAAAATCAACATTGGTGAGGTTATCAACGAATAAGTGCATAGGGCATGATCAACTAAATTGAATAAGCAGAAAGGCTGCATGATATACCAGTTGCTGGTATTTCGGTAGTTGTTGGCCACTTTAAGCCTGCTAAAGTGGCTATATTCCACTAGGTTAGAGATAAGTGCGTTATTAGATGGATTGATTTTAGTGTGATGTGGTGCACGTTTTTTTATGCGTATTGTGCTTTATTTATTCAGTGTAACGGCTATGATTGATCTATTCTTTGGTAATAACGACCGATAATCATCGTTTGGGGTATGTTATGAGTCAACAATTGAATCGTGAAATGTGGGATCACTTTCTTGAGCAGTTAGATGCACAAGTAGAAGGCGATTTTTTAACATTGGCAGCAGAGTATGAAGCAATAATGGGGCAGCCTTTTCAAGTAGGTCGCTCTCCACAGGTGATGTTTTCGATGTTGCAGCAAGCGATGATGAGTGAAGATAGGCAGTTACTAACGTCTACCGTCGATTTTATTGCTAAATTACCCTTACCGCTACAAGCAGAGTTTAGTGTTTATAGCCGAGACCATACTGGTGATGTTGACGGTAATAACGATAAGAAAAAACACAAGCGACGCACTCATCACAAGACCGCTATTGCCTCTAAGTTATGGGAACTCTTACATCTTAATCGTGCTGCTTAATCGTGCTGCATAGTCATGTCTCAGCCGTTGGCCAATACGCGATATTTTCGATAATATCCTAAGACTTTTTTAACATATCGTTGTGTCTCTTTAAATGGAGGTATGCGATTGTTATAGCGTTTTACTGCATTCTCTCCCGCGTTATAAGCCGCCAAGGCTAGTGATAAATCCCCCTTAAATAAAGTCAGTAGCTTTTTCATGTAGGTTGCGCCTGCACGAATATTCTGCGTTGGGTTATAAGGATCGTTGACACCAAATCGATTAGCCGTTGCAGGCATTAACTGCATTAATCCCTGTGCGCCAGCACTGGATATCGCCTGAGGATTATAAGCCGACTCGACCATGATAATGGCATGAAGTAAATGTGCAGGAAGATTATGTTGTTCAGCCATCTTCTCTATGGTGGGTGAAAAGCGCTGGCGGTTATTTTTCCATGAGTATCTAGACTTTACGGGTACTTCCCAGCCTCTGGATGTCTTTTGTAAGCGAATATAGCCGCTGTGTTTGGGTTTGTCGGTAAAGACTAGGCGTCCCTGAGGGTCTATGTAGCGATAGATTTCTGCGCTATAGGCTTTTCCTGATATAAGTAATAGCAGCGATAGCAGCACCCGAAAAAAAAAGGGTAAGTGTTTACCAAGAGTGCATTGGTGGCAGAAATAATCAGTAAAAAAAATAGGGCTCATATACAACTACTAGAATAATACTTATGATAGATTGGGTGTTGTTATGTTTAGTATAGGCAAGGTTCTCATCAGAGCAAAAACTATCATGGGATAAGCGCAAAAATAGCCCACAAAAGAGCATTTTTGAGAAAGTATGAGCAAATCGTATCTAAGCGCTTGAAACTTAGCGGCAAACTCTCCATAATCCACGCCCTCTCTTATTGACCTATCTATGTACCGATATATGTACTGATCTATTTATGTACTGGTACTGGCAGATTAAGCGTAAGAGCTGTTATGGAGAGCTTAGTTGGTTCCTTCGCAATAACTATCTGTAAACTCCGCCAGGCCCGGAAGGGAGCAACGGTAGCAGTGCTGTTATGTGCCGGAGTGTGGCTGGCTAGGCTTTCCACCTTAATATTCTTTTCGACTCTCTATCATCTTCGTATTTCCTCATTTTTACTTGTATTCCCTGATGTGCTTGAATCCGCTTACGGCTATTTGTTTCGTTAGCTGTTCCAGTCTGCTTCCGTTATAATCGCCAATCAATTATTTATTCTTTTTCTAAGAGACCTTTGCACGGAAGATGATTTTGTTCTCAGGCTAGGAAAAAGCGCACGGAAAGAGGGAGTTTATGCATTATAAATGACCGATTGAGTACGTTTTTAACGCCGCATGAGAGCAAAATGGCTTTCGTGAAAAAGTCTCTTTACATTACTAAGCGAACCAAGCAATACCATGAGTTATCAAGTTCTCGCCCGAAAATGGCGTCCCCGTACCTTCCGTGAAATGGTGGGGCAGGAGCACGTACTGCAAGCGCTCATCAATGCGCTAGATCACGATCGCCTGCATCATGCCTATCTTTTTACGGGTACACGTGGTGTCGGTAAAACCACTATTGCGCGTATTTTAGCTAAATGCCTAAATTGCGAAGTGGGGGTGAGCTCGGTTCCCTGTAATGAATGTAGCTCGTGTATCGAAATTAACGAAGGACGCTTTGTTGATCTTATCGAAGTGGATGCAGCATCCCGCACCAAAGTTGAAGATACTCGCGAACTGCTAGAAAACGTACAATATGCGCCAACACGAGGCCGTTATAAGGTTTATCTGATTGATGAAGTGCATATGCTTTCTAATAGCAGTTTCAATGCCTTATTAAAGACCCTAGAAGAGCCGCCACCGCACGTTAAATTTTTACTAGCGACCACTGATCCTCAAAAGCTACCTGTCACCATTCTGTCTCGCTGCTTGCAGTTCAATTTAAAAAACATGAACCCCGAGAAAATAGTCTCGCATTTGCAGTTCGTGCTTGAAAAAGAAATGGTGCCGTTTGAAGATGCTGGTTTATGGCAGCTAGCTCGCTCTGCCGATGGCAGTATGCGTGATGCATTAAGTCTGACAGATCAATCGATTGCTTTCGGCGACGGTAAAATTACGGATGCCGATGTACGCACTATGTTGGGGACTATTGACCAGTCTCTCGTATATGACGTACTCAAAGGCTTGATTGCCGAAGACATCAAGCAACTGCTAAGCGCAGTAGCTAACCTATCGGAACATTCGCCGGACTATAGCGCTGCATTGGCCGAATTAATTGCCACTTTGCATCGTATTGCCATAGCGCAAGCCTTGCCGGAGGCCGTGGATAATAGCCAAGGTGATCGCCAACAAATCTATGAATTTGCACAAGCCATCACCGCCGAAGATATTCAATTGTATTATCAAACCGCATTACTCGGTCGCCGGGACTTGCCATTAGTGCCTGATCCTCGTAGTGGCTTTGAAATGGTATTGTTACGCATGTTGGCCTTTAAGCCCCAAGGCGTTAATCACTTACCTAAGGCGACGCTTTCGACTAATGCCGCGATCTCAGATACTGCTATAGCAACGCCTGTTGAGGCAGACAAGGCTCCTGTAGAAATTGCTCCAGAAGCTATCGTAGAAAATATCGCAGAAGCGACCTCAGAAGCAGTTTCAGAAACAGTTTCAGGAGCATCGGCGGTTGCAGCCGTTGCGGACAACCAAGTCAGTGATCCAGTAAGTCAGCCGATGGTTGAGTCAAGCCAAGAAGTATTACCTGAGCCAGAAAACGCACTTGTTCAAGAAAATGTAGTGGCTAATATAGTGGCTCAAGCTATTTCGCCAGAATCAGAAACGACCGTTTCAGCGCCTACGGCGAATACAGAAGACAATCATTCGGCTAGCCAGACTGAGCATCACGACAATACTATTCCTTCAGAGTATGAAACTTTTGCCAATATGCCGAATACAGAAGAGGATCCATCGGTAAAAAAGTCTGATGCTGCCACAGAAGTGGCAGTCGACACTGAGGAAAATGCAGAAGCCATAAAGGACGAGCCGTATTTAAGTCCGGCATTAGCTGCATTTGACGCGCCAGCAATAGAAGACAGCATTAGTGATAACACTGAAGAGAATCACTCCGAAAGGAATCACACTGAAAAGAGCCACACCGAAAAAGAAAGGGCTGATGAATCTATAGAAACCGTTACAGAGTCATTTGTTGAGGCCGCTGTTGAAACTTCAGAGGAAACTGTCGAACAAGCTGCAGCAAATGACAGCGCTGCGGCGGTAAAAAAACGCATACCTAAAATCTCGTTTAATGAACTAAACGCATCCACATGGTTTACCGTATATAACGGCATAGATACAGGCGGTTTATTGCAAAGCACCGTCGCTAATTGTGCACTTATTAATTGGGAAAGTTTGCATTTACAATTTATTTTAGATCATCAGCAAAGCACTTTATACGATACCAAACATCAACAATACCTTGCTGACTTGCTCACTGAATACTTTGGCCATCCGATTGAAGCCACTATCACCTTGGGCGATGTACCCTATGAAACACCGTCACAAATTGTGATTCGTCAGCGACAAGAGCGACAAATTCAGGCAGAAGAAGCGATTGCTAACGACCCCGTCGTACAGCAATTACAAGAAATGTTTGATGGGAAAGTTGTCCCAGAGTCCATCAAACCAATAGATTAATGAACAGTACCAACTCATAAGATTTAACATCAGAGAGAAGAGCGATACACATGACAGGTCTTGGCGATATAATGAAGCAGGCGCAAGCCATGCAAGAAAATATGAAAAAAATGCAAGAAGAGCTAGCGAACAAGCAAGTCTGTGGTGAGTCAGGTGCAGGCATGGTAAAAGTCACCATGAATGGTCGCCACGATGTAAAAAAAGTCGATATAGATCCTTCTTTACTAAGTGAAGAAAAAACCATAATAGAAGATTTGCTCGCTGCTGCCGTCAACGACGCCGTGCGTAAAGTTGAACTAGAAAATAAAAATATGATGGGCGATTTAACGGGTGGTTTACAAATGCCTCCGGGTTTTAAAATGCCATTTTAGAAAAGACGCATTCCAATTATTATTTGTATAAAAGGTTTTCCTGTTGTTTAGTCCATTAATAGACGAGCTCATACATTCTTTATGCTGCCTACCGGGCGTCGGACGTAAATCCGCACAACGTATGGCGCTACACCTGCTAGAGCGTGATCCCGAAGGGGCTGGACGCTTGGTCGGCGCTTTAGGCACCGCCATAGAGAAAGTAGGGCGCTGCCTACATTGCCGTATTCTAACTGAGCAACCCGTTTGCTATATTTGCAGTAACCAGAGGCGTAACACAGGCTTGTTATGCGTAGTCGAAACTCCTGCCGATGTCGTCGCCATCGAGCAATCGGGTACTTATCAAGGTAAATATTTTGTATTAAATGGTCGCTTATCTCCCATTGATGGCATTGGTCCAAAAGAATTAGGTTTGCCACAATTATTTCAGCGCCTACGACAAGCACAGCAAACAACGGGTCAAGTTGATGGTGCCGATTCCGATGCCGAAAAAGAAAGCGATAATGCACCTGTAACAGAACTTATTCTAGCGACTAACCCCACCGTCGAAGGCGAGGCCACTGCCTATTATATTGCAGAGCAAGCACGCCAATGCGGGATCACGGTTTCGCGTATCGCCCACGGAGTCCCTTTAGGTGGCGAGTTAGAGTATATAGATGGTGGTACATTGACTCACGCGTTTTCTAGTCGTCGATCTATATAATCATGCTGGTAGTGAAAAGTAGATTAAAAAGAGCCTTATATGAAGTTCACATTCATTGAAAATATAAGCGTAGCGGTAGCAACCATCGCACTTGGAATTATGGCTGGTTTTTTTTGGACTTATACGTTCAACGTTAACCCAGCCATGCTAAACGTTGATGGCCAGACTTATGCTGAAGTTCAGTCGTTATTGAACCAGAACGTTAGGCATGAAATATTTTTTGCATTCTTTTTTGGCGCAGGTCTACTCTCGTTTTTGGCGGCAGTGATTAATTATAAACACATAAAGTATATTAGCTTTTGGTTAATTGTTGCTGCTGCGCTTATTTATATTGTCGGCGTGATCGTATTTACGGCTCAGGTTAATTTACCTTTAAATTATTACACCGAATCGTGGAGCGCGATGGCATTACCGAAAGATTGGGAAGACGTAAGGCTTGCATGGAATCAAGCTAATGCTATACGAGTGGGTACATCATTTATAGCATTCACATTATGCGTTTGTGTTTTGTGTTTAAGGTGTTCTTCCAGTTCATCTGAAATAACGTAGCGCAATCTGGATAAGAAACATGATTATCTGCTTCATGTAATATTCTTATTCTGATAAAAATCAGAATTAACTAACATGCATACACTTTGGCTTCACGATGACAACAACACCGACACCGACGATATTTACCGCTGCACCAGATATTACTTATCAATGGATTGATAGCGATGCGGCATTGGCCGAGCTATGTAAATCGTTATCTACTCAGTCGGCTATTGCTTTAGATACCGAGTTTGTGCGAACTCGTACGTATTATCCGCATATCGGCTTATTGCAAATTGCCGATAAAAATGGCGTTTACTTGATTGATCCGTTAGCTATTGATAACGCACAACCTATGGCCGATGTACTAACTAATCCCGCGATTGTAAAAGTAGTGCATGCTTGCTCAGAAGATTTAGAAGTTTTTCATTATGCCTTTGGTGTATTACCTGAATCCCTATTTGACACTCAAGTCGCCGCCGGTTTTGCAGGCTATGGTGCTTCTATAGGCTACGCTAATTTATTGCGTGAAATAAAACACATCGATATCCCTAAGCAAGAAACTCGTTCTGACTGGCTACAGCGCCCATTAAGTGATGCACAGTTACGTTATGCGGCATTAGATGTTGAGTACTTGTTAGAGATTTATCGTGGCTTAGTGGCAAAACTTCAGCAACAGCAGCGTCTGTTATGGGTTGAGTCCGACTGCCAAGGCATGATAAATAAGTTGCGCAATACTCATCATGAAAACACTTATTACACCCGCGTAAAATCTGCATGGAAACTGGATGCCGAGCAGCTTACTGTACTGGCTGCTATCTGTCGTTGGCGCGAAGGGCAGGCGAAAAAAAATGATGTGCCTCGTAGTCGTATTGTAAAAGATGTGAGCCTATTTGATATTGCGCTTAAACTCCCAATGGATATGCAACAGCTAAAACGTATTCAAGAAATTTCACCGCGCTTTTTAGATGTGTTAGGAAAGGAATTCTTAACCGTAGTGATAGAGACGCTTAACGACACAGGCTATTACAAAGAGCCTTTAGACCGACCGTTAACCTCAGCTCAAAATACCACGCTAAAATCTCTTAAAGCAGAAGTACGCCAAGTGGCTGAGAGTTTAGATTTGCCACCAGAACTGCTTGTGCGCAAAAAAGATTACGAAGCGTTGATCCGCTCCGCACCACGATACTATTTACCAGAATCGTTAAGAGATTGGCGACAAGAAATTATAGGTGATCGCTTGTTACAAAAAGTACAGAAGCTATAACTATCTTCATATTAATGGCGCCTACTATCATTTAACTAGGCCTACAATTGGATCTAAAAAAAAGACACATTATGAAACGTATTTGTTCGATTTTTCGTTGTTCAAAAAAAGAAGGCATGTATTTATATGTCGATAAAGAGGCGGGTATTGATAGCATTCCTGATCCGTTACGTCGACAAATAGGGAATGTTGAATTAGCGATGACCTTAATGATAAGCGAAGATAAAAAGCTCGCGCGGGCAAGTGCTAAAGATGTATTGCAAGCCATTAGCGAAAATGGTTTTTACCTACAAATGCCACCGGTATTAAACAGCGCTGGCGATACAGAAATGCAGAACTTACGTAATAAAAATAGCAAGCTGTCTTAACTTCTTTGAGCTAAAAAGTTTACTTTAAAAAATGCTATGACGAACCCATTTTGGAAAACAAAAACGTTTACGAAAATGAATCAACACGAGTGGGAGTCACTGTGCGATGGTTGTGGTAAATGTTGTCTGCATAAACTCGAAGACGAAGCCGATGGCGAAGTTTATTACACCGATATCGCTTGCCATTATTTAGACGACAATACTTGTCGATGTAAAGATTATAGTCATCGCTTACAGCTAGTTCCTGAATGCTTGCAGCTACGCCCACAAGATGTTGCTCAGTTTAATTGGTTGCCCAAAACCTGCTCTTATCGATTGCTTGCTGAAGGCGAAGAATTACCATTGTGGCATCATTTAGTGTCAGGTAAACCAGAGCTCATTCATCAGCTAGGCTTCTCCGTGCAAGGCCGTACCGTGGATGAAAAGACCATTGCTGAAGACGATTACCAAGAGCGTGTGGTGCATTGGGTAGAATAGCGCTAAGTATTTAGTCGATTTTGTTATAGTTGTGAATAGAAAGAGCACTCGACACTATAGGTCACATGACAAGTCTATGGCATTAGATTTTAGGCGATCCCTGTGTGACGTATAAAAACCACATTGAAAGAGAAGAAACGAGAACGAAAATGGCAGAATTTCAAGAATACAGTACCGCATGGTTAGTTTACGGTTTGGCCGTTATTGGCTTACTCGCCGTTACATGGCGTATTAGCCGGTTTATTCCATGGTCGTATCTACGGGGTGTTATGATCACTACTGCTGCGGCGTTGTTCCTTACACCAGCACTAACCGAAAGCAGCTACTGGGCACCCGCATGGATTGTTGCCGTATTAGAGCTGCTCTTCAGCGATTTAGAAAGTATTCTACCCGTACTCCGCATATTATTAATCGTTTGGTTAGCGGCATTAATCGCTTATACAATGATTAAGCTCATCTTTTTAAGAAAGCCCAAAGAGAAGAAGAAAAAAGTAGGGGTTTATTGATGTTCGTCTTAATGCTGTCCTGATTATTTTACTTTTATACAAGCCGAAAGTTTTCTGCGACCGTCTAATTCATTAGTATATTAAAGCTTTATATCCATCATGTGCGCAAACACATGAAATAGCGGATGTGATATTGAGCAAGGGGCGCTTGTGGTATCTAAAGTAAAACTTTTTACTCAGCTAGATGACTTAGAACAGCTCTTGGAAACCAAGACGCTTGCCCATTTGCACTTAGCCGTTATTACGAATAACGAATTCGTTTTTTGTGCTACGGATTTTATTAAAAGTCGTGAGTCAAAGAATAAGGTAGACAAAGAAACCGAATCATTAATTGTGCTAGGTAGGCAGGTACTCGCATTAAAAGAAAAGTTAGGTGAATGCTCAGAAGGCTCGGTTGCCGAACGTATTTGTTGGTACTGTCGAAAGTGGAGCGATCCTAAAACACGTTTGTCTGGTGTTCAATTAGCGCAACAGTTTATTGATGAGATCGAAGCTACATAAATTACTATGAACTAAAACCTGTTTGTGGGTTCTTAAAATAACAATAACTTTTGAGATCAATTGTGAGTCGAATATGAAAAAAGTAGCATGCAGTATAAGCGCGTTAGCGTTCCTAGTGATAAGTTTTTTATCTTTCTCTGTGTTAGCACAAGATGCAAAGAGTATGGAGAAGGTTGCCAGTGGTGAATTAACCCCAGCGTTTAGTTCTTGGGGTAAAAAGTCGGTAGTAGGTTCGTGGGAAATAGTAAAAGATGAAGAACAGTACTTTATTGTACTAGGCGATAACTTTTCTGCAAAAGACGGTCCCGATGTGAAAGTGTTTTTATCTCCCAAACCTACGAATGAGGTAACAGGCAGTAATGCCACGGAAGGAAGTGCACTAATAACCGAGATCACCCGTTTTAAAGGTCAGTATCGCATCGCGATCCCGAAAGACGTTAATCCTGATGATTTTCAATCCTTGGTATTTCATTGTGAAGCGTATAGCAAGCTATGGGGAACTAGCTCACTGCGTTAATTCTGCCGTGCAGCTCTAATTCTCTCAGCGTATCTTGTGCGGCATCGTAAGCCTCAACGGTATAATTAACACCTAAAGCCATAGCAATACTATTGGTGTACCGTATACAGATAGATTGACCTAAGGCATATTTACCTATGTAAGCTCTTGAGGGCGTGTTTTTTTCCACAAGTTTATCAAACTCTTGTTGACTCAAAATGCCTTGCTCAACAAGATGATGGATACGACTGAATCGAAGAGCCACATCATTAGCAATAAACTTTGCCAGCTCATCGTATTTTACTTTCTCTTGTTTCACTTTCTTGTTAATTATTTGGCGTAGCACGAAGTCAATATCTGCTGGAGTGTGATTGTTTTTATCATATGTTTCTTCTTTTTGTGCAAGCATAAAAGGCCTCTTTTTATCTACTCAAGTAGATGTATCTACAGCAGTAGATGACAGTGGTTAAAAGTTGAGTCAATAAGGTTTAATCGCATGAAAATGGTTGTTTTTATAGATTTTTATTGTCGGATACTATATTTTATTTATCACCGTTTTAGTAGATACTTTTAATAGTTAAACAAAGGTTGCTCATGGTAGACGTTACTGATTTTACGTTATATAAAAATAAAGCTCATTTAGAGCTTTGCTTAGATCTAGTGAAAGATGCTTATGTCAGTATACGTAACGGTCGATATGATTACGTAGAAGAGCAGCTCAACGACATACTGGAAACATTCGACAGGCAAGAATTAGCAAAAGAAGATGTATCCTACCGCGCTGAGGTTTACTTTATAAATAATAAAAAGAAGTGCCAATAATCTCCTGAGATCATATGCTACGCAAACCTCCTTCATTATTTTCTGCTATTAATGGGCTTTTCTACAAACCCCTTCCATTGCGAACCCTGTAATTCCTGCTATAACTAAAAGACGATAGTTCTATATTGATTCGACACGATACCGTTATCTGACGGTTGTTGTTCGATATGTCACTTAATCCCGCGTTTAGAGCGGTTTGTTTTTTATTTTAGATGTTTTGGGATCGTAATACATGTCCAGTGCTGTTGATAATATAGGGTTTTACCAAGTGAGGATGTTTTCTCTCGCGTTGTTATTACTATGCGTAGCTATTCCCCTATCTTATGCCCAAGCACCTGAGGCGGCTAAACCATCAGATGTGCGATTGGTCATAGATATTTCCGGCAGCATGAAAAAAAATGACCCTCAAAATCTACGCCGCCCAGCATTGGATATGTTGGTGCAGCTATTACCTAAAGGGAGCAAGGCAGGTATTTGGACATTTGGACAATATGTCAATATGTTAGTGCCTCATAAGCCGGTGGATGCACAGTGGGGGCGAACCGCATCGGCGGCATCTTCAGAAATTAAGTCGATTGCGCAATTTACCAATATTGGCGCAGCGTTAGAAAAAGCGGCTTATGATCATAAGCAACAGATGAAATCCGATCAGGATTATCAAACCCACGTTATTTTGTTAACGGATGGTATGGTTGATATTGATCGAGATAGTAGATTGAATAGGAAAGAACGCCAGCGCATCTTAAATAATGTATTACCTATGTATCAACAGTCAGGTATTACCTTACATACCATTGCACTATCGGATAATGCGGATAAAAAATTACTGAATAAACTCGCTTTAGCGACCGATGGTAAAGTGTCTGTTGCTAAAAATGCCGAAGAATTGATGAATGTGTTTTTACGAGTGTTTAATCAAGCGGTGCCACTGGAAGAGTTGGCGTTTGATGGTAATAAATTTGTAGTAGATTCTAGTATTGAAGAATTTACGGCGCTTATTTTTCGACAAAAGAGTGCAAAACCGACGGTGGTTGTTTCGCCTGATGGCCAGCAATATACAAAAGATACTACCGATACTCGTGTTAAATGGCATCACACAGATCAATACGATTTGATTACTATTAATGAGCCTCTAGAAGGCGAGTGGGGAGTCTCAGCTGATGTAGAACCTCAAAGCCGTGTCACAGTGGTGAGTGATCTTAGTATCGCTGTGCGATCTATGCCGACGAATATGTCGATTGATGAAATCATCAATACATCATTGGTATTGCGAGAAGAAAATAAGACCATTACACGCCCCGAGTTTTTAGGCCTGCTAGACATTAGTGTAGAGGTGAGTTCACTGACGGGTAATAATTGGTCTCAGCAGTTATCCAGCAAAATAGTGCCAACCGATGGCGTATATTCCACGATTCTTAACCAATTTACTCAAGCGGGCGAATATACGATTGATTTTACCGTTGAAGGAAAAACCTTTAATCGACAGTTCTCTCATCAGCTATCTGTCCGTACACCTTTTTTAGTGGAAACGGATAAGACAGTTAATAATGGTCGTACTGAGTTTGCAGTAGATGTTATCGCACAATCGCAAGAAGTAGATGTGAGCCAAACCAACGTCTTTGGCGTAGTCACGGCACCATCGGGTAAAACCAATGCTGTCGATTTTGACCAGCAGCAAGATGGCACATGGCGTTTACTGGTTCCTGCAAATGAAGATGGCGAATATGCGATCAATATCCGTGTGGACAGTGTTAATAATCGCAATGAAAAAGAAAAAATAAAGTTAGATACGGTACGCTTATCTCAACAAGATAATGATATTTTCCAAGAGCAGCCCGTTGAGCCAGCGAAGGTCATCCCTGAACCAGTTGAACCAAAACAGCCTGCAGTAAAAGAGCCGGATCAACCCGAAGAAAAAGTGGTTGAAAAAAATCCTGTAGATGAAGAAGTGACTCCAAAAGAACCTAAGAAAGATGCTGACTATAGCCAGTATATTTTGTATGGAATGATAGGGTTAATTAACTTACTTATTATTGGTGTGGGTTATTTCATCTACCGTAAGCTATTTAAATCGGCTCCTAAAGAGGAAAAAGAGGGAGAAGGCGATGAGGACGCTGAAGACGTATTCGTTGAACCGCCCATGGATGAAATGGCCGTTGATGACCTTGTAGAAGATGAACTAGAGGAGGCTCAAGTATTGTCTGAGGAAGAGGACGCCAATATGGATGATGCGATGAACTTGGCGTTAGATGATGCAGACGAGGATATACCCGATTTTTCCTTAGATGAGTTCGCCCCAGATAGCTTAGATGAAGACGAATTAGATTTAGATGAGAGCGAAGAAGAAAAGAAATAATCACATGCTCATTCGTTACTTATATCACCACAGGATATAAAGACATTCTCGCTATTTGTTTATACAATACCGCCACCTAATAATAACGCAGCTAATAGTAGGGCTATATATAGTCTTGCTATTGAAAGCAGAGGCGATGATGGAATTTGCAAAACTCTTACACGAATACATTAAAACACTAATTTGGCCGGTAATTCTATTAGTCGTTATTTTCTCATATGAAGATGAGGTGATCGGTTTACTAGAAAATCGAGAAATAGATGCCTTCGGCCTAAAGATAGGCGCGCGTATCGAAGATTTTTCTAATAATTACGAAAATGAACTGAGTGAGCTAAAAGCCGCCATCCAGCAAACATCAAACGATCAAACATTACTGTCAAAAGTGGAAACGATTAGCCGAAACACCCAAAGCGAGCTAGCGCAATTACAGGAAGCATCAACCAACCTTCGTTCTATCAAAGATAGAAGTGTGTCCAAAATGGTTGTTGCTAATGCCGAGCGTGCCGGTTTCGAAGCGATTATTGACCGCAATGCAGATATGGCAATCCGCCAGTTTGCTGCTGCTCGTAAAGCATGGCCCGATTACCATAACGTTGCTGAGCTTGAAAAGGTCTTACGTAATAAAAAATCGAGCTTGACCAATGAAGCGAGCTGGAAAGATCTAGAACAATTAATTTTGCAGAAGTATTCATGGGGTATGCCTGCAGATATTCGAGCAAAGTTTCAAAACTAACCCATCAATTGTTTTATGTGCTGCTTGTGGAAAACGCTAGAGTCAGTACTTTCGGTGAATTATTCTCTGTGATGTTAATCTCTCTTCTGCACAGGAAGCGTGTAACATCACTGTATTTCATATTCCGTTCATATTTTTCTCATTGTATATATCCCCACTTCTTCTTACACTGAAGCCCTGTTTCGTTTGTTGGTCTTACTACCGTTGTTTCATCCGCTATTGGTTTTTACTATGTTGAAAAAAATCCACCTATTATGCGTACTGTTTTCGCTATCGCCACTGGTTATGGGGCAGGACAGCTTGCAAGCGCTAGAAGGCAGCGCTGACCCTAGTGATGCATATGATTGCACCATCGTAGAGTTAGGCGCTGTAGACGGTGCTAGTTTTACTAACGCTGAACGTATCGCTCAAATGGATGCAGCGCTATTAGATTCGATAGATAAGCATGATAATTGTATTGATCAGGTAGTGAGTAATAATGCCGCGAGTGGTTCCGGGCAAGATTCTGGGTTTGGTTCAGGCGGTGAAGGCGCTGATGGTAACAGTTTTGAAGATGAGGATTCTGAAAGTCGCGGTTCTGAAGATGACAGTTCTGAAAATGGTAATAGCAACGATCAGTCAGAAAGTGTCACTGAGCAAGCCAATAATGAAGATGAAACGAATAAACAGCGACATAATGATCGTCAATTAGCGGGTAATGGTGCCAAAAACCAAGATATCGCAGCCAAAGATAATGACTCTGCCGTATGCCGCTTATTAAAAGATGAGCTGAAAATAGAAACTGACCCTAAAAAGCAGTCCGAACTCAAAGAGATTTATAATAGCTACCACTGTCGTGGCTAACAAAACCTATTATTGTTTAGGTAGGTATCTATTCAAACCACTACCGAAGCGCTTCACAAAGAGGAAAAAATACTGTGTTCACCATCAATCCATATGCGCCAATGTTTTATCGTAAAGGTCAATCGATGAAACATTTTTTCCTTTCAAAGTGCTTATTAATATCACCCAAACCATCACGGCCACAGCAGTTACCATCTCTACAAAAGCTGACTGTCGTTTTCGTCTGTTTAATGGGACTGTCGGCGTGTAAAACATTAGACACCTTTAATAGTGATTCTAATCCACAAGCAGGTCCAAATGTGGGGCTTAGTGTGGGTCCGCAGTCCAACTCCCAAGCGGGTCAAATATATCAAGACCCAACTAATAAAAAGTATGTTTACCATTCTGACATTTTTCTTGATGTCGTCATTCCGGTATTTTCATCAGGGTTACCGACAGGTAGCCGCGGTGAAATTGACTATCAAGCGGTGAGTGATCAAGGCTTATGGCCTCAGTTGCGTCGCGCAGAAGCAAACCGTTTTGCCGTTGAAACAAAACGTGCCGTCGAAAACCTAGGCACCTTTGGCTCCGTGAGTGTAGTGCCTACGGCTACTGCCAGTGGCGATGTTTATGTATTGGGAACGATTAATCAATCTGACAGCGAAGTGATTAAGCTCAGTGTGAGTGTTGTTGATAGCCAAGGTAAGTCGTGGGGCAAGCGTCAATTTGAACATGCCGTTGCGCCCGGCTTTTTTAGAGATAAAACCAACGATAACAAAGATCCTTATGCGCCGATATTTACCGAAGTGGCAGATTATGTATATCAGTTACTGCAATCCAAGTCAGAGAAGCAAAAAGAAACTATTAAGGCCGTGACCGAGATACGTTACGCACAATTATATGCGCCAGAAGTCTTTAACCAGCATCTTAAATTAAATAAGACATGGAATGGTCATTACGAATATGATCTGGTCAGTTTGCCTAGTAATAACGATAAAATGGTTAATCGGATAAAGCCTTTGCGTGTACAGGACCAGTTATTTATAGATCGTTTGCAAACCCAATACGAAGGTTTTCATGCAAAATCCAACGAAAGCTATCGTGCTTGGCAAAAAGAGACTTTGCCGGAATTAATTGCGGTGAATAAAGCACGAACGGAACGCAACATAAAGGTAGGTGCTGGTATTGCATTGGCTACTCTCGCTATATTGTTAGATAGAAACTCCGATTCTGCCGCAGGTGAGGTAGGCACTATTGCTGGCGCTATCGGCAGCACCATACTTATTAGCAGTGCAATGGATAAAAATGCGGAATTAAAAGTGCATAAGCAATCGTTAGATGAATTGGGTGAGTCTTTAGATCTAGAATTAAGCCCGCAATTGATGACTCATAAAGATCAGACAGTCGAGCTTACCGGTACAGCAAATGAACAGTATCAACAGTGGAAGAATCATCTGCAAAAAATTTACGAGCTAGAAAAAACACCAAATCTGGCACTATAATTTATTCAGAAATCTATTTATGTTTTTTCATTACTGTCCCGTTAACTATTACGAAAATACGTACTAAGTCATACAGACGGTCACCAAACAGCTTCATGGTGAGCAAAAGACATGGCAATCAAAATAAGACCACGTCATTCCGGAAAGCGTTTTTTGCTTATCAGGAATCCAGTGTTTTCAGACTCTAAGAGGATACCGGATCAAGCCCGGTACGACCATATTAAGTTAACGGGATAGTAGTGATGTTTTTTATAATAGTAGACCTTTACTAGGGGATGTTGTGTTTGATCAAGATATTGAAGTACTGCGCAATAAACGTAAGTTATTAATACGTCGAATTATGCTTGGAGTGATCTATGTCGCTCTTGCGCTATGGGCATTTTGGCTAGTCTATATCGCCGTACAGCACTTTATGGTGAATGACGACACGGATGTAACGCAGCCGGAGGCTATTACATCGCTTCAAAAAGTATCAAATCCAAGTACAGCAACGACTTCCATCGCTACAAGCTCCGGTATAGATCCAGTGTTAAACAATGCCGTTGTCCGTAAGGCATTTCAGCAGCAGCTGATTGCTTTCGATGCGGCACATAATAATGTTTTTACTGATACTGATTTTTTACATTGGTTATCAGCAAGTAATCAATCAGATAAAAAAATAGTAGTTAGCCATAGTAAAGCTAAAGCATTAACCTTATTTGCTTCTGCTCATTATCAAGGAGCCGTTGTAGAACTTCAGCAAGCAGATGAGAAAGCGAAAGCCTTAACGCAATTGTGGCATCAAGCCTATGAAGATAATCTCAATCAAGCCCAGCAAGCCTATAATAAAGAAAACGTTAAACCTGCAGAACTGTATATAAACCAAGCGCTGGCGATTAAGCCCAATGAACCACGCGGTTTATCTTTGCAGCAACAGCTGAATAGTTACCCTCGTGTTGCCGAATTATTAGCCGCCCTTAAGGTAGCAAAAATCGAAAACAATTTACAAAGGCAAGCCGATACACTGCAGCAAATTATCGCGCAAGATAGTACCCGTATTGGATTAGTGAAAGAGTTAGATATAGTCACCCAAAAATTGAATGACGACAGATTTAATCAAGCCATTAGCCGTGGTGTGGTTGCCATTGAGCAAGAGAACGTTGCTGCCGCGAATAATGCCTATAAACAAGCTAAAGCGATTTATCCTCAGCGTACGGAAGTGATTTCCTTACAGAAAAAGATAGCTCAGCAACAAGCGGCAGTAAACCTTCAAGCAAGTTTGACCAATGTTAAAAAAGCGGTACAAGCGGACGATTGGCAGCGTGTGCTGGCGCTCAGCAAAGCGAAAACGAATACCGTATTAAAAGACTATGCCACACAAGCGCAACAGATATTATTGCAGCAAAAAACGGCGACAGCTTATTTAGCGCGCCCAGAACGTTTGCAATATCAAGGTGTGCGTCAACAAGCGCAGGACTTTATCAAAAATAATATCATACTCACATTAAAAAGCCCGACGTTTGCACAACAAGTAGAATTACTTAGTCAAAAAGTAAATGACGCAAACCGACAACAAGAGCTGCGCATTACTTCTGACGGTAAAACCGATATATGGGTGCTAGGTGTGGGCCATGTAGGAAAGGTGGCTAAGTCTATCGTAAAAAGTATCCAGATTTATCCGGGAAAATATACCCTAGAAGGGCGCTGCGAAGGCTATCGCAATAAACAACAATCTATAACACTATCGTCTTCTACGATAGGCAATATTTATTTGGTGTGTGATGAACGAATTTGATCAAACAATACAAAATGCAAGAAAAAAGCGCTTTCTGCAGTACAGTATTATCGGTATCTTGGTGGCGATAGGTGTATTCGTTTATTTATCATGGCTGTTTTTAGCCAAAGGTTATGTGATCACTATTTTGCCAGAAGAGGCACAAGCCAGTGCGACAGTGAATGTCCGTCAAGGACAAGGCTTTTATATTAGCGACGTACTTTATTTGTTAACGGCACAGGCAACAGTGGATGTGAGCGCAGACGGTTTTGAAACCGAAACCTTACGTATTACCGATGCCAGTGAGACCAAAATATCGGTTACCTTAACGCCTAGTCCGGGAGAATTAATAGCGACGACTCAGCCGCGTTTACCTGAGATTGAATGGTTCATTAATAATGCGCTGGTACATATTGGTGAAACTTTGGAGCAGCCATTACCACCGGGGGAGCATACACTGCTGATTCGGCATAAATATTATCAGCCAATAGAAGAAACGTTTTTTATCGAGCGCCAGCAGCAACAAGAAAAAAACTGGGAGTTAACGCCGGTTAATGGGCAGCTAATAATGGATTCTTCTCCTATTCCAGCGAACGTCATTATCAACGGCGAAGATATGGGTAAAACTCCAATCAACATGGAAAAACCCGCAGGTGCTTATACCATCAAAATCAGTGCCGAGGGTTACGATACTATTGAAGAACAGGCAGAGATTACCTATAGCCAGCCGCAAATAAAACGTCAGTATCAGTTGGCTTTACGCAAAGGCTCGCTATCGTTAACACTATCGCCTATTGGTGGTGAATTGTTTGTTGATGGCGTATTGGTAAAAACGAATAACACATCAACAAACACCATTGCCTTATCTGCTAATCAAGTACATCGTATTCGTTATCAGTTAGCGGGTTATGCCAACTACCAAGAACAAGTGAAAGTAGCACCGGATGAAAATAAAGCATTGTCCATTAGCCTGCAAAAAACCTTCGGTACTATTACTGTGTCAACGACACCCGCGGCAACGATCAGCTTAAATGGAACGATTGTTGGAACATCGTCTTTCCAGAAAAAACTATCGACAGTACCACAGCAGTTCACTTTTTCCCGTGACGGCTATCGTACCCAAATAAAAACTATTACGCCTGCTGCAAAACAGAATAAAACGATCAACATTCGTTTGCTAAGCGAATTTGATGCCCGCCGTAAAGAAGGTAAGCCGTTGTTTGTGTCTACCTTAGGTATCAAACTACAGCCTGTTACATTAAATCGTTTTACAATGGGTTCACCGCCTAACGAAAAAGGTCGACAGCGTAATGAATTTCCTATTACGGTAGACTTTAGCCGTCGCATTTGGGTGAGCCAGCACGAAATTACCGAAGCCCAATATACTGCATTTAATTCATCTAAGCCCAATACTGCTCTGCCGGTCAGTGATGTAACGTGGACTGATGCTGTACGTTATTGTAATTGGCTAAGTGAGCAAGAAGGCTTACCTGCCTTTTATAAAATACAAAGTGGGCGCGTGACGGGTTTTGATGCGGCATCAACCGGCTATCGTCTGTTAACTGAAGCCGAGTGGGAATGGCTAGCGAAAAAAGCAAAACGATCGGTATCAACAATGTACATCTGGGGTGACAGCGAACGTATCCCAAAAAAGGCAGGTAATATTGCCGACAAAAGCCTCAGTAGCGCGACTTTTTATATTCGCGATTACAGCGATGGTTTTTCTGGGAAATCACCGGTAGGCAGCTTTAAAGCCGATCGTTCCGGTTTATATGATTTATTTGGTAATGTTAGCGAATGGGTTCATGACAATTACACCAATACGCCACCTAGCAAATCACAGTTCGTTGATTATATGGGGGCAACACGGGGAGTAGGTCATATCGTGAAAGGCGCTAACTACAGTAGTGGCCGCTTTGCAGAATTTCGCGGTGCTTATAAACAAGTCAGTGAAAGTAAAGGCCCGGCTATTGGTTTTAGAATTGCTCGGTATGCAAACTAGATATTTAATTGTGAACAAAAATGGCTCAACACATAGTGGTTTGAAAATGAAACAACATAAGTGGATAAAAGTGATCGTGTTATCAATGTTTTTAGTGGCAGGTTCTGCCGTGGCGGTTAACTTTAGTTTAGATTCACCCACCCGTTTTCCAGTGGATATTTAATATGAAAATGCATAACGATAATATGAACCCTTCTTGGATGCTATCGGGCATTGTCTTGGTAGCGAGCTTTACCATCATGCACTTACTTTTTGAGGGGGTCATTCGCCCTAATGCCGAAGCCGCATTAAGCGGCGAAGGCACGACTGCCATGCTTAACTTTTTTGTGATCTTTAAAGATCTCGAACAACAGTTGTGTTTGTCGGCGGCGGTGTATTGTATTTTTTTGATGGTCTACAAATTAGTGGCTCTCATCGGCGAAGAAGATTTTTACACGCGAGATTTTTTGCAGGGAAATTTTTCTATCAATAATACAGCTGGCGACGATAATGAAAACGCTGAATCCGTACTTGATATTAATTCGGCCATTACCACCTTAGAAGGCAGTCAATACAAACATAACTCGGCCATCGCCACATGGATTAACTGCCTTAAACGTTATAAAAATACCCACAATGTACAACACGCCTCCGATGCCATTGCCTCTAGCGTTGAAGCTTTAGCCATGCAGTTAGAGTCGGGCAATAATATGATCCGTTATATTATTTGGGCGATTCCCTCTATCGGCTTCGTGGGGACAGTGCGTGGTATTGGGCAAGCGCTAGCTCAGGCCGATGAAGCGCTCGCAGGTAATATTGCTGGTATGACTGCCAGTCTAGGTGTTGCCTTTAACTCTACCTTTGTAGCCTTACTGATAAGCTTAGTATTGATGTTTATCTTGCACATATTGCAAAGTCGTCAAGACCAAATGGTGATTAACACCCAGCGTAGTTGTGAAACCAACTTACTTGCGCATTTGCATCAGTAATTAATGAAAAGCTATGTTATTTAAACGGCGCTCATCCGACGGCTTCAACCTCGCATTTTTAGATGTGATGGCTTGTGGTTTAGGTGCTATCGTATTAATTTTGATGTTAGTGAAATTTAATGCGGCAACTGACGTGCCTAGCGATGAAATCCAGCGTTTACAGCAAGAGCTTGCGGTATTAGAAAGTAATACTGATGCCACCAACGATGCGATAGCGCAAACGGACGAAGACATCTCATCGGAAGCAGCATCTCTCGCGCAAATTAAGCAACATATTCAGCAGCTCACACAGCAACAAAATGACACCCAGCGTGCACTTAGTGATAAAAAAGCCGTACTCGCCGATGTAGAACAATCCGTCGCGGCGGCTGCACCATTGCAAGCGGATGAAAATATTCAGCTAGACGGTGTGGGTGAAGAGACTTACTTACTTGGCTTGAAAGTCGAAGGTAAGCATATTGGCATTTTGGTGGACACGAGTGCATCCATGACCGATGAAACACTCATTAATATTATTCGTCGAAAAATCGGTAGCGATACCGATAAAAGGAATGCACCTAAATGGCAGCGAACCAAACGCGTTGTTAAATGGCTGCTTGCGCGGTTACCACAATCCTCTTATGTGAGTGTGGTTAGTTTTAACGATACGGCTAGTAAGGTCGGCACGCTGAGTCGAGTGTCGGCCAATAACGTCAGCTCGATGCAAAAACTCAGTCGAGCAATAGAGCAGTTAATTCCACAAAATGGGACTAACTTACAAGCGGCGCTGCAGGAAATTAAAACCGTCAATCCCAACATGACACACTTATATGTGGTGACCGATGGCCTGCCCACATTAGGTGAGCGCTCCAACAGTTTAAGTTCTTTAGCTAATTGCACCTCCTTATTCGGTAAATCAAAAACCATCACTGGCGAATGCCGTTTACGTTTGTTTGTTTATAGCTTGCAACAAGTAAAACTTAATGGTGTTCAAGTGAATGTAATTTTATTGCCGTTAGAAGGTGACCCCCAAGCGCCACAAGCTTATTGGGACTGGGCGGCATCAACAGGCGGATTATTTATTAGTCCTGCGGATTCGTGGCCATGATGAAGCAAGAACGATAAAAATTATGAAAAGACAGCGCGCGCCCTTAGAGGTATTTAATATTGCCTTTTTAGATATTATCAGTTGTGCCTTTGGTGCGATTGTTTTGCTGGTGTTGCTCGCAAAAAATAATCCCGAAGGGGAGATTTTTGATGTTTCACCGCTGACTGAAAAGCTTAGTGATCTGATTCAAGCCGTTAGCCAAGCAGAACAACAGTCACAACAACAAAACACCGCGCTAGATAACAAACAGCAGCGCTTAAAGGAATTGCAGCAAGCCGCTGCCAGTAATGCGAATCAGCAAGACGCGCTGAATAGTGATATTGCCGCTGCCAAAAATCAAGTGCAACAACTGACCTCTATTGCCGATGGCTTGCGCAATATAGTCGAATCACGACAGCGTGCTGCCCTGCAAACCGGTAGTGCGACCGAGCGCGATGAAGAAGTGGGCGGTATCCCTGTGGACAGCGAATATATTATTTTTATTGTTGATACCTCCGGCAGCATGCAGCGTATTTGGAGCAAGGTGCTCAGTACTATGGATGATATTCTCGATAATCATCCGCGAGTAAAAGGCGTGCAGGTGATGAGCGATATGGGTAATTATCTCGTGTCATCGTCAGCGGGGAAATGGCGTAAAGACACTCTCGGTAGTCGCAAGGCTATTTTGTCTGCTATGAAAACATGGCGTGGTCGCAGCAATAGCAGCCCCGTAGAAGGCCTGACAATTGCGTTGCAAACTTATGCTAGAAAAACTAATAGTCTTTCCATTTATATCTTGGGTGACGAATACTCCGGCAGTTCTTATGACCCCGTTATTAATGCTTTAAACAAACTCAATACCGATCCCAAAACCGGTAAGCGCTTAGCCCGCGTCCACGCCATCGGTTTCCTATCTGGTCAACCCACCATAAAATACTCAACGTTAATGCGTGAAGTTACAAGACAGAATAAAGGGACTTTTTTGGCTTTGCCGTAGAGTTAGCGCGGGTAAATTTAAGTATTTACTACCTGTCCCTCTCGTGTTGACAAACCTGTCAAGTCGAAAAACACTATTACATTGTTGGATCATCCTTTTTTACTCCGCGGATTTCAGTCGCTAGTGCGACACATTGAAAATAGACGGCCAGTGGGCGACACTCACAGTCGACTAAAACCCAATGTGAGATCGCTATGCCAAAGACATATACCCGACTGACCGAAGACGAACGATACCAGATTTATGAAGGAGTAACAGAAAAACGATCACATCGTGAAATAGCCTTATTGTTGAACAAGCATCACAGCACAGTTTCCCGAGAAGTGGTTAGAAACACAGGTTTACGTGGCTATCGACCTAAGCAAGCGCAAGAGAAAGCGAATAGGCGTGATGAGAATAAACCTAAGTACAGACAGTTAACGCACGATGTCGAATCATTGATTGCTAAAAACATTAAAAGCGAGTGGAGTCCCGATCAAATAAAAGGTCGACTGAAAAGCAAAGGGCTTGCTATGGTGTGAGCAACGACTATCTACGGCTTCATTCAGCAAGATAAAGCGTTAGGTGGTGACCTGCACAAGCATCTCCGTCACCGCAACCCCTATAAAAGACGGACGGGTTCGGCAGAAACTAGAGGGCAAATCATTGGCCGTATTTCTATCGACGAGAGGCCGCCTATTGTTGATGACAAGTCACGCCTAGGTGACTGGGAAGCCGACACTGTGATTGGCAAAGGTCATAAAGGTGTGTTGGTGACGTTAGCCGAACGCGTCAGTAAGAAGACGCTGATTGCCCATGTTCCATCCAAGCATGCTGAGGCTGTTAAGGATGCCATTATTCGCTTGCTGAAGCCTGAGAAGGCATATCTTCATACGATTACCATTTGATAATGGCAAAGAGTTTGCCCACCACACTAAGTTAAAAGAAGCGCTAGGCGCAGACAATTATTTTGCGCACCCTTACAGCTCGTGGGAGCGTGGATTAAATGAAAATCATAATGGATTGATACGTCAATACCTTCCGAAGGGCATGGCGCTGGATAAAATAACAGCGAAAGAGATTAGGATTATTCAAAATAAACTAATTAGTCGAACCTGAAAAACCTATAAGCAACTGATTTTATTGGATTTGAGCGGTGCTCAATGAGATAATTTCGACCAGTTTTAACACTATATTGATAAAAAACTGGTCGAAATGAGATTTGCTA
>Ga0233426_10001171_pt1 | contig 24895 bp, 23 predicted proteins | sample SI_118_April2016_6_FD_179875 | JGI IMG/M metagenome (GOLD analysis project Ga0233426, IMG submission 179875) | Seawater microbial communities from Saanich Inlet, British Columbia, Canada - SI_118_April2016_10_MG | ecosystem: Environmental > Aquatic > Marine > Inlet | place: Canada: British...
GCCGTTGAGGCCTGATCCCAATTTTCTAAAGACATATGCGAGATCGCCATCCAAAACTGTGCATCAGATGGCGACTTCAATTCATCATCTTTCAGCGCCTGCCGATAAGCCCCAACCGCTTCCTTATGCCGATCTTGCTGTGCGAGCGCTTGGGCCAAACGATACTGTATATCGCCGTCTTCAGACGACTTAGTAGCGCGCTCCCAGGCCACAATGGCTTTACTCATCTCCTGGGCTACCGTGTAGCAGGTCGCAAGAAGTCTTAAATTCTTTTCGCTGGTTTCTACCAGCTCATCTTTCATACCCTTCTCAAGAATACTCGCCGCTTCATACGGCACCTCGGCGTTTAGCAGGCGCTGCGACAACATCACGATCTCGGAATCCTTCTCGAACATGCCCTGGCTGTAGATCGCGTAGTAGGCGGATAACGCGCGGTCATCCCACTCTTTCTCGGTGTACATCCCGGCAAGGTGCATCCAGTACTGCTTCTTAGGGTAATCAACAACCATCCGTTCTAAAACCCGGATCACATTGTCGTCGTCTTTGAGTTCACTGTAGAGCACAACCTGAAGATAAACCCAGTTTTCCTTCATCGCCCGCCCTTCAGCAACGATGATTTCCTCGACCTGCAACGCCCACTTTAAGGCTTCTCTAAATCGCTCTAACTGATAATTGGCAGTCGATTTTAGATAACTTACGGCAGCATCTGGCTTGCCGTTAGCCACTTCCCACAGATTTATATACTTAAGCGCTAACTCGTATTCCTCGGTTGAATAATTCAACTGAAACAGCGCCCGAAGCGCGTTCTTTTCGAGTGCTTCCGTAATCACTCCCTCTCTACCAGCAGCTAAAACCTGCTCATAGGCATAGATCGTTTTCGGTACATTTTCGAGAGTGTAATACCCGAATGCAAGCAAGTTCCAAATTTGTGACAACTCGTTGGAGTTCAGCCTCTTCTTTTTGGTCATGTCCAACAGCATTTGGATGCCGTCTTGTGGTGTGCCTTTCGGTACCGGCGCGGGTTCGCCTTCCTCGCGAGGCATTGAATCCGGATCAATCATGATCTGGGCTTCGGACATTTGCTTATATAAACTTTGGCTAATGGCGGGAACCCGCCGCGTCTTCTTTTTGTCCTCGGCAGCGGTGACTTCTTCAATCGACACGAAACCAAAGCTGATAATCAGGGCGATACCAACCAAGCTCTTAACCAGGCTATCCGCGTTACATTTTAACTTCATGCCTAAACTCTCCATCAACTTTCAGCCAGTTCAAACACAATCTTGTTTTGAACCCCTCCGGTTTCAACCGGATTCCCATCAATGACTTTGGGCTTGTACTTAAATTTCGCCGCCGCCTTGAGGGCCGCTGAGTCAAAAACGCTATTCGGCTTATCGAGGCACTCTGCGGGTGAACGCGCACTCGGGATATGCCCACAATTCTCAACCACGAAGGGATTCTTCACTGTACCCTGTGCGGTTACCGTAAACTCCACAATGACATACCCGGCTAGACCGCGAGACAAAGCTCGCCTTGGATACTGTGGTTGCACCTTTACGATTGGGAGATACTCGCCATCACTAATCCCAAACCCGCCGCCACCAACGTCCACACTCACTGACAGATCAACATTGGACATATTGAATCCCGCGCTGTCGACAGCCACGTTGAAGTTTTGTGGCGGCACATCAGGTGGCGGTTCATCGGGTGGTGGTGGCTTCTTGGGCTTTCGCTGCTTCGTTTCTAACTGCTGGTCTTGCTTGACACGTACAAAGTCAACCAAATTACCGATCTTATCATCCGTCAAAGCGCTATCTGCACCTTGAATTAGGTACTGCATTAGGTAAAACAAGCCCAATGTCACCACCACACCGACGATCGTCGAGAGACCAAGTCTTATAAACATCACCATCTGGTTTCCCTCTTAATTCTCTTCCGACGCAATCGCGACTTGAGTAATCCCGATTTGACGGGCGGCATCCATTATCGCCAGAACTTTCTCAACCTTAGAAACTGAGTCTGCCTGGATTACCAATCCGCCTTTTGGATTCTCTGCGTGCAGCCGTTCCATCGTGGGTCTAACGTTTCTAATATCGACTTTCTTTTTATCGATCCAGATCCCGCTGTCTGACCCGACACCTACGAGCAAGGACACAGTCTTCTTCATCTCTGCCGTTTTGGTATCCGGGCGATTGATTTCGACCCCCGTTTCTTTAATAAACGTGGCCGTTACGATAAAGAAAATTAGCATGATGAACACGACGTCTAGCATCGGTGTCAAATCAGCTACTTTTTCTTCTTCTTGTATTGTTCTTCTTCGCATGATGCTCTCTATGTTCGATCGTTAAAGCGAGGCTTTAGTGATCCATGGTCAGAGTGTCTTCCAGAAAGATTGATTCTGTGTCGACTTTACTGGTGAGAAATGAATTCGCGAGCACGCCCGAAAGCGTTGCAACCATTCCAGACATCGTCGGGATCGTGGCCGCAGAAACGCCAGCTGCCATCGAACGAGCGTTCCCGCCCGAATAGGTCATCGCTTCGAAGACTTGAACCATTCCCGTCACCGTTCCTAACAAACCCAGCAAAGGCAGCAACGCAATCAATGTTTTGATCAGCCCCATGTTGGCCTTGAGACGCTCGTTTACTTCGGAAATCAACCGCTCTCGAATCATCCGAGAGTTCCAAGAAGTCCGCTCAGCACGGGTCTCCCAGAAGGTGAGGGCAGCGCCCACATCCTTCTTATGCTCGGTGGTGATGAATATGTACCGTTCACAAACGATGGCCCACATCAAGAAGGTAGCGCCGGCGATGAGGTATAACACATCGCCACCGGCCTCCATGAATGTCCTAATGGCTACAATGATAGTTTCCACAGTTATTTGCTCGCTTTCTCAGCGTGCTCAGCAATCAAACCGCCACTCTGCTCGTTTAGCACCTGCATGATGCTGGTCGCGCGGCTGTGTACGAAATAATGCAGCAGCACCGTCGGAATCGCGACTGTTAAGCCAAGAACGGTCGTAATCAATGCCTGTGAAATACCACCTGCCATTGTTTTAGGATCACCAGTACCAAACAAGGTAATCGCTTGGAAGGTCACAATCATCCCAATTACAGTACCCAGTAGACCCAGCAGCGGGGCAACCATTGAGATGATCTTAATAAACCCTACGAACCGGTTGATTGCAGGCTGCTCCTTCATGATGGCTTCGTCGATCTTAAGCTGAAGGGTCTCCGAATCAACCTCGCTATTATTCTGGTAGACCGAAATAATCCGACCTAGCGGGTTCTTCTCCGAAGGATTCCCTGCGTTCTTGGCTTGTCCATTGACGGCCACCCCCAACATCGTGAGTGACACAAACTTTGTTACTGCGATGATCAGGGCAATGATACCAAGCCCGATAATTACGTACCCTGGCAAACCACCTTGATGAACGCGCTCTTCTAGAGTCGGTACTTGAATCTGAAGCGCAAGCAACTGCCCGCGGGTTGGATCAAGGCCGAAAGGTACGAATCCTGAACCCGCAGCTAATAATGCTTCGGTCGAGTCGACGAAGCGTGATTCAGGCTGCTTTGGCAATTCCTTAATCAACTGGTTGTCGATGTCATAGGTCACATAACCGCCATCACTGATTAGGTTATAAGAACCGATACGAATCACTTCTTGGGTAACACGTTCACCATCTAATTTAATCAGCTCAGACTCAAACCGGCTCACTTTTGCAGATTCGGTCATCTCACGCTGGAGCTCGAACCAAAGTCGCTCGATTTCCTCAATGGTTGCGAGCTTCGAGCTCTTACCCATCGACTTCGCAAAATCTGATAACCATTGACCACGACCTGGGAATTCAGCACTAATGATTGAACCTTCAAACACGCCTTGCGTATCGCCCGCGACCTGTTGCAACACCCCGAAGAGTTCCCGCAGAGACCCGAGACGCTTTGCCAGGATTTCTTGTCGCGCCGCAATATCTTGCTCATTTTTCTCGAATTGGGCTTCCAAACGCTCAGAACGAGCCTCTTCGTTTGCCTGTTCTCGTTTAGCTTTCTTCACTTCATTCTGCTGCCGCGACTTGTCGGCATTGAATTCTTTTTCCCGACGCTCATTGAGCCTGGCGTTAACGACCTTGCCATCTTTCACCAACTGCAACAGTTCGCTCAGCGATTTCGCCTCAACATCGTTATCAGCAGCTTGTGCTTGAAATCCAATCAGTCCCGCAACGAGGACAACACTCATCCATAAATTTTTCATGGTTACTCTCCCGCCGCTTTAACTGGCAATTTCACTAAATCCGCTGTTTGCGTTTTACGTGCGATCCGCAACGCATCTCTAACACCAGTTCTATATTCGTCACTCAAGATCACCCAATCACGCGTATCGTTGTCCCATACGCCTGTGGTTTCGCCATCTGGTGATTGAAACACTAAAGACACTCGACCCCACTTCAGCACGTCAACCTGCCGAGACTTGCCTTCTAATTCGATCACGTCGGTGTAAGCTTCGATCGTTGAACCGTAGGCATTTTCAACCTGGTAGGCTTGCAGCACTTGGCTGAATTTTTCTGCGACACTGACATCGGCCCGGTCCAAGGTGTCTTTTAAGAATGCAACCCGCTCTTCCCGTTCGGACATCAGGAACGGAATGTCTAGGCTGACAAACGTTTCCAAGTTGACAATCATTCGCTCGATCAATGGCCCGATTTGACGCTCAATAACGGTCACACTATCAATCGACGCTTCTAACTCAGCAAGCTCTTCATTCTGATTTCGAATGAGCCGCTCCTGTTGCAGGTTATAAACTTTCAACCCATCAACGACCTTCATCACTTGCTTGTATTGCGTCAGCAAGTCGCGAGTCTGATCCTTCACTTCATCGATTTTAATTTGCGACTTCTTGCCATCCTGAGTTGTTGCGGCGCGAACGCCTAACACTTCGTCTAGAGATTGCGCGGTCACGTTGGATACCTGCGAGGCTAACGCCAAGAACACCAGTGCTGCGAACAGCCCTGACCTGGTTTGGATTTGTTTCATGATCATACCTATTTCGGATTGTTGCTCTATTTATATAAGAGTCTATGCAGAAACAACCAAACCACCCTCTTTGGTTTGGCACCAACATTGACTACCCCCGAAGAATGTAGAAGGAGCTTGCCTTTGTCAAGCTGTGCAAACCATATTCGGCGTGAAATTGCGTATTGACGGCGCCCAAAAAAGGATGTTCGGTTCAACGCAATCAGAGATGCGCGCGTAATTAAGCAGCCAAGAACCGTTCCGCCAGCCCTGCCTTCTGACGCACCGGGCGAGTTTAACGCAAACTGATTGTTGTCGTTCACCGTGTTATTGATCTTGCTGGAAGACGAAAGCCAGCTCTTGCGAGCCGTAAACGATCGCCGCATTGTTCGCCCTTACGATCGAACAGACCCCAGCAGGTTGATCTCGGGTCTTAGCAAGGCTTCTTTTTTAAAATCATCGCTCCGCTGCATTTCACGACATATTTTTTGACGGGCAGAACGCCAGTCACCGAGCCAAAACGCCCTAAAGACCCTTTGCATGGCCGCAGCGCTTTTTGCTTGGCCGCAGCACTTTTTGCTTAACCGCAGCGCTTTTTCCTTAGCCGCAGCGCTTTTAAAGTTGCCTCCGGTAATTCAGTTATGGCCAACCGCAAAGCCCTTTGCAACAGCAGGTCGAGTCATTAAGTCTGTGTGCCAGTTGAACCCAAAGGGTATTCAGCCAAATCAATACCATGAAGCAGATGACGGTAAATCCACGGCAACACGGCCATATCTGCAATCCTGTAGAGTCCGGCCAAAAAGTGCTTGCCGGTAACTGACCTTCTAGCACCGTGCACAACTACGACACTCGCGCTCATATCGTTCAATCGCGTAATCTGTTTTAACGTCAGCATAGAGTCGGAAATGATGCGTTTGCTCCGCCATAGGCCACAAACCGCCAACCTACCAGAACAGGCGCTGCAGACACTGCCACTTTAGCCTCGCGTCTCGAGGCAAGAACTTGCCTTGCCATTTTGCCAAGTACAACAAGATGGCACCTCACTCGAATACAACTTACTCATTGCAGGACTGCCGATGCCGCAACGCGAGACGCTTTCGAGTTGGGAGATGTCGACCCTGCTCGTCGGTGTGCTGATCGATTTGCGTTACGTTTACCGGAAAAAGTCGGTACGCAAGACCTAACTCTTCTAACAAAATCGTCGCTGAATAATCCTTAGGGGTTGGCCAGAAGTAAAGTGCTAGATCCTGCGGCTCATCCAAGATGGGCATTGAAAAACTCATGCGTTCGAGACAAGGCCTGCACGGCCGCCGCCTCGTTATAGCTCGCACGGTGGTTACAATTAAAACCATGATCCGCTTCATATAGAAATAACGGCGCATCGGGTTGTGCCTTTTCAACAACCGCCACATCGTCCATCGAGATATGGGCATCCTCTGCTGCGAAGTGAAACATAACGGGCACACTCGGCGTCTGGCTCATTTCAGAGGCAACGCCGCCGCCGTAGTAACTCACAGCACAAGATAACTGCATTAGTTGACAGGCTGCGAGCCAAGCCAAAAGGCCACCAAAACAGTATCCAACCACACCCACGGGCCCAGAATCCGCCGCCGAATCAATGACCGTCTGAAGGTCCGTCAAGGCGTCTTCGCGCCGCAGCTTACCGCGGGCGAGCTCGACACCTTGCATCATATCGGCGCCGCTGTAACCGAGCGCAACCTGGCGCTCTACCCGATCGAAAAGCGCCGGCGCAAGCGCAAGGTAACCCTGTTCGGCAAACCCTTGCGCCACTTCTCGAATATGTGCGTTCACACCAAAAATCTCTTGGATCACAATAATGGTGCCTTTTGCTACGCCAACGGGGCGTGCTTCAAAGACATCAAATTCATGACCATCTGGACTCATCAAAACAATTACATCACTCATGGTCTTCAAACTCCCTCTTAATTCATGGTCGGGTCAATCAGTTTTTTTAATAAGCGGTTTTGGCACCATACATTGGCGCGTCGACCAAACAAGATTCAAATACAAAGATAAGTCAACTTCAAACGATACTTTTCCCGCTCAAGCGGCGCTGCTTGCCTTTTATTATTCGGCAGGCTTGGATGATCTAAGACCGTCGTAGTCGCCTAGAGCGAGATCTTTTTTTAGGTTGGGTCGCCGACTGGCAAGCTCGCAATCAATCGATCAAAATACGAGACACCCGTCAACGCGAAAAAGTCTGCAACCGCTCAAGGCTATCGTGCGAAACACAATCCGTAAAAAACACGTTGTCCGGCTAAAGCTGCGTCGCCCGAAAAGAATCGGGCAGGGCACGCGCACCTTCTGAATTGGTGATCGCGGCAAGGCTTTTGCTGCCTGACAAAATCTGTTCCGCCGCATCAATAACCGACTCGGGGGTGACCGAGAACAGGGCTGCCCGATGCGCGCGCAGGTGCGCGTGCGAGCGACCTTGCAATTGCTGATAAAAATCCCCGCGGGCTTCCCCTGCTGGTGAACCAGGCGCATCCTGACTACTCATGAGACCCAGAACGGCCTCTTCAATGAGGTTTGAGGTCCATTTCATCGAACGAACTGCCTCCAGCGCGCCATCAAAAACAGAGAAGGTCTTGAGCAGTTCTGGGTCTCGATAGGAATAAAGCCGGAATAATCCGTTCGCCGCGTCGTAGCTGGCGCCGCCACCGTAGGCCCCACCTTTTTCACGAATCTCGGCGTGTAGATACTGGTTTCGCAGAACCGCAGCCAGCACCTGGACCGAGGCTACAGAGGCGCTGGACTCACTGGGGCAACCGTACGCTGCAGCGCAAAAATTGACTTCCGTTTCCGTCACGTAAACTGTTTCGAGCGCCGTTTGTTCCGCGTGAATCAATTGCTGCGCTGGACCAGACTGCGTCAAACTACCCCTCTGTAACAAAGCATTTACCAATTCCGGCACCCTAGCCTCGTCCGCAATCACCATTGCGCTCTGAGGCGCCTGCTGGAATCGGGCATACAATCCCGCCAGATCCGCCGCAAGGGATGCCACATCGCCTTCTTCGATCTTTGCAACAAGCCCCTTGAAAAAAGCCAGGGAGCCCAATCCGGATAGCTGATGATTCAACGCTGATATTTTGGAAAATGCAGCAGACGCTGCGAGCATCGCCAGACTGTGACCCTGATTGACCACGCCCATTTGCTTGCGGGTATTAGATTGCCGCACGAGCTCTGCAATGCGCGCCGTTTCGTCAAAGCGCAAGCCTTGTGAGGTTTCATTCAGTAACGTCATCATCTTGCTCGCGTTGCGAGCAAGCGATCGGCTACTCAACACAAAGAAGCTGCCCGCTTGATTAACATTGGCAAGGCTTGCTCGCACACTGGCAAATGCGCTGATCCCTCCGGTCAGCGATTGTTGTAAGTTCTGTGCAGCCACATAGTCCTGACCGCCAAAGCCCAACTCACCCGCCACCTGATTCAGTACTGGCAGCAATCGCCAATCAGCTTCACTCAGCTCCGGCAGCTCGCGAATCAACTGGTGGTACACAATGCCGTTACAGCCAGCGGCGTACGCCGTGACAGGCCCCGTCACAATGGGTTCTGGGTAAATGTGGTCTCTCGGCACATCCTTTAAGGTTACCTTGGGCAAAAGATCTAAATCTTCAACTTCAGTTTGCCTTAGCGCCAAAGCAGCCGTCTGATCCATTACGTAACGGCGCTCAGAATCACTCATTGCCTGGGCTGTCATCTGTAACCGCGCCCGCTCTGCATCGGCTTTTTCCTGGGCGAGGTTTACATCGGGCTGCAGCGTCACAGTGACTCTATGCTGATTTTCCAGCAGTAGGCTACGGGCCAAACCTTTAATAAACTCAGGATCTTCGATGTCTTTTCGAAGCGTCTCAATGGCCGCATCGAGATCCAGCAGCTCGACCGGATCACCTCGATGAATGGCGGCAGACAGACACGAGAACATCAGCTGCAAACCATACGGCATGCCATCGCCACCCACCTCGCGTTGCGACAATTCGATTTGATGCAAAACCGCCTTTAATTGATCGATTGGGATGCCGTGCTCGGCAACCTCGGCTATGACTTTCAGCACCGCCGCCTCAAAAGCTTGCACAGCATCACCCGTGACCCCTTCTAAGCCACAGAGGAAGCTCATTTCACGATGGCTTTCCTCAAGACCTGTTAAAGGCGAGACCGACTCTGCCATCGGAAAGGCTTCTAGTACTCGCCGTAAAGGCGAGCCGCTGTGGTCCAACAAGGCATCCGACAGCAAATTCGCTTGCAACAGGCCGGCAAGGTCAGTTGACTCGCCTAATAGCCAAGCCATCACCAGCTGCGATTTTGGCGCCTCGTCACCGGCCGCGCTCGCGGCATAGCTGGCCTTGTGCCGCACAGGGGCCGACAGCCTATGCTCCAGGCCCACTTCGATCTGATCAACTGAGTGTTCAAAGTGGCCTAAGGCTCGATCTTCCAACACCTCATGAAGCTCAACCACATCAATGGCGCCAAAGGTCATAAACACGGCATTGCTAGGATGATAATGAGCTTCATAAAAGGCTTTAAACGCCTCGTACGTCAACCCAGGAATCTCTGCAGGATCCCCCCCTGAGTTATGATGATAGGTCACTGTTGGAAACAGCTGTTGATTAAGCGTCTCCCAAAGCACCGCCCTGGAGGAACTCATATCACCCTTCATTTCATTCAAGACTACGCCTTTATAGACCAGCGGAGAGTCTGAATTATCTGCTTCTGAGAACTCAACCCGGTGACCTTCTTGCGCAAAATCCAATGGATCTAAACGCGCAAAGAAGACCGCATCAAGATACACATCCAAAAGATTGTAGAAGTCTTTTTGATTGACGCTGGCAAACGGATAGGCCGTGTAGTCACTGGCTGTAAACGCGTTCATAAAGGTATTCAGCGATCGTCGAAGCATCGAGAAAAACGGATCGCGAACCGGGAATCGAGCGCTGCCACACAGCGCTGTGTGCTCAAGAATATGTGCAACACCGCTTGAATCCTCTGGCGCGGTGCGTAGCGCCACCATAAACACACGCTCCTCATGATCGCTCGCCAAATGAAAATGTTTCGCGCCTGTCCCTCGATGTTCATACTCGATGACCTCGACGTCGAGGGTTTCTATGCGATGGCTCCGAATCCGAGCAAACCCCGCAAGGCTTGATTTAACTTGATTCATTGCCTTAACGCCCAGACTCAAAGTCTTGCCAATAATCCGCTATGGCTTGCTTCATCTCTTTTCGCAGCAGCAAGATTGCGATCAGGTTCGGAATGGTCATAAATGCCACCGTAATCGCTGCAATTAGCCAGATCAGAGATGTGTCAGCGATGGCGGCGAAGAAAAAGCCGACAACATAGGTCAGTCTGTAAGGCGTAAGCCATGCCGTGCCCACCAAATAAACCACCGCCCGATCGCCATAATAACTCCAAGCCACCGCGGTCGAAAACGCGAACAATAGCAGCACCAAAGCAACAACATACCGACCGTAGTCACCAAACGCACTGCGCGTGAACGCCTCAGAGGTCAGCGCAGCAGAATGGATGAGTGATTTCCCCGTCAGCACAACATCGTTCTCAATGTTGCCCCGATTAACTGTCAGGGTACCGGTAAACCTCCGATCAACGGATCCAATCAAAACCCCTTCCGCAACAGAACGATTGTGGAGCAACGTGTACGGCCCAGGCTGGAGAACACCTTCCACCACTTCTATGGTTCCATTAAAGGCTTCGATTTTGCTGTCTCGACCATTGAGGTAATCAAAGAGCGCGGCCCGATCCTGCTTAACCGTATCCGTCCAAACCCCGGTCACCACATTGGTGTCGAACTGTTGGAATTGGTTCTCGTGCTTTTCTAGCCATACCCCAGAGGACAAAATTACCAGCCCGGTCAGCGTGCAAATAATAATCGTGTCGATGAAAGGCTCTAAAATCGAAACCATGCCTTCTGATACAGGCTGGTCTGTTCGAGCCGCGGCATGCGCGATGGGGGCACTGCCCTGCCCCGCCTCGTTAGAGTACAGCCCACGCCCGACCCCCTTATTAAAGGCATAAGCAAACGTCGCACCTAGAAAGCCACCAACGGCTGCCGATCCAGTAAACGCGTCACTGACAACATTTACCAAGGATGGCCAAACATTTTCAATGTTGGCAAATACCACCGCGAGACCCGTTACAAAGTATAGAATGGCCATCGTTGGCACGATCTTTTCAGCCACCTTAATAATCCGTTTAACGCCGCCTAAAATAACCACCGCTAGTAACAGTGCCAACACACCACCGGTCATCCACTCAGGAATGCCAAAGGTGCCTTGCAGGCCGACTGCGATATTATTGCTTTGAGGCATATTCCCAGAGCCAAAACTACTAACAACCGTCGCTATGGCGAATATCACCCCCAACCATTTCAGATTGAGGCCTTTCTCCATGACGAACATAGGGCCACCAACAATGTAGCCCTCATCGTCAACATCGCGATACTTATGGCTGAGCGTGACTTCGACGAACTTAGTCGTCATGCCAAAGAATGCCGTCATCCACATCCAGAACAGGGCCGCCGGGCCGCCTAAAAAAATTGCGAACGCAACACCACCAATATTGCCGGTTCCAACCGTGCCAGAAATTGCCGTTGTCAGGGCTTGAAAGTGCGAGGCATCGCCGGTCGCGCTGGGCTTGTCATACTGACCGCGTAAAACGCGCCAGGCATGCCGAAAGTAGAAAATCTGGGGCGCCTTCAGATAAATCGTGAAGAAAATGCCCGTACCCAACAGCAGATAGGGAAAGTACCACGCCGATTGCAGGAGCCCATCAAAGAAGGTCAGTATTTGTTCCAAATCGGCCATATCGAGGTTCTCTTATAGATTTTTGGGTTGGCCTAAGGTAGCAAATATCCTGCGATGAGGATATGCCGCTGACGTTTATCGCACAGTCTCCTGACGCAGCGTGCGAATCAGACAGGTCAGCGGCTCAGAGCCTGGCGGTCGGCATTTGATAATTTACGGCCAGTCCAAACTCATCAATGACTGATTCAGGCATGAGCGGTTTTGGACTCGACAACCCAAGCAAGTACAGCACCATGGCATCCAGCACATCATCGACTTGAACCACCGCTTTGCGGGTATGCTGGTAAAGCTCGGCAAGCACTTTGCGCGGCATCAAACCTTGATGCTCGAGCAGCTGAATTCGCTCGTTGTGCCCCATCGCTTGTTTTTTGGAATAGCGCATTGGCGCGCCGTCAAAGGTCGCAAACAACAACTCAGGATGCGCTTCTAGGACGCGGGGGCGGAGCCGCGGCTGCGCCTGCAAACATTGATCAACTTCTCTAATTTTAGGACAGATGTACCAAGATTGGAGCGAAATCTTCTTACCTTGCGCTCGGACATTACAATCACAGGCGGTTTGAAAACTTTCTGCATAGACTGCAGAACGCGCTGGCACGTTAAAGACACTGCCGGCTCTGCCAGGCAAACGCTGTCTCGCCAGGCGCTCGACTTGTCGATCGTCAGACTCCGGAAGCCCAATCGGCATGTCCACAAACAGCGGCCCGCTCGAGACCGATAGCACCACCGCATCAAAGGTTTCAACAACCGTTGCCGTAACCTCACCCGCCCGCCGCTGAACAACGACCCAGCCGCCCTTACAGCCATCAACCCCTGCTGCCACCGACGTCATGCCACGGGCGATCTCATGGTGACGAATTCTTCTGCTGCCGTTGGATGAATCCCAACGGTTTGATCAAACACCGCTTTTGTCGCGCCGGCCTTCATCGCTACCGCAAGTCCTTGGATAATCTCGCCGGCTTCGGCGCCCACCATGTGGATACCGAGCACTCGATCCGTTGCGACCTCAACAATCATTTTCATCAGGCTCCTCTCAGCACTACCGGTTAACGTGTGTTTCAGCGGCCGGAACTCTGATCGAAAAACCTCAATCGCATCGAATTGATCCCGCGCCTCGGCTTCGGTCAACCCCACCGTTGCTATGTTGGGCTGACAGAATACGGCCGTTGCAATCCCTGAATAATCCATGACCTTGCTTTGGCCCGCAAATTGGGTGCTGGCAAAGCACATTGCTTCATGAATCGCGACGGGTGTGAGTTGGATTCGATCCGTCACATCACCCAAGGCGAAAATATTGGCTTCACTGGTTTGATAGAACTCATCGACAATGATCGCGCCATTCTCCCGCTGCGCCACATTCACCGTATCAAGCCCCAAATCATCGACCGCTGGTTTGCGACCCGTCGCGGTTAAAATGAGGTCAGTTTCCAAGATACGGCCGTCGGTGAAGGTCGCAAGTAACGTGCCGTCGGCATTGCGCGTGACCGACGCAAGCGTCGCGTTAAACTGCAAATCAATCTGTTTTTTTACAAGCTCGTCTTTGACCATGATGCGAACATCCTCATCGAACCCCCTTAAAAACAGCGGTCCTCGATAAGCCAACTCGGTGCTGACACCAAGGCCCGCAAAGATGCCTGCAAACTCGACGGCAATGTATCCGCCACCCAAAACCAGGGCTCGCTTGGGCAGGTGCTCTAAATAAAACACCTCATTGGACGTTATAACGTGTTCCGCACCCGGAATATCTTGTTTCGTGGGCCAGCCACCGGTCGCAATCAGGATTTTATCGGTGGTGACAATTTTGCCATCAATGTCGATGGTGTGGGCGTCACGTATTCTGGCCCGGCCGGCAAAATGGGTGACACCCGCCTGGTCCAGTAACCCCTCATAAATACCGTTTAATCGCGCAATTTCCTGATCTTTGTTCCCAACCAGGGTTTGCCAATTGAAACGCGCGGGCTCGGACAGCCAGCCGTAGCCGGCGGATTCATTGAAATCCTCATGGTAATGGGACGCATAAACAAAGAGCTTTTTCGGAATGCAGCCAACGTTTACGCAAGTGCCCCCCATGAATTTTTCTTCAGCGGTTGCCACGCGCGCACCGTACTGCGCGCTCATTCTCGCCGCGCGCACGCCACCGGACCCAACACCAATGACAAATAAGTCATAGTCATATGCGGTCATGACCAATATTCCTTTCAAATTCTTGATGTTGCTAGGATACACTAGCCTGTCGCAACTAGGTTACTTGATAGACGTATGCGCATCGATCTTGTTCCGTTTTTACCCTGCTTAGCAGTAGAAGCGCTGCGCTATACCCTTGCGTATGAGTCCAGTACCACGCTGCGACTGACGGTTCAGTTGAAGGGCTCGATCGCCTCAGAGCTTGAAGACGTCACGCAAGTTGGCCAACGTGAATTTGGACTCTGGCAACACAACTGCTTTGAACTCTTCCTTGGCGAGCCGGGATCCGCCGCCTATTGGGAGTTGAACCTGGCACCGAATGGCAACTGGAATTGCTTTGGGTTCAATGATTATCGACAGAATCAAAAAGAATCCGATCGCTGCGCGGTAACGGAATTCAGTGCTGTTTGTCGTGGCCTGGATTATCAACTTGAGGCTCAGATTTTAACCAAGCCACCCCTTCGGTCTTCGGGTTCTGCTTTAAGTCTTGGGGCCGCTGCCATCATCGAGACGGCAAACGATCTGAACTATTTTTCAATCCGTCATGGCACAACGCCAGACTTTCACCATCGGGACCATCACATACCATGGAAACTTCAATGACCTTTCAATTTGGCCTTGAGCGATTGTTAACCGATTCAGCCCGCCTGGCGATGCTAAAAAACGCTCGTGTCGGCTTGGTCGCGCACCCTGCGTCCGTGACTCAAGGCCTAAACCATGCGCTAGATGCCCTTGTCTGCGCAGGAATTTATCCCAAATGCGTTTTTGGACCGCAGCATGGCGTGCGAGGCGACAAGCAAGACAATATGATTGAGTCCGATGATTACCTAGACCCAACCCATGGTATTCCGGTCTATAGCTTATATGGCCATCATAGGAGCCCCACGCCCGAACGATTGGCCGGCCTGGATATCATTTTGTTCGACCTGCAGGATCTTGGTTGCCGCATTTACACCTACATCACGACCCTACAATATTTTTTAACCGCGGCCGCCTCGACCGAACTTGAAATATGGGTACTCGACCGTCCGAACCCTGCTGGCAGGGGCATTGATGGACTTCGGCTGGAGGCCGGTCAAGAAAGTTTCGTCGGGGCCGCGGCCCTTCCGTGCCGATATGGATTAACCATTGGCGAGCTGGCACTTTGGATGAATGCCCAACTACCACAGCCCGCAAATCTTACTTTGATTGAAATGATGCACTATTCGCCTAGCGGGCGACCGAGCTTTGGCTGGCCAAGCGAACTGTCTTGGGTGAATCCCAGCCCGAACGCCAGCAGTCTTAACATGGCCAGATCGTTTTCGGGCACAGTGCTGCTCGAAGGCACCACCCTATCTGAGGGCCGAGGGACCACTTTTCCCCTGGAAGTCATTGGCGGCCCGGGTTTTCCAGCGCAACACATCAAGGCTGAATTAGAATCAAGCCTGCCCGAGGCGCTGGCTGGCGCCGTGCTTCGCCCCTGCTATTTCGAGCCAACCTTTCAAAAACACCAAGGAAAGCTTTGCCATGGCCTGCAAATTCATACGGACCAACCCAATTTTAACGCCGAAACCTTTCAGCCGTTCCTCATCATCGCCTACGCCCTAAAACTGCTCAAATTGAGCGAACCCGAGGTCGAACTCTGGCGGCATCATGAATACGAGTATGAAACAGGCCGGGTGCCCATAGACGTGATCAATGGCGGCCCGCAAATAAGACAATGGGTCGATGATGACACGCAGTCCCTTGACCAACTGACCCACCAACTGGATGCAACGCGCGCGCTTTGGTTGCCTGAGATCGCTCAGTTTTATAGGTACTAGCGGATCACCTGCTTCTCAAACTAATCGCCCTCTTGGGATTCTGACGCCTGGTGCTAACTCAACATAGCCGTGGCGCTTGCAGCACTAGGTTGTGATCGATTTCGAGGAGAAGAACGCCCGGCGACCAACCCTTATTACCATGATGTTAAACACTTCGTCCGGGCTGCTTTTGCCGCTTTTATTCGCCTCCACCAAAGCCTTGGCCACGTCAAAGTCCCCGTTATGTGCTCAGACGAGCTGTGTGGTAGCATCTGCGCTTTTTCGGGGAGGAAGCCTTATGGGTGATGCTTACAAAATTGCGATCTTGGCAGGAGATGCCATTGGTCCAGAAATTATGGCACAAGCGGTTCGCGTTTTTGATGCGGTTAGCCGTCATCGAGACGTCGTCTTCGAGCTCATAGAGGCGCCTTTTGGTGCCCATGCTTATTTTAGCCATGGCAAAAGCTTTCCTGATGAAACCAAAGCCATTTGCGATGCAGCCGATGCTATCTTAAAGGGCCCAGTTGGACTCTCCTTTGAGGATTCCAAAAAAATTCCCGTTGATGAACAAGCCGAACGTGGCGCGATCTTACCGCTCCGAGCGCGCTATCAAACTTTTGCAAACTTTAGGCCCATTTATCTCAGCAAAGATATGGCCCACTTCTCGCCCCTAAAACCTGAAATTATCGAGCATGGGATCGATATTCTACTTATTCGCGAACTGGTCGGCGGCCTGTATTTCGGTGAAAAGGAGCGCGGTGTCAACGCAGAGGGCTTACGTTACGTCCATGAAACGCTGACTTACGACGAGTCGCAGATTCGACGTGTACTCACCGTTGCCTTCGAGCAAGCACGCACCCGAGGACGCCGCCTGCACAACATTCACAAAAGTAACGTTTTAATGTCGAGCGTGCTCTGGAATGAAGTGCTGGATGAAGTTCATGCCGACTATCCCGATATTGAAGTCATCCCAATGCTGGTTGATGCCGCCGCCACCGCGCTCTGCCTCAACCCTTCTCAATTTGATGTCATGGTTATGGAAAACATGTTTGGCGATATTCTCTCAGATCAAGGTGGCGGCATTTTAGGTTCATTAGGACTGATGCCATCTGCTTGTGTTGGTCCCGATAAAGCCTATTTTGAGCCTTCTCACGGATCAGCGCCTGATATTGCCGGACGCAATATCGCCAACCCCTACTCTATGATTGGGTCGGTTGCGATGATGCTCGAGATGAGTTTTGGTATGAAAGCAGAATCTACGCTGGTTTGGGACGCCATGAAAAGTGTTTTTGAAGATGGCTATACGACTGCCGACTTGAGCGCTAAGGGAGTTGATTTAAAAACCGTTGGAACCGATGCCTTCGGAGACTTAGTGATTGCCTCGCTCGAGGACAAGCTCGCAGCGACTGCCAACTAATAAAGCCTGCAGGTAGCAACATTTTTCATCACCAACGGCACTCAAAGTCTGTTTTGCAGACTGCACTCGACTCAGTAGCGTGCCGTTTACAACCCAGCGGCGGTAAGCCGCTGTTGATTCTCTCTTGTGTTAAAGCCGGTAACCTTGTTCGATCAATCGAAGATACCGAGGCCAAGTTCGTTCATGAGACACGCTAGATTTAAGTCCTCTACAGCACGATGGGTTCACTTGTTGTACCTTGCAGGCATCACCTTTGCATGCCAATTAAGTGCTTTGGAATTTGATGTTGAAACCATTCCGGTGAAGCCAAAACATCGTGTCGACATACTCTCGTTCTCCAATAGGGCGTCGGGTGACGCCAAACTTTTGATCATAGAAACACCGGTGATCAGTCAGTTGGAAAAACAGATGCAAGGGCTCAGCAATGAACCGGTTAGGCATATCAAGGTTTTTCAGCGTCCGGGCTCGCAATGGAATCTCGTTTTGACCAAGGCGCTGGAAGATTCAATGGATTTGGTCGATACGATATCAACCCCCGAAGGTATTCAATTGGTTGGGTTGCAGGGATCAGAACTCCTCTATTTTGATGCCAACACTGGGCGCTTTGCGCCTTTGCTCAAGACTTCGCCGATGTTTTCTGGTCGGAGTTGGGGCGAATCGCCGGTAACGGAGATGTTTACTGATATTAATGATGACGGATTAGACGACTTTTTAATGCCTACTTTTGATGGTTGGGCGATCGCCATGCAAACCAGCGAGGGGTTTTCGGCGCCCCAGACAATAGGCCCACCGCCTAGCATGAGCTACAGCGACTCCGCTCGTTTTGTTGCTTACCGAGCTGAGGAAGCCTTTCTCGTAGATGAGAATAACGACGGCTTGAATGATATTACCTTCTGGCGGGATGGTTATTTTGAAGTCCATCGGCAAAGTCCAGTAGGCGAATTCTCCGCGATACCGGTCACTTTAGACGTCAATCTCAAGGATATGTTGAGCGGGTATACGCAACTCAGTATTGGCGAAGACGTCGACAATGCTGACGGAACCAATAGGATGCTAGATGAGATTGCCGACCTCAACAATGATGGCATGAGTGATCTTGTTGTTAAGCGGATTAAAGCCGACGGCATCTTTGGCTGGGAGTCTGAGTATGAAGTCTATTTGGGTGAAGTGAATGCTTTAAACAGGCTGCAGTTTACAGAAAGTCCTTCCTCCGTGATCCAAACCGATGGCTTTCAATTTGATAATGAACGACAGGACCTGTCTGGGGACGGCAATCAAGAGTTCGTGGTCACCTCTGTGGACATCAGTTTAGGGACTGTGCTCAAGGCGCTGATTACGCGCGCTGTGTCACTTGATATATCAGTTTATACAATTAAAGAGGGTAAATTCTCCACTGCGCCGAGCGTTAGAAAAACAATCTCGGCACGATTCGATTTTGGCAGTGGTGATTTATTTGTTCCTGCGGTGCTCGGCGCAGATATTACTGGAGATGGCCGAAAGGACCTGCTGGTGCAAAAAGGCGAGGGAACCTTGCTGGTCTATCCCGGGCAGGCAGGTGCAACGATGTTTTCTAAAAAAGCGATCAAACTCTCCCTCGATCTTCCTGAAAGCAGAGCGGGAATTCAAGTTAAGGACCTTGACAATGATGGTCGAGATGAACTGATCTTGGATCAAGGTGATGAACATGCCGTCATCTCTGTTGTGTCGTTCAGAGACTAAGTTACAAAAGGCACTGTTTACAACTTGCGCAAGCAATACGGTTTATTCAAGTCATCGAAAGACCAGATAAGTCCTTAAAACTGCGACCAACGACCCGCTCGCAAAACATTTTGGCCGTCTCCGCCTGTAGACAAAAGGCAGACTGGGGCGATTCACAGACCTTCGACACTGACCCTAGCAATTGATCATCCTGATACCTTGTTTGGGGATCTGTCTTATTAAGGTTAAGGCGCATTCTTTAAGGGCTACCATTGGATAGCGTTTGAATTATCCATCAGGGGCGTCCAGGTTACATCCATTTAGCAACAGTGGTTAACCTGCCAGACAGCAAGATGACCGCTTTCTTTGACCAACTGCGCAAAAAAACCCCGAGCAGGCTGTTCCCTCATGCTCGCCCCGAAAACAGAAGGCCCTTCCCATGCTGATACGCACGCTTTACAAACGCCTCAGCCTTTCTAGCCTAAGCATAGCCAACCGTTTTCCGGGAACATCGGTAAGCGTTGTTTTATCGCGCTTTTTGCACCCGATAACGATTACGATGCCTCATCAACCCGTCAAAACGAGGCGGCCGGGCGAGAATCTGGCGAAACCAACCGCCGCGCAAAAGCCGATTGCCCCCAATTAACAGAAAGGTCCTTAACCAACCTGAGTCTGAAAAATAATGCTAACGTGACCCTGAATGCTCACAAATTAAGGTCCTTATGTTTTTTGAAACAAGCCTGCGCATTGGCCAGCGGTTAACCGAGCGCGAGGAAACTGTCTCGGTTGCGGAGTCCTCAACGGGCGGCCTAATATCGGCGAACCTTTTATCCGTGGCAGGGGCGTCCCGTTATTTTCAGGGCGGCAGTGTCGTTTACACGTTAGCGTCCCGCCGCGCCTACCTCGACCTTGAAAAATCTCGAGTCCAAGCTTTGCAACCGTTAACGGAGGCCATGGTCTTAGAGTTTGCCCGAGCCGCAAGACTCAAACTCAACACAACTTGGGGTATCGCAGAACTTGGCGCTGCTGGCCCCACAGGGACCCCCTATGGGCATGACGCGGGGACAAGCGTGATTGGAATTAGCGGCCCCCTTGACCGCGCCTGCTTGATCGAAACTCACGCGACGGACCGGGGCGACAATATGCAGCACTTTACCGAGCAGGCTTTGCAATTATTTGAAGCCGTCTTGCACGATGCAAGCTAACCCGAATAATCCGGCGCCCCCGCGCACTCAAAACCACGCCGGTTAGGCCATCAAACTATTTCAAAGCGTAACTTGTACGTATCGGCTTTAGGCGTTCACGGTGTGCCGGCGATGCGTAAGACGCTATTCAACAAAGCCTTACGGCCACTTTCTGGTTAGGTAACTGCCGTGCTTTGCCCTCGACAAAAAGTTGCGTGTTGCGGCCAGAACCCATGGCCACCGGCTGAATAAAAATGCTCAATGAACCTAATACATCATTCTGTTAGCCATCCAATACAATCTCTCCTGTCAATTAGACGCAGAATACGCTAAAAAGCCGCATGAAAATTCCCAAGCGAATTCAACCTCTTATTGATGACGGCATCATTGATTCGGTGATCAGTCGACTCATGAGCGGCAAAGAAGCCGATGTCTTTGTGGTGCGATGCGGCACTGAAACGCGGTGCGCGAAAGTTTATAAAGAAGCCGCCAAGCGCAGCTTTAAGCAGGCGGTTACCTACCAAGAAGGTCGAAAAGTTCGCAATAGCCGTCGAAGTCGCGCGATGGAAAAGGGCTCTAAGTTCGGTCGCAAAGAAACCGAAACCATTTGGCAAAGTGCTGAAGTTGACGCTTTGTTTAAGCTCGCGGATGCGGGCGTTCGAGTACCAACCCCCTATGTTTGTGTTGATGGCGTGCTTTTGATGGAGCTGATCTGCGGCGCAGATGGCGATGTTGCACCCCGCTTGGGGGACATCCTGCTATCACCGGAAACCGCCCTTGCGCACCATGCAACGCTTATGGACTACGTTGTTAAAATGCTTTGCGCTGGCTTGGTTCACGGCGATTTGTCGGAATTCAATGTCTTGGTTGATGCGCAAGGTCCGGTGATTATTGATCTGCCGCAGGCGGTCGATGCCGCTGGCAACAATCATGCGCAATCGATGCTGCATCGAGATGTAAATAACTTGCGGCAATATTACGGTCAATTCGCACCCGAGCTGCTGCAATCGGCCTATGCGGATGAAATTTGGGCGCTCTATGAGACTGGAGAGCTGGCCCCAGGCATCAAGCTTACAGGCATATTTGAAAAACCCGTGGAAGCTGCCGACGTTGATGCGGTTCTCGTTGAAATATCAGCCGCCGCCGCTGAGGAAGCTGCTCGGCTCGAGCGTATGCAAGCGGCCGATAAAGAATAGCGGTTTAGCCAGTTACGCTGAGTGCTAACCTAAAGCGTCCAGCGCGCCCAATGCGAGCTTAAAACGCCCTCTCGATTCAGCCAGATATCCCAACACAACAATGCCCCGATCTTTGTTGCTTGGATCTTTGTTATTGGGATCGCTGCCTTTAAGCCAAATAAACACAGCGCATCCTGTCTATGACGCGGACGCCGACTGCCTCGCTATCACTGGATAGCAATGCGTGAGCACTTTCTCTGCTGCCATACCAACTTTAAACCAAACAGCAAACCCGATATTTGATCGACTCACCGTGACGCGGTAATGTCGTCGAGCACTGTGCGCATCAACCTGCCACTTCTCGATGTTTTCTAAACCGTGACGCGAAGAACGCGTTTCGCGCCAGGCATCAGAGAAGCCCATTAATCTTGCGGCTTAAGCCGAAACAATTCGCATAAAGGCACCACTGACGAATTTTTTAACCAGACTACAACGATCGAATAACAAGTTAAGGACGCATTATGTTAGAAGATAAACGAATCATCGTGACCGGTTCTGCTCGCGGCATGGGTCTGGCGACGCTGACCGCCTTCGTTCAAGCAGGCGCGCGCGTTGTCGGCATGGACATTAACGACGACGCTGGCGAGCAAGCCGCGCGTGATGCCAACGCCCTCGGGCCGGGTAAAGCCTCATACCTTCACATTGATATCGCTGATAAAGACAGCGTTGAAACCGCCTTTCAGGACGCCGTAAATTGGCTTGGCGGTCTCGATGTCTTGGCGCATCCTGCCGCAATTCAAGCCGGTTCCGCGGCGAGCGACGTCTCTGTCGAGCATTGGGATCAAATGTTTGCCGTCAATGTGCGCGGCACCATGATCACCAATCAAGCCGCCTACCATCATATGAAAGCAGCCGGCGGCGGCTCGATTATTAATTTTGGATCGATTTCTGGACAACGCGCAGAACCCGGGGCGGTCGCCTATTCCGCCTCCAAAGGGGCTGTGCACTCTTGGACCCGAAGCGCTGCGGGGGCTTGGGGTATGGATCGCGTTCGAGTCAATGCCATTTTGCCTGCCATGGCCACGCCCATGTATCAAGAGGCAATGGCGCTCTTGACCGAACAGCAAGCAGCCGAGTCATTTTGGATGAACCATCGCTCGATTGCGCTCGGACAGGAGTATGGTGATCCGTTGACCGACCTAGGCCCGGTCATGGTGTTCTTTGCATCAGATGCCTCAAAGTTTATAACCGGGCAACTTATTCCAGTTGATGGCGGCCAAACCAGCACGCGCTAAGGCTTTTGATGCGCGCCTTATGTTTGCGCGCATCGGTTTAGCCGGCAGCGGCTTCAACAATAAGGCTTTCTCAGCAGCTTCCTCGGCGGGCCTGAGCCCGTCTTGCCTTGACCCTTTTAGCAGGATCCGGCAAGGCCAGGCGGGGCTGCCCGTTCCTCGAACGCACTTTGGTAACACGCTTTCTAGCGCACTATTTTAAGCAAGCAACACAACCAGCGGCCGCAAACATGGCCAGCAGCCAACTGGGTCGGTCCATGCCAACGCGCTTGGCCGGACACATGATGCAAACTGCTCCGAATTTCCTCAATGAATCACACTACTGCCTCACAAAAAACCTTTTAACAAAAGCAAGATCGAGGTCTGGTTGCGCTCCCGGTGGCCATGAAAGATACTTTGGCCATCGTTCGTCCCGGAGATCGCCATGGCAGATTTTTTTACACCGACCCAAAGACAGCTGCAGGCCGAGTTCAGCACGACCGCTTTGGCGGACCGTATTGTTGACGCGGTTGTGACGCAAACCTTAACCGACGATCAGACCGCCTTTATCCACAACCGGAATATGTTTTTCCTTTCAACGATCGATGAAGCCGGGTTCCCCTCCTGTTCCTATAAGGGCGGCGCGGTCGGTTTTGTCCGCGTGACCAACCCCGGCACGCTTTACTTTCCGAACTACGATGGCAACGGCATGTTTATGTCTATGGGTAATATCCAAGCCCAGAACAAAGTGGGCTTACTCTTCGTGGACTTTGAAACCCCTCAGCGCATCCGGGTGCGGGGGTCAGCGCGTTGCCTGCGCGAAGGCCCCATGCTCGACAGTTATCCTGGGGCGAACCTGGTGGTAGAGGTTTCTATCGAGCACCTTTGGGTTAATTGCCCTCGGTATGTCCACAAACTAAAACCCATTGAGGAGTCGCCTTACCTGCCCAACGCCTCTGGATCGACTGCTCTGGCATTGTGGAAACGGGTCGACCTATTGCAAGACGTTTTAAATGATGCGGACCGAGCCGAGGCAGCATCGCTCGGCGTCATCACAATCGAGGCATACGACGCAAAGGTGCGTCGGGGTGAAGTGCTGTAAGTCATAAAGTTTTTTAAAGGTTCATTGTCTAGGGAAGTCTAATTGGGACGCCGAGTATAGGTCTTAGATAGATCGCGCCTTAGACGCGCAATGTGAGCAACCTTTCTATGGGGTCAGTTAACCGTCATAACGCCTCAGCTCAGTTTCAGAGACCTTTCAGACCGTCGTGCATTTGCCTTTTTCGTGACCCTCTAAGACCACTAACCCGCTAAGACAGACCACCCAACCCAAACGCCAGTCCCGAACACGATGGCCGTACAACGCGTAATCCAGTGGTTCTCATAGTCGTTATAACCGCGTACTTCACCATCGAGCCGAATGGCTCTTTTCATAACGACAAGGCCTGAGGGCCCGCGCTAAGCGACCGCAATACAGCCCCTAAAGCTGACCCATCGTTTGATAGATACTGGTAACCATTACCAAGATAGACAGCCATCCCCAACCGATAAACGCCCACATAATCAAAGGCTGCTCAAACAAATCGCCTAAAATATTGACCAAGGAATCAACAAAAAGTAGCTTCAACAACGCTTTCATGGAAAGACTCTTACCGAATTAAGACGCGCAATGATACCTGATTTTGAAAAGCAGATACACCACTCCGAACGCACGCTAGGGCAATTGCGGACGTGCCTCGAGCGCTTTAAACCCCTTGATGACGCCCGAAAGATCCGCATAGATCCTCCGGGGCTCTGGAGTCTCTTTAAACTGTATGCGTTTTGAAAAAACCGTGACCGGAAAAACGAAATTATCCGTGTCTTGCCAGCGCAGCGCCTTGCTCACGCCAAGCTCATCCTCATAGACCACCCAGGTTAGACCATGTTGTTCGGCAATATAGTCTCCAAACACGACCCCCAGCGCTTGCCAGGTCGTAACGTCATCCAAACGAATGGCCTTTCTTTGAATCAGCGCCTGAAAGTGACCGAGATCCGCTGCTTTGCCCTTCAATCTAGAAACGCCAAGGTGCCGAAGCATTAAATCGCTAACCGTGCGGCGCTGGCTGTCCAGAATAGCGCGCTGCCCCACATTGAGTGGCGTAACCTTGAACTTAGAATCGGGTTGCTCGAACTGATAACCCTCAAGTTGTTCCGCTGTTAGGGTGGAGAACGCACTTTCTTCTGCCGAGAAGACCAAAGGCGCCATAAAAACGTGGGCCAACAAAATTATTATTTGTACCATGCGGACTTCCTTTTAGCGCGTCGACATCTTAGATTACCAGCGATCAGGACACCAGACGGGATAA
>Ga0233426_10001176_pt1 | contig 24818 bp, 10 predicted proteins | sample SI_118_April2016_6_FD_179875 | JGI IMG/M metagenome (GOLD analysis project Ga0233426, IMG submission 179875) | Seawater microbial communities from Saanich Inlet, British Columbia, Canada - SI_118_April2016_10_MG | ecosystem: Environmental > Aquatic > Marine > Inlet | place: Canada: British...
TATTAAACGACACTTGCGTTGGATTGTAATAAGAAGTAGCATCACCTAATCCAGTTTCACCATGCAGAGGTGTTCCCCATGTATATAACGAACCATCAGTTTTTACTACAAAGCAACAAGTTGCACTCATGCTTACATATTTAACATTTGATATGTTTACTTTTGTTGGAATTGTTCGGCCGGTATTCTGATAGTTGAATCCTTGTGTGTAATTTGAAAGATCATCTATAGCAAGTATGTCAGTACCAACTCCCCATGTATAAACGGTTCCATCTGCTTTTAATGCTACAACTGCATTCTTTCCGTTTGAATAAATTTGTATGATGTCAGTAAACTCAATCAAACTCCAAAAAACAGAAGCATGAGTAATTTTATTTAAGTCACTTTTTAAAGTAGATTCAGATAATCCTTGGCCACCAACTCCGTTGATACCTATATCACCAGTTGCGTACACATTTCCATCAGTTTTTAATATCAAAGTTGTGTGCTCAGTTAAACAGATAGAAACTATTTCGGAACTTTTTATAGATAAATTCTGTGGAATCAAATAATTCGTGGTTTCAGTTCCCAACATCAAGTTATTATTTCCATTGAATCCACATCCGTATACATCACCGTTATTTTTTACCATATACAAAGTAGAATTATCGGTCGGTGCATTACTTGGTCGTAAAAAGTGTGACACATCATCAATTAAAAGTTTCTTGGCATTTTGTGTTGAAAAGTTTAATTCGTCATTTGTTCCGAGTTCTCCTGAGGTATTTTTTCCAAGACCCCATACACTGCCATCACTTTTTATGAAAAACGAACACGTCTTCGTTGCAATCACATCGCGTACATTATCTAAATTTTCATCCAAGAGTTGCTCAGGATTATTATACGATGATTCATCTGTTCCAAGTCTTGCACTATCACCCAACTGTCCGTCTTTGGCAAGTCCACCACCCCAAACAGTTCCGTCTGGTAGCAAGTAAATAAAATGATCTTGGTTGGCAGAAAATAAACTATTAATAGAAATATACGAAGGATTGAATCCAGGACTATCAAACTCACTTGCGAGTTGACCGTAATTATTGTATCCTGAACTTAAAAATGTTGTACCATACTCATCTGAACTAAAATCTACATTAGGATTCAATCCCGACCCCAACGGAGATGGAGTTTTTTCCGTCATATAATATCTAGCAGAAGTTGGTGTAACTGCAAGTTCTTGAGCAAAATCTAATACATTCTCAACATCAATTTTTGTGAAAATGGGTCCGTTTGTAAAATCATCTGGATTTGCCCATTCAAGGTCTCCTTCGTAACAATCACCATTTGGCATAGAATAAACAAATCTACCCGATGAATTTTCATCAAATCCAGTATAAGTTGCAATTCCATTTTTCGCACTTATAACTATCTGTGCAATAAAATCTCCTAAATTTGTTTTAGCGTAAAACGACAATGAGTTTCCAGGTAATACCTGTTCTTGTGTTTTTAAACCATAGCACAGTTTACCTCCTTCAAATCCTTGACCAGTTACTTGCAGTGATACTCCGTCTTGATCACCATCTAATATTACACTCTTCATGTCCAAACAACAATTAAAAGGTGTTGGTGTTGGTTTGGGAGTCGGTGTTAGTTTAGGTGTTGGTGTATCGGTGGGTGTTGGTGTTGGTGTTAAAACCACGGGTGCACATGAAGTGGTAATTTTATTTTTTGATGTACTTTCACTGAATGATACTGCTATATTGGGAATTTCAAGTTCTCCCGGCCCTTTTCGTAAAGTAATTTGGTATGCATGACCCTCGGTTAATTTAGAAAAATCCCAAAATGCTTCAAAGGTAGTTGTATCATATACATTTACTACAACTCCCGATGCTGAATACTCAAGTACTTGTAAAATTTTATCGGTTGTAGTTAAATCAAACTCTTCCGATGACGCATCGGTGCACACTCCACACCAAACTAGATACTTGGCAAAGGAATTTCCACTTTGCAGTAGTGTTGCCATTATGTAACCTCGGTAAAAGTTGAAATAAATGTATTGTTTAAATAACCTTCATAACAAACACCAGATTTTAAACGATAAATAAATTTAATATTATCATAGTCGATTGACACGTCTAATTTTATTTTAAATTCTCCACCTGACAATCCTTCAAACGAAATTATATGTGGATTTAAAGAAAGACTATATCCTCCAGGAGCATTAAAACAAATATTACCATCCATTCGACCATCAGGAAATGCAGTTACTTGTATTCCATTCAAAAATTCACCCGTCCCACCGATAACATTAATCTTGGTATCGTAGTCAGAGCAACAAGTATATTCTTCGGAAAAAGAAGCATCGGCACACGATGCAGGAAGTGTATCTTGCAACACCCATGTTGCTATATAATCTCCAGAGACTATATTTGAAGCACCCACTGTTACTGAATAGCATTTGTTACCATCTTTAAACGTGAATTTGGTGTTGTTTGGTTTTCCACCACTTAATGCAATAACACCCGCATCTTCATCATTTGAATGCTTAAAGAAAATTGTAGAGGATATATCAGTTGCCAACGATGAATTGTCGTAACCAACTTGTGAACCCTTTGGAAATGCAGCGAACACTTGTCCCGCAACCACAACCATTGAATCACTTGTTATATCCGCACCAAAAAAGTTGTCCGGTACACACGTACAATCAGCAGGTGTGGGTGTTGGATCGTTTGGTTCGGGTTTCGTTGTACCACTTACAACTGCCCAATCTACTGATTTTGAAGTTTCGTTGTTTATTGGATTTCCTTTAACTCGGAAATAATAAGTTGTACCCGAATTCAAATCAGAAATTGATTCTTGGTTCGCATTGTATGATGAATTTGAACTTACAATATTCTGAAAACTACTATCTGTTGCAAGTTCAAGTGTAAATGTTCTTGCTCCGTTATCAGTAACCCATTCAAAATGTAAACGTGTTTCTGTGGTTGCCCCCTCATTAAATTGTAATCCCGTTACATTTGGTGCTGGTACCACAGATGGTTTCTTAACGATCACCGGCCATACGGCACTTGCTCCGTTAGAAGAATTCTCATTGTTAATATCTTCTTTATACACAAACAAATACGAGGGACTTGATTCGTTTGAGTCGTGTGAAAACTCAACTTCATCTTTTAAAGAAATTGAAAGTTGTTTATAGTTTCCGACAGTTGCATCAGTTTCGTCTGCTCCTAAACTAATTGTCATTCCATCAAACGTGATTGTTGAATAAAAATCTAAATAGTTTGAAGAAACTGCAACATCAGGCCAAAATGAATTATTCAACGAATATGCTCCATCGTTTCCTGTGTATCCATAAACAGTTGACCATCCTGATGTATTTTTCGGTGCAAAGTTAGAGTGAGTTGGTTTTAATACATTTTTAACTTGTAGAACTTCACGTTCACCAACTCCTTGTACATTCATAGTATTCCAACGAAATGATACTTGTTCTGGTTTCTCAGGTGTTGGAGTTGGGTCTACGGGAGTAGGAGTTGGATCAGGATCAGGTTGTGATGTTCCCGATGTCTTCGTCATCACCACAGGATTTCCAAAATCTTGACCCGCATCTCCGTATTCTGCTACATAACAATCATCACCTATTGTATAATAAAATGTATTTTTAGAATTGTTGTATGTTCGTGTTATATAACCAAGTGCTACACTCGGAGCAGACGGTAGTGAATAAAATCTAGGTGTTTCTGAATCATTTACTTGTGCATTTTGTAAATCAGAAATATCTATACACAATTTTCCTCCGTTACCCCATGCCATATATTTTAAAACGGTGATTGCTTTACTATCACCCGGTAAAGTTTCTGCATATTCTTCTTCGGCATTTTCTCCGTTTGTATTAAACGAAGTAGTTGAAGATGGACAACATTCACCTGGTACCACGGGAGTTGGAGTTTGTTGTGTTAATGATGTATCTTGTATAACAACCGAAACTTCTGCTTGATTATTATTTAGTTTTAATGTTAAAGTTTGATTACCTTCTGTTAATTGATCAGCAACAACACTAAACACTTTAGTATCACCACCACCACTTATTGTAAAATTACCAGTTAGTGACTGAGAAATATCCGATGATTCAACTCCTGTGATTGTATATGGAATTGTTGTTCCGTTTTCTACATTTTCGGTCTGAAGCAAAACTGAGATATTTTGACCCTCGAATGGATTTCCCGGATTTGCACTCAATGTATAAGTTGCAGGAGCAGGTACTGGAGTTGGTGTTGAAAGTGGATCAGCATCACCGCAATTAGAAGACAATGTTTCTGAGACTTGTAATGTAAGTTGCCATGTATCGTCACCGGACTCATTAGATGCAGTTGCAGTTGCAGTATAACAAGTAATTCCTCGTTGAACTATAAATTGTGTATTGTTTGGTTTAGCATTTGAGAACACTATTATTCCTGCACTTTGACCATTGGCATATACCAAAGTAACTTCACTTGCAAGTGCAGATGATAAGGTATCTTGTTGATAACTTATTTTTGTTCCTACTTCAAATCCACCAAATGTATGACCACTTGATACAAATGCACTACTTGAAGTAGACTCTAATGTTACAAAATCAGAAGAAGCACAATCACATGGAACTGGAGTTGGAGTTGGAGTTGCCATCGGTGTTGGTGTTGACAATGGATCAGCATCACCACAATTAGAAGACAATGTTTCTGAGACTTGTAATGTAAGTTGCCATGTATCGTCACCGGACTCATTAGATGCAGTTGCAGTTGCAGTATAACAAGTAATTCCTCGTTGAACTATAAATTGTGTATTGTTTGGTTTAGCATTTGAGAACACTATTATTCCTGCACTTTGACCATTGGCATATACCAAAGTAACTTCACTTGCAAGTGCAGATGATAAGGTATCTTGTTGATAACTTATTTTTGTTCCTACTTCAAATCCACCAAATGTATGACCACTTGATACAAATGCACTACTTGAAGTAGACTCTAATGTTACAAAATCAGAAGAAGCACAATCACACGGAACTGGAGTTGGAGTTGCCATCGGTGTTGGTGTTGATTGGCACATCGCAGCGATACGACCTGCATCCTCTGTTTCATAACTAGATACAACAAAATTTGGAATTGTAAATGAACCGGTTCCAGGTTTTACATACAAATAGTATAACTTACCACATTCAAGTGTTTTAAATGCACGATTAAGTGCGTCTGGTAAATTTGATTTCCACACCTTTAAAAGTCCGGAGTTATCCCATTGATAAACTGATGTAATATGTGGTTTAAATGTTGATAAGTTGATGTCTTGACATTCTTCGTCACCACACTCACCATACCAACCTACTACTGTTTTGTATGAATCTGATTGTTGTATCACCGCCATTTTATTGTATCCTCTTGAATATGTTAACTGCGTCACCCGTGGATTCTAATGTTGCTTCATAGCATTTTCCATCAGATGACTCAAATCTAAATTTATTATTTGAAGAATCCAATGGACTTTGAACGGTAATGACAAGACCACCCAACGAGAAGTCAGCAACTTCAAGTGGACAACTAAAATCTAAATTGGTTGCTGAGAGAGGTTCCGGTAATGTTTCCCAACATAATTTACCAGACACTCCATCGGCAAATCCACTGACATAATTTTTACTCTCTATAGACTCACTTACATTTGTAGATTGATCAAATCCATCACAACATTCTGCCATCTCAGGAGTTGGTGTTGGTTGACAATCACCCGGTAGTTCTCTTGAACTCAATGTTACAGTCCAAGTTTCTCCTCCACCATTTGATGAATCTGCAATACCTTCATAGCATACTCCATTTTCACCATCCTTTACATAAATTTTAGCACCATTAGGTTTTAATCCAGAAAATACAATCATTCCCAATTCTTCTCCATCAGGTTTATTGAGATTCACGGTACTTGCAGATGCAGATGTGAACTGACTCAGATCAACTCCTACTTCAGACGAAACTGGTAGAACATAAACATGACCACTAACTGTTTGAGATGTAGACTGCATTACGAACTTACTGTGTGTACTTGGAACACACTCGCAGTTAAATGGTGTTTGACTCGGTGTTGGTGTTTGAGTTGGAGTTGGTGTAGGTGTTCTTTCTGGTGTTGGTGTAGGTGTAGGTGCAAGAACTTGGAAGAATCGTGTGTCTTGTGATTCTTGCACGACCACAGGTTTATCACTTGCATCTAATCCAGTTGCAGTTATTGAAAAATCTCCAGGAGCACTTACAAATTGTTTGCTCAAAACTGCGTTTCCATTTTCTGCTAATACAGTGTATGTATTTGAATCACCTGAAATTTTATATTGCCAAGCTTGAGTTTCAAGTAATCGTATTGTAAATTTAATTAATACCTCACCAACATTACCATCGTAGTTATAGTCTACCTCAAGTGTTTCTATTTTCAAATAAGGAGGTGCGGGTGTAGGTGTCGGAGTTGCTTCCGGGCATCCATCTACAGCTACAAATCCTGCCTGATAACCATCTGATGGTCCATTGTAATTACCAATTGCGAATCCAGGTAGTGTGAGTGGATCGAAATTATCAGTTTTTCTAACCACCAAATAACCCATACCACACTCCATGTGCTTGAATTGAGGATTTATATAATCATCAAACGATTCATTATCCGGAAGATTATTAACCCATGCAAGTGATGATTGATCATATGCAGTGAATTTTTCAAACGAACGGCCGTCTGAAACAGATACACGAATCACAGACTCGATTTTATCTCTATCGTTAAATTGGTCAAAGTAAAGTGGATCACACTCATTTTCACAAGTGCCGTACCATCCGTATTGATATTTTCTATTAAGTTCGTTTTCTTCCATCTCTATAATAAATATACTTGGTTTCTAAAAAATTGTCACATAGATGCAATTATCTAAGTTAAAACTAAAACATTATGCTCCTGTTCGTATATATCCACTTCATCCTCTTCTAATAATTGAGAAATTTGAGAGAGTGAAGTCGGATCAAAAGTTTTCATATATGGAGATGAATAATTAAAAGAAGAATCTCTCCACATCATAGCCAATGTATGATATTTTTCTAAATCTGTGTTCATTCCTATGTTCAGTACATATGATCCGTTTGCCAGATGTGTGTTGATTCTGGATGCCGAAATATAGTTCTTGAATGGATACTTCCATATACTACTCGGACGTTCATCGAGTGTATCGTGTACAATATGTATCAAAGTGAAATCTAAATTAGGTTCTATTGATTTTTTTAATCCAATTTGTATTTGATCTCCCGTACTTAGTCTACCACGACTGATTGATTTTAATTGCACACTTTCTGGATTTAGTGTATCACCAACAGGAGTAACATAAACATATTCGTTAGATGACTCAGAAAGATTTCCAAAATTATTGACTGCATCTACTTTTATATAATATTTAGTTCTTGGTTGGAAACCAGATAGTCTTACTGTATACAGAGTGGTGGTGGTTTGACTCCAAACTCTATCAGATGGTATACTTGAAATATCTACCTCAAATCCTTCGGTATAAGGTTTAGAATTATCACTTTTAAAATAAACATAAAACTTCTTAAGATTTGCTTCAGTTTTAACATTTATTTTCACATCAAGTATCCATTGAATGTGTTTCAATGAATTTCCGTTGCTCCCAAGTCCATTGACATACCTATATTTATCTACATTAATTGTAGGCCTCACACTAACTACGGTACTGTCAGCCGTGCGTTCTTTTGTTTGTATGGTTCGTGATCTCTGAATGTAGTGTCCCGACATATCAAAAACAGTAAATTTAAAATCATACTTATATTTTTCTTCAAATCCTGATATTTTTACCAAGTTACCTTGATCTTGCTTTGTAATTTTTAAATTCGTTTCTTTAAAGTCGTCATCATATACTTTGGAGTGAGTCATCCAGTATGATGTTTTTGATGTGGAATTTGTTCCCGTAGCATTGAATTCAATTCGCATAGGAGGATGTCCTATTGAAGATATCCAGTCAATTAGGGCATAATCTTTTCTTACGAAATCTTCTACATCAGGAACATTATGTCGTCTCGGATCGTCTTGAGGATATAACAAGTATTGTTTGTCTATAACTTTTGGTAATTTGAGTGCGAGTGTCCACTTTGAGTTGGGTCGTTCGTTGTATATAGATTTAAGTTCTCCTGCGTAATATACTTCAAACTCTTCGATTAACTCAGGTGGTACATCATTGGGAACTGTTGTGTAATACTGCCACGGTGAACTAACTGAATTTCCGATTGTATCATTTAATGATATTTTAAATTTATATTGTACATCATGTGAGTCTAACCGAATAATATGCTCTGTCTGAGTTTGATCGTTTATAATAATAGATTTTAAATTGCTCTCACTTTCAGTTGATTTAACGTATTGTATTTCGTAATTCTTAAAAAATTGTGCATCTGACTTGTTCCATTTGAATACGCAAGTTGGTTTCCATACATTCAAGTTATATGACTCTCCCTGTGGATATACAAACTTAGAGTTTTCGTCACTTCTGATTCTGTAATGAATAATTTGACGAATACTCGGTGCAACAGGTAATTGCATATACGAAGGTGGTGTTGTTAGTGTTGCAAAATTAGAAAATTTGCCAAAAGTTGCTCCCACTCTGTTGGGATATGTTGTATCGGAATTTGACAAATTTACACCATCGGTTACCAAGCAAACTCTAAATGTGTAATTGGTATTTGGTTTAAGTGAGTTTACATGAAACTTACCATTACTAATACTACTACTACTTATCTTTTCATATCTAGCAAACGACTCTGTAATATCTTTTATTTCCACGATAATATACTGACCATCTATACTACTCTTAGAAATTCGCAGGTCTGCACTAAACAATCCGTGTTTGTCCCAACAATTTGCGTTCTTTTTATATAATGAGTTTGTTTCACAACTTTCAGCTACAGAAAGTATATCAACATCAGTATTCAGTTTATCCACTGGTAAATGAAAATCAATATACGATTCATCTGATGTGTTTCCCGATTCATCCATTGATCTTACATAAAATCTAAGTGTTGAGTTGATTCGGTTTTCTTCTGGAATTTCTATAAGTTTTCTACCAAACTTTGAGTTCTGTGAGTCAAGTTCTCTCCACCTCTCAATAGAATCTATTCTACCAGCATTTGATATAAACGCATAACGATATTCGTATAAAGAATCAGTATCACTTTTCCATGTTATATCAAGAGCATCTGAATTTACTACTCGCATTGCCATCCCACCAAGAATCGGAAATTGATATATTTTTGAGAATAAATTTTTATCAGACGATTCACGATTGACAATTTTCAAACCTTTTACAAGACCATGTTGTGTTCCGTGAGTATTTTCTTTATTGATAGGTAACCCAAACAGTTTTCCAAGAAAATACCTCACACCATATTGTATGCTATACGAATTATTATCAACATCACTGTCAGATTTCCAATTCAAATTTTTATCAAAATGAATACTATTTGAATTTAGAAATAAGTCAGTATCTAAATTTTTCAATGAATCATCTATGTCAATGTATTCATTTACCATTCCAATTCGTATATTGGGTAGGTTAAGTTCTTGAAAGTCTTCTTTGCTAAGTCCGTACTGAGGTGAAGATGGAATCTCTTTCAATTTAATTGACTCGTTTCCAGAATTTATGAAATTTATTTCAATTTTATCAAATAGATCTTCTATAATTTTTTTGAAACTACGAAATCCACTTTCTATTTCTTTTTTGAATTCAAACTCAGTAGTTGAATTTGTTCTGAGTGGAACAACCGAAGTTGACTGATGTCTACTACCGTTTTCGAAATTCTCAAAATTAACAAAAGTACCTTCATTCATGTACCCGTATGAAATATTAATTAATACACGGTCTTCTAAAATTGAATTGGTTTGGCACAATTCCCATAGGTTAGAAAATAGTCCGTCAGGTGAACCACCAAGTGGAGAAATAAATTCTGGTTTTGATGGAGCAATACTATCTATAAATTTGTGTTGTTTTCTTATGTCAGATTCGTTTCCAACTGAATCGTATGAATAAATTTCTATGATGTTATCCCCTTCATTCAACAAGACTTCTAAATCAGAATTTGATTCAACATCGTACTCAGTCCATCCCGAATTGTTGTATCTGTATCTTGCTCCTGTAGAATCCGAATCTATACCTACACTATAACGAATTGTTGTTTGTCCAGACGATGAGTTTGTCACAAGTTCTATCTCATCAAGTTCAGGACTTTGAGGTGGAGTATAATCAACCAATATTGTCTGTGAACTTACATCTGAGTTGTTATAAAATTCATCATATGAATATAATTCAAATCTATAAAATCCATCAACTCCAGATAGAGATATACTTCGTCTAACTTTAGAAAGATGAATCCAGTTTCCGACATTCTTGGTATCATTAGAATCTTTCCACATGGTAACTCTGTATCTAAATCCAGCAACTTCTTCGGATGTCCAACTAAAAAATAATTTCGGAGAATTTGTGGGACTGTCTAGTTTTACTAAATTAGGTAAAATTGGTGGCTTAAAGTCGGATACAACTATATACTCTGCTATATCAGATTCATTACCCACAGAATCGAGGGCTTTTATTTCAAATCTGTTTTGACCCTGTATAATTTTTAATGTTACACTTGTTAATGATTTATCTATCCGAATCCACGAACTTCTGTTAATTCTGTATAAAAATTCTGTGAGATCACTTGAATCACAGACCCACGAAAATTTTAATTCAGTTTTATTTGATCGTGAGTCCATATCACTTATCACCGGTTTTGGTGGAGGTGTTGTATCTATTACAACAATACTCACCGATTCATCAGATTCATTGGAATGATTATCCACGGACTTTAAAATGAATATATTAGTTCCTTCTTTTCCAGTAATTGTTATGTCCGTCCAGTTGTGTAATAATTTTACCCAACTAGAGTCATTAAATTTATACATATAATGTGAAATATTTTCATCACGATTCCACTTAAAATGTAAATTTTTGTTTAACGTTGGTGATTTTAAATTTTGAACACTCGGTTTTCTGGGTTTTTCTTTGTCAACTGAAATTACCTGTGTGTCAGAGAAATCTCCATCTGTTCCATTGTAAAATACAATTGCGTAATGATATACAGCAACATCTTCAATGTCGTTATCAACATATGAAGTGATTTTTTCCGATCCTTTGAATGTTTTAATATCCTCCCAATTCTGTTTATCAGTTGATCGTTTGATGATAATAGAATATTCATATTCTATGTCACTAAGTAAATTCCAAGTGAGTTGTGGGTAATATTCAGAGTTGAGACTTACATTAAGACTTGCTCTTTTTCCTGAAATTGATGTTATTACATTTCTCACGGAGTATGCCCCGTCTATATTACCTAAATAGTTTTCGTATCTTATTCTATAGTAATACGAAAATCCATCTGACAAATTGTCAAAGTTAAAAAATTGCTGATTTTTATTAACATCAAAAGATGCCGACTCGGTGAAATTAATTGAGTCAGAAATTTGTACTTGATAGTTACTTATATTAACAACACCACCCCACTCAATTGAAAATGAATTAGTATCAATTTCAGTTGTTTTTAAATTCTCAATTTGTGGTAAGTCATCATCATCATCATCATCATCATCATCATCGTCATCAATATCACCATCTTCTGTGGACGGTATGGCAGTTTGACATTTTTCAGAATTACAGTTTAACTCTACATACGGACCCACCATTGGACTAATTGAATTGTTTTTTAGAAAATTTAAGTTGCCTATTTCATGTACGATAATCCATCCTGAATCTGATTTTTCCAATATCCAACCATTTTCATTTTTATATGTAGGAAAATCATTCTTGAATTGTGTCGTTATTATATATAATCCATTGCCATCTGTGTAATTTGAGTGCAGTGTAGTTATATTTATTTCAAGAGGAAAATTTGGTATCAGTCTCGCAGTTGATGATGATCCTGACTGGGTTATATGGTTTAAGTTTGTATTCTCCTTCACTTGCATAACAACCCCTGCCCCACAATGAATTTTTTTAATTGTGGCAAACGGACTGTCTGCTGAGTTTGTTTTTTGTACCGTAAATGCTGATCCGGATTGTGATGCTTGAAATATAATTTCTACCTTTGATTCTAAATCAATCGTATCATATTCATCACAACCATTTGTATCTCCTACCCAACCAATTATCCAAGGACCATTTAAGTTTCCCATTTTTTATGTGCCTTCACGATCAGTTTACATTACCCACCCGATGAAACTTGCATCACAACAGGACTCTGCCAGTCTTGTCCTTCGTCTGAGTATTCTGCTTCGTAGCACGTACCATTTGCAGATGTATAATAGAATTTGTTTTTATTATTTTTGTATACACGTGTTAATGTACCAACTGCCTCACCTGAATTGTTACCAGGTAATGAATAGTATCGTGCAGTTTCGGAGTCATTAACCTCGGCATTATTCATATCACTCATATCTACACACAATTCTCCACCAACTTCCCACATCATATATTTTAATATAGTTACTGCTTTGCCTTGACCTTCTAAAACATCAGCAACTTCGATCAATGATTGCTCACCATCGGTATCAAGTGAACGATGTGTTGACGGACAACACTCTCCTGTTTGTTGTGGTTTAGGTGTTGGTGTGGGTTGTGGTTTCGGAGTTGGGGTTGGGGTTGGAACAGGAATATCCTGATCATCACCACATCCGTTAGATAAATTCTTAGATACAACCGTAGCAAGTGTCCAATCTCCACTACTTCCTTTGTTGGAAGCCGAAGCAGTTGCGGTGTAGCACATATTTCCGTGCTTTACATAAAACTGAGTATTATTTGGAACTTTACCATTGATTATTATTAAACCAAGATTTGCTCCGTTTGGAAAGTTTAATTCAACCTGACACGCAATTCCTTCGGATTTTAATGTAACTGGATCGTAACTAACGGTTGTACCGGTTTGGAATCCTGCAAAATTATTTCCACCGGAATTTACCATTGATCCTGTTATATCTACATTACTGAAACTATCAGGAGCACAATTACAGTCAGACGAAGGTTTTGGTGTTGGTGTAGGTTGTGGTTCTGGATCAGATGCGTCTCCTGATAAAAGTTTTAAATTCACTTCCCAGTTACCATCAACAAGTTCATATGGAGCTCCGTAACATCCAGTGCCTCTATCAACATAAAACATTCCACCTTCTTCTTTGGGTTTGAGACCCGTCAATATAATTTGGGATGTTACTCCGTTAGGAAATTTTATTCTAACATCAGATGCAATTGCCGATGCCAAGAAAGACCCATCTATACCCACTCGGTCATTTACCGCAAAGAAAATAAATCTCTGGTTTATTCCGTTTATTGATACAAGTTGATTTGCCGATGTAATTCGTATGTCTGTGAATGAATCTGGAATACATTGTGGAATTGTAGGTGACGGTGTAATATCATACACACCCGCACAGGTAAAGGAAATTTTAGAAGCAAGTTTGTTTTCACCTACTTTAATTGTTTCACTTCCGGCAGAAGTAAGTCCCGGAATACTTAAACTTTTTCCGGGTCGTAATGTTATAGAATACATCCCACCACACTCTAAACTTACAAGGTCACCCTCGTCTAGTTCTGGATTATAATGTAACACAGAGTTATTTGCAGAACTCGTGGTGAATGATGATATCATTTCTACCGCATCTTGTAATTGTGCGGGGTTCTCTTTAAATACATAAGGTTTGCAGTTTTCTTGCTCACCACAGGTTCCGTACCATGCATATTGAAATCTATTATTAAGTGTTCCCATATCTTTTTCCGATTAAATTTGTTAATTGCCCTAAACTATAAGTATAAAGTATTTTTCTTTAATAAATATATAACTTTATTTAATTCCTCCACACGAAGGTATTTTAATGTAATTGTTGCGTTAGAAGACCTAATTGTGATGCCATGTTCTTGGTCAGAGTTTACAAAATCATCTATATAATCAAATGCTCCACGATTTTTTAACCAATAATAATAAATGTCTGTATGCTCAGATTCACATTCCAACAATACATCAAGATTCAAGAAAACTTTAGAATACAAAGTTATATCACGAAAAACAGAAATTTCGGACGGAGGGTTTGTTAAATCTGCATCTATTATTAAATTCACATCTAAATTTGTTTATTTTAAATATCCTCCTCGGTGTCATCGTCATCTTCAAACTCCAACCCGAGCTTTTCTACCATATAATTTATTATATAAGTCCAATCTTCTGGATCTTGAGTTTTTTTGAGTATAAACTCCATGAGTGCAACTGACAACTTATCCAAGGACGGGTCTTTTCTACCCGAAGGACCAGGAGTAGGATTTGTAAATCCAGGAATCTTTGTATTATCCTTTTTATTAAGCAAAGATGAAACTTTATTTAATTCTGAAATATCATCAGATGACTCTGCTATCGTTTTATAGGTTTCCATAAATTCTTCAAGTGATGTAGAGCTAATGATATCAAATTCAATTAATACCCCCATTTGTTGAAGAATGTGACTTTTTAAACTTTTTTTATCCATCTCATAGATAAATATTAGTTTGTATGTTTATTTTGTGATTCCGAACAAATTTCCATAAATATTGTGGTAGCAATTGTAACAAACCATTTCTAGATTTTCCAAAATATGATTGGTTCTATCACCGTCTTTAAATGCCAATATCAACGGAACTTTATCATCGGTGATTCTTTTTTCTGCATATCCACACACTTCACATTCTTCTATTTTAAGTTTCGCACCTATAATTTTCTTTCTAAGTTTGTGTGGAGGATATGATGGGTGCATTCCCATTAACAATTCTTCAAGTGGATACTTTCCCTTATATGGATTATGTACCTTGGGCATTCCAGTGGAATCTGTACACTTACAACGTTCCATTATATCATACATTTTTGCATACTTTTTGTATGTGTTGTAACTTACATTCAATTTTCTAGCTGCATCGGCTGCTGATATACTTTCATCTTGAGCTGCTCTGATCTCACTTTCCATCAACGGTCTTGATTTTCCGTTTGCACTCATTTTGGTTTGTTTTTTCCTATGTTTCTTTTTAAAATCTGTTTTTGATATGTTTGTATATCTTCATTTTTGTGAGTTTCGAAGAATTTCATCATAAATTTTAAAATCTCATACATCATTCCAACATCGGCATCGGCACTGTGCCAAGAAGATGAATCAATATTTAAAGCATTTGCAAGTTCACCTAACTTTGAACTGATGTGGATAAAGTCTGTTCTTTGCCGAAACAAAGAATTGTATATTTCATTGACATCACGGTGGGTTGCTAACTTCAAAACTAAAGGTGAGAAAAAGTATCTTGATAATTTTAATGTGTCTAGTGTATCAGTAACTGGAAAATGCTTTTCATATTTTGATGAACGAATAGTCATGAACTTTACGTCAAACTTTGCATTATGTGCCACTGTAATTACATTTTCATATTTATTTATCAAATCTATAAACTTTGAAACTCCTTCATATTCTTTGATATTAGTTTCTGCATTTAAATCATAATAGTGAGTCATATCTAAAATCTCAGTTGGACTATCAAATATGTTACCTCTTCGTTTTTTCTGTCTGTCCACCCAGTTTATTCGTTCGATGCTCGTTGCGTCATCAATCAATGTCTGAGCAGATTCATTTAACTTGATTCCACAATTTAAAGTTTCAATCACTTCCATATTGTTACCATCTACCACCCATGCAGATATTTCTGTGATTTGTTCGTATTCAAAGTTAGGATTTAATCCAAGTGTTTCTAAATCAAATAATATTAATTTAGCATCTTTGAAATTCAAATACTCATCAAGTAATTTACTTAAACTTACATTTGGTAAGTCTTTTTGAAATGGAAGTATATCTTTTTTTAAGGTATATGCTTTTCTCACTGAGGATGATCTTTCAAATATTTTTCAAGTTTCGGGTAAATTTTGTTAGCATTCACTTTAGGATTTTCCAAATACTCGTCTTTGACAATTGCAAGAAGGTCACCAATAATGCTACCAGATTTCAACTTATATTTTTTCAGTATGTCTTTTCCGTTGATTGGAAGTTTCAATTTACCCTGTGGTATTCCAAGTGTATCAAGACGTTTGCGAATTGCATCAATTTGATTCGGCATATCAAATCCTGCTTCGTGTGCAATATTATCTGCGTGAATTAAATTAAGAACATCTTCAATGTGGTCACCCATATTTACTTTGAATTTACGAAGTGTTTTATCAGTTGCACCAAATGAATCGGGTCCTCCGTGTTTCAATTTCATATGATTTGCAACACCCTTTACAACTGCATCTATGATTTTGTTAGGATATTTCAATCTTGTCAAAATCTTTTCGGTCATTTCCGCACCAATTTTTTCGTGACCATAAAAGTGAATTTCTTTACCGATAACTTCTTTGGTTGCTTCTTTGCCGATGTCATGGAACAATGCCATCAAACGAGTAACAAGATTCTTGGGAGTACCTTTAACAACTGTAAGAGTATGCTCCATTGCATCTTCTTTGTGATATTTGTTTTGTTCAAGTTTGATAAGACGATCCAATTCAGGAAAAACATATTTGCTGAGTCCTGTAATTTGCAGAAGTTTAATTGCACGATCAGGAGAATCTGTCATAAGCATTTTGTTGAGTTCTTCTTGAACTCGTTCTACACTTATTTGCTTGAGTTTACTTGCGTTGTTTTTAAGTGCCTTGATCATAAACAAAGGCAACTTCCAATTGTATTTCATTGTAAAACGAACTGCACGAAGCATACGAAGTGGGTCTTCCGAAAAAATTACATTAGGATCAAGAGGTGTTCTTACTACACCGTCTTTGATATCTTGCTTACCCATACCAGTCAAATCTAGTATTTCACCTGTGCTTAAATTTTTAAGCAAACTATTTGTTGTAAAGTCTCGGCGATCTACATCATCTTTAAGTGATCCCGAATCAACTTTTGGTTTACGACTTCCTTCTTCGTATTCCTCAGTACGAGGCATAACACAATCAATATCCATGTCATCTAATTTAAATCCTTTGTGTTCTACTCCAACTAAATTAAACTTCGCAGTTCCGTATGTTTCGTAGGTTACAGGATTTGATCCTTTTTTATAGTTACCTATTTTCTTGGTTGCCCATTCTGCGAACTTTGCTCCTCCATCCTCAAGATTAATAACAAAGTCTAAATCATTTGCATCGATTCCCATGAGTTCATCACGAACTGCTCCACCTGCAAGAAATACTTTTCCTTCGTATGGACTTTTTCTAATAAGTTGTTTAAGGAAGTCAAGTGTTGCTTGTTCTTTCGCACCTTCCATCAATAAATCTTTTAATTTAATAGTTCCCATTTTTTATCCCACAAATTTCAATTTTACCTTATTTGTGTTCCAAATGCAACCACTACTTACATCCCAATCTTTTAACCACTTTGCCTCCGGCATTATTTTCTTGGGAAACGGAAATACTTCTATTCCATCATAATCTTTCGCAACTAAATTCCAATCAATAAAAAATGTTGCAAACAAAGTTTCATCTGACCCATCAAAATCTGTGTATTCTTTGGTAAATTCTACGATGTCTTTTTCTGATTTCAACTCACGCATTTTACAACCTTTTACATTTACTTTGTAATACCAATTATATTGTGATTCAAAACCACCCCCTACACCATTTACATAATCCGTCCACTCGTTTCCAAACGCATACCAAAATCCGTTTGGTTTTTTGTGAAGTTTCTGAGATGTTGCTTTGTATTTACGAAGAATCGTTTTAGGATCAATTTTATTCATTTCCGCATGAACTCGTTCGGTTCTAGCAAACGATGGTTTATCGAATAATCCTTCGGGTAAAAGACTTTTAAGTTTTACAGGTGACATACACTATAAATATAAAGCATATATATATTCTACGATAATCTTTTAAGCAGTATCTGCCATATCTAGCAACGAGTCAGGAATTATAATATTTATTTGATTTTGATTTGAAGTTGAACTTATGGATAATCCTTCGTATGTACTAATGAAATAATTGACCCAATTCAATCCGTTGCTATGGTTGTTTTGATATTCGGGTTGTAAAGTTCCAAGACTAGCACCAGATGCTCCTTGACTTCCTATGTAAATTTCCACAAATCCATCACTTTTCATTATCAATACATCAAACAACTTTCCATTAATCATGGTATCGTATGCTAACATATACTCATCTTCGTGGTATTTGTTGAATGTATATGAGTTTGACTGAGGTTCTTCTACAAAATAATAAGATGCAAATGTGGCAGTTGGTGTTGGGTCAGTTGAAATAAAATCAGGTTGCAACATATCGTCAATCACCACATCTTCTACCAACTCAATTGCGTTATCAATAGATTCTAAAGCAGTATCTTTATTGGTATCAACCGTTGTATCACTTATGTCAGTTGTAGAAACAACATCTTCAACGAATTCTATGGTTGATAATACTTCTTTTCTAACTGCTTGTAAAGAATCCTCAAATGAATCAGTTGATTCAGAATCAGATGGTGTGTCAATTACTTCCAATACTACTTCAGATATAAACTCAATGTTTTGAACAATACTTGAATCAGATGTAATTTGATCTTCAATACTTTCGTCCACGGAATTTCTAACGATTGTTTGTATATTATTGCTAAGTAAATCCGTTACACTTATATTTTCACTGCTCGTTTCTTCGGATGTCATTGTGTTTTCAAATTGTGTTGCAATAGAAGCAAAGATTGCATCTTCGGTAACATTACTATCAACTGCACTTACTGTTGATTTTAAAGTTTCTGTTATGACACTTAGTTTAGTATTTGCTTTTAATACATCAGTTTTTTGTTCTTTAATGTAATCCAATTCTAAATCTGATTCGGAAATATCAAATTTGTTTGCAACAAATGTTTTGGTTGTTGATATAATTGAATCAACATCATAAGTTTCTCCTGAATCTTTCTTTTGTTGAATTTTTGTTTCTACAATAGCAGATTTTAATGTTGTAACTGGAGTAATATTTAAAGTTGCAGATGAAGTAAGTGCATCTTCTTTTTTAGCAATATTTGAAAATGTTGTATTAACTTGTTTGTTGGTTAGAATATCAATTCCACCTGGAAGAAATTTAATTTTGTACAGTTCAGGTAATTCAGATTGTAATACATCAACATCCCAACGACCAAGATCGTCTGATGTAAATTCTTTGATAATTGAGTTATTTGATAAATCAATCAATTGACCCGGAGCATTTTTAACATATCCATCTATTACACTTCCATTCAAAGATATCGCATCGGATAGTGAAGGTACATCAAAGACACTTATCTCAATTTGCTCAGATACAAGTGAAACTTTAATCTGAGTAAAGGTATAATAACCAAGTAAATAACTATCAATGTCACTATCATAAGATATATCCAAATTATCTAAACCAAACTCAATGTAGGTTGTTTCGGTTGTTGCAACAAATTGAAAATAATGCAGTCCGTAACCAGTAGTTGTATCAGTACCGATTGTTGTTGTTCTATCAAATTGCACAGTTCGTGCAAAACCTTTTCCATTATCACGTGAAGCTGTGGAATTTCCACCGTATACATTATACCTTACTTCATATTTTTTACCAATAATTGTAGAAATTGGTTGAGATAATACAAAATAGTCAGGTAGTTCAGGATTTGTTGTGTTCCAAGGGTTTAGTTTTTGTAGTGCCATGTAGTGGTCAGTGAAGTTAACCTGATCTCCCCGAAAGACCCCTGGGTTCCATATGTTAATCCCATCAATATCAGTTTGGGGAGATGCTTGCCACGCAGATTGCCAATTTGATGATATAGAGTTTTCGTTATTATCACAATAATAAGATTGATCTATTAAATTATGATCCGATGATTGTGGAACTTTAGTAACTAATGTGAATTTAGTTCTATCACTAGATGCGTTTAAAAACTTTGCTTCTGCGGAATCACCCACTGCATCTGTAAAGTTTGTGCGGCCGGTGTGACGAGCAGCTGCATTAAAGATGTCATTATCTGAATAAAATATGATAGTTTCATCGAGTTTATTAAAATGAAATGGTTGAATTGGTCGTGGCAACCAACCTCTACAATATATGTTACTTTGATTGTGTTTTTTCAATTCTACGACGTGATTGAAATTATAAATTATCTCCAAATCACTATTGATATAAAGATTATCTGGACGTAGTTGTGAATTACTATATCCAATATCATATGAATATTCTACTTCCCACGCACCATTATTGAGTTCATATACAATACATTTCGCAGGATAGTCAATGAATACTACAAATTTATTATCATTTATTAAATCACATTTGGAGATGTCGGATGGAAGTGGAAAAAGTGGTGGCAAATAATTTTGTGTCAACGATCCGTTACTCGTTATTTTGTCAAAATTAAAAGTATCATATGTTTTCCATATTAAAATGTCATCGTCAGTTATAGTCAGTATCGGAAAATCAACACTGGAAATGTCATTTTTTTCATATATCTTTATCCACTCACTTCCATTGTCTTTATAAACCTCTAATGCTTCTGATTGGTAATTATATCTTTCGGTTGATTTGTATCTGTGTGTTTTGATCGCGGCAATACTTCCATCTGTATTAACCGCATAATTATATTGTATTGAATTGTATATTCTTTCATTTGAACCTATCTCTGCATCATCTTCAATGGTGTCTTTAAATAATAACGTATAACTTGGTGAGGTAAATGCTGATCCAGTCCAAGTAGATTTTGACAACACAGGTAACCGTAATGAACCAGATAGTTGATCAGCAATCATTCCGAAATTTAAAAAATACTTTACCAAAGTGATTTGTCCTGTAGAACTAATTCCTATAAAAGTTTTTGTATCAGACGATGTGGGCCACAACCCACTAGTATCCGAGATATCAGTTGCTATATTCTCAGTTCGATTTTTGTTATACAAATTTATTAATTCGGTTTTTAATCCAGACGAAAGCATATTTACGGAACTTGTTCCAACTTCATTCCAAGTTTTATTTGCATTTGTGTATTTTGCAATTTTGTAATAAGTGTTTAAATCATTTGCAATTGTATATTCAAAAACAGATACAATTCCATCATCTACAAATTCACTTTTAGAATTAGTTAAAGTTGATCCGGTTGGTAGATCAAACGTTTTCGTTTGATTATTGTTAAGAAACCACCGTTGATCTACACCAACCACAGGAGCAGGAATTGGGGTTGGTGTAAGTTGCGGAGTTGGTGTTTGCTCAGGAGTTGGAGTCGGTGTTTGCTCAGGAGTTGGAGTTGGTGCTTCTATGTAATTATCAGTTAAATAATTGTAGTTACCATCAACCGACCCAATTCCTTTAATTCTGTAATGTATAACATCACCTTTAATCAAACTAGAATGAGGTGATGATATAATATACTCAAACATTTTATCGGACGATGAATTGATATCGTTTAAAGTAATCTCAGACAAATTGAATGTTATTGTATGCCCTCCTCGGGTATAAGCAGAGTCATAATACATAGTCTCGTAATATAACAAATCATCTTGTCTTATGTATTGCAACTCAAATGAATTCACAGGATATAAATCTTGATTTTCAATTTTAATATTAAATGCTATGTCACCGAAGTTATCTAAACCATATACCACCGAATCAAATGTAATTCGTGGATTCCTTAATTCATCTATGTATGGTTCATCTGAATTTTCATACCAAAGTATTCGTCCTTTATAGTTACCGTCACTGTAAACACTCACTTCACGTATATCACCAGACGGATACCATCTTATACTTTCACCTACGGTATTACCACTATACTTGCGAGAACTTCGTATCAACACACCATTATCATACTGATAGGAGTATCCGTGCTCAAACCCATTTAACCAAGTAGATGTCCATCCAGTATTGTTTTGATCACGACCATCAAATACACCAGTAAAATTTGATTCAAATCCCGGATGTGCATTTGTCACAGTTTGAAGTTGTTGATCGGTGAAATCTGCCATAATCTCATCAAGACTAATGTCGTTTGAATATACAGACCAATCAAAAAGTTCTGTGACCGGTGTTGGTGTTGGTGGCTCGGGTGTAGGAGTTGGAGTCGCAGGAACACCCCACTCTCCTAATTCCAATGATGTTTCAAATTTATGATATCTTGATGTAGGTCCACCAAAAATAGTGTAATTAAGTTCAACAACTTCATATACCAATACCAAGTTATTGAACTCATCTACATTCTTAATAAAATTATTTTTATGAACTCGGTGATATACGATTTCTTCATTTACAATAGTCGGATTTGAGTTGTAATGTATTCCGTGGTGTCCATGCCAACCATATTCATTTTGATCAGCAAATGTACTACTCATAGACAGTGAATTAAGTGCATCTGTCAATTGTGATGTCATAAAAAATGAAGAGCATATAATATGATCCGATGTAACTGGTTGATTAATTGTTCCGTAATTTTCATTGCCATGTGAAGATTTATCAATTACATACAATTTTATTTGAAATAAAGAACTTTCGTTAATATCAGTATGAAGTTGAGATCTGTTTATCGTTAAATCATTAAACTCAATGAAAGCAGGTTTTTCTTGGGAATCAACATCATCTGCTCCGTATACTTGAAATGTCGGTGTAATTGATGTTGAAATCCAATTTTCAAAAGTACCATCAGAAAACGGAGTAGGAGTGGGTGTGATGTCTTCGGTACACTCTGAATAATATTTAAATTGAATTCCATCGTTGTATCCTTGTGGTAAGTTTCGACCATCTGCAAATTCAAGTGAAACAAAATCAACATTTAAAGATGTCAATGAATTTATGTAAACTTGACTTGTACCATTTGTACTGTATGCGTTCGGGTTTCCGTAAAAAGTTCCATGTTGACTTCCGTTGACATTAGTAAGACTATTATTTGACCACGCAACTTGTGTAGTAACATCCGTTGCAGAATTTAAATTACCTCCTCTCCAAAATTTTATTTTAAGTGCATCACTTTGTGTTATGTCATCAACATTTATTATTATATCATTTCCACCGATTGTCATTGGTTCATACTGAGAAGCAAATAGTTCTGTGTCACCTGATTTTATTTTTATATAATCTGTACTTGAAAGTGTATCTAGTAATTGTTCGTCTCCTGCTCTTAATACATCAGAAACATCACCCTTGGAAAGTTTTATTTCAGTTGGCAGACAAGTTAAGTCTTCCATGTTTAGTGTAACCAAATCAATATCGTACATTTCATTGTATTCAAATGTCGTTGATGAACTAGAGTCTACAACTAATATTTGTACTTTTACATTATCAGTAGATAACCATTCTTCGTATGTGTCATCTGCGTTGCTTATTTCTGCTACATAGTTACCAGTTTGAAATCCAGAAATATCTTGGTAAAAATTTAAAGTAGTTTCTGAATCAATAGTTCCGTCTGTATACTTGCTTAAAATACTTGCGTAACCAAACACATTGGATATATTATTTTCTTTTACTATTTTATATGTTATCAACATATTTTGAGATGAAATCGCATCAGATAACTCAGTTGGTATATTTTGTGATTTTAATTGAAGATTTGTAAATTCAAGTTTGCATGACTCTGTGGTTGAACTTGAAACATTTAATTTAATTTCATCAAATTCAAACCAGTCAGAAAATTCCACTGGTATTGGTGATGGAGTTGGGGTTGTAAAATTTGTTAATGACATCGGATGTACATCGTAAGAAACATCACTTGGAATTGAATCACCTTCTGTGATATTTAAAACTTGACCATCGCAACTCAATGATGAAATTGTAGGATTTAATACATAAAAGTCATGTTCGTTTCTTTCTTCTTGACCCAGTGAAGCATTCCAACCAAACCAACCATTTCTACCAGATGCAGTAACTCCACTTGGTGACCACGGAGTATTATCATCGTTGGCAGACCTCCAAAACATTGAAATCGAATCAAGTGGTACAATATCTTCATTTCCACCACGATTACTATCTGAACTATATCCAGTTGTATACGGATCAAATTGATCTACTTGTGTTTTATGAAATACAGGATAAACTATGTAATTTGTATTTTGTTGTCTAAATACTGCAACATAAGGTTCTTCTCCTTGTGATCCCATAACACTACAATAATCAATAGGTGTCGGTGTAGGAGTAGGTAATGCAGGTAAAGGAGCAAATGGTCCTACATTTGCAGTATCGGAATATCTCAAAATGTTTATTGCAACAAACTCGTTGGTTTCTGCATTTACTATTGATATACTTCCTATGTCACCATGCATTCCAAGTGTCATGAAATTGCTAATTGCGCTAGACGGATCGTTTGAAACACTTCCATTTGTCACGTTTGACCAATTATTAGTTGGCCAAACCATTAGTTCAGAAATTGGATTTTTATTTTCGTCTGTGAATTTTATAGCAAATCCTAAGTCAAAATAGCACACATATGCGTTTTCTTTGTAAATGAAATAATCAGGATCAAGAGTAACCTCATTCCAATTAGTTTGAGTACTGGAAAACTCAATTTTCTGTAAAGTAGAGTTCCATAGGCAATAGACCGTACCGTTATCGTATATATTATATGCAGTGGCAGACAATGGTGTCGGTGTAGGAGTTGACTGGTCTGGCCCCTGATTCAGTTGCTCGGGAGTCGGAGTTGATTGCTCGGGAGTCGGAGTTGGTTGCTCGGGAGTCGGAGTTGGTTGTAAAGGAGTCGGAGTTGGTTGCTCGGGAGTCGGAGTTGGTTGCTCGGGAGTCGGAGTTGGTTGTAAAGGAGTCGGAGTTGGT
>Ga0233426_10001180_pt1 | contig 24765 bp, 19 predicted proteins | sample SI_118_April2016_6_FD_179875 | JGI IMG/M metagenome (GOLD analysis project Ga0233426, IMG submission 179875) | Seawater microbial communities from Saanich Inlet, British Columbia, Canada - SI_118_April2016_10_MG | ecosystem: Environmental > Aquatic > Marine > Inlet | place: Canada: British...
AAAAAATAAAAAACGGGGTGAAATACTCCTTCAGTGGCCTTTATTATTAAAAAAGCCTGAAAAGTTATTATTTTTAACCGTGACGAAGCGCATCGTAGTTATTGGTACGCTTCGCGCAAAGGTCTCAATATTAATGTGCCTGTCGAGGGTTTGGTGAAAACCTACAATAAGCCTTATGGTCAATACAGTGCAGCACAAGTAGATGCTCATGAAGCACTGTCTTCGCCGGATTACTGTATGGCAAGTTATGGCGCTAGTGGCGATATAGTGTTAGAGCGCTAGGTAGGTCTTTTGGGAGTGTGGTGACAGTGTGGTGAGAGAGTGGTGAGGGAGTGGTGAGAGTGGGTTTCTGTCGTGATTCATAGTCGGTCTGTATTCGAATTAAGCGACATCATCTTTTTATTTTTTAAGGTATAGCATGATTGAAAACGCTGAAGCGGTATCGCAAGGAAGACGATCTGTTGTTAAATTATTTTTTGTTTATATTGGCATATCGTCGGTTTTATTCTTTTTTGTCGCCTTATTCTTTTTTATTCCCTTGATGAATGATAGTTTTGATCGCTTGCAAGAAAAGCAATCAACACAAAGTGCGCAAGACTTTTCGTTGAAGCTATCCACTTATTTGCAAAATCGCTTGTTAGTGTTAAATGATCTGGCCTCGTCTGCTCTTATTACCAATACTGTGCTTTTGGGTGAAAAAAATAACCCTGCGTTAGCAGATTTTTTTCACGTAGCGCGATTGTTGGGAGAAGACCCTTCGCTAACATTGGTGGATTTTAATGGCAATGTGTTGCTGACCGAAGTTAATAATAATGCTGATAACTATCACTGGGTGTTGCCGTTGCTTGAGGCTTCTTTATCTGATGTATCAGTAGTTCAACCTAGTGAAATAGTCAATTTTATTACAGTGGATTCTGCTGGGGTCGATCTTAAAACTCCTCTGTTTGAATTGGCGGTTCCTGTGATTTACGGTAAAAGCCGTGATGGAGTGTTGATTGCTCGTATTGATGCTTCCCCTAGTGTTGTTTATCGTGATGGTTTAATTAAATCAGGCGTGTCTGAGGTTCAATATAGTAAGCAAAATAGCATGATCAGTTCGAATGTTGGCAGTATTACATTGCCCGACAAAAAAACCGTTTTTATCGATACTTATGGAATTTCTTTTTCGCATATTGTTAGTCAAGAAAATGTGCAAAAAAGCAAACAGGAATTGTGGGTTCGTTTATCGGTGGATGCTTTTATTTCGGCATTGGTTATGTGCTTTGGTTTATTTGTTCTTGGCCGAAAAAGTATTTTGCAGCCCTATATTAAGCTGGTTACTTTGCAAAATGCAGTGTCTAAAGCGGTAGAAGGAATTTCTTTTATCGATCCATCGGGTTGTTATGTTTCTCTTAATCAAGCTTATGCTGCCCCTGCGGGTTATTTACCTGAAGAGCTTGAGGGTAACCTTGGTCGGTTACGGTGCACCCTGATGACATGCCGATGCTGAATGAGGCCTGCCAGCAAATGCTAGATGAGGGATCGGTAACCGCCGAGGCAAGAGGTGTCCGCAAAGACGGTTCGACGTTTTATAAGCAAGTTACCATGATTACCCAATATAATGGTGATGGTGAAATGATAGGACATCACTGTTTTCTGAAAGATATTACCGAGAGAAAAGAAGAAGAAGCGGGGCGAGAAGAGTTAATTCAGGCCTTAGCAAGAACCAATGACAATTTAATCGATTCACAAGAAAAAATTCTATCCGGTGATAAAAAATTACGCACCGTGCTCAACTTTCAGTCCGTTGTTTTTGATAATGTGCCTGACATGTTGTTTGTTAAAGATGCAGAGTTTCGTATCGTGCAGGCGAATCAAGCATTTTTAAATGCTTTTCCTGAAAACATGAGAGCTAGCGTTATCGGCACTACGTCAGTAGAAGGGTTTAAAGAAGATGAGAGAGAGGCTTTTTTGTCTTTTGATCGTATCGCTTTTGAAAAAGGATTTTCTCAAACAGAAGAATCTATCCTGTTTCCAGACGGTAAATATCGCACGCTGTTAACAAAGAAAGTACGCTTTAAAAATGAGCAGGGCGAGGTGTTTATCCTAGGTGTGGCTAGTGATATTACCGGCATTAAACAAGCGCAGCAGGAATTGTTGAAAAGTGAGCAGCGTTACGAGGTGGCAGTTAAAGGGTCTTCTGTTGGCCTTTGGGATTTTGATATTCTAACAGGGGAGCTGTATTGGTCTGATCGTTTTAAGCAAATAGTGGGTGTGGCAGACAATGACTTTACGGGAACCTTGGAAGAGTTTGCTGGGCGGCTACATCCAGAAGATGAGGAGCGAGTGCTTAGTCAGTTTAATCTGCATCTTAGTAATAAGGTCCCGTATAGCGTTGAATACCGGTTTAGAAAAGAAGATGGGGATTATGTGTGGGTGCATGCAGAAGGACAGGCGCTTTGGAATGAAGAAGGTCAGCCGATTCGAGTGGCTGGATCGGTAGACGATATTACTGACAGAAAGCTATTTGAAATTGAGCGAGAAAAGCTTATTGATAAATTAGCGAAATCGAATGAGGGGTTGGAGCATTTCGCTTTTGTTTGCTCCCATGATCTGCAAGAACCTTTACGTATTATTCGTAGTTTTTCTGAGCGTCTGCAAAAGCATATGGGCGACTCCCTTGAGGGTGATGATAAGGCGCAATTGTATTTTAAGTTTATCGTGGATGGTGCGGCGAGAGCGCAAGTGTTGACTGCAGATATTTTGACCTACTCACGAGTAGATAACGATACTCAGCCATTAGAAGAGGTGAGCCCAGAGACGCTAGTCGAAGCGGTTAAGCAGCATTTACAGGTTGGCTTTGAAGATGACAAACGTCAAGTGATTTATGGTGACCTGCCTCTAGTGATGGGTAGTAAAACGCAAATATATCAGCTACTCCAAAATTTAATTAATAATGGTTTAAAGTATCAGCCAGCAGACCGAGATCCTTCCGTGTATGTCAGTGCGGTAGATGACGGGCAGGGATATTGGCAATTCACGGTAAAAGACAATGGTATTGGTATTGAGCCTAGATACCAAAAGCAAATTTTTGATGTTTTTAAACGATTGCATGGGCAAGGGGAATACTCGGGTACCGGTGTGGGCTTGGCGATTTGTAAAAAAGTCGTTGAGCGTCATGGTGGGCGACTGTGGGTTGAGTCAGAAGAAGAGCAGGGAGCGAGTTTTCATTTCACGTTGCCTAAAAAAGCGCCTGTAGAGATTGAAAGCTAGTCTATTTTTCGTGTGAGTGTGTTTTGTGGTGTTGTTTTATGAGAGTGTGCTCTAAGTATGACTAAAAATGAGATGTGGTAAAAAAATGTCAGTTGATGAAGAATATTTACAAACACTGTTACGTACATTTTCTCATGATGCGGGAAGTGCGTTACGTGCCGCATCAGGTTTTTCTAAGTTGTTGACAGAGCAGTACGGCGACAAGTTGGATGAAAAGGCGTTGCATTGGTTATCACTTATCCGCTCGGAAAGTGAAAGCTCTCAGCGACAGCTTAAATCGTTGTCTCAATATGCGCGTCTTTATGGGGTGGGTGATGTTTCCTCTTCTTGTAACTTGATGTCGATTTATGAAGAGGCGCAAGAAGAGGCTGCCGTTCAGCAGGCTTTGGTGAAGCACCCTAGTATTAGTTTCGACGTCTCCCCTTTGTTAACCGTGGTGGGTAATGCAAAAGTATGGCGGCAATATCTTGTCGAAATATTAGTTAATTGTATTCGTTATTCCTCGCCTCAAGGGAGGCCTGTCATTTGTCGTGTGTTTGTGGAGGAGTCGGAAAGTAGTGTTTCGTTGATCATTGAAGATAACGGGGTTGGCTTGTCTTTCGATAATATTATCAAGGTGATGCAGCCTTATCGCTCTCTGGAGGCCGATGACAGCGAAGATGAATATAGTGCTGTGCGACAGGGTATGGGCTTGTCGATTGCCAAGAGAATTGTTGAGCTGCATGGCGGCGTGTTTTCGGTCACGGCACGTCCGGATGGTATTTCGGGGCTTAGAGTAGAAGCGCGTTTGCCCGTGGCTTAGGGATAGGGATAAGAGGCGTGCAAAAACCTAAAAAAAACTAAAAAAGAAGTGGAATAAAATTAGCACTACGAGGTGTTTGGCTGTGGACGTAGTCAGGCCTTTACCGTACAATCATGCCCCAATCAATAGAGCCTTAAATACACCATGTCTAGGTGTTCGCAGTAATCATTTTAGATGATGCGTAAACTGTAAGTTAAGTGTTCGGATCAAAACGAGGTTGAGCAAAACGGTATTTATCGTTTGTCGCTAGCCTCGTTTTTTTACAGCTGTTTTTACAACTTTATTACCTATTAATTACATATGAAAATGTGGTCTAGATGAATCTTCATCTGAGCCTAGCGGTCTGCACGCGAATATAATTTGTCTGTGAACTGCGGTTCGACTGCACATTTCAATCTGGAGGTTGCGTGACAACGGGTGCCCTACAACCCATTCAGCAAGCAGTAGCTTGTGATAAAACAGCCATTTTGGTTCTCGCCGATGGCAGTGTCTTTCGTGGTAAGTCCATCGGTGCCGATGGTATGACGGTTGGTGAAGTCGTTTTTAATACGGCGATGACCGGTTATCAAGAAATTCTTACCGATCCCTCTTATGCTAAACAAATTGTGACCTTAACCTACCCTCATATTGGCAATACCGGTGTGAATCAGGAAGATGAAGAGTGTCAGACAATATGGGCGGCGGGCCTAGTCATACGTGATCTGCCTTTGCTGGAAAGTAATTTCCGTAGCAAGCAGGCGCTTGATGTTTACCTTAAAACGCGCAATATCGTCGGCATTGCGGATATTGATACGCGACGCCTTACACGCCTGTTGCGAGAAAAAGGCGCGCAAAGCGGGTGCATTTTAGCAGGCGACAATGTGGCCGGTAAGGCTCTTAGCGATGATGATGCATTAGCGGCAGCGAAAGCGTTTTCTGGCTTGAAAGGCTTAGATCTTGCGAAAGAAGTGTCTACTAAAGAGGCGTATCGCTGGGATCTTGGATCTTGGAAATTGGGTAGTGGTTTTAGTCAATTAGCCGAGCAGGATGTAAAATATAAAGTGGTGGCTTATGACTACGGTGTTAAACGTAATATTTTGCGTATGCTGGTAGATCGTGGTTGTGACCTAACCGTGGTGCCTGCAGAAACACCTGCCCAAGACGTGTTGGATATGCATCCAGATGGTGTGTTTCTTTCTAATGGCCCTGGTGATCCGGAGCCTTGTGATTATGCGATTGCGGCTATTCAAGAATTGATGGCGGCAGGTGTGCCGATCTTTGGTATTTGCCTTGGTCATCAGTTACTGGCTTTAGCTAGTGGTGGCAGCACGGTAAAAATGAAGTTTGGTCATCACGGTGGTAATCACCCAGTGCAAGACGTTGAAACGGGTGTGGTAATGATCACCAGCCAAAATCACGGTTTTGCCGCAGACGAATCAAATTTACCTGCAAATGTGAAAGTGACCCATAAGTCTTTATTTGATGGCACTTTACAAGGGATAGAGTTGACGGATAAGCCAGCGTTTAGCTTTCAGGGGCATCCAGAAGCCAGTCCAGGCCCGCACGATGCAGCTCCGTTGTTTGATCACTTTATAGCATTGATGAATCAGCAGCGTAAAAGCTAACCCCGCTTGCGTCTATACGGTTTAGTTTTGAACCGTATATGATCAGAAAGTGATAAGTATATGCTTTTTGATTGATAAGCCTGGTTAACGTTTGACCAATATATTTGACTAAAAACACTTCACAGTGAAATTGAGAACATGCCAAAAAGAACAGACCTAAAAAGCATTTTAATCCTCGGCGCAGGCCCTATTGTTATTGGGCAAGCTTGCGAATTTGACTATTCTGGCGCGCAAGCGTGTAAAGCATTACGCGAAGAAGGCTATCGAGTCATCTTAGTGAACTCAAACCCTGCAACGATCATGACGGATCCGTCGATGGCAGATGCGACATACATCGAGCCAATTACATGGGAAACCGTTGAGCGAATCATTGAAAAAGAGCGCCCAGACGCTATCTTGCCAACCATGGGTGGGCAGACTGCACTTAACTGTGCGTTAGCGCTACATGAACATGGTGTGCTTAAAAAATATGATATCGAATTAATTGGCGCAAATTATGACGCTATCCACATGGCTGAGGATCGTAATCTATTCGATCAGGCTATGAAGCGTATCAATCTTGAGTGCGCACGCGCAGATATTGTACACACCATGGAGGAGGCGCTAGAGGCGCCTAAAAAGTTTGGCTATCCAGTGATTATTCGCCCGTCATTTACGATGGGTGGCTCTGGCGGTGGTATTGCTTACAACCGTGAAGAGTTTGAAGAGATTTGTCAGCGTGGTTTTGATCTGTCTCCCACCAATGAATTACTCATTGATGAGTCGTTGTTGGGTTGGAAAGAATACGAAATGGAAGTGGTGAGAGACAAAAATGATAATTGTATTATCATTTGCTCCATTGAAAACTTCGATCCTATGGGTGTGCATACAGGTGACTCGATTACCGTTGCGCCTGCGCAAACCTTAACGGATAAAGAATTACAAATCATGCGTAATGCTTCACTAGCGGTGTTGCGTGAAATCGGTGTTGAGACGGGCGGTTCAAACGTACAGTTTGCGGTGAACCCAAAAGATGGCCGCTTAGTGGTTATTGAGATGAACCCGCGTGTATCGCGTTCGTCGGCGTTAGCGTCTAAAGCAACGGGCTTCCCTATTGCAAAAGTCGCGGCAAAATTAGCCATTGGTTATACCTTAGACGAATTGCAAAATGATATTACCGGTGGCACTACGCCAGTATCATTCGAGCCTTCTATCGATTACGTTGTCACTAAAATTCCTCGTTTTACGTTTGAAAAATTTGGCGATGCTGATGCGCGTTTAACCACGCAAATGAAATCGGTCGGCGAAGTTATGGCGATTGGTCGTACTTTTCAAGAGTCGCTTCAGAAGGCGTTGCGCGGGCTAGAGGTGGGTTCAGCAGGTTTTGAGCCAGTAGTCGATTTAGAGTCTGATGATGCCATGAGCGGGATTCGTCGTGACTTGTCAACGCCGGGATCTCAGCGCATTTGGTATGTGGGTGATGCCTTTCGCGCGGGTATGACAGTGGATGAAGTATTTGATTTATCGGCTATTGATCCCTGGTTCTTGGTGCAAATTAAAGAGCTGATTGATCTAGAGTCGTTGATTGCAGGTAGCGCATTGGTCGACTTGGATCGAGCTACCATGTTAGCGCTTAAGCGCAAAGGCTTTGCTGATAAGCGCTTAGCTGCGCTATTAAATGAATCAGAAAAAGCCGTTCGAGACCACCGCCATCGCCATAACGTAGTGCCAGTGTATAAGCGAGTGGATACTTGTGCGGCGGAATTTTCTACGCCCACTGCCTATATGTATTCCACTTACGAAGAAGAATGTGAAGCCGAGCCGTCGGACAAAGATAAAATCATGGTGATTGGTGGCGGGCCAAACCGTATTGGTCAAGGTATCGAGTTTGATTACTGTTGTGTACATGCGGCATTGGCCATGCGTGAAGATGGCTACGAAACGATTATGGTTAACTGTAATCCAGAAACCGTATCCACCGATTATGATACCTCTGACCGATTGTTCTTTGAGCCGGTAACGTTAGAAGACGTGTTAGAAATTGTGCGTAAAGAAAAGCCAAAAGGCGTTATCGTACAGTTTGGTGGTCAGACGCCGCTGAAACTGGCGCGTGCTCTTGAGGCGGAAGGTGTGCCCATTATCGGTACGAGTCCGGATGCTATTGATCGCGCGGAAGATCGCGAGCGTTTCCAGCAAATGATTGTGAATTTAGGTCTTAAGCAGCCTTCTAATGCTATCGTGCGTTCGACCGAAGAGGCAATAGCGGCCGCCGATGCAGTAGGTTATCCATTAGTGGTGCGCCCGTCTTATGTATTGGGTGGCCGCGCAATGGAAATTGTCTACAATCTAAAAGAGTTAAAAACTTACATGACGGAAGCTGTGCAAGCGTCGGACGATGCGCCGGTCTTACTTGACCACTTTTTAAGTGCGGCGGTAGAGGTGGATATAGATGCGGTCAGTGACGGCGAGCAGGTCGTTATTGGTGCGATTATGCAGCATATCGAACAATGTGGTGTGCATTCGGGTGATTCTGCCTGTTCTTTACCGCCTTATTCTTTGCCGGAAGATGTGCAAAACTTGATGCGTGATCAAGTGAAGAAAATGGCGATTGAATTAGGTGTCATCGGTTTGATGAACGTTCAACTAGCGTATCAGGGTGGTGAGATTTATGTGATTGAGGTGAACCCTCGTGGGTCACGTACGGTGCCTTTTGTGTCTAAGTGTATTGGTGTTTCTTTAGCTAAAGTCGCTGCCCGTTGTCAGGCAGGTGTGAGTTTGGCCGATCAAGGCTTTACCAGCGAAATCGTGCCGGATTACTTTAGCGTGAAAGAAGCGGTATTTCCGTTTAACAAATTTCCTGCGGTTGACCCGATTCTTGGGCCAGAAATGAAGTCGACGGGCGAAGTGATGGGGGTGGGTGATAGCTTCGCAGAAGCTTACGGTAAAGCGCAAAAAGGCGCAGGGGATACCATTCCTACTAACGGTCGAGCCTTTATCAGTGTTCGCGATGTCGATAAAGATGGCATTGTTGCTGTCGCTCAATCGTTATCTGAGCAAGGCTTTGAGTTGGTCGCCACTCGTGGTACCTACGACGTGCTGACGAAGGCTGGCTTGCAGGCCAAAGTAGTCAATAAAGTCGCGGAAGGTCGTCCTCATATTGTTGATATGATTAAAAATGATGAAATATCATTAATTATTAATACCACTGAAGGGCGCCAAGCGACAAAAGATTCATCCAGTATTCGTCGTAGTGCTGAAAGCCACTTTGTGTATTACACCACCACATTGGCAGGTGGTGATGCAGTGAGTCAGGCGTTGCGTGTTGGCGGCAATGAAGAGCAGGTGCGTAGCTTGCAAAGCTTGCATCAGCGATTAGCGTAAAAATAACAGGCTGGCTTAGTGATCAGCGATATAAAAGAATAGAGTAATAGTATGAACAAAGTTCCCATGACAAAGCGAGGCGCCGATGCCTTGCAAGCTGAGCTAGATGATTTGAAAAAAGTTCAGCGTCCGCGAATTGTGCAAGCGATTGCAGAAGCTCGCGAACACGGCGATTTGAAAGAAAATGCTGAATACCACGCGGCACGTGAGCAGCAAAGTTTTTGCGAGGGTCGTTTGCAAGAAATTGAAGGTAAGCTGTCTAATTCGCAAATAATCGATGTTATGTCTCTGCCGTGTACAGGCAGAGTTATCTTTGGCGTGACGGTCAGTTTGTTAAATCTTGATACCGATGAAAAAGTGACTTATCAAATTGTGGGTGACGATGAAGCGGATGTGAAACAAGGTAAAATTTCGGTTAATTCACCTATCGCAAGAGGGTTAATTGGTAAGTCAGAGGGTGATGATGTAGCGATTAAAACGCCTTCTGGTGAAGTGGAGTATGAGATCGAGGCTGTTAAGCACATTTAAGTGGCTTAATTGTGATGATCAAAAAAGGGGCTGCCGTTATCGGTGAGCCCCTTTTTTTATGGAGATCTTCTTTTTTCCTTATTCTTTTTCCCTTCTTCGCTTTGCCGTGTGAGTGTTTAGCGAATGTTAGAGAGTTTGATATTAGGTCGCTTGGCTTCTCTCAATAGTAGCGCTACTTTTCCTATTTGCTGTACTTCTAGCGCTTTTGTTTTACTGCAAATGTCGCCAATAGTGGCTACTCTACTTTCTTTGTCGTTAATGACGACTTTAATCTTGATCAGTTCGTGATCATCTAGTGCGCGATTAATTTCTTTTATCACGTTTTCTGTGACTCCATTACCGCCAATAGTCACCACCGGGCTTAGGTCATGCCCAATGCTGCGGTAACGTTTTTTTTGTTCATTGTTTAATGACATAAGAAGCCTGTTGTATAAGGGAGTTGTAATTGCTCAAAGGCTGCGCATTTTAGTTTTATTTTGTTGAAAAAGCGAACCTTATTGCAGAGTCTTCTATCATGGATGTGGTTCAGTGTGCGATAATTTCCATTTGTATCTCGGTGATAAAGCAATATTATGGCTCGTTCTAAATCCAGTAAAGGTTGGCTTGAAGAGCATTTTAAAGATAAGTATGTTCAGCAGTCTCAGCAAGATGGCTATCGCTCCCGCGCCTGTTATAAGCTGCTAGAGCTAAATAAAAAAGATAAGCTCATCAAAAAAAATATGACAGTAATTGATTTGGGGTCAGCACCCGGAGGTTGGTCTCAGGTGGCTGCTGAGCTTGTTGGTGACAACGGTACCGTGATCGCTTCTGATATTTTGCCTATGGATGGCATCGCTGGTGTTCAGTTTGTGCAAGGTGATTTTACCGAAGATAGCGTGTTCGAAGAAATCATGAATGCGATGCAAGGTTTTAAGGCAGACCTTGTTATTTCCGATATGGCACCCAATATGAGTGGTATGGCTGACGTTGATCAGCCTCGTGCTATGTACCTAGTCGAACTTGCGCTAGATATGGCAGTCAATACCTTGGAAGTTGGCGGAGGTTTTGTGGCCAAAGTCTTTCAGGGTGAGGGTTTTGACGCATTGTTAGCCGAAACCCGAAAGAATTTTACTCGTGTAGTCACCCGCAAGCCGGATGCCTCGCGCGCACGGTCTCGGGAAGTTTACTGGGTAGCAACAGGCTTTAAAGGGTAGTCTGAGTGTTTGTTTGTGCGGTTTAGCACGTTAATCCCCCATTATGACCTATTATTAAGTGATTGTTTGTTGCGACCATAACCGTCATGCGTCGTGATTGCGTATAAAAAGCTACATGTTAGTTGAATATCGTTAAATGTAGTTTTGTTGAAGTGAAGTACGCCGAAGTTAGGCGCATTGAAATATAGAGGGTAGTCTTTTGAATGATATGGCAAAAAATTTCGTACTGTGGTTAGTCATTGCCGCAGTTATTCTAGCGGTCGTGCAAGGCTTTGATAAGCCTGCCCAAGATACGTTGTTAGACTACTCTGAATTTGTTAAAGAAGTACAGGGTGGAAAGGTAAGTGAGGTATCGATTGACGGGTTAACCATCCGAGGTAAGACTGTCAATGGTGAAGAGTTTCGTACCGTTCGCCCTCAGGTGCGTGACGATAAGCTAATGGACGATTTGCTGAATAATCGCGTGGCAGTAAAAGCGCCTGAGCCACAAGAGGCCAGTATTTGGCGACAGCTACTGGTTGCGAGCTTTCCTATTCTAATCATTATTGCCGTGTTCATGTTCTTTATGAAGCAAATGCAAGGTGGTGCCGGTGGTAAAGGCGGGCCAATGAGTTTTGGTAAGAGCAAGGCACGTTTGCTTGGTGAAGACCAGATTAACGTAACCTTCGCTGACGTTGCTGGTGTGGACGAAGCCAAAGAAGAGGTGCAGGAGATAGTCGATTTTCTACAAGACCCTGCTAAATTTCAACGCTTAGGCGGCAAAATTCCTCGCGGTATTTTAATGGCAGGGCAGCCGGGTACGGGTAAAACCCTATTGGCTCGAGCGATTGCCGGTGAAGCTAAAGTGCCTTTCTTTTCGATATCCGGTTCTGATTTCGTAGAGATGTTTGTGGGTGTGGGCGCATCACGTGTGCGTGATATGTTCGAGCAGGCGAAGAAGCATTCCCCGTGCATCATCTTTATTGATGAGATTGATGCGGTGGGTCGCCATCGTGGTGGTGGTCATGGTGGTGGTAATGACGAGCGTGAACAAACGCTAAACCAATTATTAGTTGAAATGGATGGGTTTGAAGGCAACGAAGGCGTTATCGTTATCGCAGCGACTAACCGTCCCGATGTATTAGACAAAGCGTTGATGCGCCCTGGTCGTTTTGATCGCCAAGTGCATGTGGGCTTGCCTGATATTCGTGGTCGTGAGCAAATTCTTAAAGTGCATATGCGTAAAGTCCCTATTGCTGATCAAGTCGACCCTTCCATCATTGCTCGTGGTACGCCGGGGTTCTCAGGTGCGGATTTAGCGAACTTGATCAATGAGGCGGCATTATTTGCTGCTCGTGCTAACCGCCGTTTAGTGACTAACGAAGAGTTTGAAAAAGCAAAAGATAAGATATTGATGGGTGCTGAACGCAAAAACATGGCGATGAGCGAAAAAGAAAAAATTAATACGGCTTATCATGAGGCTGGTCACGCTATCGTGGGTCGTTTAGTGCCAGAGCATGATCCGGTACATAAGGTCAGTATTATCCCTCGCGGACGCGCCTTAGGCGTGACGGTGTATCTACCGGAGGAAGATAAGTATAGTTTGAGTAAGCGAGCGCTTGAGTCTCAGTTGAGTTCATTGTTCGGTGGACGTATTGCAGAAGAGTTAACGTTGGGTTTTGATGGTGTGACCACGGGCGCTTCTAATGACATCGAGCGTGCAACACAGTTAGCGAATAATATGGTTACCAAGTGGGGCTTATCTGAAAAGTTAGGGCCATTGCACTACGGTGAAGATGAGTCAGGTGTACCGGGTGCGGGCAACGTCAACTATTCTGGACATACATCAAAAGCGATTGATGAGGAAGTTCGTCGAATAGTCGATAGCACCTATGCGCGAGCGCAAAAGCTTCTGGAAGAAAATAGAGATATTTTAGAATCTATGAAAGATGCGCTAATGGAATATGAAACGATTGACGCTGAGCAAGTCGATGATTTAATGGCTCGACGCAAAGTGCGCCCACCAAAAGACTGGCATAACAATGACGATTCTTCTGGCAGCGATGGCGCTGCAACGACAGAAGAAAAGGTTGCGGACAAAAAAGATAACTCCGATCCTATCGGTGGCCCCGCCAGCGACGTCTAAGCCGTTTTCCGTGATAATAAAAAGCCTTCGTTTATCGAGGGCTTTTTAGTTTCTCATAAGTCATTATTGAGATAGGTATTTATGTCTGCCTTTGCTGCTCCTCTTTTATTTCAAAACCACCCGAACTTAGCTTTCGATGTTCCCCGGTTGATGGCCATTATGAATGCAACGCCGGATTCTTTTTCTGATGGAGGCCTGCTCTACAAAAAGGATAGGATAGACCGCGATGCGACGCTTTTTCGTTTGCAGCAAGTGGTTGCTGAGGGGGCGGATATTGTAGACATTGGTGGCGAGTCAACTCGTCCCGGCGCGTCGGCCATTTCTGTTCAAGAAGAAATGGATCGTGTGCTGCCTGTACTTGAGTTGGCTGTAGCAGAAACGGATTTGGCCATATCAATAGATACCAGTTCACCGGAGCTAATGCGAGAGGCAGCCAAAAAAGGTGCGCACCTAATTAATGATGTGCGGGCATTGTCACGACCAGGTGCTGTTGAAGCGGCGGCATCAACAGGTCTGCCGGTGTGTTTGATGCATATGCAGGGTACTCCAGCATCTATGCAGGTCTCCCCGAATTATAAAGATGTTGTACGTGATGTTGTGTGTTATTTGCAGTCACGTATTGATGTTTGTGTTAACGCTGGCATCGATTCGACGCGTATTTGTATTGACCCAGGGTTTGGCTTTGGTAAAACTTTAGAGCATAACTTGTTGTTGCTTAAATATTTAAGCGAGTTGAAAAAACTGGGCTGTCCGCTGTTGGTAGGTTTGTCGCGTAAATCCATGATTGATCACCTGTTAAGGCGTGATCTAAAAGATCGTTTGCCGGCGAGCCTTGGCTTGGGTTTAATGTCTCTAGAGCGTGGTGCAAATATTTTACGCGTACACGATATTCGTGAAACTCGTGATATTATAGATTCCTTTGTTGCCGTTAGGTGTTGCGATTAAATGTTGTCTTTAGTCGCGGGATAGTGAATGAAAAATAAATATATTGGGCTTCTGATTCAGGCTTGTTCAGAGGTTATATATGTACATTGTTGTAAGCAGGGGTATGAGTTTGTCTAGAAAGTATTTTGGAACCGATGGTATTCGTGGGCGAGTAGGTGAAAGCCCTGTTACGCCAGATTTTATGTTGAAGTTGGGTTGGGCTGCAGGCAGGGTACTCACGAAGGATGCCGAGGGTGCCAAATTAATTTTGATCGGTAAAGATACCCGAATTTCTGGCTATATGTTTGAGTCTGCTCTTGAAGCCGGTTTGATTAATGCTGGTGTTGATGTTGGATTGTTGGGGCCGATGCCTACGCCAGCGATTGCTTATTTAACGCAGGCATTTCGTGCTCAAGCGGGTATTGTTATCAGTGCGTCACATAACCCTTACTACGATAACGGCATTAAATTTTTCTGCGGGAAAGGCGCGAAATTACCTGATGCGGTCGAGGCAGCAATAGAGGCCGAGTTAGATCATGTGATGACGAGTGCGGAGTGCTTAGGAAAGGCTCGTCGTATTAGTGATGCAGTCGGGCGTTATGTTGAATTTTGTAAGGGGACGCTTCCCCGTAGTATGAATTTATCTAATCTTAAGGTCGTATTGGATTGTGCGAATGGTGCAACGTATCAGGTTGCCCCTAGTGTCTTTCGCGAGCTAGGTGCGTCTGTTGATGTTATTCATGCTGAACCAGACGGCTTTAATATTAATGAAAGTTGTGGCTCTACAGTGCCAGAGCATCTTCAGCAGCGAGTAAAAGAAATTGGTGCTGATCTAGGTATTGCTTTCGATGGCGATGGTGATCGAGTGGTTTTTGTTGATGGTAACGGCGATATCGTTGATGGCGATGAACTGCTGTACATTATTTCCAGTGCTTGTCATAAAGAGCAAGGTTGCACTGGCGTTGTAGGGACGTTGATGTCCAACTATGGTTTGGAGTTGGCATTTAAAAAGTTAGGTATTCCATTTGTTAGGGCTAACGTGGGTGATCGACATGTTATTCAAAAAATGAAGGAAAATAATTGGAGTCTAGGTGGTGAGTCTTCTGGGCATATCATTTGCAGCAACGTCACTACTACCGGCGATGGTATTATTTCTGCATTACAGGTGGTCTATGCTCTGGGGATTTTAGGTGCTCCTTTGGCTGAAGCTAAGCATGGCATGAGCAAAATGCCGCAGAAAATGATTAATGTGCGCATAAAGCAAAAAGTGGATGTTAGCCAGATCGAAGATATACAGGTTGCAGTGGCAGATGTTGAAAAAAGATTGGGTAACACGGGGCGAGTGTTATTGCGTCCATCAGGAACTGAGCCGCTCATACGCGTGATGGTTGAAGGTGAAGACATTGAGTTAGTGACGGCATTGGCTACAGAGTTAGCCGGCGTAGTGGGGGAAGCGTTAGCAGTATAAATACCGCTTCGTCTTGTAACTTGCCCTCATGTTCGCTACTATTGCGCGCCGCTAAAGTCTGCCAGTATTGCTGAGCGATTTGATATCTTGTTGTTAGCATAGTAGTAACATAGTAATAACAAGGGTGGATGTAAAAGTAGAAGGCTAAAAACTTAATAAAAAGTAGACAAAGGTACGGTATGCGTCAATCGCTAATAGTAGGTAATTGGAAAATGAACGGCTCTAAAGCCGCCAATACTGCGCTGATTGGCGATTTGGTTAGCTGTATGGCTCGGTTAGGTAAAACCGATTGCGGTGTTAAATCTGCAGTGTGCGTGCCCTTTGTTTATTTGAGCCAAGTGGGGCAGTTAGTAAACGCCGAACCTGAGTTGCTGGGTGCTATTAAGCTTGGTGCGCAAGATGTCAGCTTACATGTTGAAGGTGCTTATACCGGCGAGATATCAGCCGTGATGTTGGCTGATATGGCCTGTAAATACGTTATCGTGGGTCACTCTGAGCGTAGGGAATATCATCATGAAAGTAATTTTTTAGTTGGTCAAAAAGCCTTAGCGGCATTGCAAGCTAAATTAACTCCGATTGTTTGCGTGGGTGAAACGCTAGAGCAGCGTGAATCGAATAGTACATTAGCTGTTATTGGCGAGCAGTTAACCGCCGTTAATTCTATTATCGGCGAAAAGAATTTATCTAGAGTAGTAGTTGCCTACGAGCCGGTTTGGGCAATAGGGACTGGCTTAACTGCTTCTCCAGAGCAGGCGCAAGAAGTGCATCAGTTTATACGCGCTCAGCTAGGTGCAGATGCGGATAAAATTAGCTTGCTATATGGTGGTAGTGTTAAGCCTGAGAACGCAAGTGAGTTGTTTCAGTGCCCAGATATTGATGGTGCCTTAGTGGGTGGTGCGTCGTTAGATGCTAAGAGTTTTTCTGATATTATTTCGGCTGCTTCTGTATAGAGTGTTGTCGTAGAGATATATTGCGGATGTGTAGTAAATATTTAAGTAAGTAAAGTAAGTAAGAGTCGGTCATTGGGCAAATAGTAAAAACAAGTAAATAGTAAAAAGAGTCAGGTAAATACAATGGAAACAATAGTTACAGTCATACATTTATTGGTTGCACTAGCAATTATAGGTCTTATCCTAATGCAGCAAGGTAAAGGTGCAGAAGCGGGTGCATCGTTTGGTGGTGGTGCATCGCAAACCGTATTTGGTAGTCAAGGCGGTAGTAATTTTTTCGCAAAAGCGACAGCGGTTTGTGCGTTTGTATTTTTTGCTACAAGCTTTGGCTTGGCTGTCATTGCTAAAGAAAATGCTTCTATTAATGTTATCGACGGTATTCCAGCGATTATTCAGCCTGCGGTTGAAGAGTCTGAAATTCCCTCGGCTGCTACAAGCACACCTACTGCCGATGATTCGTCTTTAGAAGTTCCTGTTGTTAACGAAAGTGCGATAGAAGATGCGGCAAGTGAAGTGCCTGTTCCTGCGCAGTAGTATTTTGAGGCTGGTAGTAGTCACGCTTAGCGTGTTGTTTGGCTTTATAGTTTAGCCAAAAAGAAGATAGTAATTAAAGGTTATGCCCAAGTGGTGGAATTGGTAGACGATGTGCAGGAAGCACGAGTGCCACGAAGGCAGGAGCCGAGAGTGGCCACGCTTAGCGTGTTGTTTGGCTTTATAGTTTAGCCAAAAAGAAGACAGTAATTAAAGGTTATGCCCAAGTGGTGGAATTGGTAGACACGCTATCTTGAGGGGGTAGTGGCGTAAGCCGTGCCGGTTCAAGTCCGGCCTTGGGCACCATTTTTTATAGTCTTTGTAATAACTTGATAATTAACGTTTTTTTGTCTTGACCAATAGCATGTATCTCCTTATACTGCGCTCCCTTGATTGAGCAATAGCTTGTTAAGTATTTGGGTTTTTCGTGTAAGTTTCGTAAAACTTAAAATCATTTCATAGATGAAATGCTTAGCCTAAAAATGGATTTAGGCGTCGGTTCGGGGTTGAGCAGGATGGTAGCTTGCCGGGATCCCAAACCAAAAAAAGACGAAGGGAGGCTAACGCCCTTTGGATTATGAGCCGGTAAAATGGTTGATGATTTCTGTTAGTGTCGGTGCGGGGTGGAGCAGCATGGTAGCTCGTCGGGCTCATAACCCGAAGGTCGTTGGTTCAAATCCAGCCCCCGCTACCAATTAATTTTTGCTGGACTGTATAGCAAAGATGAGAGGGTTATTCCTTGTGACAGTTTTATGCTGAGTGTATTTCTTGGCAATGTAAAGGCCCCTTATTGGGGTTTTTTTGTATCTGTACATCGGTCAAGTAGAGCGTGGCTCGAATGATATCCAGAGACTGTGTTGTGGAGTAGTTAACAGTTTTTATGCAAAATGGGCTTAATGCCCATTTTTTGTTTTTGAAATTTGTAGGTGTATTTTTCCCTACATAATGATCGAAATACTATAGGTTTTGTTAATGTCGTCAGTACAAAATAAGCTAACTGTGCTAATTGAGCCAGTTGTCGAATCTCTCGGTTGTGAGTTGTGGGGTTTGGAATATATGGTACAAGGTCGTCAGGCGACTTTGCGTATTTATATTGAGAAGGCCGCTGACTCCGAATCCTCTGACGATACAAAAAAAGAATCCGGCGTGGGCTTGCATGATTGTGAAAAAGTGAGTCGTCAGGTCAGTAGTGTGCTAGATGTAGAAGACCCTATCTCGAGCCATTATACCCTTGAGGTGTCGTCGCCCGGAATGGATCGGCCATTATTTTCATTGGCTCACTATCAGTCCTCTGTGGGTGAAAAAGTGTCTATAAAACTCAGTCGTAAGTTTGATGATCGCAAGAATTTTATAGGTGTAATTGCTGGCGTCGAAGATGATGAAGTCATCTTGCGAGTGGAAGAAGAAGAATACGTATTACCGATAGAGTTAATAGATAAGGCGAATATTATCCCAACATTTTAATGTGTGGGTGTAATGTTTATTTACTGTAAATGTTTTGTGATGTGTAGTTAAGAGGCACAACTATGGGCAAAGAAATACTGTTAGTCGCTGAAGCGGTTTCTAATGAAAAAGGCGTTGATGCAGAAGTTATTTTTGAAGCATTAGAGCTTGCATTAGCAACGGCTACGAAAAAGCGTTACGACGAAGATTCAACCATCGACGTCAGCATTGACCGAAGAACGGGCGACTATGAAACGTTCCGCAGTTGGGAAGTGGTGGATGATGAGACCTTGGCGTTGCTGGGTACGCAGTTCACTACGGAAGAAGCGGTTGAACAAAATGCTGCTTTAGTGCCAGGTGATATTCACCGCGAACAAGTCGAAAATGTCGATTTCGGTCGTATTGCTGCGCAAACGGCGAAGCAAGTTATTGTGCAAAAAGTACGAGAGGCTGAGCGTGAACAGGTCGTTGAAGAATATCGCGATAAAATTGGCGAGTTAATTAGTGGCTCAGTAAAGAAAGTGACACGCGACAATATTATTGTCGACCTTGGCAATAATGCTGAAGGCTTATTACCGCGTGAAGAGCTGGTTGGTCGTGAAATTTATCGGATGGGTGATCGTATTCGCGCCATGTTGATGGAAGTGCGTAGCGAAATGCGTGGCCCACAATTGTATCTAAGTCGCGCATGCCCAGAAATGTTGATCGAGTTGTTTCGCATTGAAGTGCCAGAGATTGCTGAAGAGATTATTGAGCTAAAAGCGGCTGCCCGTGATCCCGGTTCTCGTGCAAAAATCGCTGTTAAAACCAACGATGGTCGCATTGACCCTGTCGGTGCATGCGTCGGTATGCGTGGCGCACGAGTGCAGGCGGTTTCTAATGAATTAGCTAATGAGCGTATCGATATCATTTTGTGGGACGATAACGCGGCACAGTTTGTGATTAATGCGATGGCACCTGCAGAGATTGAGTCCATCGTTGTTGACGAAGAAACGGCGTCGATGGATGTCGCTGTTGCAGAAGATAATTTAGCGATGGCCATTGGTCGTGGTGGTCAAAACGTTCGTCTAGCCTCAGAGTTAACTGGCTGGGAAGTAAATGTAATGAGCGTCGAACAATGGGAAGATAAGCAAGAGCAAGAAGCGGGCGGCCAAGTTGAGCTGTTTATGGAAGCATTAGACGTTGATGAAGACGTTGCTGCTGTTTTAGTAGAAGAAGGCTTTACCAGTCTTGAAGAAGTGGCTTATGTACCTTTAGAAGAAATGTTAGGTATCGAAGGTTTTGATGAAGATATTGCTAATGAGCTACGCTCACGTGCAAAAGATACATTGTTGACTAAAGCATTAGCTTCAGAAGAAAAGCTAGAGGGCGCGGAACCGGCAGAAGACCTTGTAGCGATGGAAGGTATGGATAATGCGTTGGCGGCAGTGCTGGCTAAACGTGGTGTTGTTTGTATGGAAGATTTGGCTGAGCAGGCAGTTGATGAGTTGTTAGATATCGACGGTATGACAGAAGAGCGCGCAGCCGCACTTATTATGAAAGCCCGTGAACCTTGGTTTGCTTCTAGCGAAACCAGTGAGTAATTGATTGAGGAAAAAAAATGGCAGATGTAACAGTTAGTGATCTAGCTACATTGGTTGGCGCTTCAGTCGATCGATTACTCGGGCAAATGAAAGAGGCTGGTTTATCACATAAATCAGCAGATGCGCTCGTGTCTGATGATGAGAAAAAAGTGCTCCTGACTTATTTGAAAACAAGTCATGGTGAAGAAACTACTGCACCTAAAAAAATCACATTGAAGCGTAAAACGACAAGCACCTTGAAAACAGGTACTGGTTCAAGTCGTAAAACCGTCAATGTTGAAGTCAGAAAGAAGCGCACTTATGTTAAGCGTGATGTTGAAGATGACGCTTCTGTAGATGAAGTCGCTGAAGTTGTTGAGACGCCAATTGTTGAAGAAGTGGTTGCTCAACCCGAGCCGGAAGTTATTGCTCCCGTTGAAGAGCCTGTTTTAGAGGCTGTTGCAGCTGAATCAGAGCCGGTTGAAACGACCCCAGAGGCACCGGCTTATACGCCTACCCGTTCAGTATTGGTTGATGATATCGAGTTAAAGCGTCAAGCTGCATCAGAGGCAAGAAAGCGTGCTGAAGCAGAAACCAAAAAACAGCATGAAACATTGTTGGCGAAAAAAGCGGCTGAAAAAGCCAAGAAACTTGCAGAATTAGATCCCAAGCAAAAGCAAGCAGCGATTGAAGCGGATGCACAAAAAGCGCAGCAAGAAGAAGAGAAGGGCAAACACGGTCGTAAGAAAGAGAAGTCTGACTTTGTTGAAGAAGCGCCGCGCAAAAAAGTGGTACGAAACAAAGGTCTTGGCGGCCCTAAGAAAGCGGGGACTAAAATTGATTTGTCTCGACTATCAGATGACTACGAAGACGAAACAGTGATGCGCCGCCGCTCGCGCGGTTCGAAATCAAATAGCCATGGATTTAAAAAACCAACTGTGAAAATGATTCATGAAGTACAAATTCCAGAAATGATCACTGTCCCTGATCTAGCGCAGCGCATGAACCTTAAAGCGTCTACCTTAATCAAAGAATTGATCAAAATGGGTGTAATGGCAACAATCAATGAACCTATTGATCAAGAATCTGCTCAGTTAGTGGTTGAAGAATTAGGTCATACTGCTGTGTTAGTGAGCGGCAACGAAGTTGAAGAGCAGCTAGTAGAAGATCTCGAGACATTAGGTGAGCAAGTGGCGCGTGCACCTGTAGTGACTGTTATGGGCCATGTTGATCACGGTAAAACATCACTGCTAGATTATATCCGTAAAGCGAAAGTTGCTTCTGGCGAAGCCGGTGGTATTACTCAGCATATAGGTGCCTATCAGGTAAAAACTGAGCTTGGCCAAATTACCTTCTTAGATACCCCGGGTCATGCTGCATTTACCTCTATGCGTGCGCGTGGAGCACAATGTACCGATGTTGTGATTTTGGTTGTTGCTGCTGATGATGGTGTGATGCCGCAGACAGAAGAAGCAATCCTTCATGCGAAAGCTGCCGATGTTCCTATTGTTGTGGCTGTAAACAAATGTGATAAGGAAAGTGCTGATCCAGATCGCGTTAAAAACGAATTAGTTGCTAAAGGTGTTATTCCTGATGATTGGGGTGGTGACACACAGTTTGTTAACGTTTCTGCTCATACCGGCGAAGGTATTGAAAAATTATTGGAAGCGGTTTCTTTGCAAGCAGAGCTACAAGAATTAAGCGCAGTGATTGATGCCGCAGGTAAAGGCGTCGTTGTTGAATCACGTGTTGATAAAGGGCGTGGTGTTGTCGCAACGGTATTAGTGCAACATGGCACATTGAAGCGCGGTGATGTTTTGCTTGCGGGACAAAGTTTTGGTCGTGTAAGAGCGCTTACCAACGAGATTGGAAAATCAGTGAACGATGCTGGGCCTTCAATGCCGGTTGAGCTACTAGGCTTAGATTCTCCGCCGAATGCAGGCGATGAATTTGTTGTGGTACCTGACGAGCGTCGTGCGCGTGAAGTGGCAGAGCATCGTGCAGAGCGTGAGCGTGAAGACAAGCTCAAGCGTCAGCGTGATGCTAAATTAGAAAATATGTTCGCTGGTGTTGGCGAAGGCGAGAAAAAAGTCTTAACCGCCGTCGTTAAAACCGATGTACGTGGTTCATTAGAAGCCATTCTTGCAGCACTAGCCGATATTGGTAACGACGAAGTACAGGTAAACGTTATTTCATCGGGTGTGGGTGGTATTACCGGCAACGATATCAATTTAGCCTTAACGACCAACGCTATCGTCATTGGCTTTAACGTGCGTGCCGATGGCACTGCGAGAAAAATTGCCGAAGCCGAAAGCATAGAAATACGCTACTACAGCATCATTTATCAATTGTTAGATGATGTTAAAAATGCGCTTGAAGGCATGCTTTCTCCAGAGTTACGTGAAGAAATTGTGGGTATTGCTGATGTTCGTGAAGTCTTTAGTTCACCTAAGTTCGGTCAAATTGCCGGTTCTATGGTGATCGAAGGGACTATTTATCGTAACGAACCTATCCGTGTATTGCGTGATAGTGTAGTTATTTATCAAGGTGAACTAGAATCGCTACGTCGCTTTAAAGATGATGTTAACGAAGTGCGTAATGGCATGGAGTGTGGCATCGGTGTTAAAGATTATGACGTAAAAGTGGGCGATCAGATCGAAGTTTATAAAGTCACCGAAGTAAAGCGTGAGCTTGCATAACCATTTTTTAAGCGAAAGTTATTATGGCAAAAGAGTTTTCACGTTCCGACAGAGTGGCAGATGCAATTCAACGTATTCTAGCCACTACTATCAGGCAAGAAGTACGCGATCCACGCGTTGGCATGGTGAATGTTAATGATGTCACCGTTACCAGAGATATGGCATACGCGAAAGTGTATGTCACCTTTGTTGGGCGAGACTCGGACACCGAAAGCCGGGAAGCTGCAGATGCCTTGAATCATGCCGCAGGTTTTTTACGGGGCATTGTTGCGAAGGAATTAGATATTCGAATAACGCCAAAGCTGCGTTTTATTTACGATAAAACTTCTGTCGAAGGACAGAAGTTGTCTAGCCTTATCGATAAAGCGATTGCTGAAGATGTAACGCACGAAAGTGATAGTCATTCCGATAAGTAGTGCTGTTTAAACACTGCTGATAATGTAGGTGCTGGTTGCGAATAGCTCTCGCACAGCATTAACATTACATATATAGAGAGTATTTGTGGGAAGAAGACCAAAATGGGGGCGGCCTATCGATGGCGTGCTACTGTTGAATAAAGACACCGGCATGACATCGAACGATGCCTTACAAAAAGCAAAGCGATTGTTTTTTGCAAACAAAGCCGGGCACACCGGTAGTCTCGATCCTTTAGCTACTGGCGTGTTGCCGCTTTGCTTCGGGGAGGCCACTAAGTTTTCCCAATATTTATTAGATGCAGACAAAAGCTACAGCAGCACCTTTCGTTTAGGTATCAAAACCGAAACAGGTGATTGTGATGGCGAAGTCGTTGAAACAAATGATGCTAGCCGCATCTCGCAGGCTATGATCGAAGAGGTGTTGCCTCAATTCCGTGGTTTGATCAAACAAATCCCATCCATGTATTCCGCCTTGAAATACCAAGGCAAGCCACTATATAAGTGGGCGCGAGAGGGCGTTACTGTCCCCCGTGAATCTCGTGAAGTCACTATTTACAGTTATGAAATGACCGCCTTTCGTGCAAATGGTGAACACCCTGAGGTAGACGTTGAAGTACATTGCAGTAAAGGCACTTATATTCGTTCTTTAGCAGAAGATTTAGGTGCGCTTTTAGGTGTTGAGGCGCATGTATCGCGCTTGCATCGTCGCTCAGCAGGCCCTTTCGATGAAGCGGATAGTGTTTCTTTGAAAACCTTAGTCGACACTCGTGGAGAAGGTGAGCCAGAACAACTAGACCATCTGTTACTGCCAACCGACTCTCCTGTGGGAAATATACCAAAAGTGACCATTTCGGATGAGATGGGTGACTACTTTCGTCTAGGGCAGGCGGTTATGAGCACTGAAGCCTACCGTTCAGCCAAAGAAGGTGGTATTGTTCGCGTCTGTATGGATAATGGCGAATTTTTAGGCATTGCCGAACTCGTCGAAGGACAGCTTGCACCCAAACGGGTAGTTGTTAAAAGAACGTAAAGAATTTGACCTATCTGTAAATATGCACGGGTAGGCCAATAAATAGGGAGTTAATTTAACTCTCTGCATATTAAACGAAAGAGGAAAGTACCATGGCACTAAGTGCAGAAGAAAAAGCAGTAATTGTTACAGACAATCAAATCGAAGCGGGTGATACCGGTTCTCCAGAGGTGCAGGTTGCCTTATTGACTGCCAATATTAACAAATTACAAGGGCATTTTGCCGATCACAAACAAGATCACCATTCACGTCGTGGTCTTATTCGTATGGTAAACCAGCGTCGTAAGTTGTTGGATTACTTGAAAAGCAAAAATGTTGAACGTTATTCTGGCCTTATTAAAAAGCTAGGTTTACGTCGTTAAGCAATAAAGTAAAAGTGCCCGCATTTGCGGGCACTTTTGTTTTTTGTGTTTTAACTTGTTGTAGCTTCAAACGTTTTCTTCCCTCTGGTATGTGATGTAGGGATTTAATGAGAATGTCGAAAACCTCGAAAATTAGGGTCAAATCATAGTGTAACTCATAGGGTCAGAGTTACGCCCCTGACCCTATGATCTTTCTTCGATACTCCCATTAAATCCTTGTCATTCAACAAGCGGTGATGAAAGCAAACCATTAATTTTTTTACAGTAACTCACATTAACTTACAGTAAATAGAACAGAGAAAGGATAAATTTGTGAATCCAGTAACTAAAACATTTCAGTTCGGTAACGATACCGTTACTTTAGAAACCGGACGTATTGCACGTCAAGCAACAGGTGCAGTACTTGTTAGCATCGGTAAAACTCAAGTCCTATGTACCGTTGTTGGTGCAAAACAAGCAGACGCAGGTCGTGGTTTTTTCCCACTTTCAGTTCATTACGTAGAAAAAGCTTATGCA
>Ga0233426_10001182_pt1 | contig 24754 bp, 18 predicted proteins | sample SI_118_April2016_6_FD_179875 | JGI IMG/M metagenome (GOLD analysis project Ga0233426, IMG submission 179875) | Seawater microbial communities from Saanich Inlet, British Columbia, Canada - SI_118_April2016_10_MG | ecosystem: Environmental > Aquatic > Marine > Inlet | place: Canada: British...
CTGAGTTAGAGGATGTACTCAATAACGTGCTTTTTATTGATGGCGTAAAGGCAGGTAATGAACAACAACATGTTGTAACAACCGAGGCAGCTTAATTGACTCAGAACACCACTTTTGACAATAGCTCTCACGGGTACATTTATTGGTTTTTTTAGCTCGATAGTCGGCATCGGAGGGGGAACTCTTTCCGTACCTTTGCTAACATTATGTAGCTATCCAATACATAAAGCGGTGGGTACGGCCTCGGCGATAGGGTTGCTTATCGCATTACCAGCGGTAATGATAATGATGATCTCGGCGCATACACCCACTGATGCACCCGCCGGTACATTTGGTTTTGTTAATTTGATTAGTTTTGTTTGTATCGCCCCTTTAACCGTCTTCTTCGCACCAATAGGCGCATCGTTGGCTTCTAAGTTGAACGCGGCTAAATTAAAACACGTCTTCGCTGTCGTATTACTTTTCACCGGTCTGCGCATGTGGATACAGGTTTTTTATAAAATAACTATCGATCTTCTCCAATATGAGATGAGCCTGAAGAGGGTGCAGCTGATTCCAGCATAAAATCAGCCTGAAATAATTTCAGCAGTCGTTTGAGTGCAGGCAACATATGCTCTTCATTAATCCGCGCTAGCGTCACAATGACTTGGAACTGTGTGACCTCATCATCGGCATTAATGTGATATATCCCTTTATGTTTATCCTGATCACCCTGATGAACAGAGTCGATGCGGATATAGCCGGGTTGCTGGTTGGGCAACGGTTGACGACGAACGCTAATGGTGGCTTTTTTTGGCTGTGTTTTGATTAAGGTACAGCGTTGGCGTTGATAGGTGTTAGATTGTCGAAGGTTGTACAAGTGGGAAACAGAGATCTGTATCAGACGTTGGTACTGCTCCTGCCCAAACTGATGATAGGCACGCTCGCAGAGCTTTTTTAAGACGTCGCCATTGGGTTGTCCGTGACGCTCATCCATGCTGGCAAGTAAACGAATGTCCGCATCCGTATAAGTTCGTTTAAAGCCATTATTGGGAGCGATTTTGACAGTCACTTTGCCGGTTTGCAATACTGGCGTACGAGGCGTTTTGTCTGTGCTGGAGAGTAACCGCTTACCTTGATGAGGTAGCGGGTGATAAAATGCCTTTATCGGCCTTATTACGTAAGATGTACTGGTGTTTAACTAACGTCTATTGTACCCATCGGTAGCGTTCTTGCTTGTTCGTGGCAATGCCGAAGGCCACAGCCTGTGTACCGTCTAGGAATTGCTGAATAGCTTCAATGGTGGTTAATTGGTCTAAGCTCATGATCATCCGGTGATCATGAACGACTGCTGGAATTATCTCAGGCTGATTTTATGCTGGAATCGGCTGCACCCTCTTCAGGCTCATCTCATATTGGAGAAAACTATGAGTTAACTCTAAGTCGTAAGTGAGGTATCATGGAACCACCTTTAAATGTTGATAACCTATAGCTATGTTGTTATTTAGGCACAAGTTAATTAATACTTCACTTTTCTGCAGCGTAGGACGCATGCGGAGGGTTTTGGGGTGGTGGCTAAAGTCCTTTCTTTCTAAATTACCTAGCCATTTGGCTGAATCACTAACAGCAGATAGGTCACGTCTGTTATTGTACATTACTGATGGTCAACTTCTAGTTTTTCATTCTACTGCACGTGAATATACATGTGTAGAGCATCTACCGTTTAATGAGGCTATCCTTAACGATCATGATTGGCTTGACGTTTTGGGAAAGCTTTCCGCTACTAATCTTCCCAGGTTCTTAATTCTATCCGATAAAAAAGTCTTGACGAAAACTTTATCGGTGCCCCAAGAAGTTGAAAATAATTTAACAGACTTCTTTTCTTTTGATATGGATAAGCTAACGTCAGTGTCATTAGATGATGTGCATTTTGACTATCGTATAATATTTCGCGATAACTTGAGTAAAAAAATATCTGTTAAATTGTTTGTTGTGAAACGTGCTGAAATAGATTTTATTTTGCAAAAACTTCCGCCCGCTTTGTCTGTGCAAGGTGTAGATGTACATGATAAAAAGATTGATGATCATATTTTTTTGCAGGGTATTAATTTACTGCCCTTACAAAAAAGGCAGGCTTTCTTGAGTAAAGCAGTAAAGATCAATTTAGCGTTAACATTTATTGTGATTTTTTTTATGTTTTCAGGTCAGATGCTCAGCTTAGGCGTTAAGCAGAAAAGTCTTGGTTTCAAGAAGGAGCAGCTAGCTAGTATATACGAAGAATCAAAACAGGTTTCCAATTTGCAGGAAGAGGTGAATGAGTTGAAAGAAACCGCGCACTATATAACGGAGAAAAAATTGCAGGCTAACAGCATAACGGAAATACTGTATCGTTTGACACAAGCTTTACCCGATCACACCCACTTGGAACAGCTTCAGGTTAAAAGTAATGAAGTATACATAAAAGGATTTTCTTCTGAAGCAGCTAAACTTATCCCTATTTTAGAGGCCGCGCCATGGTTTGTTCGAGCAACGTTAAGAGCCTCTATTGCCAAAGATAAACAAAAAAATAAAGAGAGTTTTGCTATTAGGGTTGAAGTTAAAGAAGGCGCTTGGCTAAAAAAACAAGAAAATATTGGCGACAATTCTTCTTTTGATTTGAAAGAAGTTAGTGAGGCAACGGAAGTTGGCGTTGAATAAGGTTGAAGGTGGTAAAGATATTATGCCTAGGTTTATATACAGTGATGATAAATCATGTGCTCCATCACTATATGATCAATGGTTGACATTCTTTGTGCTTTTCTTATTTTTGTTTGTTATTGCGGTTACTTTTTATAAAGTTATTGTTCTTCCTCATGTAGATATTAATGAAAAGTTGATAGATGCTGATTACCGTTACCAAAAAAAGCTTGATATTGTTTCTCATAAAAGCGTGCTGGGTAAGAAGTTAGAGCAATGGGAAAGTGCTTTAGATAAAAATCAATCGTTAATGCTTTCTGAAAACACATTCAGTCTTGCAGCTTCGGCATTGCAAGAGCGCATTAAATTTTTAGTTAGTTTACATAATCCGGCTAATGATAAATGCTTTGTTCAGCAGCAACAAAATATTGAGCCTGTAGAAGATGATGTAAAGCGATTTACAAAGGTGACGGTGAGGGTTTCTTTGATGTGTGAGTTAGATATATTGCAGGCTATCTTTTATGATTTGGAGTTAGAAAAGCCGTCGCTTGTTCTTGATAATGTCACTATTACACTTGACCCTCAGGGTTCAAAAAACTTGACTGTGCGGTTTGATGTGAGTGGTTACATAAAAACTAACAGCACTAATAATACTGATTCTAAGAAAATCCTAAGATGAGATTGTTTGCTTTGTATCGTGGAGTATTATTAACTGTATTTGTTCTTTTTATGGTGGCTCTATTTCTAGATTATCGGGGTGTGCAGGATAGGTTTTTAGAGAAAAAAAACTCTTCACTAAAATTTTCTGTAGAAGAGGTGCAGGTGTTAACTCCGCACCTGACTTCTTTGAGTGATATGAGTGATGTTAATTTAAGGCCTTTGTTTGTCGAAGGCCGTAGACCAATAAAAGAGCAAAAGGTCAATGATGAAGTTAACTACGAACCTACTGATGAAAACGTAAATTTTGAAGTGATAGGGATTGTTAATGACGGTGAAAAGCGTATTGCAATATTGAAAGATGTTGATACAAACGAACAGCACACGTTACTTCTAGGTGAAAAACTTCCGGAAAAAAATATAGAGTGGAGCGTCACTGATGTTAGTGATAAATCCATTTCTATAGAGCAAGAACCTGGTCTGGGGTATTCAGAGAAAGGAGGGGAAAGGTCGAAAGAACTCCTTATATTTAACAAGGGACAATATTACAGCATAGGAAGTGCTGATGAGTGGATTGATAAGGAGAAAAGTGAGCGAAAAATTAAAAAGGGTAATAATGAAAGTGAGCATATTGACGAACGACATAAACATATTCCTGATAATATTCGGTCTATTTTCTTTCGCTAAAAGTATATCGTTTTTGAGTAATCTGAAGTGTGAGGTAGGTTGTTTGTGCTATATCAAAGAGGCCTTGCCTAAGAAAATAAGGTGCATGGCCCAGATATCTATAGTATGTTGCTGCGCTAGTATTCTTTTGTCATGTGTTGGGTCACCTAATGTTAGCCTCGTTGAAAAGAAGTCTATTTCGGAGGCTTCAAATGTTTTGCCTGAAAAGGTATCAAAAAGTGTTGATTCGGTAAAAACGTCAGACAAGCTACTTCCCAAGACGGATGCTTCGGTACAAAAGGGTGTGGGAAAAAATAAATCCAATACTCAGTCATCGACTGCTAGGCCAACAACATATGTTGGTACGGGTTCTTTTATTAATCGAAAGGTTGCTTTGCAACGCCCTGGAAGACCTGTGGCTGTTGAGGGCAAAGTAGCTTTAGAGTTTAGCGATACTAATATTTCAGAAGTTGTCCGCACGATATTAGGTGAGTTGTTGGAAGAGACCTATATTATTTCACCTGAAGTTCAAGGGGTAGTCACTTTTTCTACAGCTAAGCCAATTCCTGAAACGCAACTTCGGTATGTTTTAGAAACTCTATTGAGTTGGAACTCGGCATCGTTAGTGTTGCGTGAGGGAATTTATCATATTGTTCCCACGGAAAAAGCAATAGCAGGGCAACTATCACCCAGTATTGGCCCTTTGCCTAATGAGCCTGGTTATGATGTGCAGATAGTGCCTCTTAAGTATATCGCAGCGTCTGAAATGCTCGTATTACTCAAACCCTTTTTGACTGAAAAAGCAGTGCTTCACGCAGACAATGAGCGCAGTTTTTTAATGTTGGCGGGTACAGTAGATCAGTTGCGCAATTATATGCGCACCATTGAAATTTTTGATGTGGATTGGTTTGAAGGCATGTCAGTAGGTATTTTTCGCTTAGAAGTTGCCGAACCAAGCCAGGTTATACAGGAATTAGGAACTTTATTGGGCGAAAATAGTGGAATAAAAAAACAAGTCAGATTTATGCCTATGAATCGCCTAAATTCAGTTGTAGCAATTACACAAAAGCCAGATCTGTTAAAAAAAATAAAAAAATGGACAGAACGTTTAGATCAGCAGTTGGACTTGGCGGGGAATTCTGCTGAGCAGCGTTTGTATGTTTATCATGTGAAAAATGTTGATGCTAAAAAATTAAGTGAAACTCTCAAAGGGATTTTTTCTAGCTCAGAAATGAATGCAAGAGAAACAAAAAGAACTAGTTCTAGTGCGCTTTCTCCAGGTTTAGTTCCGGTAGAAATAGATAGGAATGGCTCTGTCGAGGGAGTGAATTCGCTTTCTCCTGATAGTGAAAATAACCAGGGGTTGAGCGTACAATCTTTTAGCGATAGCGATGTTAGCATTTCTTTTGTGGAACAAAACAATGCATTGCTAATTAAATCCTCTCCTATAGAGTATAGGTCTATTTTAAATGCGATAAAGCAATTGGATGTAACTCCCCTGCAGGTGTTAATTGAAACTGTTATCTTAGAGGTAACGTTAACGGATGGTTTAAGTTATGGAGTGGAATGGTATTTAAAGAATGCAGCCTCTGAATTTCTCACCACTAACAGCAGCTCTGGCGGTGATGGTTTTTTACGCCTTGGAAGCGAGGGAGTAAACTATTTATTAGGTAAAGACAATATCGGTGTTGCTATATCTGCTCTCAAGAGTGGAGGTAAAACAAAAATTTTATCCTCTCCTAGCCTATGGGCTTTAAACAATCAGCGTGCATCTATTAACGTTGGTACACAAATTCCTATTGTTTCCACCAGTATCGATACTAGCGGTAATGGTGAAGAAATTAGCCAAGTTCAATATTTAGATACGGGTGTTATTTTAACGGTAACACCACGTATACACCCCGGCGGGCTAGTGTTCTTGGACGTGTCACAAAATATCAGCAACCCAACGGGTAGTGCAGACAGCAGAGGTAATGTGTCCATCGCCCAGCGGGAGTTGAAAACTAAAGTGGCTGTTAATAGTGGGGAAACTGTTTTATTGGGAGGCCTGATTTCAGATGTTGGTATAGATGGGCAAAGTGGTGTTCCATTATTGTCAAAAATCCCTGTTTTGGGGAACATTTTTGGTCGCACCAGTAAAGATCTAACTAGAACAGAAATTGTTGCCTTTATTACTCCTACCGTTATATACAATGAAGAAAAAACAAACCAAATAATGGAGGAATATCAGCAGCGTTTTCAATATATAGATACATTTGATTTTGTGAATAAAAAACCTAAAAAAAGTCAAAAAAAGCTTAGTGATGAAACCCCTAAAGAAGATATCTAGAGAGAATACAAGAAGTATTTTATCTGAATCGTTCTGTTTAAACGCTATAATTGAAGGCCTGATATCATTGCTGCTCCATAAATTTAAGTGAGTGAAAACTGTTTTTGTAACTGCGATTTTATGAGTGTTGACGGATCATCTCTTAATAAAGCCAATAGATATCGCCGTTCAAACAAAATTAGCCGTAAAAGCTGCAATATTTTTTGGAAGCTCAACGGAACTTGGTTGCAAGACTTGAGTAAGTAAGCAGTAAGTAAACGCACATAGCGATCCATAGTTGGGCCAAGACGGCATTCTTTGATGTGCCTAAAAATGTTTTTATTTTCAAGCTTTGTTTGACCCATTTAAAAAATAATTCGACTGCCAGCGTGCTTTATAAATGTCAGCGATTGTTTTGGCCGCTAACGAAAAATTGTTTGTCAAAAAGGTATGGTATTTACCCGTTTCACTATATTTGTAACCAATACGGTGCAAAGCGATAGGGCAATCTCTAGTTTTTTGTCCTCTAACTTTTATCGTCTGATCGGAAGTAATATCTTTGTGCTTTAGGTGTTGTGTCGTTCAATAACAATATCTCTGAGGCTGGTACGCCCTGAAAATTGGGCTAAATTGAAGGCAAAAATTGAGACCAACGAGACTTTTTGCGTAAACACGGCCTTGATGGTGCTGTTTTGCTAATGACTCAAACTCATGTCTCGAAATAAATTTTAGCAATTGAGTGAATGCCGTATTATGATGTGGCATGGTTTAAATCTCTCGGTTTTATAGTGTTTATTGATGCTTATATTATACCAACTTGTTGAGATTTAAGCCTTTTTTATTCCATATTTATTGGGCAGCAGTGACTTGATATGAAAGCATATTTTTATCCGCGATATAAAATTACTCCAAAATTTTCTAAGAGTAGGCGTTATGACCTCGGGTTCACTTTGCTAGAAGTGCTTATTAGTTTTACATTAATAGCATTAATTTTAACTATTATGTATTCAGGTTTGCAAATGGTACATCGCTCCTCTAGTAATGGCGCATATTATTTGGAAAAAGTCACTGAGATGCGAAGTGCGCAGTTATTCTTGCGACGACAATTGACTAATATGCTTCCTGCTACAATAAAAAAAGATGAAAAAAATCAAGCTAATATCGTATTTTACGGCGCGGAACATCGGATGAGCTTTGTTGCTAATTTGCCAGCCTATATTCAGCATGGAGGACCATATATAAATACATTTTCTCTAGAAGAGATTAACGGTGAGAATGCGTTGGTCTTCAGTTTTAAGCCTTTGCATTCTCCCAATCCAGCACGAGTCACGCTTGAGCCTGAGATGCTTGTTGATGGAGTAAAAAGCCTACGTTTTCAATATCGAGGTAGAGATGGTCAACATAAACCTGCTCCGTGGCAAGATGTTTGGGACAAGCCTGAAAAAATCCCTAGCTTGATTCGTATCAGTGTCGAATCTAAAGAAAAAGATAAGCTGTATTGGCCTGATTTCATTGTTGCGCCTATTGCGGCAATATCAGTTGGCAGTTAACGGCGGTAAAAGCTTATGTTGGGTCAAAAAAAGCAATCGGGCGTTGCTCTTTTAGTTGTACTTTGGGGTAGTATACTTTTGACCGTGCTGGTTACAGGCTTTGCTCACCATAGTCAAGAGTCAAGCATGCTCTCACGTCGAGCAATTGATCGTTTACAAGTTATTGAAACAGCAAAAGCTGGTTTAGAACTAGCGGTTAGGCAGCTACAACATCCCGATTTGCAACAACGTTTGTGGGCGGATGGACGTCCTTATCGTATTAAATTTGAAGGCGTAGAGTTGGTTATTCGTGTGCAGGATGAGAAGGGAAAGATAGGCATTAACAATGCAGGAGCTGACACGCTGGTCTTACTATTCAAGTCTGTAGGTATAGAACAGGAACTTGCTACTCGAATAGCTGATTCAGTAATAGACTATCGTGATGAGGATGATGCAACTAGATTATACGGAGCGGAGACGGCTGACTATCATCGGGCAGGGCTCCCTTATGGGGCTAAAAATAATAGCTTTATTACACTTGAGGAGCTGTTGCAAGTCTATGGAATAAATTACGACTTGTATCAGAAAATTGTTCCAGCTCTTAGTATATATGCTTCAAGCCCTCAGCCAGATTGGCGTTTAGCACCAAAAGCAGTATTGGCGATGGAGCCTACATTAGATGTCGATTTTATCGAGTTGTTCTTGAAAGCTAGGCACGCAGCAACATCTGCTGGAGAGGTTCTGCCTGCCTGGCCTGATGGCAGGCAGTTCACTGCTTATCAAGGAAGTGGGCCTATTTATACGATTAATATAGAGGCGACGCTAGCTAACCAAGCCATACGTCAAATAACTGCAGTAGTTCATACAGAAGAGAATGATTCTTTTTTCCCTTTTTCAATAAAACATTGGTCTGAGCGTTAGGTAATAGAAGCGTAAAGTTCTAGATATAAGCATAGTGCTTTTTAAAAATAGAGGTGTAAATGTTAATTATTCAATTAATTCATGTGCAATACATGTTTATCTTGGGTCAAGAATGAATCAATATATTAACTCCAGTGAAAAATACCAGCCCTTGCTTGATACTTTAGTAAGGCACGGTGTATTGAAAGATAAGGACATGTTGCAAGCTAAGCGTATGATGCAAGAGCAGCAGAGAAGCTTGGTTAATGTCTTGGTAATTTTAGGTTGGGTTTCAGAGCAGAGAATGGCTGATGCATTGGTAGAATGCAGTAGTTATCCTTTGGCAGAACCAGCAGACTATCATGTAGAGCCAACAGTTGATTTTCAACTTTCTTTTCGGTTTATGGAGCATAATAATTTAATACAAACTCAGTCTTCAAGCGGTCATCCGCTAATTGTCATGAGTGATCCGTTAGATGAAAATATTATCAACGCAATGGCTTTTGCGTACGACGATGTGATGCCCCCGATAAAAATAGGCCTGTTTGGCCTAATAAGTGACGCAATAGATGGGGTGCGTGAAGCTGCTGATAAAGATAAAGGCGTAATAGAAGAGTCTAGAGCTTCTAATGAAGATGATGTTGAATATCTCAAAGATCTTGCGTCTGAAGCGCCTGTTATTCAATTTGTAAATAAAATTATGCAGAAAGCAGTTGAGGTTGGCACTTCAGATATTCATGTTGAGCCTTTTGATAACAGCTTAAAAATTAGATATAGGATTGATGGCGTGTTGTCAGTAGAAGATGTTCCTAATAATTGCTCCCCGGCAGCTATTGTCAGCCGAATAAAAATTATGGCTAAGCTTGATATCGCGGAGCGACGTCTTCCTCAAGATGGTCGCATTATGGTTCGTTCCCATGGTAAAACCTTAGATGTTCGCGTGTCCACATTACCAGTAGTGCATGGTGAAAGTGTTGTGATGCGTATTCTTGATCGAGGTGATCTAGAGCTGAGTTTTAGCGCTCTTGGATTGGCTCCAGAAGTACTCAATGATTTTCTGAAGATACTTGCTGTACCTAATGGTGTGATTTTAGTAACTGGCCCAACGGGAAGTGGGAAGTCGACGACACTTTATACAGCAATTTCTCATCTTAATGCTCCTCAAGTAAAAATTATTACGGTAGAAGATCCAGTAGAGTATCAATTAGAGGGAGTTAATCAGTTGCCGGTAAAAACAAGTATCGGTCTTGACTTTGCGACGGCATTGCGTTCAATTGTCAGACAAGATCCCGATATAATAATGGTAGGGGAAATGAGAGATGTGGAAACAGCAAAGATTGCTATTCAGGCAGCGTTAACAGGACATTTGGTTTTAAGTACGCTCCACACAAATAGTGCAAGTGGTGCAATTACCCGTTTATTGGATATGGGCGTGGATAATTATCTACTCATCTCGACGATTAATGGCATTCTTGGGCAAAGACTAGTTCGAAAGCTTTGTGTGCATTGCCGAGAACCTTATGCTCCTAGCGTGGAGCAAATTGAGATGATGGGCATTTCATTGAATAGTATACCAACACTATATCGCCCCTCTGGCTGTGAATCTTGTGGCCAAACTGGCTACAGTGGTAGAACGATGATTGTTGAGTGGCTCCCTATGACAGAAAGTTTGCACTCGCTGATAATGGCGAATGCAGGTGCTGGCGCATTGCAACAAAGAGCGATTGAACAAGGAATGCAAACAATGTTTAAAGATGGTTTGCAGAAGGTATTGGCAGGAATAACATGTCTTGATGAATTGCTGCGAGTCACCCAGGAAGGGTAGTCATGGAATTCAACTACAAAGTTATTGATTCTAACGGAGATATAAAACAAGGAAAAATGTCCGCTGCCACGGAAAAGGATATTGTAGAAAAAATGCAGCAGCAGGGTATGAGTATATTGTTAATCAAGCCAGTCAATATATTTTCTCTGCAACGGTTCTGGTTGTCGCACAATGTCATTGGTCAGTCCCATATTGCATTATTTACCCAGCAATTAGCGACGATGCTTAATGCAGGCTTACCCTTAGAGCGAGCATTACAGTTACTTATTAAACTAACGCATCATTCAAGGTTGAAAATTCATTTACAAAACATTCTTGCTGAAGTTCGCGATGGCACTCCCTTGTCTACTGCCATTCAGAGTCGTTCAGGCATGGCTAGTAAATTATATATTAGTATGATAAGAGCCGGTGAGACAGGTGGTGCCTTGGGTAAAACATTACTCAGTTTAGGTGATTACTTAAATCGCGCTGAAGAAATAAAAAGCAGTATCGTGTCTGCACTTATATACCCTATTATTTTATTAATAATGGCAATGCTTTCGGTTGTTGTTCTTTTGACACTTGTTGTTCCTAGTTTTGCTCCTATGTTTGAAGAACTAGGGGGCAATATGCCACTGGTTACTCAAATAGTCTTAGGGGCGGGGGCTTTCTTACAGCATTATTGGTGGTTACTTGTTTTAATATTGATTATCGTTTTACTTTTGAGCCAAAATTTATTGGCTCAATCAGATAAGCGGTTGGTTTTTGATCGCTGGTTGTTGTATAGACCTAAACTAGGGAGCCTGTTAATAAAAATGGATACAGCTCGTTTTTCTAGAACATTGAGTGCTTTATTGATAAACGGAGTGCCTATATTGAATGGGCTCAACTTGGCATCAGAGGTCGTTAATAATACCGCTTTCTCTGAAGCCATCAAAAAAATTATTGCAGACGTTAAAACAGGAAGGTCATTAGCTGATGCGATAGGCGAAATTGGCTATTTTCCTGAAATGGCTTTGCAAATGTTAATTGTTGGTGAAGAAACAGGTCAGGTTGATAGTATACTGCTTAAAATTGCGAATACCTATGATAAAGAAGTTAAGGTCTCTATCGATAGATTGCTAAGCTTGCTTGTACCTATTATGATTCTAATTTTATCCACGGTTATAGCGGTGATTGTTATATCAATTTTACTTGCTATATTGAGTGTAAATGAATTTTTTGTTTAAACTACTTACTTGGTAGGATTTTTAATAAATTTGATTCTGTACATCTTGCAATGCATATGTATTGTTGGTTTTTTTTCTATTATCAAAAACAACAATACTTTGCTTCGGCAGCTTAAGCGTTCGCCCCACATTAACGTCGTGTACTTTGCCTTCGGTCACAGATATAAAGCTTGGCAAGTGAGTATATGATCAAGACCGACATGAAGCGTAAAAGCTCCTTTCGTGGCGCGAAATTTAGCCCACGAAAAAACACTAAGGCATAAAACAATCGTTGACGCATCCAGAGAGTAAAGCTTATTTTTAAAACGAAATCCATGCTTGGGTGCTTAGAAGACTATTTCAACAACAGAGAGTATTTTTATGAATTCGATTCGATTATCTAGCAAGCATGCCTTCCCTCAATTCGGTTTTACTCTAATCGAATTATTAGTTGTTGTTATGTTGTTAGCCTTACTTGCCGGTTTAGTGGTTCCTAATTTGCTTGGTAAAACAGAAAGTGCTAAGGGTAAGGCTGCAGAAAGTCAAGTACAATTGCTTACCAGCATGGTAACAGAATATTATGTAGTGCATGGGGAGGCACCAGAGTCCCTATCGCAGTTAGTTCCTGATTTTGCAAAGCCTTCTCAGTTAAATGACCCCTGGGGGCAAAAATATTACTATAAGTATCCGGGAGAATACCAAGATTTCGATATTTATACGTTAGGTGCAGATAATCAGCCTGGAGGTGAAGGGAAAAACCGAGATATAAATAGCTGGGAATAAATTTGATGAGTATTATCTAATGCCTGTTTTTGTATTGCAAAGACCTTTGCCCCCATTCCGTCTGTTTAAGGTTATACGGTCATCCAGAGGCTTTACTCTAATAGAGATAATATTGGTCATTTTGATGCTGTCTTTAATAGTAGGTTTAGTAGCGCCCACTATTGTCGGTAGTATGAAACGTTCACAACTAAAAAAAATAACTGATGACCTGGTAGGGGCTATACGTTATACACGTTCTCAGGCAATGATAAAAAACAAAGCACAACGTATTATTTTTGACTTAAAAGAAAGTCGTTATGTTATTCCAGAGAAAGAAAAAGTCGTACAAGTTCCTAAGCATCTTAATATAAACTTATTGACGGCCGAATCTGAACGACAAGGAAATACCAGCGGAGCCATACGCTTTTATCCGGATGGTAGCTCTACAGGCGGACGTGTAACACTCACAGAAAAAGATAAAAGGTGGGTTGTTCATGTAGCTTGGTTAACCGGTAAGGTTAAACTCGTGCGATACAATATTGATGGTGAAAATGAATAGCCACAAAGGTTTTACCCTCGTTGAGGTGCTGGCTGCCTTTGTAGTCTTCGTTATTATTTTTGCTACATTGATGGAGTTAACCACAGTGGCAATGCGGGGGGTCTCGCGTTCGAAAGAAGACACCGTAATAGCTTTGTGGGCGGAATCGAAGTTGGCAGAAATCAAATCTCACCGATCGTTTGCCGAGAGTGCTGAATCTGGTGACTTTAGGGGGGGGCGTTGGGAGCTGCAGGTTAGTAGTTATGATGAGCCATGGCTGTTGGTTACTGGGAGTAACAGCAGCCCTAAAAAAGTGCCTCTGGAGTCATCATCTAATCTTACTAAGTTAGTTTTAACTGTTTTTTCGAATAATAGAGAAGTGCGTTTTGTCAGCTTGGTTTCGCGTTTCTCAGACGACAATCCAAAACGGTAGTTTTTAGTTATTACCATAAAGCTCACGTTATGCACTTTTTTACTTATTTTGAGACCTTTGCACGGAAGACAATTTTGCCCTCAAGCACCAAAAGTAGGCGCCTTTAAGCGAGGCATACCCCAAGGGCACGTAGAAAATGCACGGAAAGAGGGAGTTTATGTATGGTAAATGACCGATTGAGTACATTTTTCCTCGGTACCCCCTTGTGGGGTAAACGCTGCATGAGGGTGAAATGGCTTTCGTGCAAAAGTCTCATTTTCACGAAAATGTCTTGGTGAGGCCTCAGCATAACTGAATTATTTTCAGCTATTGGTTTCTATGTTTGTTTTTTTGACATTGTTCGAGCTTTTTAACAACAATTAAAACTTAAGCCTGCTTTACTCCGCGTTTTAGACACACGTGTCCTGTATAACGGGGCTAAAGCTTGAGCCGTCTCAAATAAAAGTGTCCTGTTTGAGTTGGCCAGAGCAATATAGCTAATGGCGAGTTTTGCGGACGAGCTCATCACATGACTCCATTACGATCCGGCCCGTTGTCAACAAGTCCCCATTTAATTGCTAAATGACTTCGTTAACTCCTTGATGGTGGGTATGAGTGGTATCAAAAAGCCTGCGATAACTACACCATTAAACACTTGGGACATGCTCGGCGTAAATTTGTTGGAGCACAGAAGCTACAAACCAAGGGCAAAGTAGGCAAGTCTGGTAAAGTCCTAGCATTTATCCAAAAACTGTATGTCATTGAAAAACAAATCAAAGGCGAACCGCCTGATCAAAAATATCGCATTCGGCAACAGCAAGCGCAGTCCATCATCGATAAAATCGAGCAGTGGCTGCAAAAAAGTATTGCGCATGTATCACCAAAAATGGCGTTGGGCAAGGTCAACGACCTGAACCCTTATGATTACCTCAAGCAGATTTTATCGCACTACCCAACGCGGCTACGGTAGATGACATTGACACTTGCTGTCTTGGTTTATTGCTTGCTCAGGAAATGTCGGACATGTCTTACAGGGCAAAGCGTGATGCCCTGCAGGCAACAATAAATGATGGGCGTAAAGTTTACCCTACAGGGGTGTGACACAGGATGTATGCTGTGGGTCATGAAGGCCAAGGGGAATAGACTATATCGGAAGTTTTAACAAAAACTGCACAAAAATCTCTTCATATTACATAAGATATGCTGAAGAGAATGTGGGTTGTTTTGTAACGTTTACACTAAAAAAGTTAGATAAGCCGTTATTTTTGTGAAAAATCACGTTTTTCATGTAAGGGCCTCTTATGTGTTAGAAGAAAAATTGATTTCAATTTCCAAGTTATATGGTTATATTATATACTGTAAGAGCGGGCTTAGATTCGGTTGCGGATCGCTCAAACAACAACTTAGTGATGAATTGTCATTCAAGCTATCTAGTACAGCCCCAAAATCAATTCTTCAATTCAATGTTTAATTGACTAAACATTAATCTCATCACGGAATATACAACTCACCGTAGTACAAGCTAATAAATTCGATGTCTAAGGAAATATGCGAATAGTTTCTTTTTTTTGAAACTCGTACTTGCTGAAGCCTAGTATCGTGCAATCATCAATAAAAGAGGGTTTTCCTGTGTTATTTTACAAACGTTGCGAAAAAAATCCGAAAATAGCTGAGGCTATACCGGATAGTGAGATCCCTTCATCTCATATAGTAAATAAAACTAAAACCAAGGCATCGACTCGTTTATTTAAGTCGGTTCAATTATTAGCACTGGCCGTCGGTGTGCTTGGTAGTACGGCTGCTGCTGCGCTGCAATTTAAACCATTGGGGTATACACATAGCATAGATGATTATGCTGACTGGAATGTCTCTGTACCTATTACGGCACCTCCAGGAATTAAAGGCTTACAGCCACATATTAGTCTCGAATATAACAGTGGGGTGGCTTCTGGCCAGGGTACAGTAAACGGTCCTGGGAGTGCGCATCACAATTATCGTAATTGGGCTGTAAAAGGCCTTTACACTATTGGCGCGTGTGAGAGAAAAACCCTTGCGGGTGACTTTATATGCTTTAAAAATGGTCACACAGAAACGCTGTATAAATATGTGACAGGGGGTTACCGTATCGCAGGTAATGCAGATCGTAATTTCGCCCAAGATCAGCGTATTTATACTGATAACAATAATCATCCAACGTACGGTGCTGTGAGTTATCGGTTTGAAGATCATGAAACAGGTACCACCATGTACTTTAGAAACTTTGGTGGGCAGCATCTTCTTACCTATGTTGTTGATCGCTTTGGTAATAATATGGCGTATACCTATACGACTTTTGGCCCAAGTGGAAGCCAATGGTATGTAATTCACACCATCTCCTATGCTGAGGCTAAAATAAAACTGAACTTTAAGTACGCTAAGATTGGTCAGTTTTATCCAAATGTTCCTCAGTCTATCCATTTGAAAAATGGTAATGGTAATGGTGCGATTACGACTTGGACTTATTTACTTAACCAGACTGTGCAATCTTATGGTAGCGGTACAGTCAGAGATTATTTGGAACTGCGTAAAATTCGTAAATGTGTCGGCAATGTGACAGGTAATGGTAACTGTGGTTCAGAGAGTGTGTCTGACCGGCTCGATTTGGTTTACCGTCAGCCTTCAACAAGTTCTAACCAGTCAGGCTTAGGTGGTTTAAGAGATGTTGAACAACCTATGGGTGGCAGTGGTTCTAATCAAAAGGGGCATATCGTCCGCTTTACATATGAAGTGTCCATTAATACGGGTTCTCACCCTAATCAAGCACGTCGTCAGATTTACCAATATACACGCACGGCTAACGCTCAATATTCGCGGACTTATTATGACTTTAAAACCCCTGTTGCTCATCCCTATGCGCCGACTAGGCAGCTGTATCAAGATCAGTGGAGCCGTATTATTGATTGGAAAGTGGGCACAAGTTTAAACCATCACTTAACGCATTACCGTCAAGTGAGTGGAGGTAACCCACATATTGGTTTGCTAACGTATGAGAGTAACTTCTTATCCAATAAAACGTCAGCTTTTTACACAGGTCAGACGGAGCTTTTCTTAGGGCAGTCGTTTTATACTTATGTTAGTGGCCGTCGCCAACTTTCAAGCTCAATTAAAGATAATTGGATTAATAATACGTTTGCTAATAGAGAAGAAAAGCAAATTTCTTATACTGGCAATATAAACACTAGTGCTCACCCTATTTACAAGCAATCGGTTATTAATTCTAGTATGCCATCAGGGGATTTTGCATTAGGTAATTCTCGCATTAACTCAACCATTCGTCATACCTACCATGGTGGAAGTACAAGTCAATACCATGATTATGTAAATACGATAAGTCGTACAAATTGCGCAACAAATAGCACAACCTATCAGTGCCCTGATACAGGTTTACGACATCAATATAGCTATCGTAGTAGTGATGGTGCACTTAATTGTTTGACTGTTCGCGGACGTTTAAATTTAACGACAACAACGTCTGATGTTTCAAAAACTTGTTACACTTATAGTAGTGATGGTCGAGGTAATATTGCAACCAAAACTCAAGAAGATTTAGCTTCTGGCGGTGGTGCTAATAATACGCGGACAATCACGAACACATATGCATCTAGCGGTTTAGAACTCACCAAAGTGAGCGTAGGTAGTTTGACTACACACTACCAAAACTACAATCGCTTTTGTGGTAAGTACGATAAAATAACACGTGCGAGTGCAACCAATGGCTCTACTTCAAATGGTATGGTAATGACGTTTGAGTACGATGATTTGTGTCGTATAGAAAAGAGTATTACCGATGGAAACACCAAAACCATTCAAATTGCCACCTGTGCAGCTGTTGGTTGTAGTGCAGCTTCTGCGGCAGCTTACCGAGTTCAAGAAAGCATATCGCCAGAATCAGCGGGTGCAACCAAATGGTCGTACCATGCAGACTCTGGACGTGTGTTAAGAGTTCTTGAGCAGGTGGACACCAATCTAGCTGGTAGTGGTGGCACAAAGAATCGTGTTAGCCAAGATAATGTTTGGAGTAGGATGGGGCGTTTAGTTTCAACTGAAGCGCCATACTTTAGTGGAGAAGCTAAAGTAGGTAAAACTTCATACACATATGACAACTATGGTCGTCATCAAACGGTAACTAGTGCGTCAGGTCTGAAAACGACTTACACGTATAGTAAAACGTCAGATGGTAACCTGAAAATTGATTCGGCTAATACAGAATCCAATGGTTCAACCACTCAGCTAACATCTACTGTTGTTCGTGCGCCATTAGGTGTCCACTCCTCGTCGACAAATAATGATGGAGTCATAGAACGTATAAATAATAGTAAAAGCTTTGGTGGTACCTCAAATAATTATGCTGAAGAATTTACTTCGGTTCGAGATTCAGCAGGAACAAATCTTACTCATACTGTTTTATCGGATCAGTTTGGTAACCGGGTTCAAGAAACAGGTACCGAGAAAGGTAGAGTAGAGCGTGAATTCAATGGATTTGGAAACAAGCGTTTTGAAAGACAAATTGGTGCCAGTAACCGAACGCTTGAGAGAGAGAATCTTTATGACCAATATGGTCGAGTTCGTCATTATGTTATGGGTGACTCGGGCTATTCTGGATTTGCGGGCATTAATGAACTAGGTTGGTATATCTACGACGATTGTCAAACCTTGCCTGCTGGCTACAGCTTTAACCCCAGTGTTTTTAGACAGAATAATGTAGCAGGTAAAACGTGCTATGGTTGGAAGACAACTGGTCTTGGTTTTATGGGAGGTGAACGTAACTTTGCTGCTAATGAAACTCGGTATTTACGTGCTAAGGGTGTGGCAGATCGGGAGTTCCAACAAATTGGCGCAAGATCATTCCAATTTGATTATGCCTACAATGCTAACGATCAGTTAGAAACCATGACTTACCCCAAAGATTCAAAGGGTGTTCGTTTTCAAATAAAATATGAATACGCAAGTGATGGGCAATTATTACGAATCAGGAACCTTACGAAAAATAATATTGTCTATGAAGCGAAGAAAAGCTATAACGTCTCGGGTGGTAATTACCAGGATGAGGACTCGTTGAATAGCGACAATATTTTCCGCTACAGAAAATATTCTGGCGCTACAGGTCGTATGTTAGAAACAGATATTAATGCAGGCACTAATAGCGGAGGCACTCCACAAGATAGACATAACCAAGTCTATGCTTACAACAAATCTCCTAATGAAATGTCATCGAAAAATGACACCATTGGCAGTGGAGCCCCAGCAACTCTGCATAATGAAACTTATGGTTATGATGACCTGAGTCAATTAAAGACCGTGACGGCTACTGGCTTGTCAGATACGACGACCTTCCTAAAAGGTGGTGATGTTAATGTTAACAACGGGAAAACACATACCTATACCAATATTTCAACCGGTTCGGCAAGTGTTCGCCGTTTGACCGCTGTAGGCAGTGATACCTTGAGTTATGATGGTCTTGGCCGTCTTACCGCCATTAATTACTCTGGTAGTATTGATGATATTAGTGACATTGAATATCATCCGGATAACACTCCGGGCAGTATTAAGACTCGTCATGGGCGTACCCGTATGGTTTATGGTAAAGCACAAGACATGGTTTACATGCACGAGCCTCTAGGCGACAACAAGGTCGTTAAATCGTGGTTTATCAAAGGGAAAATGATGGAGTTGCGAGAGTCTTATGAGAGTGGACAGCCGGTTAGTGTAGCGGCTCGGTACTATGTTTATGCAAACCCCGATCAGGGTGGCCAACCGGTTGCTGCATATGTGGATAATCACGTTCAGTCAGAAAATACTTGGTTAGTCTTTGCGTCAGCTAAACAGAGCAGTGATTACCAAAATAATGCCGCGTTAGCCGGTGCGCAAAAAGCTATTGATAGAAATACCAATGGCGTGTGGAATGGGAATGCTAGTCTTAACACGATTACCCACACTAATACTGGCTCTCAGAATTGGTGGCAAGGTGATTTAGGCCGTAGCCGTTCATTGGATTATATTACCTTAAGAAATCGCATTAACTGTTGTCCTGGAAGATTAAAAGGCTTCCATATTCTCTTGTCGGACGTTGACTTGGACGGCATGAGCTTGGCAGATGCGAAGAATGCAGCAAATTCTTGGATTTATGAAAAGGGTGAAGTGAAAACAGCATCTAACGATAGCAGCTACACTTGGGTTGTGCCTGATGGTAAACGTGGTCGTTACGTGATGGTGTACAAGGAAGCCAATAACGTCTTAAGCCTAGCCGAGGTTCAAGCATTTGGCCCTGATGTTACTGGCTTGGTGATTGATGACGAAGTGGATATTCCTAGCAATGCGACAAGAAGTGGAACTTGGGACTTTGAGGATAGTATTGTTGTTCCTTATTCAGGAGAAACGTCTCATACAGATACAGCTGGCGGCGGCACTCACCAGCATTACTTGACTGGCTTGAACTATACCGTTCGTTCAGGTGATAACTTTAGTACTTGGGTCTATCTCAATCCAGCTAATCCTGCCAAAACAATTCAGTTCCAGATACGTATTGGTAACGATTGGGGTCACCGTATCCATTGGGGCCAAAATACCGTGCCTTGGGCAGGTACCTACATGGGAGCAATTCCGGCTAACTCAAACGGACGCTGGGTGAAATTTAATGCTAACTTATCGCAGTTTGGTTCGGGCATTAATACCGGTGAAAACATTACAGGTGTGGCTTGGACAGTACATAATGGTGGACAAGCGTTCTTTGACCGTACGATTATTGGTCAAGGGCATCACCAGGAAGGTCTTGGAAATGATGCACTTAGACACTCGGTATACAATAACAATAACGACAGATTACGTATTGAAAGCAATAATCATGTCAATATTGGTAGTAATTGGACCATTTCGGCATCGTTTAGTGACCTAGTTAATGGGACTAGCTGGCGTACACTGTTCCGAGGCAAATCAGGTGATCACCAGATCATTATTAACTCTGCAGGTTTGTTGGGCAGTTATGGGAATGGCGTGTCTGGCTTCAGCGGCTTTAAAAGCTGTGGTTATAACGCTTGGCAACTAGATAACGGTCAGCACCATACTATTACTGCACGTGGTAGTGGTAGCCAGACTCGATTCTATGTCGATGGCGTAGAAGTCTGTTCCATCAACTATAAGTCGACCTCGGATATTTATTCGATTGGTAACTACCAAGGTGGTGGTCAACGCTTTGCAGCGGAGCTAGACAATGTTCAAATTCATACCCGTGCATTGACAGATGAAGAAATTCGTCAAGTAGCCAATGGTGTGAAGGTAAGCAGTGGACTTGCAGCTTACTATAACTTTGAAGAGACTAGTTCACAGTACTACCAAGATAAATCCGGTAATAACCGCCATGCTACTGGCTCGGTATACAATAACAATAACGACAGATTACGTATTGAAAGCAATAATCATGTCAATATTGGTAGTAATTGGACCATTTCGGCATCGTTTAGTGACCTAGTTAATGGGACTAGCTGGCGTACACTGTTCCGAGGCAAATCAGGTGATCACCAGATCATTATTAACTCTGCAGGTTTGTTGGGCAGTTATGGGAATGGCGTGTCTGGCTTCAGCGGCTTTAAAAGCTGTGGTTATAACGCTTGGCAACTAGATAACGGTCAGCACCATACTATTACTGCACGTGGTAGTGGTAGCCAGACTCGATTCTATGTCGATGGCGTAGAAGTCTGTTCCATCAACTATAAGTCGACCTCGGATATTTATTCGATTGGTAACTACCAAGGTGGTGGTCAACGCTTTGCAGCGGAGCTAGACAATGTTCAAATTCATACCCGTGCATTGACAGATGAAGAAATTCGTCAAGTAGCCAATGGTGTGAAGGTAAGCAGTGGACTTGCAGCTTACTATAACTTTGAAGGGACTAGTTCACAGTACTACCAAGATAAATCCGGTAATAACCGCCATGCTACTAGCACTAGCGTGACTACCAGTACTTACTAGGAGATGAGTCATGAATATAAATAGTAGAGGTGTAACGATGAATACTCACGATACTGACCCATTATCGTGGTCAAACATAGTGAATAGAATAGTGGCGCTATGTTGTATATTTAGCCTAGTGCTGTTACCTGCCCAGCAGGTATCAGCGGTAGCGTCAATGGAATTCTTTAATTACGACAATAATGGCTCTTTATTAGATGTTTACAAGGAAGATAACAAGATCAATATTGCTCAAAACTGGAAAGGTGCTTGGGGTACATTACCTAGTACAGCAACCAATGACTTGTTAGATGGGAAGCCCAGTATGCTGGGCTACCACAATATGAGGCCGGTGACATCGGCCGCTTTTTGGATAGGGGATGGCAATGAACTGTACAATCCTGCTTATAAACGTAATATGACTCAGGGCACTGATGATAGCGGGGGCTTTGTTTTTAGTGACAATAACCCGTTAATTAATGGGAAGATTCAGTTGGATTTCTCATCACGTCCAGGGCAGCGTAACTTGGTCTATTGGGCTACAGTACTTGGTATTGGTGCTGTTGGTGTTGCGGCCTGTACGGCAGGTGAAGCTGCAGCGTGTTTTGCGTCAGTTGACGCATTTAAAGCCTTTACCTTGTATTATGGTGTTGCGTTAACGGTTGTTGGCTTGGGTGAATCAGCTGCTTTCTGTAGCCAAGCATATAAGAAGAGAAGAGCTGGGTTAAACTACGATGTAGCAGCAGAGCACTGCGTCGGTGCCTTATCTGTACTCCACACCGGTGGTCGTATTGCTTTGAGCGGCCTTTTTTCTGGTGACCCTTGGGAAGACGGGATAACAAAAAATGGTATTTTCGGTTCATTAGTTGGAAGTAAAATCGAAGTAGGTGCCCCAACGATTAACCAGTCATTGTACTTGCTAGGTTTTACAGCTATTAACGCGGGTACTTCTTTGGCAGGTGCTGGCGCAAGAGGCGGTTTGTCAAACCCGGGTGCTCAAATTCCGATACATATCGGTATTGCTCTTTTTCAAGGAATTTCAGATGTTTATACTCTGCCTTGGCTTAAACGCATTGGTATCGTAAACATTGAAGAAGATAGTGAAACCGTTGAAAGTGTAGTAGAAATGACTACAAGGCCGACAGGTGTAACAGGTGCTCTTGAAGAAGAGAATGTAGAAATACAAGCTACGGCATGGACTCAACGCGTAACAGGGCATAAATATATTGGGCAAGCTTGGAAATATAGATATGCGGAAATCCCTTTTATTTATGCAGCGGATTTAGCTGCTCGACGCAATCTTTCTGGACCTGTTACTGGCAAAGATGCTTTGTGTCAACTGTTAAGTACCTTTGTGTATCAAGGTATACGTATTGGTGTGGCCAACCTTCCTCCAGGCTTTGCCAAAGATGCGGATGGTGTAAGACCATCTTCTGCGGGTAGTACTATTGGTCGAGCGGGTGCTGCTGGAGGTGGTAATTTACTAGCCTTTAATAAAGCTTGTGTGGGCCAGTATGACTCGGTTTTCTAATACCTAGTATTTTCTAAGGTTTTTAGAATTGCCTATTAATTACTGCGCTGGGTTTATATAATAACTCAGCGCAGTTTTTTTTTAGAATGTAAATAATTCCACATAAATTTTAAGAGATATAATGAGAGTGACTTATGCGTAGATATATTGCAGTTGTCTGCTTATTGCTTAGCAGTTCTATTTCTGCACAACCTATAACCCCTGAATCAGAAAAAGTTATTGCTCGTGTTAATAACGATGTTATTACCCAACAACATTTGTCGACCTTTCGGCAATTTCTTGAACAACAGTTGCAAGGTCAAAAAGTGAGTGAAAAGCGCTTGCTTAATGAGTTAGTGAAGGTCAGTTTGTTGTTTCAAGCTGCTGAACAACAAAAACTAGACCAACGCCAGGATGTTAAGCAACAACTCTTTCATCAAAGGAAAAGTATACTATCAGCGGCCATGCTTAGTGAATTGGCTGAGCGTTTGCAGCCAACAGAAATAGACATACAAAAGGCCTATGATGATGCCCCAAGTGAAGAATATCATGTCAATTACCTATTGGTTGGTTCTAAGGATGAAGCGGTTAGTTTAATAAACCAATTAGATAATGGGGCTAATTTTACCGATTTGGTGGGGCAGTATTCTATCGACCCAAGTAAACAGTATGCTGGTAATTTAGGGTGGGTAAATCTCTCACAAATTGATATTCATTTAGTGAATGCGTTGAAAGAACTTAAACCCGAGGGCTATACAAAAAAACCTATCAGTAATCACTTAGGTTGGCAGGTGCTTCAATTGAAAGAAAAGCGAGATTATACCAAGCCTGCTTTTTTTCAGTTACGTGATACATTGAGGCAACAATTGCTGAGTGCAAAGTTGTTTAATTATATTGATGAATTAAAAGAAACTGCAAAGATTGTTTATCCAGAATAAAGCTCATACACTGTTATGTGGTTTTTTGTGGCAAGTTTTTAATATTATTTGTGGAGCGATTTTATGAGGTTTTTGTTGTTAGTACTGTCATTTTCTACATTGTTATTCTCTACGGTGTCATTTGCGAATGATTCTACGCCTCCTTCACCTGAAGGTAGCTGGACGATTATTGATTCTGAAACACAAGAAATAAAGAGTAAAATTTATATAAGAGAGGAAAAGGATACTTTGTCAGGAATAGTAACGACAGTGGTTCATAAGGATACACCCGGTGTATTACCCGTTTGTGAAAAATGTACCGATGAAAGAAAAGGTATGCCTGTTGTTGGTATGGAAGTTCTTAAGGGGTTTCAAAAAGAAAAGAATCGATGGGTTGGCGGGACATTATTAGACCCTTCTAATGGCAAAGAGTATAAGGTTTCGTTGAAACTTGTAGAGGATGGCAACAAACTTAAATTAAAAGGCTCTTTTTTTGGTGGTTATAAAGGTAGCCGGGTCCTAGGGCGTACTTTGGAGTGGAATAAATCTAAACCTAAAGAGTTTCAGCAGCAAAGTAATAATAAAAAGACGGCCGAATAACTCTGGCTTGAGGTCATAGTAGGGTCAGGGTAACTGATGTTGAATCAATGGGTTCATTAAGGCCAGGGTGTTATGCTCTGGTTTTTTTGTTTTTTTAGCTAAGTTTTTAAGAAATGATAATGTCTATACAGACAAGCCACTACCGCATCTATAAAAGTAAAGCGGACGCTTTGAAAGCGTGGGCACGCTGCGTGAATCGTTATGAGGATAAGTACCCCAACGCCATTAAATGTTTAGAAAAAGACAAAGCCGCGATGCTCAGCTTTTACGATTTTCCGGCAGCGCACTGGCAACATGTACGGACA